>Ga0114129_10000854_pt1 | contig 39493 bp, 33 predicted proteins | sample RhiMetdeltSRZDD1_FD_80071 | JGI IMG/M metagenome (GOLD analysis project Ga0114129, IMG submission 80071) | Populus rhizosphere microbial communities from Tennessee, USA - Rhizosphere MetaG P. deltoides SRZDD1 (version 2) (version 2) | ecosystem: Host-associated > Plants > Roots > Rhizosphere >...
GGCCGTCCTGACTTACTGGTCAGTAGCTAACTAATCGGGCATATCAGCCCGTGCCCGACGTGTCCCCGCACACCCTCCGGGCCTCCTGCGGTCACGCCCCGTACCGGCCACCGACAACATTGACGGGCCGTGTCAACGAGGACTACGGAGGTCATCTAGTGCAGGACAGCAAGCCGAACACGTACCGTGCCCGAGTAGCCGAGATCCGTGAGCGGATCGCGGCTCGCCTTACGGGGCGAGCCCGCTACGTTGCGGTTGGAGCCGCCGCCTTCGTCGGCTTCGGCCTCGCCGCCACCGGTGTGGTCGTCGCAGCCAATGACGATCCTATTCCGGTAAGCGCGGCGGTCGCTCAGCAGGGTGCCGCGGACCGCGGTGACGCCGCGAACCGCGCCGACAGGTCGACCCGTACCAGCCCGAGCGCCTCGCCGAGCCAGGCCAAGCCGAGCGCGACGAAGGCTCAGACAAAGGCCCCCACCAAGGCCCCCGCCACCAAGACCCCCACGAAGGCTCCGTCGAAGGCGGCGACGACCGCGCCCAAGCCGGCTCCGGCCTGGGTGCACCCGATGCCTGGCGCCGAGGTCACCTCCTGCTTCGGGCCCCGCTGGGGTACCGCGCACGAGGGCATCGACTTCGCGAGGCCGGCCGGCACGCCGATCCACACCATCGGTGCCGGGACTGTGGTCAAGGCCGGCGATGTCTACGACGGGTACGGCATCTCCGTGTTCGTCGACCACGGCAACGGCTACCTGACGCAGTACGCCCACATGTCGAAGACCGCGGTGAGCTACGGCCAGAAGGTCAAGCCCGGCCAGGTCATCGGGTACGAAGGCAGCACCGGCGACTCCACCGGCCCACACCTGCACTTCGAGGTGCACCAGGGCATGTGGAACCAGATCGAGCCGGCCGGCTGGCTGCGGGCGCATGGCGTCAACCCCGGTGGCTGCTAACCCCCGGATAGAAGCAACACCCCTCCCCCCGGATAAGCGAGCCCGGCCTGCGCCCCCCGCGCGGGCCGGGCTTGCTCCTCCGTGAGAGACCGATCGTCGAACGTCGTCCTACCGTTTGCCTTCCCGGCGACGTCAGACTTTTTCGATCGGCGCGTGCCGCAACACGATCCACATCACCTGGTCGCCGAAGTCCACCTGGGCCTGGGTGCGTGGCCCGTGCCCCTCGACACTGACGACCCGACCGAGGCCGTACCGCTGGTGGTTCACCCGGTCCCCCGGCGCGAGGCTCGGCACCCGGGGCAGGTCGCTCGCGGCCACGAGACCTGGGACACCCAGCCGATCGCCGAGCCGGCTGGCGCGGCCTCCGACGCCACCGTTGCTGCCGGACCACGACGTGTACGCCGCCTCGGTGCGCTCCCACCGGACGAGATCGACCGGCAGCTCGTCGACGAAGCGGGACACGATGTTGTACTGCGGCTGCCCCCACGCGCTGCGGGTCACCGCCCGGGACAGGTAGAGCCGCTGTCGGGCGCGGGTGATGCCGACATACGCCAGCCGCCGCTCCTCCTCCAGCTCGCGGGCATCGCTGAGCGAGCGCAGGTGCGGGAACACGCCCTCCTCGAGGCCGGTGAGGAACACGACCGGGAACTCCAGCCCCTTCGCGGTGTGCAGGGTCATCAGCGTGACGACGCCCTGGTACGCCGGGTCGTCCGCCGGTACCTCGTCGGCGTCGGCGACGAGGGACACCTGCTCGAGGAAGCCGGTCAGTGTGGCCTGCTCCTCCAGAGCGGCGGCCCGTTCGGTGTACTCGCGGGCAACGCTGACCAGCTCCTGCAGGTTCTCCACGCGCCCGGCGTCCTGGGGGTCGAGGCTCTCCTCGAGCTCCACGAGGTATCCCGAGCGCTGCAGCGCCACCTCCAGTACCTCCTCCGGCGGCGCGTCCGCGGCCAGCTCGCGCAGGCCGTCCAGCAGCGCCACGAAGTCCGCGATGCCGTGCGCCGCCCGCGCGGAGATGCCTGGCGCGTCCGCGGCCCGGCGCAGGGCTGCACCGTACGAAATCCTGTCTCGCGCGGCCAAAGCCTCGACGCACGCCTCGGAGCGGTCGCCGATGCCCCGGCGGGGCGTGTTGAGGATCCGCCGCATGTTGACCGCGTCGTCCTCGTTCGCGATCGCCCGCAGGTACGCCAGCGCGTCCCGGACCTCCTTGCGCTCGTAGAAGCGCACCCCGCCGACCACCTTGTACGGCAGGCCGACCCGGATGAACACCTCCTCGAAGACTCGGGACATCGCGTTGGTGCGGTAGAACACGGCCACGTCGCCCGGCCGCGCCTGACCGGCGTCGCACAGCCGGTTGATCTCCCGGGCCACCCAGTCGGCCTCGGCGTGCTCGGTGTCCGCCACGTACCCCACGATCGGCTCGCCGGCGCCGGCATCCGTCCACAACCGCTTCGGCTTGCGCTCGGTGTTGCGGTCGATGACCTGGTTGGCGGCGGTGAGGATGGTCTGGGTCGACCGGTAGTTCTGCTCGAGCAGGATCGTCCGGGCGTTCGGGAAGTCGCGCTCGAACTCCATGATGTTGCGGATCGTGGCACCTCGGAACGCGTAGATCGACTGATCCGCGTCGCCGACGACACACAGCTCGGCCGGTGGCGGCTCGCCGTTGGCCGGCCCGACCAGCTCCCGGATCAGCGCGTACTGGGCGTGGTTCGTGTCCTGGTATTCGTCGACGAGCACGTGCCGGAACCGGCGCCGGTACCGCTCGGCTACCGCCGGTTTGGCCTGGAACAGGTGGACCGTGGTCATGATGAGGTCGTCGAAGTCCAGCGCGTGCGACTCGCCCAACCGCCGCTGGTACAGCGTGTACGCCTCGGCGAGCGCCCGTTGCTGCGGTCCCTTGGCCGTCCCCGCGAACGTCTCGGGGTCGATCAGCTCGTTCTTGAGGTTCGACACCTGGGCAGCCAGGGACCGCGGCGGATACCGCTTCGGGTCGAGGTCCAGCTCGCGGGCCACGAGCTGCATGAGCCGCCGCGAGTCGTCCTGGTCGTAGATCGAGAACGAGGACTTCAGGCCGGCGTGTTCGTGCTCCGCGCGGAGGATCCGTACGCAGGCCGAGTGGAACGTGGACACCCACATCATCCGGGCCCGGCCGCCGACCAGGGCCGCGACCCGGTCCTTCATCTCGCCGGCCGCCTTGTTCGTGAACGTGATCGCGATGACCTGTGCGGGATGGACCTCGCGGGCGGCCAGCAGGTACACGATCCGGTGCGTGAGCACGCGCGTCTTGCCGGACCCGGCGCCGGCCACGATCAGCAGCGGTGACCCGACGTGGGTGACGGCCTGCCGCTGAGGCTCGTTCAGCCCGCGCAGCAACGCGTCCAGGTCGGTAGCTGGACGGCGGGCCCGGACCGGTTTCGTCTCGAGCGGCGGCGGTTCGAAGAGAGCGTGCATCTCGCCGGCGAGTCTATGCCGCCTGACGCCCTCCGGGCGGAAGGCATAGCCCGGACTAGACAGCGGACATCGAACGGTCACCTCGCGGGTCTGGCGATGTTCGATCGATAGGTGAACGATGACTGACGTTCACGTTCGTAACTGGGACCAAGGGAGGACCCCAGTAATGACCCGTTCGAGCCTGAAGATACTGCGGCTGCTCGCGGTACCCGCGCTAGCTGTTGCGGTGGTGGCGAGCCTGCCGGTCGGTCGTGGCGCGGCCCCGGCGGACGCCGCGCCTCGCTGGACACCGATGTCACCGGTGTCAGTGACATATGACGCGAATGTGCTCGCGGGGGACACCGCCAAGGGGCACCTGCTCGGCTTCAACGACTTCCACGGCGCGATCGACCCACCCATCGGCACGGTCAACGGTGTGCCCGCCGGCGGCGTCGAGTTCCTCACTACCTACGTCAAGCAGCTACGCGCGGCCGCCCAGGCCGGTGGCGCAAAGGTGATCACCGTTGGCGCCGGTGACCTGATCGGCGCGACGCCGCTGGTCAGCGCCGCGTTCCACGACGAGCCGTCGATCGAGGCGATGAACCTGCTCGGCCTGGACATCTCGTCGGTCGGCAACCACGAGTTCGACGAGGGCACCACCGAGTTGACGCGGATGCAGCTGGGCGGCTGCCATCCGGTCGACGGGTGCCAGGACGGGACCGGCTTCGCCGGCGCGGACTTCCCCTATCTGACCGCCAACGTGGTACGTCGCAGCAACGGGCTGCCGCTGCTGCTGCCGTTCACGATCCGCTTCATCGACGGCGTACCGGTGGCGTTCGTCGGCATGACCCTCGAGGCCACGCCCACGATCGTCAACCCCGCCGGCATCACCAGCGTCGAGTTCAAGGACGAGGTCGAGACGGCCAACCGGTACGCGGCACTGCTGCGGCTGGCCGGCATCCGGTCGATGGTCCTGCTGATCCACCAGGGCGGCTTCCAGAACCCGCCGCCACCCACCATCGACCCGAACTCGTGTGCCAACTTCACCGGCGATATCGCCCCGATCGTGGCGGGGCTGCGGCCCGAGTACGGCATCGTGGTCTCCGGCCACACCCACCGGTTCTACTCGTGCGCGCTACCGAACTCGTCCGGCGTGAACTCGGTCGTGACCAGCGCCGGCGCCAACGGCACGCTGGTCAGCGAGATCGCGTTCACGCTGAACAAGCACACCCGCAAGTTCGCCTCGATCGAGGCGCACAACGTGATCGTCGACTACGGCGTCAAGCTGCCCGACGGCACGTACGCGCGGGACGCGGCGGGCAACTTCGTGCAGAACCCGGACAAGGTCGACCCGGCCGCGAAGGTGCTCGCCGACAGGTACCGTGTCGCCGTCGCGCCGATCTCCAACCGGATCGTCGGCAGCATTAGTACGGACATCTCCCGGGACCCGGTCGCCAGCGGCGAGAGCCCGCTCGGCGACGTGATCGCCGACGCGCAGCTGGCGTACACCCAGTCGGCCGGCGCGCAGATCGCCTTCATGAACCCGGGCGGTATCCGGGCGCCGCTGACCTTCAACAACTCTCCCGGCGGCGAGGCGCCCGGCCAGGTCACGTACGGCGAATGCTTCACCGTCCAGCCGTTCAACAACCTGGTCGTGACACAGACGTTCACCGGAGCGCAGATCAAAGACGTGCTGGAGCAGCAGTTCGTCGGCTTCGGCGGGCAGACCACCCAACGCATCCTGCAGCCGTCGGCCGGATTCGCGTACACCTACAGCGCGGGGGCGGCGCCCGGCTCGAAGGTGTCCGGGATGACGCTGAACGGCGTGGCGATCGACCCGGCGGCGACGTACCGGGTCACCACGAACGACTTCCTGGCCAACGGCGGGGACGGGTTTACCAACCTGCGGTTGGGTACGAACCGCGTGACCGCACCCGGCTTCGACGTCGACGCGCTGACGGCGCACCTCGACCCGGGGCCGGTCGCACCCGGACCGGCGAACCGGATCACCCGGGTCGCCTAACTTGGGGACAGGGCGGGGTGTGGACCGCATGGTCCACACCCCGCTACACTTTTGCCCATGAAGGCGCGGTTCTACTTTTACTACGGCTCCGGGAGTCCGGCAGCCGTAGGTCGCGCTTGATCCAAGACCTACGAAGCCCCGGGCTCCGAGAGCCCGGGCTTTCTCGTCTCCGGGCTCCACGAACCCGAGGCAGACGCCCAGGGAGTACGAGATGAGCACACCGAGCACCATCGAGGCGGATACCTCCGCCGAGCAGATCGCGGCCCTCCGCAGCCGCATCGACGAGATCGACGACGCGTTGATCTCGCTGTGGCAGGAACGGGCCGCGCTGTCCCGCCACGTCGGGGCGACCCGGGTGGCCGCCGGCGGTACCCGCCTCGTCCTGTCCCGCGAGCGGGAGATCCTGGACCGCTTCCGCAGGGCGCTCGGCGCCGACGGTACGCAGCTAGCCCTGTTGGTTCTCCGCGCCGGCCGGGGGCCTTTGTAGTGTTGCTGGGGTGAGCTTTCCTCCTTCGCCCCCACCGCTGGACGACGTACAGCGCGTCCTGTGCGTGTTCGCCCACCCCGACGACGTCGACTTCGGCTGCGCCGGCACCGTCGCCCGATGGATCGACGAGGGTCTCGAGGTGGCGTACGTCCTGGTGACGCGCGGCGACGCGGGCGGCTTCGACGACACACCGCGCGAGCGGATGCCGGTCCTCCGGGAGGCCGAGCAGCGCGCGGCCGCGGCCGCCGTCGGGGTCAAGCAGGTGGAGTTCCTCGACGGGTACGCCGACGGCACGCTCGCCCCCACCCTGGCTCTGCGCAAGGACATCTCCGCGGCGATCCGCCGTCTCCGGCCCGACCGGGTGCTGACCAACTCACCACTGCGTCGATGGGACCGGCTGGCCGGCCCGAGCCACCCCGATCACCTCGCGGTCGGCGAAGCCACGACGTGCGCCATCTACCCCGACGCCCGCAACCCGTTCGCGTTCCCGGAACTGCTGGCGGCCGGACTGGAACCGTGGACGGTACGGGAGATCTGGTACAGCGGCGGGCCCAGCCCGGACCACCCGGTCGACATCACGGACACGTACCCGCGGAAGCTGGCGGCGCTGCACGCGCACGCGACCCAGACCTCGCACATGGACCTCGACGCGGTCCTCCGCACGCGGCTCGCGGCGGTTGCCGAGGCCGCCGGCCTATCGGCCGGACGGTTGGCCGAGGCATATACGATCATCAGATCCGCTTGAGCTGATCGTTAAACCTGACTTCGCGCACCTTTCTGCCATGACATTCACACAAGTGAATGGTGCTTTCCTCACCGCGCACTGGTGACGTTGGACACTTGGGGACGCGGTACGCCATCGCCAGGATGTCCAACATGGACGACAGATACGACGCGTTCTGTATGGCGGACCCGCTGTTCTATGACGTCCTACATTCAGGGCAGTCGAGCGAACAAATGTTCGCTACCGCGACCCGTGCGTTGCCCGACGGGTGGACCCGGCACGAGCAGGACGACTGGGTGGTGTTCCGGTCCGCCCGCACAGACGTGCCAGCCCAAGGTTGGAAGATCCACGCATCGGCCTGTCTCGAGAATGCCGACCGCATTCTCGACGCCGTGTGGGCGTACTGCATTCCCCGTGGCGTCGAGTTCAAGTTCCTGCGGTCTCGGTCGGCGCTGTGGTCGCGGGTGTCCAAGTACGCGCCGCGCGGGTACAGCGGGAAGCTCGTCACCATCTACCCGGAGAACGACGCGGCGTGCGAGATCATCCTGCGCGAGCTGGGCGAGATTCTGTCCGGCGAGCCGAATCCGTACATCCTCAGCGACCTGCGCTGGGCGGACGGACCGCTGTACGTCCGGTACGGCGCGTTCCTCAAGCGGTACTGCGTCTCGCCCGAAGGGCAGATCGTCCCCGCCATCGCCGATGGTACCGGCACGCTGGTACCCGACCGCCGCGGTCCGACGTTCCACGTGCCGTCGTGGATCACGTTGCCGAGTTTCCTCGCCCCCCACCTCGCCGCCCGCAACGCGGTCACCGTGGCGGACCTGCCCTACACGATCGAGCGGGTACTGCATTTCTCCAACGGAGGCGGCATCTACGTCGCCCGCGACACCCGTACGGACCGGCAGGTCGTCCTGAAGGAGGGCCGCCCCCACGCCGGCCTGGACGCCCGGGGCGACGACGCCGTCCAGCGAGTCGAGCGGGAGTACGAGGTCCTTCGGCGGCTGGCTGGCATACCCGGCATCCCCGAGGTGTACGAGATGTTCTCCGTCGGAGAGCATCGCTTCTTCGCCATGGAGCACATCGAGGGCCGCACGCTGAACCGCGCGATCGTCCGCCGGTACCCCCTCATCGACATCACCGCCGGTCCCGCCGAGTTCGCCAAGTTCACGGACTGGGCGCTGAGTGTCCACCACCGGGTCCAGTCCACTGTGGACGCCATGCACGAACGCGGCGTGGTCTACGGCGACCTGCACCTGTACAACGTCATGGTCCGTGACACTGCGGACGACGACGGCCCACCCGAGATCACTCTGCTGGACTTCGAGGTCGCCTCGCTGGTCGAGGAGGCCACCCGGCCGGGGCTCGGCAACCCCGGCTTCGCCGCCCCGCCCGGTGTCACGGGGGCGGCCGTCGATCGGTACGCGCTGGCCTGCCTACGGCTCGCGCTGTTCCTCCCGATGACCGAACTGCTGTGGCTGTCCCGGGCCAAGGCCGAGCACTACGCCGAGATCATCGCCGAGTACTTCCCGGTATCGGCGGACTTCCTGGCCGAGGCGCTCTGCGTGATCGTGCCGCCGGAGGTCCGGTTGACGCCGAGCCCCCGCACGGAATCCGATCCCGCCCGTTGGCCGGCACTGCGGGAGAAGCTGACCACCGCGATCCTGGCCAGCGCCACACCCGAACGGGAGGACCGGCTCTTCCCCGGTGACATCCAGCAGTTCTCGGTCGGCGGGTTGGGTCTGGCCTTCGGTGCGGCCGGCGTGCTGTACGCCCTGTCGGTCACCGACGGGGGCCGCTACCCGCAGTTCGAGGAGTGGCTCGTCCGGAAAGCGGCCAACCCGCCCTCGGGGACTATGCCGGGCCTCTACGACGGCCTGCACGGCATCGCGTTCACCCTCGAGCATCTGGGTTACGACCAGCAGGCGTTGGACGTCCTCGACATCTGCCTGCGCGAGAACTGGGAGTCGCTGGGGCTGGACCTGCTATCCGGCCTTTCCGGAGTAGGGCTGAACCTCCTGCACTTCGCCGACCGTACCGGCGAGCCGGCCTTTCGGGTCGCCGCCCGGCGGGCCGCCGAGCTGGTCGCGGAGCGGCTGGGCGACGTGGACTCGGTACCGGAGACGAGCGGGCGGGAGAACCCGTTCGCCGGTCTGCTGCGTGGCTCGTCGGGGCCGGCGCTGTTCCTCATGCGCGCCTATGACGACACCGGCGACACCGGCTTTCTCGATTACGCCGCCATCGCGCTGCGACAGGACCTGCGCCGGTGCGTCGTACGCAGCAGCGGTGTCCTCGAGGTCAACGAGGGCTGGCGAACCATGCCGTACCTCGAGGTCGGCAGCGTCGGTATCGGCATCGCCCTCGACGAGTACCTCACTCGGCGCGATGACGAGCAGTTCGAGGAGGCGAGCCGCGGTGTCCAGCTCGCCGCGACCTCGCCGATGTATATCCTGCCCGGACTGTTCACCGGCCGGGCCGGCATCCTGCTCTACCTCGCTGGCCGGACCTCCTCGGCGGCCCGCGATCCGCACGTCGCCAAGCAGGTACGCGGGCTGGCCTGGCACGGCTTGCCGTACGGCGGCGGGCTGGCCTTCCCCGGTACCGCACTGCGCCGGTTGTCCATGGATTTGGCCACCGGCACGGCGGGCGTGCTACTGGCTCTCGGCGCAGCGTTGCACGACGAGCCGGTACACGCTCCGCTGCTCGGCCCTACGGCCGCGCGGCCCTCACAGACCCCCGTACCGACCGGTGCGGGTTCAGTTCCCATCACCACCTGAAAGGAGGTGTTCTCCATGGCGCTCCTGGATCTGCAGGGCATGGAGACGCCGGCGTTCGAGACGAGCGGCGGCAGCAGCGCGAGTGGCCACAGCTGTGGCAGCGACATCAGTGTGACCCTCTGCGGCGGCCACGGCTCCGAGCTGAGCGTTGTGGCCTGCGGCAAGTAACTCCAACATGCGGCGGTCCCGGACGAAACGCACTCGTCCGGGGCCGCGGCTATAGCTAGGAGTCTATGTGACGACCCTGCGCGGGGTCATCGGCCGAAGCGGTCCATGGCTTCCCCTGATCGGCGTTTCGGCGATAGTCGGAACGCTCGGCACGCTGGCCATGCCGGTCGTCCTCGGCCACACGATCGACGCGGTCATCGCCGGCACCGGTACCGGGCGCTGGCTCGCGATCGTCGCCGCGCTGATCGCGGTCGGGGTCTTGTGCGAAGCCGTCGACGTGCTCGCCGGGACGGCGTGCCTCGCCGGTACCACGGCCTGGCTCCGCGGCCGCCTGGTCCGGCACCTGCTCGCCATCGGACCGCAGGCGCTCCGCCGCTTCGACACCGGTGACCTGGTGAGCCGGATCTCCGGCAACGCGACCGACGCGGCGCACGTGGGCGTGAGCGCGGTGTCGATCGCGGTCGCGGTGCTGCCGCCCGTGGGCAGCCTCGTCCTGCTGGCCGTCATCGATCCGGCCGTCGCGGTCGCGTTCCTGGCCGGTCTGGCTCTGGTCGCTCTCGTGCTGCGTGCCTTCACCCGACGTACCACCGAGGTCGTCGGGGACTACCAACGGGCCCAGGGCCGCATCGCGGCACGGCTCGCCGAGTCGCTGACCGGTGCGCGCACGATCGCCGCCGCCGGCACCGTCGCGCGCGAACGGCAGCGGGTCCTCGAGCCGCTGCCCGAGCTGCGGGCGCACGGGATCCGAGCCTGGCGGGCGCTGTCCCGGACCAGTGCCGAGGCCGGCATCGTCGGGCCGCTGGTCCTGGTGGCGGTGCTGGCCGCCGGCGGGTTCGCGCTCGTCGACGGCCGGATCACGGCAGGCGAACTGCTGGCGGCGAGCCGGTACGCGGTGATCGGGGCCGGACTCGGCAGCCTCACCGGGCAGCTGGGCGGGCTGGCCCGCGCCCGGGCCGCCGTGGGCCGGGCCGACGAGGTGCTCGGGGTACCGCCGGTCCACTATGGACATCGCAACCTCCCGCGCGGATCGGGCCGGCTGGAGTTCCGCGGCGTGACCGTCCACGCTGGACAGACGCGGCTGCTCGACGGCGTGGACATGACCGTGCCCGGGGGCGCCACCGCCGCGATCGTGGGCCGGTCCGGCTCGGGCAAGTCGATCCTCGCCGAACTGGCCGCCCGGCTGCGAGATCCCGACGAGGGCTCGGTGCGCCTCGACGGCGTACCACTGGCCGAGCTGCGACACGACGCCCTGCGCGCCGCCGTGGGATGTGCGTTCGAGCGACCGGTTCTGGTCGGTGGGACCGTTGCGGATGCGATCGGGCTGGGCTTCGACGGCGATCGGGTACGGGCTGCCGCGCGCGCCACGCACGCCCACGACTTCGTCAGCCGGCTGCCCAACGGGTACGACACGCCGCTGGCCGAGGCACCGATGTCCGGTGGCGAGGCACAGCGGCTGGGCCTGGCCCGCGCCTGGCACGCGACCCGGGTGCTGGTACTAGACGACGCCACGTCCAGCCTCGACGTGGTGACCGAGCTGCAGATCAGCCGCGCGTTGGCCGGTGACCGGGGCGAGCGGACCCGGCTGGTCGTCACCCACCGGACCGGTACCGCGGACCGGGCGGATCTGGTCGTGTGGCTGGAGTCCGGCCGGCTGCGCGGGGTGGGACTGCACCGTCTACTGTGGAATGACGCCGACTACCGGAGAGTCTTCCAGTGAGGCGGGAACTGCGCCACGGCATCGCCGGGCTGCGCCGCCGGTCGCTGCTGGGCCTCGCCGCGTGGTCGGTACCGGAGGCGCTTCCCGCCGCCGTGCTGGGGCTGGCCGTGGCCCGCGCGGTGGACACCGGGTTCCTGGCCGGCGCTCCGCTGCGCGGGCTGCTCTGGCTCGGCGGGCTGCTCGCGGTATCCGCGGTCGGCGCGATCGGCTCCCGGCAGGTCTTCCGGCACCTGGGTGGCCTCGTCGAGCCGTTCCGCGACGACCTGGTACGGCGAGTCGTGGAAACGGCGCTCCGGCGCGGCGTCGCGGGCAGGGCGGACGACGGTGCCGTGGCCCGGCTGACCCGGCAGGTCGAGATTGTGCGGGACACGTACGCCGGACTCGTCATGGTGATCCGCGGGTTCCTCGTGACGGTCGTGGGCGCGGCGTTCGGGCTGGTGTCGATCGCGCCGGTCGTGGCGGTACTGATACTGCCGCCGTTCCTACTGGGCTTCGGCCTGTTCCTCGGCACGCTCGGGCTGGCCGCGGCTCGGCAACGCGCCGCGGTCCGGGCCGACGAGCGGCTCGCGGCCACCGCGGGTGCGGTGCTGGCCGGTACGCGTGATGTGGTCGCCCGGGGCGCGGAGGACCACGCGGCGCGGCTGGTCGAGGGGCCGATCGAGGCGCAGGCCGCCACCGAGCGCGCGCTGGCCGGCGTGGCGGTACTGCGTACCCTCTGCTTCGCGGTCGGGGGCTGGCTGCCGCTCGTGGTGCTGCTGGCCGCGAGCCCGTGGCTGGTCGGCCGCGGTCTGTCGGCCGGTGCCCTGATGGGTGGGCTCAGCTATGTCCTCTTTGGACTTCAGCCGGCCCTGAGCCGGCTCGTCGGCGGGCTGGGCGGCAGCGGCCTGCGCTACGTCGTCACGCTCGGCCGCATCCTCGACGCGGAAGCCGCGGCCGCGGCTCTGCCGTCGCGGGACCCGGTGCCGGCCGTCGTGCCCGCCGGTCACGACCTGACCCTGCGGGGCGTGACGTTCGCCTACGGCCCGCACGCCGAACCCGTCCTGCGAGACCTCGATCTGACCGTGCCCGAGGGAGACCACCTGGCCGTCATCGGACCGAGCGGCATCGGCAAGTCGACGTTCGCCGGGCTCCTCTGTGGACTGTTGCGACCGGACGCCGGAGCGGTACGCCTCGGCGGGGCCGACGTGACCGAGCTACCGACCCACGGTCGGGTACTCATCCCGCAGGAGGCGTACATCTTCACCGGTACGGTCCGGGACAACGTCGCGTACCTGCGGCCGGTGGCCACCGACGCGCAGGTCGCCCATGCGGTGGCCGCGGTCGGGGCCGGCCCGCTGGTGGACAGGTTGGGCGGGCTGGCGGCGCCGGTACGCCCGGCGGACCTGTCGGCCGGCGAACGGCAGTTGCTCGCGCTCGCGCGGGCCCACCTGTCGGTAGCGCCGCTGGTGGTGCTCGACGAGGCAACGTGCCACCTGGACCCGGCGGCGGAACGGCAGGCCGAGGAGGCGTTCGCCGCCCGGCACGGCACGCTGGTGGTCGTCGCGCACCGGATCAGCTCGGCGTTGCGGGCGCGCCGGATCCTCATCTTCGACGCCGACAGCCCGCGGGTGGGCGACCACGCCACGCTGCTGGCTACCTCGCCGCTCTACGGCGAGCTCCTCGGCGGCTGGCGGACGGTTCAGATCCAGCCGGCCTCGTGAGCGATGTTGATGGCCTCCAGGCGGGTACGGGCGCCCGTCTTGGTCACGATGCGGGCCAGGTAGTTGCGGACGGTACCGGCGCTCAGGAAGAGGCGTTCGGCGATCTCCCTCGGTGGCACCCCGTCGCGGGCCAGCCGGAGTACTTCGCGTTCGCGCTCGGTCAGCGGATTTCCCCGAGCGGTCAGCGCGGCGACCGCGATCTCGCTGTCCAGTACCGCCTCGCCGCGGGCCAGCCGGCGGACCGCGTCGACGAGCGTGCCGGGCGACGCCTCGGTCGCCACCATCCCCACCCGTGGGACGAGCTTGGCCAGTTCACCGCCGACCGCCCCGACGGCGCGGCGATCCAGCGTGACGAGTACGGCGCAGTCCAGCTCCTCGCACAGGCCGACGATCGTCGAGGTGCCCGGCAGGTCGTGGCCGAGCACAGCCACGTCGACCTGCTCGCGCCGGGCCATTCGTACCACGTCATTTGCACGTGCAAGTTCAGCGACCACCTGCAGATCGCTCTCGTTGGACAATACGCCCGTGAGCGCACCACGCAACAACGCGCTTTTCTGGGCCAGCAGGACTCGGATCACCTCTACCTCCGCCGCGGTAGTGGCTTAGATTCGACTCCCAATGGTGGCCCTCGGGGGCAAGGTTGACGGATTGCCGACACGCGGTAGGCGTCAGATCCAGCCGGATTCCCGAGCTTTCCTGACCGCCTGGATGCTATTGACCGTACCCGTCTTGGCAAATATGCGCGAAAGGTGGTTGCGAACCGTACCCGGTGACAGCCCGAACTTCATCGCGATCTCACATACCGGAAGGCCCTTGCCAACCCCTGCCAGGACCTCACCTTCCCGGGCCGTGAGCGGGTTCTCGGTGCCCAGCGCGGCCGCCACGAGCTCGGCGTCGATCACGATCTCGCCCTGCGCCAGGCGGCGTATGCCGTCGATGACCCGTTGTGGCGTGGCGTCCTTGCCGACGAACCCGATATCGGTGCTGTAGCTAGCCATCATGCCGGCCAGCCGCCGAGCATGGCACCGGTCGACTAGGGTCAGCATCCGGGGTCTGCCGAGCCGTTCGCGTACCGCAAAAGCCCTGATCACATCGTGATCGACGACCGTGACGTCGGGTCTTTCGGCAATGGTTGTCGCTTCGACCTCGGTGAGTCCGTCGAATTCGCCGACGACGCGCAGGTCAGCCTGTCTCGATAGCAAATGGGCGAGGGCGCCTCTGACCAGTCTACCTTCGAGGACCAGCAGCGTTCTGATCATCTCTCCCCACGATTCATAAATTGATCAGAGTCATTGAAGCACGGGACCGTGTTACCCGCTCGGCAACTCCTATAACCAACCGGCGTCCTGAGCTCGGCGGACCGCCTCCCACCTGTTTCGGCTTCCGGTTTTCCGCAAGATCGAGGATAGGTAGTTCCGTACCGTTCCATGGGTAAGAAACAGTCGTTCCGCGGTCTCCTTAGCGGACAATCCATCGGCGGCCGCCCGCAGTACCTCGCGTTCTCTCTCGCTGAGGGGATTGTCGAGAGTACGCAGGGCGGCGACCGCGGCGACCGGATCGATGACCCGTTCGCCCGCGTGCACCTGCCGGATGAGCTGGGCCAGCTCGCTTGGTGGCAGGTCCTTGCCGACGAACCCGCGTACGTTGGCCGCCAGCGCGAGCCGCAGCGCGCCCGGCGTCCGCTCGGAGGTCAGCACGATCACCCTGCCGCGTGCGTGCCCGGTCAGCCGCCGTACGAGGCTCAACGCGTGCTTTCCGACCGAGTCGATGTCGACCAGGACGACATCCGGTCGATCGGGCAGTCCGGCGACCGAATCCTCGTGAATGGCGTCGACACCGATTACGACCTCGAAGTCCTCCTCGTTCGACAGGACGGAGACGAGTGCGTCGCGCAGCAGACCAGGCTTCCCGACGAACACCACCCTGATCACGAGGAGTCCTCCACGCCTGACTATCGGTCGATCTAGCCGGCGTGCAACGTGGTTCTACACCAAGCGACGGTCCGCGGCCCAGCGGGACAGCTCGTACCGGTTGGACATCTGCAGCTTGCGCAGCACGTTCGAGACGTGGGTCTCCACGGTCTTGATGGAGATGAACAGTTCCTTGGCGATCTCCTTGTACGCGTACCCGCGCGCCAGCAGCCGCAACACCTCGCGCTCGCGGTTGGTCAGCTGGTCCAGCTCCGGATCGGCCACCGGTACGTCGGGCCGGGCGGCGAACGCGTCGAGCACGAACCCGGCCAGCCGCGGGCTGAACACCGCATCCCCGTCGGCGACCCGGCGGATGGCCGCGGTCAGCTCCTCCGGCGAGATCGTCTTCGTCACGTAGCCGCGGGCCCCGGCCCGGATCAGGCCGATCACGTCCTCGGCCGCGTCCGACACGGACAGGGCGAGGAAGCGTACCTGCGGCTGGGCGCGGCGGACCGCGTCGAGGACGGCCCGGCCACCGCCTTCCGGCATGTGCACGTCGAGCAGTACGACGTCCGGGACCAGCGCGCTTATCTGTGCCACGGCCTCGGCCACGGTGCTGGCCTCACCGACCACGTCCACCTGGTCGCTCTGCCGGGACAGCTCGGCCCGTACCCCCGCGCGGAACATCGCGTGGTCGTCGACGAGGAAAACCCGCAACGTCATGACTATTTCTCCTTCACCGGCAGGGTGAGCCGGACCTCGGTACCTTCGCCCGGCTCGCTGCGGATCTCGGCCCGACCACCGTGCCGCTCCATGCGACCGAGGATCGAACCGCGCACCCCGTGCCGATTATCATCCACAGTGGAGGGATCGAAGCCGACGCCCCGGTCCCGCACGAACACGCTCAACTGCTCTGGTTCGACCTCGGCGTACAGCGATACCGACGGCACCTTCGCGTGCCGGGCCGCGTTGACCAACGCCTCCCGCGTCGCGGCCACCAGCGCGCCGACCGGGCCGTCGACCGCGCGGTCTCCCACCACGACCGTCTCCACCGCGATGGCGTACGTGTCCTCGACCTCCGCGGCCACTTCCTCCAGCGCGGCGGCGAACCGCTCCGAGGGGGAGCCGGTCGGCTTGTACAGCCAGTTGCGCAGCATGCGCTCCTGCCCGCGGGCCAGCCGCTGTACGGCCTTCTGGTCGCCGGCGTTGCGCTGTACCAGCGCCAGCGTGTGCAGCACCTGGTCGTGCACCATCGCGGCGACCTCGGCCCGCTCCTGCTCGCGGATGCGCGCCTCCCGCTCGGTACGCAGCTGGCCGAACGTGCGCCAGAGCATCGGGGAGGCGACCAGCGCCACGCCGAGCAGGGACGCGAACCCGATCAGCGCGCCGGTCAGGATCGCCGACAGGCCGGCGTCGCGTACCGGTGAGAACGTCACGATGATGCCGATGACCCCGACGGCCACCAGCAGCCCGCCGCCGAGGAACCGCAGCAGGTAGCCGCGCCGGTCGCTCTCGACGAACACCGCGCCCAGTACCGGCGGTACGTTCGGCACCCCGTCCCGCGCCTGCCGGCGGGCCGGCCCGGCCTGGTGCCAGATCACGCCGGCACCTACCCCGATGATCGCGATGAGCCAGAACAGCGCCGCGTTGACGCCGCCCCACCCGACCAGCGACTGCAGCAGCAGGATGCCCGCGGCGATCGCCACGAAAGGCAGCATGTGGGTCAGGTCGCGGCGGGGAGGCTTCACCTGCGCGGGCAGCCCCGGAGGCGGCGGCTGTACCGGCAGCACCGCCCAGAACACCGCGTAGAGGATCGCGCCGAGCCCGTTGAACCCCAGCAGCACCACGAACCCGATCCGCACCGCGGTCACCGGTACCCCCAGGTGCCCCGCGATGCCGTTGGCGACGCCGGCGAGCAGCCGCCGGTCGAGCCTGCGGTACAGCCGGGGAAGGGCGGTCGGCGCGCTGATGGGTCCGCTCCTGTCCTGAAATGTTCTGTCGGTTACCACGAGCGTGATGTACCCGATCGTCACACGCCGCGAGGGGCGGCGACCATGCGGATCACCCCGAACTTCGCCCGGGCGGAATATCAGGGGTCGCTCAGGGTGCGTGCCTGAGGTGGGTAGGCCCAGGTCGGAGTGACGATTCAGACATGACACAGGACGCCGAGCCGACGACCGCGGCCGCTCCACCGCCCGGCGCGCCGCCGCCGCCGGATCCACCGCCGCCGCCACCGCCGCCGGGCGCCTCGGCTCCGCCGGAGTGGAACAGCATGGCCGGACGGTACGGCCTCGTACGGCCGCTCACCGGCCGGTACCTCGCCGGCGTCTGTGCCGGCCTCGGCCGCGTCACGAACACCGATCCGATCCTGTGGCGGGTACTCATCGGAGTTCTCGCTCTCTTCGGCGGGATCGGCGTGGTCTTCTACATCCTCGGCTGGCTGCTCACGCCGGCCGAGGGCGACACCGCCTCGCCGATCGAAGCCCTGGTCGGCCGCGGCAGGTCCCGGACGTCGCCGTACACCGTGGTCCTCGTCGGCATCGGCGGGATCATCCTCCTGATGGTGGTCCTGTCGGACAGCTTCTACGCCGCGGTGCTCGGCGTGGCGGTGGTGATCGGCGTGATCCTCCTCGCCAACCGCAGCAGCCGTACCGCCGCCGCGGTGCCGTCCCCACCGCCGTACCCCGCCATGACCCCTCCCTACGGTCCCCCCGCCGGACCGCCACCGACCCAACCGCCCGTGCCTCCGACCGCCCATGAAACGCAGGTGACCGCCATGCAGCCGGCAAGTCCCTCCGTACCTCCGCCCGCTGCCCCGCCGGGCGGCTACCGTCCCCCGTTCGCGCCGTACGGTCCATACGGCGGTCCGCCCCCACCACCTCCCACGCAGCCGCTACCCCTACCGCCGAAGCCGCCGCGCGAGCGATCCGCGCTCGGTCAGATCATCCTGTCCCTCGCCTGCGTGGCCATCGGGATCCTGGCCGCGATCGACCTGGCCACCGGTCGGGTCCTGGTATCGGGCTACTTCGCCGCGATTCTCGGCGTGATCGGCGCCGGACTGCTGGTGGGCGCCTGGTTCGGCCGCGCCAGGCTCATGATCATCGCAGGTCTTCTGGTCGCCGCCGCACTCGGCATCAGCAGCGGCGTCGAGAGCTCCGACCAGATCCGGTTCGAGGGCGGGAACGTCCGCTGGCACCCGACCACGATGGAGGACCTGGCCGTGCGCTACGACCTTGGTGCCGGCGATGCCGTCCTGGACCTGACCGACCTCGATTTCACCGGCCAGAACCGGGAGGTCAACGTCGGAATGTCGGTGGGCTCGCTGCGGGTCCTGCTGCCGAACGATGTGGACACCGACGTCCACGTCGACATGGGGGCCGGTGACGCCAACGTCTTCGGGCACCACTGGGGCGGCTTCAACCAGGACACCCGCGACCTCACCGACCTCGGTGAGGACGGCGTGGGCGGCGGCAAGTTGCGCCTGAACATCGATATCAAGGCCGGAGATGTGGAGGTCACCCGATGAAAGCTCATTCGACTGACGGGCTCTCCCTCACGTTCGGCGTCATCTTCCTCGCCATCGTGGGTTGGTGGGCGCTGGCGAAGAGCGTGGACATCACGCTGCCGAACCTCGGCTGGTTCGTGGCCGGCGCGCTGATCCTGCTCGGCGTCCTCGGACTGCTCGGCGCCCTGCGCCGCCAGGCGTCCACGACCGTCGACGAACCGGCCGCCGTCACGTCGGCACCGCCGTACAGCGAGCCGACGCGCAGTGAGCCGGCACGCAGTGAGCCGGCGCGCGACGACCTGATGGACGCCACGGACGACGACACCACGATCGACCCCGACCGGCTCTAGTCCGGTCGGCCACCTAAGCTTGGCCGGTAGCGGGCGACCGTCCGCTACCGGCCTTGCTGTGCGGGGAGCAAACGAGATGACTCAGCCACCTGCCGCGGTCGAGAGCGCTCGTCCGGCCCGGGTACGCCTGGGACAGCGCGGCGCCAGGGCACTGACCGCCGAGTTCGGCCGGCACGTCGGCCCGAAGACCGCGCTGGTCGTGGGCGCCGAGATCGACTCTCCGGTACTGCAGGCGGCCATCGACGCGCTGGTTCCGGACGCGAGGCTCGCGGTGGTCGGCTCCCCGGCCGCGGCGGGAGCGGCGGCCGCGCTACGGATCCAGGTCGAAGCGCTGGGCTCTTGGGTGGCGGACCGGGTACGGGTACTCGACTCCGTCGCCGAATCCGATCCGGTGGACTTCGTCATGGTGGCCACGCCGTTGCGGGGCACCGCCGAACAGATCCGGGCGGAACTCGACGACCTGGGCAAGCGACTCAACCCCGGAGGGCTGCTGTCGGTGTACGCGCCGGCCGCCCTGCCCGGCATGCGCGACCTGGGAGCCGAGGAGCTGGACCGCCAGTCCGCCCTGTACGGCGTCGGCTCCGACCTCGTGCTGCGCAACCGCCCGCCGGTACGGGTGCACCGGCTCCGCTACACCCCCGCCGACGTGGCGACCGTGACCCGGCTGGTACCGGCCGACCGGACGTCGAGCGTGCCGCTGACCCGAGGCATGCACATCGACTCCAACGGCATCGCCGCCGCGGGACTGGCGCTCGGCCTGGCCGCCGTGGCCCGGGCCACCCGACCGAAGTCACGGCTGTGGCTGCTGCCCGCGCTGGCGGCCGTACCCGTTGCCGCGTTCTTCCGTGACCCGCAGCGCGACGTCCCGGCGGACGACGCGTCGGTCGTAGCCGCCAGCGACGGCAAGGTGTTGTCCGTCGAACGGGTCCGCGACGAGCGCTTCGGCGACGGCGAGTTCCTGCGGATCGCCGTGTTCCTGTCCGTCCTCGACGTCCACGTGAACCGATCGCCGGTAGCCGGCAAGGTCGCCGACTTCTTCGTCTCCGACGGCGGGTTCGCGGCCGCGATGAACCCGGCCGCCGAACACAACGTCTCGGCGTACACCGTGCTGGAAACGCCCCACGGCACCGTGGTCGTAGCCCAGCGGACCGGGCTGATCGCTCGCCGGATCGTGCAGCGGGCGCCGGTCGGTGCGCTGCTGGCCAAGGGCGAGCGGTTCGGGCTGATCCGGTTCGGTTCGCGGACCGACGTCTACCTGCCCGCCTCGGGCGCCACCGCGCTGGTCGCCCCCGGCGACCGCGTGCTGGGCGGCACCACGGTAATCGCCCGCTGGTCCTAGTCCCCGTCGATCATGAAGTTGGTGATTCGACACGCCGTCGAACCCGCAACAAAGTTCATGATCAACGCGGCCGAGCGGGGGAGGTCAGGCGCGACGCTGGTGGAACCAGAGCAACGGACCGCTGACCAGGTACGTGACGACGACGACGCCGAACGTGAGCCGGACGTCGATCAGCGCGCCGAGTACCGGGATCGCCAGCAGCCACGGCGGTAGTTTGATCAGCCGGGCCAGCTTGGCGTACGGGAAGCTCGACACCATCGCGAACGCCAGCAGGGCCACTCCGGCCAGGTGCCAGCCACCGGCCCCTGGCAACCCGATGAGCACGCCGATCGCCAGGACCGCGGCGGCCATCGTGGTCGGTACCCCGCAGAAGAACCGGCCGTCCTTCGGCGACACGTTGAACCGGGCGAGCCGGATCGCCGCACAGCCGGCCACGAGCGCGCAGGCGACGGCGGCCGCGCCGGCGGGCACGGTACCGGCCAGCGACGCGTAGACGACGACCGGCGCGGCGAGGCCGAAGGAGCACATGTCGGCGAGCGAGTCCATCTGCGCCCCGAACGGGCTGGCGACGCCGAGCCGGCGAGCCAGCGCGCCGTCGAGCCCGTCGAACGCCACGCACCCGATGAGGCAGACGGCAGCCAACCGCACGTCCCCCCGCATGGCCAGGAAGATGGCGATCAGACCCAGGGACAAGCTGGAGAGCGTGCACGCGTTGACGACCGTGAACTTGACGCGGCGTGCGGTCGTCCGCTCGCCCGGCAGCAACGGAATCGTCAGCGGCCCGGTGGGCGCCATGCCGGGCGGGCTGGGTACCGCCGGGCTGATCGGGACGATGGACTCGGCGCGCAGCGATCCGAGGCCGGTCAGATCAGGCCTTGTGGTCGTACCGACGACATCGCGGCTCCGCCGGCCCACGCGGACCTGCAGCACCTTCCGTGCGACCGTGCCGCTGCGGCGTAGCCGGCCGGTCCACCTCCCCGCGGGGCGGGGGCTGTCAGTCGTACGGCGCCGACGCCATGGGGCTCTCGGCACGGGTCCCTCCATCACCGGATTCGGTCCTTTCCGCCACCTCGGCGGCCGTCCGGCGTGCGGCCTACACCATCGCATACCACCGAGCGGCTTGGCGATAGGCGACACCGGAACTTTTCAGATCAAATCGCCAAAAACGCCCTCGATAGAGCAAGGCGCAGTCGATCAAATTGTACTGGAACCTGCGCAAGTATCACTGTGCGTAGTCAGTTAGGGCCGCACGAGTCGCCTCGGTCATGTGGAGCCGGGCGGCCTCGGCACGCGTGAACCACCCAGCGGCGGCGGTCGATCCGCCGGCGTCCAGCACTCGGGCCTGCGTCGGCTGGTCGACGACGACCCGGTAGTTCACCCGTACCGTGTGCCAGTCGATCGGATAGCCCTCCGGGCCCAGCGCCGCCGGATTGTGCCGGTGGGTCACGCCGAGCAGGTCGGTGATGCGCCCGACCTGGTTGGTCTCCTCGGCCAGTTCGCGAAGCAGCGCGGCCGCCGGCTGCTCGCCGAAGTCCGTGCCGCCGCCGGGCAAATGCCACCGCCCGGCGCCCGGATACCCCTCGGCGTTGCGGGTCAGCAGCACCCGGTCGGCCGGGTCGGTGGCCACGGCGTAGACCGCGAATCGCTGCCCGCGCGGCCGCGCCGGCTCCGCGGGCGGACCGACCGTAGGGGTGTCCGTGCGCTGGATCTCCGTCGCGGGGGCGGCCGGCAGGTCGAACAGCAGGGCAGTGAAGGGCATCAACGGGTACGACGGCAGCTCGTCCGGCACTACCCAGCGGGCGGTGTCCGTGGTGCCGTCCTGTTCGTTACGCAGCGTGCCGTTGCGGTGTGCCACGTCATAGATCACCCGATCGTGGTGCAACGCGACGTCCCGATCGCGCAGGAGGGAAACGTCGGACAAAACGTCCCGAAGTGCCACTACCTCGACCGACAGCCCGGTCTCCTCGGCGATCTCTCGTACCGCTCCCACCGCGGGATCCTCGCCATGCGCGATCCCGCCACCCGGGATCAGCCAGAGCCCCGGCATGTTCGATCCGGACGAGGCGCGGACCAGCAGGATCCGGCCGCGGTCGTCGCGGCAGACACCGTACGCCGCGATCCGTCGCCGCCGCTCCACAGCGCCGAGACTAATGGCTCAACAGAGGCCTGCAGCCCGAAGTGCCTCGACCGTGACCTCGGTGAGCGGCAGTTCATCCAGCTCGGCCGGGGTGAACCAGTCGGCGCGGGCGGTCGACCCGCCCGCGTCGGCCACGTCAGGCACGGTGGCGACCGGTACCGCGACCCGGTAGAACGCCCGCACGCCGTGCCAGTCGATCGGGTACCCCTCGGGGCCGAGCGAGGCCGCGTCGCGATGGCTGGCCACGCCCAGCAGTTCCAGCAGTTGACCGTGCTGGCCGGTCTCCTCGGCCAGCTCGCGGATCAACGCCACGCCGGGCTGTTCGCCGTACTCGGTACCGCCGCCGGGTAAGTGCCACAGGCCCGCACCGGGGTAGCCGTCCGCGATGAGCGTGAGCAGTAGCCGGCCGGCCGGGTCGGTGGCCACGGCGTACGCGGCGAAGCGCTGGGCGCGGTGCAGCCCGTCCGGCCCGGCGACCGCGTGGAACGACGGGAACTCCGGGGTGTCCTCCGGTAGCAGGTCCACCGGCCCGGCCGGCAGGCCGAGCGCGGTAGCCGTGAACGGCCGCAACGGCAGTCCCTTGGTGTCCTCCCGGGCATGCCAGCGGGCCACGTCGGTCGGTTGCCCGATGCGGTCGAGCAGCGTGCCGCCCCGCACGACGACCTCGTAGATCAGCCGGTCGGTGTGGATCGTGACGCCCCGGTGCGGCAGCGCGCGCATGTCGGCCAGGACATCGCGCAGCCGTACCACGGCGACCGAGAGCCCGGTCTCGGCGGCGGTCTCGCGAACGACGGTGTCGTTCGGGTTCTCGCCGTGGTCCACCGCGCCGCCGGGCAGGGACCATACGCCCGGGGTACCGGATCGGGGCGACGCGCGGACGAGCAGCCACCGTTCGGCCGCGTCGGCGCAGAGGGCGTACGCCGCGATCCGACGCAGCGGTTCCAGCGCGGGAGTCACAAGGCCTGATTGTCCCCCATGCGGGGGCGGATCACGATCACCCGATGGGAGTCACTCATGTTTCACGGGCGGAAGGCATAGCCCGGACTAGGCAGTCATTCCCATTCGATGGTGCCCGGCGGCTTGCTGGTCACGTCCAGCACGACCCGGTTGACCTCGGGTACCTCGTTCGTGATGCGGGTGGAGATCCGGGCGATGACGTCGTACGGCAGCCGGGACCAGTCGGCCGTCATGGCGTCTTCGCTGGACACCGGGCGCAGCACGATCGGATGCCCGTACGTCCGTCCGTCGCCTTGGACCCCGACGCTGCGTACGTCGGCGAGCAGCACGACCGGGAACTGCCAGACGTCCCGATCGAGCCCGGCCGCGGTCAGCTCCTCGCGCGCGATGCGGTCCGCGGCCCGCAGCGTGGCCAGCCGCTCGGCGTCGACCGCGCCGATGACGCGGATCGCCAGCCCGGGACCGGGGAACGGGTGCCGCCAGACCATCGCGTCGGGCAGGCCCAGCTCGCGGCCGATCGCCCGCACCTCGTCCTTGAACAGCGTGCGCAGCGGCTCGACCAGCTTGAAGTTCAGGTCCTCGGGCAGGCCGCCGACGTTGTGATGCGACTTGATGTTGGCGGTACCGGTGCCGCCGCCCGACTCGACGACATCCGGGTACAGCGTGCCCTGCACGAGGAACTCCGCCTCGCCGATGTCCCGGGTGGCGGCCTCGAAGGCCCGGATGAACTCGCGTCCGATGATCTTCCGCTTCCGCTCGGGGTCGGTCACGCCCGCGAGTGCGTCGAGGAACCGCTGGGCCGCCTCCACGACGTGCAGCCGGATCCCGGTGGCGGCGACGTAGTCCTTCTCGACCTGCTCGGCCTCGCCCGCGCGGAGCAGACCGTGGTCCACGAAGACACAGGTGAGCTGGTCGCCCACCGCGCGGTGGACCAGGGCCGCCGCGACCGCGCTGTCGACACCGCCGGACAGCCCGCAGATGACCCGCCCTCCGCCGACCTGGGCGCGGATGGCCGCCACCTGCTCGTCGATGATGCTCTCGCTGGTCCAGGTCGGCTCGATGCCGGCGACGTCGTACAGGAACCGGGCCAGCATTGCCTGCCCGTGCCTGGTGTGGGCCACCTCGGGGTGGAACTGGACTCCGGCGCTCTTGCGAGCCACGTCCTCGAAGGCGGCGACCGGCGCGCCGGACGACGCGGCGGTCACCGTGAAGCCCTCGGGTGCGGCGGTCACCGAATCGCCGTGGCTCATCCAGACGTCCATCTCGGCGGGCATCCCGTCTAACAGGACGCCGCCCTGGGTACGCAGGCGGGTCCCGCCGTACTCCCGGGCGCCGGTGTGCGCCACCGTCCCGCCCATCGCCATGGCCATCGCCTGGAAGCCGTAGCAGATGCCGAAGACCGGGACGCCGGTGTCGAACAGCGCGGGATCGACCTGGGGTGCCCCGGGTTCGTACACACTGGACGGTCCACCACTCAGCACGATCGCGGCCGGTTGCTTCGCGACCATTTCGGCTACCGGCATCGAGTGCGGCACGATCTCGGAGTAGACCCGCGCCTCGCGCACCCGGCGCGCGATCAGTTGGGCGTACTGGGCACCGAAGTCCACGACGAGTACGGGATCCTGCACAGGGTCAGCCTATCGGGCGGGCGTGTGCGGCATGGTAGCGGCGCACCCACGCCTCGTCGAGGCCGTCGGCGTACGGGCCGGCCGGGTTGTCCACGATCCAGACGTGCATCATCTCCGGTGACGTGAGGTTCACCGACAGCGCCGGGCAGCCGCCGAACGGCGAGACGATGCCGAGTCCAGGTGGGAGCAGCGATACGCAGATGTTGTGCGCGTGCCAACCGGTGACCGGACCGCCGGGCTGCGGTGCGGGCGTGCCGGCTACCTCCATCACGTAGACGACGCCCAGCAGAGTGGCCCGACCGTCCATAATGGAGTAAACGAGCATCTCCGGCCGCTGCGGGTCCAGCGTACGGCCGTCCTTGCCGTACTCCTTGTTTTCCAGGTGCACGTCGGTCCCGGTGGCCTGTACCCCCGGAATCTGGTAGCCGGCCGCCAGCGCCGCCTTCAGATCGGCGAAGCGGGCCATGGCCCGGGCCGTCTTGGCGGCAAGTTCCTGCGCTGCCTTCGCCTGTTCGGGTGTCGGATGGTGGCCGCCGCCCGGCCGCATGATGACGCCGGCCTGGGCGCGCGCGGCGTGCTCGTGCCCGTGCTCGTGGCTGTGCCCCACCGCCGGCGCGGTGCCCGCCGCCATCGCGGTCCCACCGTCGTCCGCCGCCTTGTGGGCCAGGAACGAGCCGATCCAGACGATCGCGCCGACGAGCACCACCGCGGTGACCGTGGCGGTACTGCCGGCGAAGCGGGCGAACCGCCTGGGGCGGCCGGGTTCGCGGCCCGGTACGACGGCGAACCCGAACGCGGCCAGCTCGACCAGCGCGGTGGCGATGCCCACCTGGTCCGGCTCCTCCCCGCCGGTTCCGGCGACGGCGAGGTACGCGACCAGCGTCGCCGCCGTCAGCAGTGCCGTCGGCAGCCGCCACGGCTTGCCTTCCCAGACTCGGAGTGCGATCCAGGCGAACGCGACACCGGAGCCGAGGAACGCGACTGTCAACAGTGGACCGTCGGCGTGGCCGAGCGGCAGTGCCAGGTGTACGGCCGCCGATACCGCCAGCAGTGCGGCGACCCACCTCTCCACCGCCGTTCTCGGCCGGGATGCCGCGGCCGGGGCGAGCCGACGCAGGAGGACGAACGCCAGCGGAAGCAGGAGTGCGGCGATGAGCGCCGGTGCGTGCTGGGGCGCGATGCCGGCGAAGAACGCCTCGATCGGGTTCACGGCTTCACCTCCGCCGGAGGTAGCGGCTGCGGCCATCCGGCCGGTAGACCGTCCGTCCACAGTGGTTGCGGCCACGGATCGACCGGCGGCCGCAGTCGAGCCGACGGCCGCGGGAATCGGGGCCGGGCGAGCAGCCACGCGCACAGGCAGATCACCGTGACCGGCAACGCGATCTCGGTCAACAGCCCGACGAACGTGACCGTACGGCTCAGGATCGGCAGCAGCCCGGCCATCAGGCTCAGCCAGAAACCGATCAGGCCGATGCCCTCGAGCACGATCGCGGTCACCCACGCCCACCGCCGGCCGCTGACCACCTTGGCCGCGACCACGAATAGCAGGACCGCCTTGGTGATCGGGACGAGCAGGTACAGCGGGTTCGCCATGAACAGCAGCTCGCCGAGCATGGCGAGCAGGCCGAATCCGGCCTGGAGCAACATCAGCAGGTACACGACATCGGCAGAACCGCCGCGGTCACCCGTCATGTCGTCGAGCCTGGCAGCGGCCGATGAGCCGGTAATGAGCCCAGGTTAAGAATTCGGTGAGACGACGGCCAGTGTGACGAGGAAGCTCGCGCCGCCGCGGTCGTTGTTGGTGGCGCTGACGGTACCGCCGTGTTCGTGGGCGATCCACCGTGCGATCGACAGACCGAGGCCGGCACCGCCGTTGCCCCGCGACGTATCCGCCCGGAAGAACCGGTCGAAGATGCGTTCCTCGAGTCCCGGCGGGATGCCCGTACCGTCGTCGGAGACCTGCACGGTCGCGACCGCGCCGTGCCCGACCACGGCGACCCAGACGTTGCCGCCCGCCGTGGTGTGGGTGACCGCGTTGTCGACCAGGATCCACAGTAGACGGCGAAGCGCATCGGCGTCGCCGGTCACGGTGACCGGCGCACCCGCGCAGTGCACCTCGCGTTCGGCGTGGATGGTGCGGGCCTGCCGGCAGACCTCGGTTGCCAGCGCCCCGAGATCCACAGTGGACCGTGGTAGCCGCTGCCCACCGTCGGCCCGCGCGAGCGTGAGCAGGTCGTCGACGAGGCGGCTCATCCGGGCGCTCTCCGCTTCGATGTCCGCCAACGCGGCAACCCGGTCCGGCTCTGCGGCGTCCGGATGCGTACGCAGGAATCCGGCATTGTTGCGGATCGACGTCAGCGGTGTCCGCAGCTCGTGCGACGCGTCGGCGGCGAACCGCTGCTGGGCCGCGAGCGCGTTGGCGATGCTGCGGCGGGCATCCTCGAGCCGTTGCATCATCGCGTTGAAGCTCGTCGTCAGCTTGCCGAGGTCGTCCTGCGCGTGCACCGGGGTCGGGAGCCGCCGGGACGGGTCGGCGGACCGGCCGATGTCGTCGGCCGTCGCGGTCAGCTGGCGCAACGGCTGCAGTGCCCGCCCTGCCGCGAACCAGATCCCGACCGCCGCCGCGACGAGCGAGACGAGGTCGGATATGACGAGTATCACGATCACGCCGACCCGGTCCGTCTGCAGTCGACGGACACTTTGGACGGTCACGACGTATCCGGTGCGCCCGAGGTCGGGCCGCTGCCACGGTCGTACGTGCACCCGCAACGCCACACTGCCGGGTCTGATGGTGGCGGCCGACGAGCCGTCGCGGCGAGCCTGGTCCAGCAGGTCGGGTGGCACGGTCGGGAGCTGGCCGGCGACGAGGCCGGTACTCGACAGGACCGAGCCCTGCTCGTCGAGCACGACCACCACGATCTCGTTGGCGCCGGACGTCGCGTCGACGGGCGTCAGCGGCCCATGCGCGACGAGGTCCTCCGCGGCCGCGCGGTCGATGCCCGCCACGGCCTGCGTCGCCCGGTTGGCCAGCTCCTTGTCCTGGTTCTGCGGCACGGTACCGACGATCAGCGTGTAGAACAGCCCGGAGATGACGACGAGCACGAGTGCGACGACTCCGATGCCGTACAGCGCAACCCTGGTCCGGATAGACATCAGTTGCCTGCCCGCAACACGTAGCCGACGCCGCGGACGGTATGCAGCACCCGCGGCTCACCGCCGGCCTCCAGCTTGGTCCGCAAGTATCCAATGTAGACATCGACGACGTTGGTCGTGGTCGGATCACCGCCGCGCCACACGGCGTCGAGCAGCTGGCCGCGGCTCAGCACCTGGCGCGGGTGGCGCAGGAAGTGCCGCAACAGGTCGAACTCCTGCGCGGTCAGGCTGATGTCGCGCCCGCCCCGGCGTACCTCGCGGGTGTTCTCGTCGACGCTGAGGTCTCCGTGCTCGAGAAGGTCACCGCCGGACACCGGTCGCCGGCGCAACAGGGCCCGCACCCGGGCGAGCAGTTCCTCGTACGCGAACGGCTTGACCAGGTAGTCGTCGGCGCCCGCGTCCAGTCCGGCCACCCGGTCGGCGGTACCGTCCCGGGCGGTGAGCATCAGGACCAGGCAGTCGCCGCCGGTCCCGCGCAGCGCCCGGCACACCTCGAACCCGTCCAGCCCCGGCAGCATCACGTCGAGGATCACCAGGTCCGGCCGGTCCCTCGTGGCGCTGACCAACGCGCTCGGCCCGTCCCCGGCGAGACCCACGGTGTAGCCGGCGTACTCCAGCGCCCGCCGCAACGACGCGGCCACCCGCTCGTCGTCCTCCACAACGAGCACCCGGCCGCTCAATGCCCACCTCGCTCCGCTGCGCGCCCTATGCGCCGCCTTCCCTCGTCGCGAAGCTCCTCAGTCCAGGCGCCGCGGCGCTCCGCTCCGCTCAATGCCCACCTCGCTCCGCTGCGCGCCCTATGCGCCGCCTTCCCTCGTCGCGAAGCTCCTCAGTCCAGGCGCCGCGGCGCTCCGCTCCGCTCATGGCGCCACAGCGTAGCCGGCAGACCGATCAGGATTCGAGAAGCGGCGGTGGCCGAACGCGATCTAGCGTGGACGTGTTCCAACCCGGACTGACGACTTCAGGAGTGACCATGTCATCGACCCAGGGAATCAAGACCGTACTGCACCCCGTCTCCGACCTGGAAGCGGCCAAGGCGGTGTACACGGCACTGCTCGGCATGGAGCCGCAGCACGACGCACCGTATTACGTCGGATACGAGGCGGAGGGCCAGCACATCGGACTGGTACCGAACGGTGGACCGCAGGGCATGACCACGCCGGTGGCCTACTGGCATGTGCCGGACATCGAGGCGAAGCTGGCCGAGGTGACCGCCGCGGGCGGCACGTTGAATGAGCCCGTACGCGACGTGGGCGGCGGCCGCTTGGTGGCCACCATCACCGACCCCGACGGCAACGTCCTCGGGCTGCTTCAGGACCGGTGAGCACCGACGACCTGCCTATGATCGAGGGCGACGTCGAGGTCCTCGAGATCGACGCGCTACCGCAGGGCCGGTAGCAGAGGAGACGGGATGAGCAAGGTGCATGTTGCCGACAGCCACGATGTGATCCGGGTGCATGGTGCGCGGGAGAACAACCTCAAGGATGTCAACGTCGAGTTGCCGAAGCGGCGGTTGACGGTTTTCACCGGCGTGTCCGGCTCGGGCAAGAGCTCGCTGGTTTTCGACACGATCGCCGAGGAGTCGCAGCGGATGATCAACGAGACGTACAGCGCGTTCGTGCAGGGCTTCATGCCGACGTTGGCCCGGCCGGAGGTCGATGTGCTCGACGGGCTGACGACGGCGATCATCGTGGATCAGGAGCGGATGGGCGCCAACGTCCGCTCGACCGTCGGCACGGCTACCGATGCCAACGCGATGCTGCGCATCCTGTTCAGCCGGCTCGGAAAGCCGCACATCGGCCCGCCCAACGCGTTTTCGTTCAACATGCCGTCGGTGCGGGCCGCCGGTGCCATCACGGTCGAGCGGGGTACGCAAAAGAGCGAGAAGGTGACGTTCACCCGGCTGGGTGGCATGTGCCCGCGCTGTGAGGGCATGGGCTCGGTCACCGACTTCGACCTGTCGGCCCTGTACGACGACTCGAAGTCGCTCAACGAGGGTGCGCTGACGATCCCGGGCTACAGCATGGACGGCTGGTACGGCCGCATCTATCGCGGCAGCGGCTTCTTCGACCCGGACAAACCAATCCGCAAGTTCACCAAAAAGGAAATGCACGACCTGCTGCACAAGGAGCCCACCAAGATCAAGGTGGAGGGGATCAACCTGACCTACGAGGGTCTGATCCCCAAGATGCAGAAGTCGTTCCTGGCCAAGGACGTGGAAGCGCTGCAGCCACACATCCGCGCGTTCGTGGAGCGGGCAGTCACCTTCACCACCTGCCCCGAGTGCGAAGGCACCCGGCTGACGGCGGCGGCCCGATCATCGAAGATCAAAGGAAAGAACATCGCCGACGTCTGCGCGATGCAGATCAACGACCTCGCCGAGTGGGTACGTGGTCTGGCCGAGCCGTCGGTGGCGCCGCTGCTCGCCGCGCTGGGCCACACGCTGGACTCGTTCGTGGAGATCGGGCTGGGCTACCTGAGCCTGGATCGGCCGTCCGGCACGTTGTCCGGCGGCGAGGCGCAGCGGACCAAGATGATCCGCCACCTCGGCTCGTCGTTGACCGACGTTACCTATGTCTTCGACGAGCCCACCGCGGGCCTGCACCCGCACGACGTCCAGCAGATGAACAACCTGCTGCTGCGGTTGCGGGACAAGGGCAACACGGTGCTGGTGGTCGAACACGAACCGGAGACGATCGCGATCGCGGACCACATCGTCGACCTCGGCCCCGGCGCCGGTACCGCCGGCGGCGAGGTCGTCTTCGAAGGCACCGTGAAGAGGCTACGGGCCAGCGGCACCCTGACCGGCCGGCACCTCGACGACCGGGCCGCCGTCAAGGAGGCGGTACGCACGCCCACCGGAATGCTGCAGATCCGCGGCGCCACCACCCACAACCTGCAGAACGTCGACGTCGACATCCCGCTCGGCGTCCTCGTCGTGGTCACCGGTGTCGCCGGCTCGGGCAAGAGCTCGCTGATCGACGGCTCGATCGCCGGCCGCGACGGTGTCGTCTCCGTCGACCAGACCCCGATCCGTGGCTCGCGGCGCAGCAATCCGGCTACCTACACCGGGTTGCTCGACCCCATCCGCAAGGCATTCGCCAAAGCCAACGGCGTCAAGCCGGCATTGTTCAGCGCCAACTCCGCCGGTGCCTGCCCCACCTGCAACGGCGCCGGAGTCACGTACGTCGACCTGGGCATGATGGCCGGCGTCTCCACGGTCTGCGAGGAATGCCAGGGCAAGCGGTTCCAGGCATCGGTGCTGGAGTACCACCTCGGTGGCCGCGACATCAGCGAAGTGCTCGCGATGCCGGTATCCGAGGCCGAGGAGTTCTTTGGCGCCGGCGAGGCGCGTACGCCGGCCGCGCACACGATCCTGCGTCGGCTAGCCGACGTCGGGCTCGGCTACCTCAGCCTCGGCCAGCCACTCACGACGCTGTCCGGCGGCGAGCGACAGCGGCTCAAGCTGGCCAGCAACATGGCCGATACAGGCCGCGTCTACCTCCTCGACGAACCCACCACCGGCCTGCACCTCGCCGATGTCGAACACCTGCTGGGTCTGCTCGACCAGCTCGTCGACTCCGGTACGTCCGTCATCGTCATCGAACACCACCAAGCCGTCATGGCCCACGCCGACTGGATCGTCGACCTCGGCCCCGGCGCCGGCCACGACGGCGGCCGCATCGTCTTCGAGGGCACGCCCGCCGACCTCGTCGCCGCTCGCTCCACCCTCACGGGCGAACACCTCGCAGCCTACGTCGGCACCTGACCCGCTCAACCGATGCGGAGGGCGGCGGGGGCGTGGGCCGGGACGGCTGGCTGGTTCGGCGCCACCGGGTCGATCCGGCGGTACGGTTCACCGAGCGCCGGCCGGGCGTCGGGCTCATCCCGGTTGGGCCAGAACGACATGGCCCGCTCGGCCATCGCCGTGATGGTCAGCGACGGGTTCACCCCGAGGTTCGCGGGCACGGCGGCGCCGTCGACCACGTGCAGCCCCGGATGTCCGAAAACGCGATGGTACGGATCGACGACGCCGGTCGCGGCGGATGCGCCGACCACGGCTCCGCCGAGGATGTGCGCGGTCACCGGTACGTTGAACGCCTCGCTGACCGACCCGCCCGGGATCCCGTCCAGCTCCTCGGCGAGCAGCCGTACCGCCCGGTTGCCCTCCGGGATCCAGGTCGGGTTGGGCGCCCCATGTCCCTGGGTCGTGGTGAGGCGGCGGCGACCGTACCACGACCGTCGATAGTGGACCGTCAGGGAGTTGTCCAGCGACTGCATCACCAGCGCGATGACCGTGCGCTCGGACCAGCCGCGTACCGATAGCGCGCGCAGCGAGGTCAACGGGTGCCGGGCCATCGTGCCGAGCCAGCGCAGCGGTCGCCACGGTCCACCGTCGGTCAGCACCGACTGCAGCAGACCCATCGCGTTGGCGCCCTTGCCGTACCGGACCGGCTCTATGTGCGTCCGCTCGTCGGGATGGAACGAGCTGGTGATCGCGACCCCTTCGGTGAGGTCGAGCCCGCGTCGGCGAGCGGCCCGCCGGGGCACCGAAGCACCCACAATGGACTCGGAGTTCGTCCGGGTCAGCGTGCCCAGCCGGGCCGACAGTCCACGTAGGACGCCGGTGGCCTTCATGCGGTGCAGCAGCCGTTGGGTGCCCAGCGCGCCGGCGGCGAACACGACGTGATCCGCCTCGAAGACGCGTCGCGTCCGTCGGGGCAGCCAGGCTCCGGTGCGTACCGTCTCGATGTCGTAGCCACCCGCGGCGGCCGGACGTACGGCGGTGGCCGTGGTGAGCGGGTGTACCTCGACCCCGAGCTTCTCGGCGAGGAACAGGTAGTTCTTCACCAATGTGTTCTTCGCGTTGTGCCGGCAACCCGTCATGCACGAGCCGCAGTGCCGGCAGCCCGCCCGGTCCGGTCCGGCACCTCCGAAGTACGGGTCCGGCACCGTCTCCCCCGGCCGTCCGATGTGGACACCCACCGGGGTCGCGTGGAACGTGTCGGCCACCCCCATCCGTTCGGCCACCGCCCGCATCGCGCGGTCCGCGGCCGTGTCCCGGGGGTACGTCGTGACGCCGAGCATCCGCTTCGCCTGGTCGAAGTGCGGCGCGAGCTCGTCCCGCCAGTCCGTGATATCCGTCCACTGTGGATCGTTGTAGCAGTCGGCCAGTGGCTCGTAGAGGGTGTTGGCATAGACCAGCGAGCCGCCGCCCACGCCGGCACCGGAGAGCACCATCACGTTACGCAGCAGGTCGATGCGCTGGATGCCGAAGCACCCGAGCCTCGGTGACCACAGGAAGCGACGGCTGTCCCACGAGGTCTTCGGGAACTCGTCATCGGCGAAGCGCCGCCCTGCCTCGAGCACCGCGACGCGGTAGCCCTTCTCGGCCAGCCGCAGGGCCGCGACGCTGCCGCCGAAGCCCGAGCCGATCACCACGACGTCGTACCGCATAGGCCACGCTACCTCACGGGCGCGGCGGTCTGGTCGTCCCGTATAGCCAGGCGTCGAAGAGCGGCCGGAGCGGTTTGCCGGACACGCGCTCGGCGACCCCGATGAACTCGGCGATCGTCGCGTTGCCATTGCGCTTCTCCGCCGTCCAGGTCGACAGGATCTTGAAGAACATGTCGTCGCCGACGGTCAGCCGCAAGGCGTGCAACGCCATCCCGCCGCGCCGGTACACGGATCCGCTGAACAACCGGTTCGGTCCTGGGTCCCCGGGCGGCGTCTGCCAGATCTCCTCGGCGGCCGCGTTGTACTCGCAGTCGAAGGACGCCGCGACGGACGGCCCGCCCTCGCGCTCGTACCACATCCACTGGGCGTACGTCGCGAACCCCTCGTTGAGCCAGATGTCCTTCCATTGCCGCACCGAAACGCTGTCGCCGAACCACTGGTGGGCCAACTCGTGCGCGACCACCCAGGTACCGTCGCCGGCCGGCCGGCAGCCGACCGCGGAGGCCGGGAAGAAACCGGGCGAGTACGCCGGCCGGCTCTGCGTCTCGAGCGCGAAGCTGATGCGCGTCTCGTTGTGCACGATGCCGCCATAGGCGTCGAACGGGTACGCGCCGAACTTCGAGGCGAGGAAGTCGGCGACCTCGGGGGTGCGCGCGATCGCGCGGTCGGCCGGACCGTCCGGCAGGGCCGCGGCGACCGCGGTGAACACCGGCTTGCCGTTGTGCGACGTCTGCTTCACGCGGTAGCGCCCGATCGCCACCGTCGAGAGGTAGCTGGCCATCGGACTGCGCTCGGACCACTTCCACGTCGTCCAGCCCTGGTCAGCCGGGGCGGTGCCCTCCGGCACGCCGTTGCTGACGGCCGTCAGGCCATCCGGCACGGTAACGGCGATCGTGTACGTCGCCTTGTCCATCGGGTGGTCGTTGACCGGATACCACGAGCTGGCCGACTCGGGTTCGCCGATCGCCAACGCCCCATCGGTCGTGTGCAGGAATCCCGTACCGCCCAACCCCGGGCGGCCGAACGGCTTGGGCACTCCGGAGTAGGTGACCTCGACGGTGAACTGCGTCCCGCTCGCCAGCCCGGTCGTCGGGGTCACGACCAGCTCGGTATCGGTCTGCGTCCACTTCGCGGCGGCGCCGTTCACCTTCACCGCGTCGGCCTTCAGAGCCGCGAGGTCGAGGTTGAATCGCGACAGGTCCGCCGTGGCGAGTGCGGCGATGGTCGCCGTACCGTTCAACTGGTCCTTGGCCGGGTCGTAGCGCAGCTTCAGGTCATAGTTCCCGACGTCGTAGCCGCCGTTCCCGTACCCCGGGAAATAAGGGTCACCGATGCCGTCCGCGCCAGGCTGGTAATTGCGGCTCGCCGGAGGGGTCGAACTCGGGGTCACGTCCGGGGGGCGTGGGCCGCCGACCGTGCAGCCGGCCAGGGCCGTCACGCTCAGCACGGCCGCCGTGGTCGTCAGGCGCCGTCGCCACATCTCGGTGCTCCCTTCGCGGACACGGGTACGCAACACCGTACGTTCACCCGGCCACGAAATGGTCACGAAGTACCTGCCACGAGCCTCACCGGTCGAGGACGAGGCCGACCTTCTGGAACTCCTTGAGGTCGCGGTAGCCGGTCTTGGCCATCGCGCGCTTCAGGGCGCCGAAGAGGTTGAGCTGTCCGTCCGGTTCGTCGGCCGGCCCGTAGAGGACCTTCTCCAGCGAGCCGAGGGACTCGCCGGCCACGCCGAAGGCACCCCGCGGCAGCTTCGGGTGGCTGGCGGCGGAGTGCCACCACGCCCCACCGGCCGGTGCTTCGTCCACGAGGGACAGTGGCTCGCCGAGCATCACCGCGTCGGCACCGCAACCGAGTGCCTTGGCGATGTCGCCACTGGTCTGCACGTCGCCGTCGGCGATGAGGTGGACATACCGCCCACCGGTCTCGTCGAGGTAGTCTCGGCGCGCGGCGGCCGCGTCCGCGATCGCGGTCGCCATCGGTACCCGGATGCCCAGCACGGTGTCCGTGGTGGACCACTCGTCGGCGCCGACTCCCACGATCACGCCGGCCGCGCCGGTACGCATCAGGTGCAGAGCGGTCTGGTAGTTCGTACACCCGCCGACGAGGACCGGCAGGTCCAGATCGGCGATGAACTCCTTGAGGTTCAGCGGCTCGTCCACAGTGGACACGTGCTCGGCGGACACCAGCGTGCCCTGGATGACGAGGATGTCGACGCCGGCATCAAGGATCACCGGTGCCAGCGCGAGCGTGTGCTGTGGCGAGACCCGTACCGCGACCGTCACGCCGCCGTCGCGGATCTGCTTGACCCGCTCCCCGATCAGCTCCGGCCGGATCGGCTGGCTGTACGCCTCCTGCAGGTGGCGCGTTGCCGGCGCCTCGTCGTCGAGCGCGGCCAGTTCGGCGAGCACCTTCACCGGATCGTCGTACCGCGTCCACAGCCCCTCGACGTTGAGCACTCCGAGGCCGCCCAGCCGGCCGAGCGCGATGACCGTCTCCGGGCTCATCGTCGCGTCGGACGGGTGCGCGATACACGGGATCTTGAACTGGTACGCGTCGAGCTGCCAAGCGGTCGAGACATCGTCCACGTCCCGGGTGCGCCGGGTCGGCACGATCGCGATGTCGTCCAGGTGGTAGCCCCGTTGTGCGGTCTTGCCCAAACCGATCTCGACCATGTCCCGCATGTGGCGCTCCACTGTAGACGGACCCCGTTCAGCGAGTGTGGTAGTTGGGCGCCTCGACCGTCATCTGGACGTCGTGCGGGTGGCTCTCCTTGAGCCCGGCCGCCGTGATCCGGATGAGGTTGCCACGCCGGTGCAGCTCTGCGACGGTCGGCGCACCGACGTACCCCATCGCCTGGCGCAGCCCGCCGACCAACTGGTGGGCCACGTTGGCGAGGGGGCCGCGGTACGGCACCTGCCCCTCCACGCCTTCGGGGACGAGCTTGTCCTCGCTCAGTACGTCGTCCTGCATGTACCGGTCCTTCGAGTAGGACCGGCCGCCACCGCGGGCCTGCATCGCGCCGAGCGACCCCATCCCGCGGTACGACTTGAACTGCTTGCCGTTGATGAAGATGAGCTCGCCCGGGCTCTCCTCGCAGCCGGCCAGCAGCGAGCCGAGCATGACCGAGTCGGCGCCGGCGACGAGGGCCTTGGCGATGTCCCCGGAGTACTGCATGCCGCCGTCGCCGATCACCGGTACGCCGGCCGGCCGGCACGCCCGTACCGCCTCCATGATCGCGGTGACCTGGGGAACGCCCACGCCCGCGATCACCCGGGTGGTACAGATCGAGCCCGGCCCGACGCCGACCTTCACCGCGTCGGCACCCGCGGCCACGAGCGCCGCGGCGCCGTCGTACGTCGCGACATTGCCGCCGATCACCTCGACCTCGGGCACGTCCCGCTTGAGCCGCGCGACCATCTCCAGCACGTTGCGGCTGTGCCCGTGGGCACTGTCGACCACAACCACGTCGACTCCCACGTCGACGAGCGACCGCGCGCGCTTGTACGCGTCCTCCCCGACCCCCACGGCGGCGGCGACCCGCAGCCGTCCGGCGGCGTCCTTGGTGGCGTGCGGGAACTGCTGGCTCTTCGCGAAGTCCTTGACGGTGATCAGTCCGCGCAGCCGGCCGTCCGGGTCGACCAGCGGCAGCTTCTCGACCTTGTGCCGGCGCAGCAGCGCGAGCGCATCGTCGGCGGAGACCCCGACCGGTGCGGTGACGAGCGGCATCTGCGTCATGATCTCGCTGACTAGGGCTGATTTATCCGGAACGAACCGCATATCGCGGTTCGTCACGATCCCGAGCAACTTGCCCGCGCCGTCCACCACCGGGACACCGGAGATCCGGTACCGCGCGCACAGCGCGTCCACGTCCCGCAGCGTGTCCTCGGGCGCGCAGGTGATCGGGTTGGTCACCATGCCGGCCTCGGAACGCTTGACCAGATCGACCTGCAGGGCCTGCTCGTCTATCGACAGGTTCCGGTGCAGGACGCCGATGCCACCCTGCCGAGCCATCGCGATGGCCATCCGGGCCTCGGTCACGGTGTCCATCGCGCTGGACACCAGCGGGATGGCCACGCTGATCCCGCGCGTGAGCCGGGTGGCGGTGTCGACCGCGCTGGGCACCACGTCGGACTCCGCCGGCAGCAGCAGCACGTCGTCGAAGGTCAAGCCGAGGGGGAGCGCCTGCTCGGCGCCGGTGGTCACGGTTCCGATGGGCAGGTCGGTGGAAGAACCCACAGTGCGATCTCCTCTGGCGCGGTGCGTCTCATCGTACCCATTCAGACATCTGGCATCGGCCACGCCGGGCCGACGGTCGTACTGAACCAGGACTACCGTGGAGGCGTGCACGACGAGCCGATCGACCCGTTCAGCGGTGACCCCGCGGACCCGGCGTCCGACCTCGAGGCAGGGCCCGAGGACGACGACGACCTGGAGCCGCTGACCGCCGCCGAACGCCAGGACGTCCTGGAGGATCTCGCGGATCTGGAGATCTACCAGGCGTTGCTCACGCCGGTCGGCATCCGCGGGCTCGTCATCGAGTGCGAGGACTGCCACGAGCCGCACTACTTCGACTGGGATCTGCTGCGGGGCAACCTCAAGCACCTCCTCAGCTCGGGGCGCCCGAGGGTGCACGAGCCGGCGTTCGACCCGGACCCGGACCACTACGTGACGTGGGAGTACGCGCGCGGCTACGCCGACGGCGTCCACGATGCACTGGCCGAGAAGGCCGAAGACTGAGCTAGCTAGGTAACGAGCCCGGCGCGGAAGCCGGCGGCCACGGCGTGGGCGCGGTCCCGGGCGCCCAGCTTCCGGAACAGCCGCCTAGCGTGGGTCTTCACGGTGTCCTCCGACACGTACAGATCCCGCCCGATCTCGGCATTGCTCTTGCCGTCCGCCATACCGTGCAGCACCTGAAGCTCACGCTCGGTGAGCGCTAGCCGCCGGCGGACGATGCCCTGGTTCGGCGTGGCGTCACGCTGCAACGGCACGACCGGCGTGCCGTTCTGCACGCTCGGGATCGGCCGGCCGGGCAGCCGGGGTCCGGCGTTCGCCCGCAATTGGGCCGGCGTCGGCGCCAGCACCGGGCCACCGGCGATCGCCCCCGCGACCGCCGGCCGTGCGACCGCGGCGGGGCGCTCCTCGGGGCCTGGCAACCGCAGCAGCAACAGCGTCTTCGTCACCACCGTGACGAGATCCTGGTTGGCACCGCGGATCACCCCGCGCGCGCCGGCCGCCACTGCCGCGGCCGCGACGCGCGGCTCCTCGGGACCGAAGAGGACGATGGTCGCCTCGGGCGCGCGGGCCAGCACGCGGCGAGTGAACGCGACCGGATCCGGCCGCGCCAGCAGGGAGTCCACCAGCACCACGTCGGCGGGTTGCTCCGCGAGCCGGGCCAACGCCTCGGTCACCGACACCGCGGCGCGAACGCCTGCCGTCACCCCGAGCCGCTCGGCGCACGAGGCAATGGCCTGTGCCGCGACCGAGGTCCGCACACACACGAGGACCGTACGCACTTTGTCGTCCCCCTCTCCGTTCAGGGGAGAAGACCACCGAACCGTCTGATCATTACGCATGTTTGCCATCAAGCGCGGCGAAAACCTTCGAACCGGCGAAGCCGCGAGATCCGCGATTGATTGAAAGGTCACCGGGGTAAGAGTTGGGCCGTTACAGCGGTGCGCCCTGCGTGACGGTCGTCGGATCGGACGTGTTTGCGCACGTCAGGGCATGTGCGGCGGCGTGTTGAAGGAAGGTGCAGATGGCTAACGTACGTAGGCTACCTGGGCCGATCGCGGACATCTGGGACTGGCAACGACTCGGGCTTTGTCGGGGACGCGACAGCTCCCAGTTCTTCCACCCGGATGGTGAGCGGGGATCGTCGCGCAATCGCCGGGAGACGGCGGCAAAGACGGTATGCCGGAGTTGCCCGGTACGTGCCGAGTGCGCCGCGCACGCTCTCGCGGTACGCGAGCCGTACGGCGTCTGGGGCGGCTTCTCCGAGTCGGAGCGGCTCCGCCTGCTCGCCGTGGGCTGGGAAGACGCCGCCGACCGGCAGCGCCAGCAGGTCGACGTACGCCGGCTCGAGGCCAA
>Ga0114129_10000855_pt1 | contig 39483 bp, 34 predicted proteins | sample RhiMetdeltSRZDD1_FD_80071 | JGI IMG/M metagenome (GOLD analysis project Ga0114129, IMG submission 80071) | Populus rhizosphere microbial communities from Tennessee, USA - Rhizosphere MetaG P. deltoides SRZDD1 (version 2) (version 2) | ecosystem: Host-associated > Plants > Roots > Rhizosphere >...
ATCGTGTTCATCATTGCCCCCGTAGGAACTCGTACAAAACTAATGAAGAACAATCGGTACACCGTCCCAGCAATTACCAGACAGGTGAGAACCGCCGCTGCGATGATGATTAGTTTGAGAGGTTTCTTGCGCAAATGTGAATTCCCTTCAAAACACCCAGAACTACAAAACATCAGGAGCGAAGCTACCGATTTCATTTGCGGGCTCCGCCAGTGTTGGTTCAATCGGTCGCTTCGCTCCCGTTCTGTGGTTGAGTGTAGGACTACTCCCGCTTGTTCAGCTTGATAACGACCGACACCAGCGCATCCTCATCGTCGGTTCGAAACTCAACATCTTTGTCCGGATCGACCGGGGCAAAACGCCCTGAGGCATTGAGGATGGCAATACTTTCGCGGAAACGACGTTGATTGTAGACCTCTCCAACTTGATTCACCAGCACCTCTTTAACGTTCCTATCGATTAGGTCTCCAACGAAGTCGATTGACTTGAGTGAGAATTGCTGGCCTTCATCGATTTCTATATCGAAGTCGACAATTCCCTGTTCGCGTTTGAAAGTGGGCACAGGCTCAGCCGTATATTGAATAAACCCAATCTCGCCGTAATCGTTCTTGAGATCCTGGAATAGCCAAATAGAGATCTTGTCAGCACTCGCAAAGTCACCTTCGCGAAGAGTGAGTTTTGATCTGATTTGCTCCTCGGTTAAAGCCCTATACCCTTTAATGGTCAGCTGACCCAGGCGATAGAGCGCTCCTTGATCGACAGTAAACGACACAACGTAACCTGCCGCAGTGAGTTGGTCCTTTTGAATTACGCTCGCTTGCAGGTAGCCAAAGTTTCGAATGTGGTTTTCGAGCTGACGCTTGCAATACTGGAGTTTGTCATTGTCATACTCGTTAGGCATTCCGTTTTGCTTGAGGCACTCTCGGATACTAGCCAACAGGTCAGACTCCGGAAAGATCTTGTTGCCTTCAAAGTGAATCGCGGTTAGAGGAAGACGCTCTCCTTCATCGACAGACACGGTCAGTACTTGACCGTTAAAGTAAAACTGCACCTGGGCATGGGGATACCCATGCGATGCGAGTACCTTCTTCAACGCCGACGAAATTTTTTCCGTGTCTGGCGGCTTGTCAGGCGCGAGCACTCCGTCATCAACAAGGGTTTTGAATGCTTCGGTTTTAGATAGAACGTCAAGACGGCCCGAGATCTGAATGCCAAAACCTGGCGTATTGTTTTGCGGCGGGCAAGGCGGTCGAGATTCACGTTTTGCGATCGCTGCTCCAGGCGGAATGCACGCGGGGAGCGCGGTCGCAGACGAAGGCTCAGTTTGTGCGCGTGCCACCGCGCAAATGGTTATCATTTGCACGGCCGCAATAATCAAAACTCCACAGCGGTTCACAAACGTCTTTGCGCCTTATCGAGGTGTTCTTGCCGTAATGACAAACGATTTAAAGAATTTCTCAGCTATATACGAATGATCTTCTCGACTAGTTAAAATCGACGCAATATAACAACGATGTCCCTTTAACACTATTCTGAGATGGCCATTCGAAGGACCAACTTTGTAAAGAAGCTCTGTTGCTGGCAGGCCGCTGACAGCAACACTTCTCATGTCGGATAGCTGTGTGGCCCAGTTGTGCGGATTACCTTTGATGTTCTCGTTATAGGTGGATTCCATCCCTTTCCAGAAACCTCTGACGAAGTTGTCTCTCTCAGGCGTAGACCACCTGTCCGAGTCGGTTTTTAAAACAAGATAAGAAGTGACAAAAGTTACGAGGCCGATTGAACCACCGTACATCAATTGCTTCGCAATTGTTTCGTTCTCAGTTCGGATATCGGTGGGAGTAAGTTTGACTGGAGACATGATTGACATCGCGCCGGCATCAAACTCATATCGCATCCACGTTACTGTTTTGGCGGCACCTAAAGGTTCCTGCGCCCAAAGACGACCGGTACCCATTAAAATAATGAGAATACCGAAAAATAAACGTCCTTCGGCTTTCATGCGCTCCTCACGTGATTATTCGACGATGTTGGCGTGATGTCGCATCCGTTCTTTGAGTCTTTTGGGGTAGAGCGGAAATCGCGCCGTGAGATCCGCAACTCCTTGTTTCACTTTATTCCGCACCTCTTCCGACTGAGGTGCGTGTATCACTTCGGCGATCAGTCTTCCAATCTCACGCATCTCCGGCTCTTTCATTCCGCGTGTGGTAACGGCAGGCGTTCCAATGCGCAGCCCGGACGCAATGAATGGTTTGTTCTGATCGAAAGGAATCGTGTTCTTGTTAACAGTGATGAGCGCGGCTTCCAGGGCTTTCTCTGCGTCTTTGCCGGTGATCCCCTTTCCGTCCATCCACACATCGACCAGCATCAAGTGATTGTCAGTGCCACCCGATACAAGCCGGAGGCCCTGCTCCTGTAACTCACTTGCCAACGCTTTGGCGTTTAGAAGAATCTGCCGCTGATACTCTTTAAACTCATCTCGCAAAGCTTCACCGAACGCAACGGCTTTGGCAGCGATGATGTGCACGAGTGGTCCACCCTGAACGCCTGGAAACAGTTTTCGATCGATCTCCTTTGCGTGTTCTTCTTTGCACAGGATCAGACCACCGCGGGGACCACGCAGCGTTTTATGAGTCGTTGATGTGACGTAATCAGCATGCGGAACGGGTGATGGATGCAAGTCTGCTGCTATCGGACCGGCGATGTGTGCGATATCAGCAAACATCCGCGCACCGACGCTTTTGGTGATCTCGCCGATCCGCTCAAAGTTGATCGTACGCGGGTAAGCAGAGGCGCCGCAGACGAGCAGTTTCGGTTTGTGTTCTTCTGCGATGCGCTGCAGCTCGTCGTAATCAATCTGTTCTGTCTCTCTCGAAACGCCGTAATCGGCAACCTTGTAACTCATTCCGGAAAAGTTCATCGGGTGACCGTGCGTGAGGTGACCACCGTGGGAAAGATTCATACCCAGAATCTGATCGCCGTACTGAATTGCCGCCAAATAGACCGCCATGTTTGCCTGCGCGCCACTGTGCGGCTGCACATTCGCATGATCGGCACCGAACAGCTCTTTCGCTCTGTCGATTGCAGTCTGTTCGACAACGTCTGTCCACTCACAACCACCGTAGTACCGTTTGCCTGGATAACCTTCAGCGTACTTGTTTGTGAAAACTGATCCGGCTGCTTCCAGCACCGCTTCACTTACAAAGTTTTCTGAGGCGATGAGTTCGAGCCCATTCGCCTGCCGAGCAACTTCGTTGTCAATTGCAGAGGCAATTAACGGATCCACTTCTGCTAGAGGAGAGTTATGAGAATTGGTCATTTGTGTCTTTTAGGTTTTTAGGTTTTAGGGGGTTTGGTTCTTTAGGTTTCTTAGGGGTTTTGTTTTCTTGGCTTTCATCTGAGATCTGAGATCTGAGATTTGAGATCTGAGATTTGAGATCTGAATCTGCTCTTTAGCCTTAGGCCTTTGGTATAGCCTAAGGCTTAGCTCGTGTTATTGACGACGACCTGCTCCTGCCTGCTGCTCCTGCCCCTGTATTCCTGCCTGCTGCTCCTGCCCCTGTATTCCTGCCTGCTGCCCTTCAGTACGGCACTCAATCTCCTTAATCTTTGCCACTCTGGAGGCGTGCCGGCCACCTTGGAAACTTGACGCAAACCAAGCCTTAACGATCTTCGGAATATCGGCCTCAGGTGTAACTCGTGCGCCTATCGAAAGAACGTTTGCATCGTTGTGTTGACGCGCAAGTCGAGCAATCTCTTCAGACCAGGCCACGGCGGCTCTGACACCGGGAACCTTATTAGCTGTTATTGCCATGCCCGTTCCCGAGCCACAAACCAGGAGTCCCTGTTCAGCTTCACCCTTTGCAACACTCTCCGCCACTTTGAGCGCGTAATCGGGATAATCGACAGAGTCCTCGGAAGCAGTTCCCAAATCTTCAAACTCAACCCCAAGACTCTTGAGCAGTGGTTTTAGCTTTTCTTTTTCCTCAAAGCCAGCGTGATCACTTGCAAGAGCTATCTTCATTTTAAGCCGCCTTTGTGAAGAGATTTGTAGAAGGGATGTTACATCAGATCCGCGGGAAAGAGCAGCGACAAAAAGAGTATCCACAGATTACGATTTCGGATTTCGGAATGCGGATTTCGGATTTCGCGGTAATGGAGAAGTCCGTGTGATTAGCCTTGTCTGGGGAAGAATGGGCGGTCCGCAAAAGGGAAATCCGAAATCCGCATTCCGAAATCTGAAATCGTAATCTGTGTAATCTGTGTAATCTGTGGATGTTCTTGTTTGCGTTGTGAATGGGTGCTAAGCGAGAATGCAAAGTGTTCTTGATTTTGTTGGTCATTGCGACTCAGTAGCGAAAACCTATGCGTTGGTCACAGTACTTCATCCCCACTCTTCGTGAAGATCCGGCTGATGCCGAGGTCGTTTCACACAAGCTCCTTCTGCGCGCAGGCGTTATCCGCCAACTATCGGCTGGAATCTATTCATACTTGCCGCTTGGTCAACGAATCGCGCTAAAGGTTATGCAAATTCTGCGCGAGGAAATGAATGCCATCGGTGGCCAGGAATTTTATCTGCCCGCTCTTCATCCTGCTGAAGTCTGGCAGGAGTCGGGGCGCTGGTACGCTATCGGGGACGAAATGTTCCGGTTGAAAGACCGTAAGGGCGCTGACATGTGTCTGGGAATGACTCATGAAGAGATATTCACAACCATCGCGCGGAATGAATTACGTTCCTACAAACAGCTGCCACAAGTGTGGTACCAGATTCAGATCAAGTTTCGCGACGAAGCAAGACCCAAATCAGGATTGATGCGACTCCGCACGTTTATTATGAAGGACGCATATTCCTTCGACGTTGATCGAGCGGGTTTGGACAAATCATTTGCTGATCAGCGCGAGGCGTATAAGCGGATCTTTTCGCGATGCGGCATTGAATTTTTAATCGTCGAGGCTTCATCTGGAGCTATGGGTGGTTCGGAGTCAAGCGAGTTTATGGCCCGTACACCTACGGGGGAAGACCTGGTTGTAAGTTGTCCAAAATGTGGTTACGCGGCGAATCTCGAGAAAGCAACTTCCAAGATTGCTCCTGTCATGGATGAAGCTGGATCGAATCGGCCTGAGGAATTTCCGACTCCTGGCGTGCGAACGATCGAAGATCTTACGACGTTTCCCGGCGGTGCCGCCGCAGACAGACAAATCAAGACTCTCATCTATATGTCTAAGAGCGGAAACGGCAACCCAGTGCCGCTGCTGATTCTACTGAGAGGCGATCATCAGCTGCATGAGACGAAACTTGCTGATCTTGGTCTAGGTGAAGCGCGTCCTGCGCATCCTGACGAAATACGAGAATTGTTGGGGGCAAGCGCAGGCAGTCTCGGAGCGGTCGGTGCGCGTGAACGGATCAGAATTCGGTATCCGGAATGGCGAATAATCGCTGACGAAGCGCTCAGAGGCCGTCGAAACATGACCACCGGCGCTAATAAAGACGATCATCACATTCGTGGCGTGGATGTTGAACGAGACATACAGGTTGACACGTGGGCTGACCTCCGCACTGTTATGTCCGGCGAGTTTTGCCCATGCTGCAATGAAGGGATGCTCGAAGTATTCAAAGGAATGGAAATTGGTCACATCTTCAAACTCGGTACTAAGTATTCGGAATCGATGGGTGCGTTTGTGCTCAATGAGGAAGGTGCACAAGTTCCTATTGTGATGGGCAGTTACGGCATCGGTGTCGAGCGAATCCTGACGGCAGCCGTCGAACAACGGCACGATGCAGATGGAATTATCTGGCCAAAGTCGCTCACCCCTTTCCACGTCATCGTCACGATAACGAACATCAAGCAAGATGAGCTGCGTATCGCCGGCGAAAAACTCTACGACGAGCTGCGACGCGCCGGACTCGAGGTTCTCCTCGATGATCGTGATGAGCGAGCGGGAGTTAAATTCAAAGATGCTGACCTGATCGGTGTTCCGTACCGGATCACGATTGGTAGAAAGACAAGTGACGGATTAGTTGAGTTGTTCGATCGTGCGGCAAAGAAGAGTGAAGATGTTAAGATTACTGATATCGTTAAACGCGTACAGCACCTAGCGCTGACGGGTCTTTAAAGTTCAATTCATTGTAACCAGGCGTCGATGAAGTTCCTCCAGCTTTTTGTTTTACTGATCCTTTTCTTGAATGTAGCCGTCGCTCAGGATTTGCTTCCTGAGTTAGTCCGTCGCATCAAGCCATCGGCAGTTGCGATTGAGACGTTCGATGCGCGCAATGAAAAGCTCTCACGTGGCAGTGGCTTCTTTATCGACACTGATCGCGTCGTGACAAACCGTCATGTGCTCGACGGTGCCTCCCGAGTTGAAGTTCATTCATCAACGGGCAATGTTTATCCAGTCAAATCAGTTCTCGCCGTCGACGCCGAAGGTGATATTGCCGTCTTAAAGATCGACGCGCCGGCGGCGGCCATACGTCCACTCCCACTCGTAAGAACATCACCACAGGAAGGTGAAAGCATCGTTGTGATTGGCAACCCTCTGGGACTTGAAGGCAGTGTGACGAATGGCATCGTGTCTGCCGTTCGTGATATCCCGACGTTTGGACGCATCATACAGATCACCGCCCCCATTTCCGCTGGCTCGAGTGGCAGCCCAGTTGTAAATATGCAGGGCCAGGTGATCGGAGTTGCAACGTTACAGATCACTGGTGGACAGAGCGTCAACTTCGCCATTCCGTCCGAGCGGATCGCACAATTGCAAACGACGACACCAATGTCGCTTGCCGACCTCATAGCAGTTTCGGGTCGAAACAAGCACGCGCGAGCAGTCCAATACTTTCGCGATGGATTGAGTTTCCTGTCGAAAGATGATTGTGAAAAGGCTCTGCCCTATTTCGAAAAGGCTGTTGAGGCAGATAGCAGTTACGCGGACGCATGGGCCCAAAGCGGTTTTTGTCACGAGAAACTAGGCAAGCACAACGAGGCGCTGGACGCTTCAAGAAAGGCTGTTAACCTCAGACCGTCACCAGAGTCGTATTTCAACATCGGCTTGGCTAGTTTTTATTTGAAGCAGTATCGCGATGCCGCGGATGCGTATCGTCAAGCTATCAAAATGGATCCGTACAACGCCTTCGATGCGTATTACGCCCTCGGCCTTGTCTACCGCGACTGGGGACGTCCAGATGAAGAAATCCAGGCATACAAACAAGCGATTCGATTGAAGCCAGATTACACGAGCGCTTACGACCGACTTGGAGCGTGCTATATGCGCGCAAAGAAATACGCGGAGGCAGTTGAAGTATTTCGACAGTTGACGGCACTCAAGCCTGGAGATGCAATTGCAATCAACAATTTGGGTGAAGCTTACGTTGGAGTGAATCGTTTGAATGAAGCGGTTGAATCATTCAGACAATCAATTCGTTTGAAGCCGGACTTCGGAAAAGCCTACTACAACCTTGGCAAATCCTTCTTGGCGATGGGCAACCGCGACGCAGCGCTTGAGCAGTACAACATCCTCATGAACATTGATGCTGATTGGGCAGAGAAACTGGAAGCGCTGATCAACCCATAGCAGGAGCAGGGGCAGCACGCAGGAGCACGAGGATCCAGGAGCAGGAACACAGGGCAGGAGCAGCCAGTAAAGTCATTATCCACAACTCACTTCAATGAGAAACAATCGAAAGGAGAAGATTCATGCCTACCTCACAGGGCTTTCGAGGATAACGTGTGTATCAATTGGCGTTCAAACTCGCGATGGAAATCTATCAAGAATCGAAAAAATTTCCACGCGAAGAACTTTATTCTCTCACCGATCAAATCCGCCGCGCCTCACGTAGCGTCGCCGGCAACATAGGAGAAGGTTACAGAAGAAAACTATATCCCAAAATGTTCGTCAGTAAGATATCCGACGCAGACGGCGAAGGAACAGAGACACAAGTTTGGATCGAGTTCGCATTGGCGTGTGGTTACATTTCAGCTGAATTACACGCAAGGTGGATCAAAGGCTACGAAGAGATTGGTCGAATGCTCGGTGGCATGATTGCCCGTCCCGAGCGCTTTTGCCACTGAATCCCAGGCCGGTCGAAGACTCCTGCTCCCGCCCGCGCCTGATCGTATTTTCCTGCTCTGGCCTGCGCCTCTTCGTGTTTTCCTGCTCCTGCCTGCTGCCCCTGCTCCTGTCATTTCACGATTTCGCCAACGATCGCGCTCAGCGCATTGTCCTGCAGCGTCTTATTACGTTGAAGCTGGCCGTGCAAGTCGCAGCCAAAAACCGCGTACAAGAGTCGCAGGCTCATGCCGCCTTCGGGATTTGCGGTTTCACCTAAGAGTGAGGCGCGCGTCACGCGACCGTCACCAGGCGCATACATTGCCTCGGTCAATTGCCGTTTGGAGTATCGCGCGCCCGTCGACGACCGATACTCATGCGGCCGAGTAAGCGTTAACCAGCGATTACGTTTTGTGTCGCGCACGATTACGGGCGAATTAAGTGTTTCCTCGCAATCACCACCGACTGCCAATAGGGTCACAGGAGAATCTATCGGCGAACGAGCATCAAGAGCTTCGTGAAATCTACGCGTGCGGCGTAGCGTAGCTTCTAAATAAGCATCGAGATCTGTCGAACTATCATTCGCGAATCCATCGCCTCGCGGCTCGTCATGGGAACCGGAGTGACGGCGGCGAAATTCGGGATCATTGATAGGACTCCAACCGTAGCGCTTCCAAATGGCCGGATCGTACAAGTCGACCTGCAGCGGCTGTAAGTTCTCGTCAAGGAATCTTACTGATTCGCGGTGAGGTAATAACTGAAAAACTGACGGGGTTGAGACCGCGTCCTCCGCAGTCAGTTTATTGAGTAACGGAACACGACGACGGAGCCCCTCAGTGATCGAGTAGCCCTCGATGAGTGTCGCGAATGCGTCAGCAGAACCTTTGTTTGGCACTCCGATCATAACGATCTTGTTGATGTGCTTTGCTCCCGCCCAGTCAGGCTGAATCCTATCGTCACTATCGGGAAGGTCTGCATCGCCATACATCGCGGCGTATCGAGCGATTAAGCCGCCCATGGAATGCGCGACAACATTGAAACGCAGGTCAGAGCGGCCGAGCTTTTCTTTGAGTCGATTGATACGCCTGATGAGCTCGCGTGCATTCGCAACATTGTCTTTCCGCCAGTCATAGGCAAAGACGTAGAACGTGTCTTTGTCACCATCTGCGTCGGGTCTGTCCCAGTCGCCCTCCTTGTATCCGACATAACGTCTCAGCGCGTCGAGCAAATCCCGATAGACGTAAACCTCTGGAAGAACTCGCGCGAGCTTAACCGTCTCGACGATCCTTCCTGGAACTAAGTCGTCGGTATTTAGCGAAAGGTCTGGATTCATCGGTAGTCCCTCTTGCGACGTGCGAAAGGGCGTGGGCCAAACTGTCTCTTTAGTTTTGCTGTTGATTAATTCGGAACCCAGGATTCCGGGAATGACAATAACTGGACGCTTGCCCGTTGATTTGCGGGCGCTGGCAAAGATCTGCTCAAGGTTAGGATTGCGGTGAGCAGAAATGCATCCAGGCGTAGTGATTGCCAGGATTGCAAGTAGCACGAGCGAGGGACGAATGTCGAAAAATTGGGGATGCACAGCTAATCCAAAACTCAAAAGGGTCGAAAGCGTCTAGTCAGCAGAACCAGAAAGGCCGCTAGCGGCCGTCAGCGGTTTTGATTCGGGCTCCCATTGGCGATTGATCAGGCTCGCTACGAACCCTGCGCCAAAGCCATTATCGATATTTACGACGCTTACGTTCGACGAACAGGAGTTCAACATTCCCAGCAGAGCCGTTACACCTCCAAAGGATGCGCCGTAGCCGATGCTGGTTGGCACGGCAACTACCGGTACGGAAACCAGGCCACCCACGACTGACGGTAAAGCGCCTTCCATTCCGGCGGCGACAATTACTACGCGGGCTTTGCTCAGTAATGCTCGTTCGGCCAACACCCGATGAATCCCAGCAACTCCAACATCCCAGATGCGGTCGACCTTGTTACCCATCGCTTCCGCAGTTAGCGCGGCTTCCTCAGCAACAGGAATGTCACTGGTTCCCGCAGTCACCACTGAGATTCTTGCGACGCCACGTTCGGTTCGATCACGCATCACTCGTATTAAGCTGGCGCTCTCGTGCCATTCGGCGTCGGTTGCCAAATTCCTGATCTCGCCGAAAGTGTCAGCATCAGTGTGAGTTACAAGCAGATTGGGAGCGTGTCGTAATAGCCGCTCTACAATATTGACAATCTGTTGCCGGGATTTTCCTTTGCCGAATACGACCTCGGGGAAACCTTGTCGCGCCGCACGCGCGTGATCTACGCGAGCAAAACCGATGTCCTCGTATTGCAAATCAGTAATGCGCCTGACAGCTTGAGACGTGTCTAAATCACCGCGCTTGTAAGCGTCAAGGAGTTCAGACAGAGCGTTTAGATCCATGGCAGTAGAGTATGTTTTGGAAATTAATTTCTCAAGTGGGAGCGCAGGGCACTGGCTGCTTGCGATTGCCGATCCCGCCGATTAAGATTCTCGCAACGGTCCAAATGAAATCACCGCCGCCATACCCTGCCGTTTCGACTTTCCGAAACATCCGCGTCACGCTCGAAATGATCAAGATCGAGCATACGCTTTTTGCTTTACCCTTTGCGCTGTTAGGTGCGGTGTTGGCTGCCAATGGTCTGCCGACAGCGCGACAATTCCTGTGGATTGTTGTGGCGATGGTTGGAGCACGGTCGTCGGCCATGGCATTTAATCGCATCGCGGATTTGAATTATGACGCCAGGAATCCAAGAACCGCTTCCCGTGCGCTGCCGGCGGGCTTGCTCTCAGTGGGTTTTGTTTGGGCGTTTACCATCATCTCTGCAGCAGTCTTTCTATTTGCCGCAGCGATGCTGAATCGACTGACTCTAATTCTCGCGCCCGTCGCTCTGGCAAGTGTTCTCTTATATTCGTTTACTAAAAGATGGACCGCTCTGTCTCACATAGTGTTGGGTTGGTGCTTAGCAATTGCGCCGACCGCCGCCTGGATCGCTGTTCGGGGGCAGATAGGCAGTGTGATTCCTCTCTTGCTGTCCCTCGTTGTTCTTCTTTGGACCGCGGGCTTTGACGTCCTTTACGCCTGTCAGGATGTAGAGTTTGACCGAACTGAAGGCCTTCGCTCTATACCAGCGCGACTTGGTATATCGAACGCTCTGTGGGTTGCGCGCGTATTACATTTAGGAGCCTTCGTCGCATTAATCGGTTTGTACTTCGTGACGAAGCTGGGCGTGGTTGCGCTGGTCGGCGTGGTCGCAACGGCGGGGCTTCTTGTCTATCAGCATCGCCTTGTGCGGGCCGACGACTTGAGCCGTTTGAATGCCGCGTTCTTTACTACAAATGCATTTGTTAGTGTGATTCTATTGTTTACGTTCGGAACAGCAGTCTTTATCAAATGAATTTCGGATGGTTTTGAATACAAATATGATTTCATGTCACGACCCCAAACTCGCGGATATCGCAAGCCGAGTTGAAACTGGCGAACGCCTGTCGCTTCCTGATGGCGTCGCGATGTTCGCAACGGATGATCTGACCGGACTCGGCAAACTTGCGGATACCGTAAGGCGCAAGCGCCACGGTAAGATCACCTATTTCAATGTGAACCGCCATTTCAATCCTACTAATATCTGTTATGCGGATTGCAAATTTTGCGGGTTCTACCGAACGCCGCGCCAACCTGACGCTTACACTCACAACATCGACGACAGTTTGCGCATTGCCGGTCAGGCCGTCGCAGAAGGCGCGACGGAGCTGCATATCACCGGGGGTCTGAATACTAAGCTGCCATTCAGCTATTTCACAGATCTGCTGTCGTCGCTCAAAAAGCAGTATCCGCAACTGCACTTAAAAGCGTTCACGATGGTCGAGTTCGATCATTTCGCTCACTTTTACAAGATGAGTGATGAGGATGTTATCCAAAAGTTGATTGATGCCGGCTTAGATTCCTGCCCTGGAGGCGGCGCTGAGATCTTTCGGGAGCCAACGCGTTCCATGATCTGCGCACACAAGTGTGACGCGGATCGCTGGCTGGAATTATCGGGCAAGTTGCACGCAGCAGGACTCCGAACTAACGCCACGATGCTCTACGGTCACATTGAGTCCATCGAAGATCGTGTGGATCATCTCATAAGGTTGCGTGACCAACAGGACAAGTCGCGAGGATTTCAGTGCTTTATTCCACTGGCATTCTATCCGCCCGAAACTCAGCTATCGCATCTACCGGGTCCATCGGGAGTTGATTCACTCAAGACGATGGCGGTCGCGCGTCTTTTGCTGGACAACTTTGACCATATCAAAGCGTATTGGGTAATGCTCGGTAAGCGGCTGGCACAAGTTGCACTCCACTATGGAGCAAACGATATCGACGGAACAATTACTGAGGGTGGTGAACTCACAACGAGCTACTCCGTGGAAGCCAACAATGAAGTTCGCATGAGCAAGACAGAGCTGGTCGGGCTTATCGAGGAAGCAGGGTTCGAGGCCGTTGAGCGCGATACGGTCTATAATCGAGTTCATCCCACGAACGTCGGTGTGGGCTGAAGATTTTTTGAGATCTGAGATTCTTAAACTTTTTTGAGATCTGGAGATTCTTAAACATTTTGAGATCTGAGATTCTAAACATTTTGAGTTCTGAGATTCTTAAACATTTTGAGATCTGAGATTCTAAACATTTTTGAGATCTCAGATTCTTAAGACATTTTGAGATCTGAGATTCTTAAACATTTTTGAGATCTGAGATCTGAAATTTGAGATCTGATGATGAGTACTGCAATTCAACAAACAACAATCACTCTCGCGCATTCTCCCGACTCGGACGATGCGTTCATGTTCTACGGCTTAGCTACAAACAAGATCGACACTGGAAAGTTGCACTTCGTACACTTGCTAAAGGACATTCAAACACTGAACGAAGAAGCCATGCGCGGGACGTACGATGTAACAGCAATCAGTTTTCATGCTTACGCCTACATCGATGACAAATACGCGTTGCTCCCACATGGTGCGTCAATCGGTGATAACTATGGACCGATCGTCGTTTCACGTGAGCCGGCGGTACCAGACGATATTTCACGATTGAAGATTGCGGTGCCAGGTACGCTAACCAGCGCATTTCTGGCGCTGCGCATTTTCAATCCAGAATTCCAATATGTAGTCGTTCCTTTCGACAAGATAATCGATGCGGTTCAGAACGGGTCTTGCGATGCCGGACTACTCATTCATGAAGGCCAGCTGTTCTATTCTAAAATGGGTCTGAACAAAGTTTTGGACCTCGGTGAATGGTGGCACAGCCGTACAGGATTGCCGTTGCCGATGGGTGGCAACGCAATTCGACGCGACCTTGGTCCGGCATTGATTAAAGAGGTTTCAGCTCTTCTTCGCGAAAGCATTCGCTATTCCTTATCAAATCGACAAGATGCGTTGCAATATGCCCTGCAGTTCGCGCGTGACATGGACACTAACCTTGCGGATCGCTTCGTTGCGATGTGGGTTAACGAGCTCACGCTTGATTACACAGACCGTGGACGCGAAGCAGTTCGTCGTTTACTCAGAGAAGGTTTTGAGCGCGGAGTGATTCCGAAGTCGGTTGTGGTGGATTTTATTGACGAGTAAACAAACAAGTACGCTGGAGGAATATCTGTAAGGTGTTATTTTAGTGACAAGCTGGGGTGTGCGCGGTGATGTTTCAAGCTACCCCGCCCAGAAGGGGCAGCTAATCACCGCGCACATCATCGACTACAGATTACGTAAACCAAGCTCCTCCCAAAGCCAGGTTATCGCCTTTACCATGCAAGCAACGCCGCCGCTCGGCGTCACGTCTGCGCTCCCGCGCTGTAAAGCTTCCACGGATCTGACGAGTATTCTGTTGCCGACATGAGGACCCTGAGAAACCCTAAAAAGCCGCGAGGGGATCACTCGAATTCGATTAAGATCTATGACAAATACCTAGCTAACTTGTTCTAATATGGGCACCTTACACTAGTTGCAGGGAACTTTGCAACTGGAAAGATTTACTGGCGGCATTTGACTTGGCTATTTGGCAACAGGAATGTTCTGAGTGAGCATCTGAAGGAGTGCTGTCTTTCAACGGCGCCAATCCATTCGATTTAGCTTGAAAGTGAACTAAACCTTTGAAGAAGCTTCTTATTTACCCATCCTTTGTCCTTCTATTCTGTGCAGCGATGGCCCCGAAAGCCTTTGGGCAGGCCAACGGCTCACTTTCTCCTTCTGAGGCGGACCGAATCATTGCGACGTTCACCACAAAAGAGACCGAGTTTCGGCGTGCGCTTAATAACTACTCATTTAAACGCGACGCTCTGATTCAACGGATTGGTATGGGCGGCCAAGTTACAGGGGAATACCATCGAGTGTCGACCTTCACCTTTGATGACCAGGGCAATCGGTACGAGAAGATCAGCTTCTTCCCCATGTCATCCATGTCAGAGAATGTGACTGCGGAAGACATCGACGACCTCGGAGGTATCCAGCCGTTCGCGCTTGAGCCATCCAAGATCAGCAAATACAACATCAGGTACGTCGGTAAGGAAAAAATTGACGAACTAGACCTTTTTGTCTTCGACGTCGCCCCAAAGGCCCTACCCGATCCAAAGAAAACTAAGGAGCGGCTGTTCGTCGGCCGGATCTGGGTTGACGATCAGGATCTGCAGATTGTTAAGACAAAAGGCAAGGGTGTTCCGGAAACTAAGAACAATAAATTTCCGACGGTAGAAACTTATCGGGAGCATATCGACGGTCGCTACTGGTTTCCGACCTACGCATACGCCGATGAGGAACTAATCTATGACAGCGGTGACGCACTCCACATCAGGTTGAAGGTCCGTTATTTCGACTTCGCTCCGGCGCGCGCGACTTTGAAGGTTACAGAAGTGGGCGAGAGCGACGTTCCCTCAGGCGGTCCATCCACAGGCGTCGCCAAACCAGTTGAAGTTGGTCTCTTGAACGCCAAAGCGGTGGAGATGCCCAAGGCGAAGTATCCGGAGGAAGCTCGACGGTTACGCGTTTCCGGAAAGGTTACGGTTCGAGTCGTCGTCGACGAAAACGGAAAAGTGATCTCTGCGATGGCTACCGATGGACCACTGCCGCTGCGTCAGGCCGCTGAAGAAGCAGCTCGGCTCGCGACGTTCGCTCCAACAGTACAAGGTGGAGTGACGGTGAAGGTCACGGGTCTGCTTGTTTACGAGTTCGTGCCTTAGACGCCAAAACTAGGTGGCTGTCGTTCCGAGCTCTTTTGCGATTGAGCTACGAACGGCACTAATGAGATCGACAACGTCTTTATCGGTTTCAATATCTGAAGTCGGGATAGGCGGCATGATTACCATATGGATCGTGCCGCCTTTTGCTTCTCCAGTTCTTTTTCCCATCAACTCATCTGAATTCTTAATAGCTATGGGAACAACCGGCACACCCGCTTGTTTAGCCATGTAGAACGCGCCTTTCTTGAACGGGAGGAGCTCGCCCGGTTCCGCTCGAGTGCCCTCAACAAAAACTCCAAACGACACACCCGATTGGATACGTTGAACGGCAGCGTCAACCGTTTGAATCGCGCGTTCCCGGTTGCTTCGATCAATCGCCATCACATTCACGAAGCCCATTCCTACGCCGAGGATTGGGACCTTCAGTAGTTCCTTCTTCGCGAGTAATCCGATGCGCCGCCCAATGTAAACAAACAAGGTCGCCGTATCGAGATAAGAACGATGATTTGCTACGAAGACGTAAGTTGCGCGAGGATCCAGCAATTCCACCCCTGACACTTTCACCTTGACGCCACTCAATCGCAGCCAGGCATTCGCCCCAAACGAGGCCCAGGGGTAAACGAGATCGTGTTTGTTCACAAGCCAGGCGAAGATCAATACCGGCGGTCCCAACAACAGGAGTAACGCGCCCGCAACAAACAAAGACCACCAATAATGCAATCTCCGAATCAAGTTGCGGCGCTTCGGTGTGCTAGACTCCTCGGCCGTACTACTGTTTATTGTCGTGCTCTCTTCCATCCAACTTTAGTAAAGGAAATCTCGATGCGTGCTCGATCAATTGTAGTTGGTCTGTGGCTACTGTTGTCTCTGCCGGCGCTTTCGTCGACGTCTTTCGCGCAGAATGCGGCACCTCGCGCCAGCGCTGTTATCCCGTCACCGAAATCAGTGCTGGGATTTTCTCCCGGTGCTGATCGAACAATCGCGGATTGGGGCCAGATCGTTGACTATTTTGCAAAACTAGATAAGAGCTCTGACCGCGTTTCAGTGCAGACGCTCGGATTCACGACGTTGAAACGACCTTTGATCGTAGCCTACATCAGCGCGCGAGAGAATATACTGGCGCTTCCGAAATACAAAGAGATACAGCGTCAACTGGCAGATCCTCGCCTCGTTTCCGGCGACCTACAACGAGACCGCTTAATCGCCCAGGGTAAAACTGTTGTTGTCATTTCTTGCTCAATCCATTCGACGGAGATTGTCGCCTCACAGATGTCAATGCAACTGGCTTACGACCTGGCCACTGCGCAGGACTTTGAAACCAAACAGATACTGCAAAACACAATTCTCCTGTTAATTCCTTCGCCTAATCCTGACGGTATCGACATTGTGGCGAAGTGGTATCGAAAGTCACTTGGAACTCCGCAAGAAGGTCGTGAAATACCAGAGTTGTATCATCATTACGCCGGACACGACGACAATCGCGATTGGTTCATGATCAATTTGAAAGAGACGCAACTAATCACACGGCTGCTATGGCGCGAGTGGTTTCCACAGATTGTTTACGATGTTCATCAACAGGGTTCCAACGGTTCGCGCTTTTTCATCCCACCCTTTTTTGATCCGCCGAATCCGAACATCGCACCTCTGCTGCTTCGGCAGGTCGGGTTGATCGGGCACAAGATCGCAGCTGATGTTCAAGCGGCTGGATTTAAAGGTGTCCTCACCAATGCGCTCTACGATACGTGGTGGCACGGCGGATTCCGCACGGCTCCGTACTTTCATAACTCCATTGGAATCCTTTCTGAGGCTGCCAGCGCGCGACTGATGACTCCGTCCACTGTCGCTCCAGAGCAACTTACAAGATCGAGCACTCGCGGTATGAGAAGCGCCATGGAAGCGACCACTAATTTTCCCGATCCCTGGCCTGGTGGAACATGGCGTCCGAGCGACATTATGCAAATGGAGTTGATCGCGTCACGATCGATTCTTTCATTAGCCGCAAAATTTCGCGCGGAGTATTTGAAAAACTTCTTCGAGCTAAACCGCAAGAGTATCGACCAACAGCCACAAACAAACTCACCCATCGCCTATGTTATCCCAGCGGGTCAGGGGAAAGATGAAGCAGTTGCGAAGGTGATTTCGAGTCTCATCGATCAAGGTGTCGAGGTGTATCGCCTGGACAAGGAGTTACACTTAACGTATGGACCACAGATTCTTCAACGAACAAACTCAGCGACTGAAAAGCTAGGCAGCTATCGAAGGCTTATCGCTAATACAACGTCAATGCAGGAAGTACCGACCAGCAGCTATATCATCTTTCTCTCGCAGCCGCAGAGGTCGAATGTAGTCGCCTTATTTGAGCCGCAGATTTATCCGAACCGGCTAACAGCGCAAGGTGAGGCCGAACGACCCTATGACGTCACCGGCTGGACTCTGCCGCTCCAGATGGGAATAGATGCTCCGGCAGTGACTGCGATTCGAGAGATAGCGGCGGAGCGCAAATTGACCTTGGTTAAGGATATCAACGACGTCAGGCGCGATCTCGCATTGCCTCTCGCGAAAGGCGAGGAGTCTCCGATTAAGAGTCCAATAATGCGGAGCGTGCGGGTTGGTATCTACAAGAGTTCGGCTCCGAATATGGACGAAGGCTGGACGCGTTTCGTATTTGACACGTTCAACGTTCCGTATTCATCACTACGCGATGCAGATGTGAAACAAGGATCTCTGCAATCGAAGTACGATGTGGTGATCCTGCCATCGCAACGCCTCCTCATGCAGGAGAACCCGCAGAGTACCGGGTCGGAAGAAACGCCGGCTGGTCTAACCGATGCCAGCGTCACCGGGTTAAGAGACTTTGTTGCAAGTGGAGGCACCCTCATCTGCTTCGACGCTGCCTGCGACATGACCATCAAACAATTCGAGCTACCCATCCGAAACGTGCTCGAGGGGTTACGCTCTTCCGATTTTTATTGCCCCGGCTCAATCCTGGCGATTGACGTCGATAGCACAAATCCGATTGCTCGCGGAGTTCCGCCGACTCTCAACGCTTATTTCATTAATAGCTCGGCATTTGAAGCCACTGATCCCGCGGTGCGCGTCGTGGCTCGCTACAGCAAAGACAATGTCCTTCGCTCTGGATGGTTGTTGGGTGAAAGCAAGCTGCGCGGACAGATTGCGTTGGCAGAGATTGGTGTCGGCAAAGGACGAGTCGTTTTGTTTGCCTTTCGGCCCCAACACCGAGGACAGACTTGGGGAACGTTTCCCCTCATTTGGAATTCGATTTCTACCTCAGTCAAGTAAGATGGAAAAAGGATAGCGGTTTAGCGTTGGTGTTGTTCTAGCTCCCGCAAGTCTCTGCGCAGCCTGAAGCGTTTAGGCGGCCGGTTGTTTAGTCTGTGTTTGCGACCTGTCCTACGCGATCGAAGCGAATCATCTAAGAACCTCAGAAAATTCAGGATCCAGACGAAGACACGCCTTTAGCCCTTGCCGATTGAAGGACTACGGCGCTATCTTTTAGGCGCTAACAAGGTTTTCTCTCCTCTTAAAACCGATTTAGGCTCGCGCGCATCAAACCGGTTGCGTTTCTCCTTGTAATCTTCGAGCTCTCCCCAGCGTATGTCCGTAACTCTCTCTTCGTTTTCGTTTTCTGGAGTTCGTTATGAGAAAACTCTCCGCGTCGCTGCTAATGCTCCTAATCGTGCTCTGGTCTCTTTCCCCTACTTTTGCGCAGAGTCGGCCACGTCGGGTGGGCGCCGGTACCAGCCAATCCGGCCAAGCACCTAGTCAATCAGCCACGCAGGCACCCACGCGGCCTACCGGGCCGCCCGTGTTAAGCGGCGCCAATCGTCCTGCGGGTCAGAACCCATCTACGTCTCAAACTCCCGAGCACTCTGGGCCGGAGGAAGTAGCTGAAGGCGATATCGTTAAAGTGAACACAACGCTCGTCTCGATACCAGTGAGCGTCATGGATCGGGATGGCAGATACGTTCCGAATCTGAGCAAAGAGGATTTCCGGATCTGGGAAGATGGTGTTGAACAGCAAGTCGCTTTCTTTGCGTCTGTCGAAAAGCCCTTCTCCGTGTTTCTGATGCTGGATACCAGCCCGTCCACAAAGTTTCGACTCGAAGATATTCAGAATGCTGCGATTACTTTTGTTAATCAACTTCGACCGGACGACAAGGTCATGGTTGTTTCGTTCAGCCGAGAAATCAAGGTTCTTTCGGAGTTGACTAGCGATAGGAACCAACTGCAGCGAGCGATCCTACGAGCCCACACGGGTGATGGCACCAGTATTTACGACGCGATGGATCTGGTAATCAATCGTTACCTAAGTCGAATCTCAGGTCGCAAAGCGATTGTGTTGTTTACAGACGGCGTAGATACAACCAGCCAGAGGGCCGACTATGACAGCACAGTCGTGCAAGCGCAGGAACTAGACGCACTCATCTATCCAGTCAGGTATGACACGTCCCGAGACATAGACTCGGGCTTTCCACCCATGGTCCATGTTGACGATATATTCGGGCAGATTCTAGGCGGAATATTCGGGGGCGGACGCCGTGGCGGCGGCAGCAGAGGTGGATGGCCAGGTCCTCGGGGAGGCAGGCGCGAGGACTACGAAATGGCTGGTCAATACTTGAGACTGTTAGCCGCCAGCACTGGCGGTCGCTTGTACGATGCCGACAGTTTGCAGAACATGGCCTCCGCCTTTGCCAACGTTGCAGAGGAACTCCGGCGGCAATACAGCATAGGCTACTACCCGAAACGGCCTCCGCAGCCAGGCCAGCGGCGCGAGATACGAGTACGAACGACGCAACCCAACCTCGCAGTACGGGCGCGCGACAGCTACATCTTCAACCCCTCCGGAACAGCTATCATCGATGCTAGCGGTCGGACGCCGAATCCACCGGTCTTGCGGAAATTATCAGTCCATTAGGAATTCGCGGCGGCCCTATTCACTAACCGTTCGCGGTAGCAAATGGCGAGCGTTCTTCGTCGTTGAGTCTGGGCCATTTGCTCCGGCGAACGGTGACTGAATAGCGCGGTTAACTCCACTCAAAATCGTCGCGGACCGGACGTCATATTGAATGACATCCAGTCCGCATTTTTAGCAAGCATTGATTGAGCCAATTATAGGGGTTAATCACAACAGTTCCGTACGATTACGCACAGAATCGCTTGTCTGATATGGCAAGCTGCGATTCCCAGATGCCCTCCGGCTCCCGCCTCGATCTGTTGCGAGCGGATTATGTTTGCATTAAAAAAAGCGCGGCGAGTTTTTGCCATTCGCCGCGCCAAACTATACCCACAGGAGGAAAGGGGTATTCAACGGCAACGAGTATAAAAGATTACAGGTATTCCGGCAACGAATGGCGTACGCTCTCGGGGTTTTTTCAAGCCGGAGCGCAATAACCTACCCCTCTCACTGCGTCACAGTTTTTGCGTCCGAAAGCGTACAGACGGCGGTTGGACCAGGTTATAGAGTCCCACGCATACAACAAGCAGGGAGGCCGAGACCTGCGCGTCCTTCCCGACTGACCTTGAGAACAAACGTTAGGTCTCGGCCGGTTTTCCAGTAACCCAGATAAAATTCGAGAGTCACTACTGATATCGTTCCTCAGGGACGTACTGTCAGTGTTCCCCTCATAGCGAGCTGTAACAGCTATGCCACTGAACAAACCACATATACTGTACATTGAAGACCACGAAGATACGCGAGAGTTGGTTGAACTGGTCCTGCGCCAGCGCAACTACGATGTAACCACGTCAGGATCCATACAAGCTGCAGTCGAACTCGCTTCTGAGAATAGGTACGATTTGTACCTCTTGGATTCCTGGCTGCCTGACGGATCCGGTTTGGACTTATGCCGAAAGATCCGCGAGTTCGACACGCGTACTCCAATCCTGTTCTACTCCGCCGCAGCATATGAAATTGATCGGGAGCTGGCGTTACGCAGTGGCGCGCAAGGATATCTGATCAAACCATCCCAAAATTCCGAGCTATGTGATTTGGTTTCGTTGCTTATTGAGGACCGAGCAGCTTAGCGATTCTTTAGCTTCTCAATGGCGTCGCTCTGCGTTCTTCGAATCGGCGATAGGCGTCGGCCAAAACCGATTAAAAAGCAATGTGAGCAGCCATAGGACCAATGCGGTTGCGGCGGCGACAGTCAGCCAGAACCGCCAGTAAGAACTGAACGCGCTTTCAAAACCGGGTTGTATCTTGTGCGTGAGATTCACGTTCAGGTCGGCTGCTGTAAACAACCCGGAAATGACTTGGACCAGCAGATACCAGGCAAACGCATAAAGCCACGACTCGCGATTCACTCCTACTTTTTTCAGCGCGATCATTCCCACCAGAATTCCACCGATGTGCGCGAGTGCAGAAGACAGAAAGAGACCCCACTCCAACACAACAAATCGAAACCAGATAACAAAACCTGGGATCATCCAAATACCAGCGACTCGGATAAGAACCGGTTGACGAAAGAACAATCCAAGCGCCAGAAGTAAATCTCCAATGTTGCACATCCAAAGCATGTGGCCGAGTTGCTGAATGCGCCAGTAATGGGCGGCCTGCGCAAAGAAAAAAACAAGAGGAAACACACCTAGCATTCGAAATCGAAAGTCGGAATCTTTAATTGAGGCCAAAGTCTGACATTCCTATGACAGTTCTGTTTTGCGAGCAGTTTGATTCTCGCTCGTGCAAAGCTTTCGCCTAGAATAACATTCGCATTTGCAGACAGAACAAGTAAAACAATAGCGTGCTTGACAATGAGGGATAAGGAACAAGAGACTTGCTTTTGAGTTGACGTAAGCTGACTCGGTCGAAACCAAAGCAAGAAGGTATCCCCACAAAACAATGGCTTCACTGGAAGAGCTGCTGCGTAAATCCATACCCGAACTTAATGACCTATTTATTCAGCGCCGACGAGCTGTACCTAAAGGTTTACTTGAAGCTCTGGAAGTTGATTCCCGTCAGGGCGCTCATCAACTTGCTAAGCGGATTCGCGAAAGGTATCGCTGCAACCGTTCAGAGGGTCAACGTCTTCACAATCTGCTCTGTTTCGAAATTGAATTGTGGGCAGATGGCTTCACTCTTGTCGCCGGCGTTGACGAGGCGGGTATGGCGCCGCTCGCAGGACCGGTTGTCGCAGGTGCGGTTGTGTTGCCACAAAACTACAAACTGCGCGGTCTCAATGATTCAAAGAAGATTCTTGATCCTGAAAAGCGTAGTGAACTCGCGGCTCAGATTAAGCAAGATGCGATTTGCTGGTCAGTGGGGTTTGCAGACGTCGAAGAGATCGACAAGATCAATATCTATCATGCCGGGTTGTTAGCGATGCAACGAGCCGTGGAAGGATTAATGGCTTCTCCCGATTTCATACTCGTCGATGCGAGGAAGATCCCACACTGCGGTATCCCGCAACGTGGAATCATCCGCGGTGACGCTTTGTCGGCGAGTATCGCCGCGGCATCAATCATCGCCAAAACGACGAGAGATGCTCACATGTTGGAATTGGATAGCGTTTACGTAGGTTACGGTCTGGCGTCACATAAAGGATATCCAACGCCGGAACACTGCCGTGCACTGAAGCTGTTGGGTGCCCTGCCCATACACCGCCGCAGCTTCGCTCGAGTGCGTGAAGCACTAGGGCTTGATCCCATTCAAAGCGAACTCTTCCCCTTAGATCCAGATCTTGCTGCTGAGATGGCTGCCGAGATGGCAGCCCTAAGTAGCGTTGCCCCACCACAATAAGTTAAAGAATCACTTTAGCGTTGTCCGGCCAATGGCTTCACTCACTGAGTACAAGAAGAAGCGGAAATTCAGCAAGACACCCGAGCCGGGCCCTACAAAGAAACGCACCAAGACTGGTCGCATTTTCGTCATCCAGAAACATCGAGCGACACAACTGCATTACGACTTTCGTCTTGAAGCAGATGGCGTCTTAAAGTCCTGGGCTGTACCGAAAGGCCCCTCGCTTGATCCAAGTGTTAAGCGGCTTGCAATGCAAGTGGAGGATCATCCGGTGGATTACGCAAAGTTCGAAGGCGTCATACCGGAGGGAGAATATGGTGGTGGCACGGTAATGGTGTGGGATTACGGTACCTACGACCCGGACACGGAGGATGTCAGCGGCGCTCTTCGCAAAGGCGAACTGAAGTTCACCCTCGACGGACAGAAATTGAAAGGCTCCTGGGTACTCGTTCGAACGCGAGATCGTCAGTGGCTATTGATTAAGCATCGCGATTACTACACGACCGAAGAAGACGTGACGGAATTAGCGCCCGCCTCGATTTTTACACGTCGGACGCTTGCAGAGATCGCGGAGGATGAGGGCGGTAACGTTAAGAAAGCCGCGACGGGCGACCCCAAGAAGATCCCCAGGCGTACCGGAGTAGAGCGTCGTAAGAAGGGTGCGAGGGCGAAGGTTTGGCACAGCAAAGGCGCAGGCTAACAACCTCCACTGAAGCTAATGAAATACTTTAACTGACCTCTCAAGGCAGTAATCCCTCGTAAGACAATTCGCCTTCTACAATTCGAGCAGCACTCGTGTAAGGGTGAAGCTCGTTTTTGTCAGCCGAGAGTATGTGGATAACCTCATGTCCGTGTGCTTTTAGATAATCAGCAATCAAACTGCGGTGACACTTCCACCACAGCGACTCCGCGCACATTATTGTTGTTGCGGAAGCGGCGGCAAGCTTGAGCAGTTCGGTAATTCCGGCCTTGAACTCAGGCGTTTCCATATGATCAGCATATGCGCGAAAAGAAGCATTCTTCCATGCGGTGTTTTTTGAAACTGGCGATGGCGAGCGTCTACCACCAAGCTCCCGAATATGATGGTAGGCAATACCGAGTCTTCCTAATTGCTCGCTAAGTTGTTTCTGATTGAACTGCGGAAAGCGCCGTGATGAAGGAAAGCTACGAACGTCGACCAGCGTGGTGATCTGATTAGCGACGATGAGGTCTTCAAACTCCTTCGCCGTTCGTGTCGAATGACCGATAGTCCAGATGTGCATTGAGAGATAACTTCAACTGTAGGCCCGCCGACCCTTTAAGTCTTACCTGACGTTTTGATGTCCGATACGCTTTAGCTTGTCGTTGTCGTGCGCTACATTCAACTGCTTTCTGGATAGCGCCTCGATTTCCTCTGAAAGCAGTTGAATGTAGCGCACGACAACGACAAGCTAAAGCGTATCGGACATCAGAGTCTAAAGATAAGCTTCAAGACGAAACCGTCCCCGATTTGACACGAGCGGTCTCCAGAGATCACCTAACCGCCGAACACGAGCAGGCACATTGTCTATCCTAAACTGCTCCATCTTGATTCCTTTCTCGAGCTCTTCCCATTTCACCGGAGTAGACACAGTCGGGATCTCCCGCGGTCTTACAGAATAGATCGAGGCGAGTGTGCGGCCCCATGCGTTTTGATTGTAATCGACCAGTACCCTTCCCTTCGGGCGCTTCGAAACTTGATAAATGGCCGTTAGCAGTTCCGGCATCTGACTCGCAACTGCGTGTGAGAACTCCTTGGCGAAACGCCATACCTGCTTCTGTGTTGGACCGCGCTGAATCGGAATGTAAACGTGAATACCCTTCGAGCCCGTCGTCTTTGCATAGCTCGGCATTTTCAACGAATCAAGTGCTGTCTTCAGCAACAGCGCTGCCTCCACCACCTTTTCGAAAGATGCACCTGGAACGGGATCGAGATCGAAGTGAAGATAGTCAGGCCTATCGACATCGTCACATGTCGCATACCACTGATTGAGGTCGATGCAGCCAAGATTGATCACCCACATCAACGAAGCTAAATCCTGGATCATTGGAAAATCGATGACATTCGTTGACGAATGCTCGATGCTGCATATCTCAATCCATTTGGGCCGTGGGACTGGTGCGCGCTTCATAAAAAAGAAAGCGCCGGCAGCGCCGTTAGGATATCGCTTCATCACCATGGCGCGGTCCTTCAAATGAGGGAGGAGAAACGGTGCGACGTCGAGGTAGTACTGCAGCAGGTCACGCTTGGTGACTCCAAGCTTCGGCCAGAAAGGCTTGTCCAGGTTTGTTAGCTTTACTACTCGGCCCGCAACATCGACCTCTAAACCCGGTTTATTTTTTGGAAGCTTAACGACAGGGAGTTGTTTTGCTCGAACTGGAGGAACCGGACTCCGTCGGACATTGGCCGGATGATAATCGCGTGTGGCGAATGGATGCCGCGGCATTAGTTAAGGTAAGACTTGAGAAAATGGAGGGCGTGGCTTGAAAAGCTCAGGTATCACTTTAGCCAACTCACTCTTCGGCTGACTCAGCTTTCTTCAGTTTGTCGATTTCTGATTCGATGGCTTGCAACCCATTCATCAGCACCTGCCGATGTGAAGGATGTTTGGCCCGCTCAAGTTGTTGCAGCAATCGCGACCGAGAAAGATTCAACGACTCCATTCGCTGCCGCTGAGCGCGGTCTTCCGAGGAGCCTCTGCCCCTCTCGTCGCGCGACGGACGGTCTGACTTCACTTGTTCGATCTGGTCAGCAACACCTTTACTTTCCCAGCCACGAGCCATATCTCGAATACCTAAATCACAGTGCCGTCTCCAATCACCGCATTCTTCGGTACGATGATGATTCCATCACGGATGAAGTAGGTGCCTCCTTCGCCATCTGCTTCTGACTTTGCCGCTTCGTTAAGTAAGCGAACACCCGACCCAATTCTTGCGTTCTTGTCGATGATTGCGCGTCTGATGACACTTCCCTCGCCGATACCGACTCGAGGTAGTCCTCTGGCCAAATCTGTTCGCATGTCTTCAAACGTTTGATAGTAGTCAGCGCCCATCATGTAGGCCGCATCCAGTTGAACGCCTTTCGAGATTCGACTTCGCAGGCCCACCACGCTGTTGGTAATTTTCGCGCCGCTAACGATACAACCATCGCTAATAATCGAATCACTGATTTCGCTAATCTCAATTTTTGAAGGCGGCAGGTAACGTGCTCTGGTAAAGACGGGAGCCTCAGCGTCAAAAAGATTGAACTTCGGAATCTTAGTCGTCAGATCGAGATTGGCCCGGTAGAACGCTCCGATCGTCCCGATGTCTTCCCAATATCCGTCGAACATAAACGCTTGCACGTTATCAGTTTTGATTGCCGCAGGAATTATTTCTCGTCCGAAATCAACCCAACTCGTATCTTCGTTCAGTAGGCTTTCAAGTCGGTCATACTTGAAAACGTAAATACCCATTGAAGCTAAAAACGGGCGTCGCGAGGCTTCGGCAGCATCAAGACCGAGTTTTGTTGTGTCGACCTGCATCGACAGCAACTCCTCGCCTTTTGGCTTTTCCTTAAACTCTATGATTCGTCCTGCTTCATCAGTTTTCAGCAAGCCAAATTCGCTGGCGGGCTGCGGCCCACATGGAATAACAGAGACTGTTACATCTGCATTTGTCTCATAGTGTCGAGCAAGGAAATCGCGATAGTCCATGCGATAAAGATGATCGCCAGACAAGATCAGCAAAGTGTCAATTCCCCAGTCGCGGATATGCGGCAAAACCTGTCGCACGGCGTCGGCAGTTCCCTGAAACCACTGCGGACTTTCAGGCGTTTGCTCTGCTGCAAGTATTTCTACGAAGCCATTTGAAAAGCGGGAAAAGCGGTATGTCTGAGCAATGTGCCGATTGAGAGAAGCCGAGTTGTATTGCGTGAGAACAAAAGTGCGAAGGACGTCGGAGTTAATACAATTCGAAAGCGCAATGTCGACAAGCCGATATTTCCCAGCAAGCGGTACTGCGGGCTTGGAACGCTGTTGGGTCAGCGGGTATAGGCGGTTTCCGGCACCTCCACCCAGAATAACTGCCAACAGTTTAGGGTTTGCAGGCATTCGACAATCTCAGAGTGATGGAATCAGGACCACCAAGCGGTACCGCGTGGTGCGAGGCCATCGTTTGAGCTTAGCTGTTTGGATTGACTAGCGAAGGAAGAATAGACGGAAACCGTAGCCGCTATCAAGAAGATATAGTGTCAACGGCGCCTAAATCCATCAATAAGGAGATGAACTCAAGACCGGAGCCTTAGAGCCGGCAGCTTCCTGCGCGATCTTTACGCCAACGCTTGCGCCAATCCGCGTGGCACCGGCTTCCACCATCTTGCGCGCATCTTCAAGACCCTTCACACCGCCGGAGGCTTTCACGCCAAGCTCAGATCCTACTGTACGTCGCATCAGAGCCACGTCGGCGACCGTCGCTCCGCCTTTAGAGAAACCGGTAGACGTCTTCACAAAATCCGCGCCGGCACTCTTGGCAGCCAGACATGCGCGAACTTTCTCATCGTCGGTCAAAAGGGCGGTTTCGATAATCACTTTACAGATCACGTTGTATTCGTGCGCAACTTGAACAACCGATCTAATGTCGTATTCGACCAAACAATCATCACCACTCTTCAACGCGCCGACATTCAGAACCATATCAACTTCTTTAGCGCCATCCAGAATGGCCCGTCTCGCTTCGTAAGCCTTCACATCCGGAAGTGTGGCGCCGAGAGGAAACCCAATAACCGTGCAGACCGGAACGCCGGTGCCTTGCAGATTACATGAGGCAACACGCACCCAGATGGGATTTACACAGACCGATGCAAAACGATATGTGGCTGCCTCATCGCACAACTTCTTGATGTCATCATCAGTTGCTTCGGGCTTCAACAAAGTGTGATCGACAAGGCTGGCCCAATCCCGCGCTGAAGCAGTTTCGCCCAGCACGAGGCCGATACGCGCTGCGCCTGCGTCGACGATGCGATGCATCCGTTCAGGGCAGCGGTCGAAACATTCGGACGTGCAGCCACACATCGCTGCCTGGTCTGAACCATCGCCATTTAACCGCGCAACGATCGCGTCAGTTATCTGCTCAACAAGCAGTTCGTAATCACCGTTGTTTGAGTAGGACATTGTAGTTCCGGAGCAAATGACAGTCGCAGCCTATTCTAACACGTCGAACAGCAGGACACCTGAGCGACGACGAGCCGTAAGTAAAAGCCATATCATCATTCAACACTCAGACCCACAATTCAGACCAAAAAATTGCAGGTTGGGAAGGCTGGCTTGTCTTAATTCTCGTCAAGCATAAGAGCTATCAATCAATGTCAGATAGATTGCAGGTAGGGAAGGGTGGCTTGCAAACATAAGTTCGTACCCGGAGAGATTCAGCTACGGAACGGGAGCGACTCGACCGATTGAACTAACCTTGGCGACTCCCTCAGTTGAAATCGGTCGCTTCGCTCCGTTCTGTAGTTGAGTGTTTTCTCGGATCCTGATAAAGCCGGTCGAGAGGGGGCAAGCCACCCTTCGCTACCTGCAATCTATCTGACCTTGAACTATAGGATTGAAACTGGACTGATTATGAGTCTGAAGCTGGGCTAACCATTTTCAATCTGCAATTTGTGCGATCGTAGAATCTCAGTTCTCTGACTCGCGTTTTTGGTTGGGGGTTTCCCATAGCAGAGCCGTGTTTTTGCGAGCCCCTGTTACTAACACCCGGCCATCACCACTAAATGCAACCGGGTACCGAGCCTCACTCAACGTCACCAGTAACTGACCCGACTTCAAATCCCAAAGTGTTACGCCGCTGTCGTTCGCAGTTGCTAACATGGTGCCATCAGGATTGAGTTCGAGCGAGACTGATTTCGAACCAGTGCTTGGTAGTGCGAGCTTGAGTTCGCCTGTTTCGACGTCCCAGATCTTGCCCGCCGACTGTTTATCGCTCGAGGCCGTCACTAACCACCTTCCGTCTGGAGTAAAGAGCACATCGGTCGTTTCACTGTTCGCTAGCTTTAACTTCATTTCACCCGATCGAGCATCCCAGATTCTGGTATCACCGCGTAAAAACGTGGCCACGTATTTTCCATCAGGACTAAACTCGAAACTTTTCATCACGTATTCATTTACACCCTTTGGAGCAACTGCACCAATCAACGATCCGTTTTCTGTGTTCCATAGCTTCATCCCACCCTGCTGTTCAACCGTCAAAAGGCGAGTACCTGTCGGATCAAAACTCGCACGATAGATGCGTTCATTGTTTTGAATGGATGTTTGCAAAGCTCCAGTGCTGGCATTCCATATCTTCGCCGATTTGTCGCCGTTAATCGTGAAAACCAGGCGGCCGTCAACACTGAAACTTGTTTGCAGCGCCAGGAAATGTGGCGCTCGGCCAAAGAGTGCCATCTTCACGAAATCTTTCGCGCCACTGCTCCGCGTGTCGTGATTCAACGTCAAACGGTCTTTTCCACTCGCAACGTCCGCAACTGTTACGAGATCATCTTCGCGTTCCGCTAAAACAAGAGTTCCATCCGGATTAAAAGGTACTGGGCCAAACTCTTCTTCGAAGCTGAAGCCTTTCTTCAGTTTCGTTTCCAAATCCTTCTTACGTCCGGCAAGCGTCGCCTTCGACTGCCACGTTTGCGCGTCCCATAACTGCACGGTTTTATCAACGTAATCGCGAGTGGCTGCCAACATTCCATCTGGACTAAATGCAAAACCGCTGATTCCACCTTTAGAAGTCAGTTTCGTCTTGAGTGCCCCCGATTCCGTATCCCAAACAGTGATCGTCCGATTAGTACCGCTCATCGCGACAAGCCGGTTATCGGTGCTGAACATGATTAACGCTTTTCGTCCGCGAAACTTCGACGGGCCTTTGTAGTCTGGAAGAGTGGCTTTCAGTTTGAGAGACAGCTTGTCAGACGTTGGGGGCGGTTTCGTTGTTTGAGAAGCGAGCCAGGTAAAAGGAGTCAATGTCATGACTAGCGTGAGAGACAAGAGTTTGCGCATGTGTAGACCATCTTCCTTAATTGATTGAACTAACTGTAACGTAGCTTTCAGTCCGAGGGCCGGACGGTGGCAGGTTTCTATGGCAGTATCTCTGCCATCACAAAGCTTTAACGCTGGTACTGACGTTGTATAGCATCGATCTTAGCAACTCTCTTCTTGTGCCGGTCCTCTGTGATTTCCGTTGAGAGCCAAGCCAGAACAATCTCTTTCATTTCCGCACTGTTGATGGTCTTACTACCGAGCGTCAGCACATTGGCTCCGTTGTGTTCACGCGAGTTTCGAGCCACGGCCACAGAGTAACATGCAGCAGCGCGGACTCCCGGAACTTTATTGGCAGTCATCGCACTACCGACGCCAGCTCCGTCGATGATGATGCCAACATCAGCCGTTCCGTCAGACACTGCACGCGCGACCGCATGAGCAAAGTCAGGATAGTCAACCGGATCTTCAGAGTGAGTGCCGAAATCCTGTACGCGATGGCCCAGTTCAGTAAGCAGACCTCTGAGCTCCTGTTTCATACGAAAACCGCCATGGTCCGATCCGAGTGCAATCAGCCGGGAATTATTTGAACCTCGGCGCGGAACTCGGCGAACGATCTCGATTTCCTTTTCATTGACGATATCCGCCGCCAGCGGCGTTAACCGAGCTGTCTCTGCAATCCGCAGTACGGAACCGACTTCCAAGTCGCGTACATCATCCTCGGTGATGACGCTCTTCGACGATTCATCGCGCGTTCGGCTTTTATCGGCAGCGGCTGGCGGTGCCGTATCTATGAAACGGCTTGACGTTACCTGCGGATTACTCTGACCCGCGGTTTTCGAAGAATCAGTTTCAGCCGTCGTCCGGGCCAGCACCTCCCGAACAAGGGCTCTCACGCGGTCTCTGGTGCTATCATCCGGCATACTGAATTATCGCGCTCGAACAACCACGGCTAAGCGTTCATTTCGCGCAAATCAAGCAAACGGCCGGTAGCGCCCCTCAATGAACCCGAAGAGAACGTGAAGTCGATTCTGCCCACGTAGATACCACTCCGGCCGACCTGAAAAATCAATGTTTCCTGCCCGCACGGCTGCTTAACTCGTTCAGGCTCCTCCATGAAGGTGTGCGTGTGCCCGCTGGCAATAAAATCGATTCCATCAACCTGCGCTGCTACTTGCCCGTCGCCGACGTCGCGCGGTCTTGGATTCTTGTAAAAACCAAGGTGAGACATCGCGATTACTAATGAACAACGCTCCTGACCACGCAGCGTCTTTACCATCTCTTTGGACGTTTCGATCGGATCGCGATATGTGATGCCTTTGAAGTTGGTGGGTGTGATGAGTGCGACCGGACTGATGCCTAATCCAAACAACCCAATGCGAATTCCGCCAACCGTCTTAACCACATACCGCTTGACCCGCGGTTCTAAGGCGGTACCTTTCACATCGTAATTGGACGAGACGATGTCGAACGTGGCGAACTTCATTGCCGCTGCCAAGGCATCGACGCCGTTATCAAATTCATGATTCCCCAGTGTGCCGGCGTCGTATCCGATCGTTGACATCGTCTTATATTCCACTTCGCCTTTGTAAAAGTTGAAGTACGGTGTTCCCTGGAAAGCATCACCGGCATCGATCAAAAGGGTGTTGGGATTTTCTTTCCTGACATGCTTAACTAACGTGGCACGTCGCGCAACGCCTCCCTTCCCTGCATATTTATCGTTTGCGGGCAAGGGTTCAATTTGCGAATGCGTGTCATTGGTGTGGAGAATGGTGATTACAGTTCGCCCGGAGCCGATGCCAGTCACCTGTGCACGAGAAAGCGAATCGAATTGTTTTGGAATAAGTGCAGCGGCTCCGACGGCGGCCGAAGTAGTCAGAAACTTCCGGCGATTAATCATTTGGTGAAGTTACCTCTCGCTTCGGCCCTGGACCAATCTGCACGAATCGATCATCTAGCACTGCACGGATCGGCCGACCTGCCTTTGTTTCCGCTTTCACGTACTCCATCAACGTCTCACGGAGGGTTATGTTAAGAGGAGTCGCGTTCTTCGCTTCCTGGAGAATTGCGTAGCTTCCGCTGGCGACCTTTAGTAAGTAGTCGATCGTCAGGATTGTGTAAGTTGCTGCCGGATCAATATCTCGTTCGACGCCGTCGTTCCCAATTAACTTGGCACTGATAAACTCAGGACGATCCTCTTCATTCCAACGAAAATGAATCCGAGCCCCTGACTGAGCATCGCGACTGCGTGTCAGGTTCTGCAAAATCTTCAACAGCTGTGCCCCTGTGACATCGACTTCTACCAGAGAGTTTTCAAACGGCAACAGTTCAAAGATGTCGCTGGCGCGCAATTCGCCGGGTGCAATTGAGTTCTTACGCAGGCCGCCGGAGTTTGTGATAACAACTGCCGCCGGTTTGCCCTTCGCGCGCGCCTGAAAAGCCATTGCATCCGTAACAAGATTTCCTAACGAAGCGCCGCCAACACCAGACCTGTTCAGTTCGCTTTCAAGGTTTCCGATAACGACCGTGAGCTCGCGAACCTTCGGACTGTAAACACTCACGATCTTGTCGAGTGCCGGATCGTTTGGAATGGCGGAATCGATTAAAGTCTGAGAAACCTTTGCGCCCGTTTTGGCAGGAGCAACTGAACCAACCTGAGGAGTCGGTGACGCCTGACATGGTTCGATTGCCTGGCTTTGTCCAGCTCCAAACGAAGCAGAGAGCGTAAGTAATAATGCCGTCAGAGTGGCTCTTAACAAACCCGCGCCCGGCTGCAGATAGCGCATTCGTGTTATATCTCCAACTTTTGTTTTAGAGCATTGACCAGCGGGAAGAGCTTGCATAGTATGTCGCACCACGCTGCACATTCGCAACCAGGTTTACTCGACTCGAAATCACTAATTTACAATCATCATAGGAGAAAACGAGTGGCTACAACTTCAGCCCAAATTAACTCCGAATTCAGCAATCCGAATCTCGAGGTGCTCATCTCCGAGGAACAGATTCAGACTCGTATTAAGGAACTTGGTGCGCAAATCACACGAGATTATGCCGGCAAGAATCCTCTTCTGATTGGTGTCCTGAAGGGGGCCTGCTTCTTCTTGAGTGATTTGTTGCGCTGCATCGACACAAAGTTGAGCATCGAGTTCATGGCGATCTCAAGTTACGGTTCGTCGACACGAACGTCTGGCGAGGTTCGAATCATGAAAGATTTGGACGTCCCCATTGAAGGCAGAGACATACTCGTAGTCGAAGATATTGTGGACACAGGTCTGACGTTGTCATACCTACTGGCGAATCTGGCGTCACGCGGTGCAGCAAGTGTGAAACTGGTAGCGCTCCTGGACAAAGCCGAGCGGCGTCAGAAGGAAGTGAGAATTGACTACCTGGGGTTTCAAATTCCGGATGAGTTCGTTGTTGGCTATGGTCTGGATTTCGCTGAACGTTATAGGAATCTGCCGTACATTGCCGTGTTGAAGAATACAGAAGGGTGATGTTGCGGTCTTTGGTCTTAGGCCTTTGGTCTTTTGGTCCTCGGAGGGTGGCTTGAAAATCCATTTGCTTATCGGCGTTGCCGTGGTTTGCTTTGTTCCTTGTCTCACCTGGGCGCAAACCGATTACTCAAAAGTTGAAATCAAAACCACGAAGGTCGCCGGTAACGTTTATATGCTTGAAGGAGCCGGCGGGAACATCGGTGTGTCTGTCGGCACCGACGGCATATTGATCGTTGACGATCAGTTCGCCCCACTTGCCGATAAGATTAAGGCCGCACTGAAAACCCTTGGTGAAGGAAAGCTGAAGTTTGTCCTGAACACACACTGGCACGGTGACCATACCGGCGGCAATCCGGTGTTTGGACCAGAAGCTCCAATAATCGCCCAGGACAACGTCCGAAAGCGTTTATCGACCGAGCAGAGGTCTGAGTTTTTCAAGCACACCACCCCCCCTGCGCCGAAGGAAGCGTTGCCGGTCATTACTTTTGACGAGTCGCTGTCAGTGCATTTCAATGGTGAAGAGATCAAGGTTATCCACTTTCCGCAGGGTCATACTGATGGCGACAGCGTTATCTTCTTCACCACATCCAACGTCGTGCATATGGGTGACGACTTCTTTGCGGGCCGCTTCCCATTCGTCGATCTTGAGAGCGGGGGATCGGTCGCAGGTCTCATCAAGAATATTGGCGATATCATCCCCAAGCTTCCGGCGGGCGTGAAACTCATTCCGGGCCATGGTCCAATTTCAACTCTCGACGATCTGAAGCAGTATCATCAGATGTTGCTGACAACAAGTGATATTGTTCGGAAGAAGATGTCGGCTCGAAAGACTCTGGAACAGATCAAGAAAGAGGGATTTCCAGAGGAATGGAAATCCTGGGGCACCGGCTTCATCTCAACTGATCTTTGGATTGAAATTCTTTACAAGAGCTATTCAAAGAATCCATCCAAACCACCAAGAAACACTCACGGGCATCAAGGTTAGCTTAGATCAAACTTCAGTCCTGCAATTCAACCTCAGCAAAAATTGCAGGTTGGGAAGGGCGGTTTACCCCCGCTCTCAACTCTCATTACACTGAAGGTTGATTGTAATGTCACATGAGCGGGGGCAAGCCACCCTTCCTAACCTGCAATCTTTCTCAGCTTGAATTGTGGGACTGTAGCTAACTCTGGAGTTCCTTCAGGAAGCTCTCGCCCGCCATTAATCTCAATCCGAAATTCTCCGCAATCGTTTGACCGATGTCAGAGAGTGACTTTCGAATCCCAAGATTTACTCCACCTCGCGAGCGCTTTCCATAAACCAACAGTGGCGCGTATTCGCGCGTGTGATCGGAACCTGGAAATGTCGGGTCATTCCCATGATCTGCCGTGATCATCAGCAAGTCGTCGTCCCGCATTGCTTGTTCGATCTCAGGCAAACGCGAGTCGAAATGCTCCAAAGCTTTAGCATAGCCTTCAGTGTCGCGCCGGTGACCGTAGAGCATGTCGAAGTCGACGAGGTTCGAGAAGATCAGTCCACGTGAGGGTTCGTTCAAAGCCGCGATTGTTTGGTTTATCGATTGCTCGTTATTCTTCGCCGTTAGGTCTTTCGTAACGCCGACGGAATCATATATCGATGCAATCTTCCCGATGCAGACAACATCGAGGTCCTCATCAGCGAGCGCAGGCAACAGATTCTCGCGTGGAGGCGGAACCGCATAATCGTGACGATTTTCCGTTCGATAGAAACCTCCCGGCTGACCTAAGAACGGCCGCGCGATCACTCTTCCAACCTTGTGTTCCCCATCCAGAATCCGACGCGCTGACTCACACATCTCGTATAAGCGCGGAAGCGGGATCACCTCCTCGTGCGCGGCAATCTGAAAAACGGAATCGGCCGATGTGTAAACGATCGGCTTTCTGGTCTTCACATGTTCCTCACCAAGCACCTTGATGATCTCAGTGCCCGACGCGGGAATGTTTCCAAGAACTCCTGGGACAGACGTTTCTTTTACAAAACGGTCGATTACATTTTGCGGAAAGCCATTCGGATAGGTTGGAAATGCGCGTTCGAGAATGATTCCTGCCATTTCCCAGTGTCCGGTTGTCGTATCCTTGCCGTTTGATCGCAAAGCACAGCGACCGTACGAACCAACGGGATCGTCCAAGGGTGGCAGCCCCTGCAACGGTCGAATGTTTCCGAGGCCGAATCGTTGTAGATTCGGAAGGCGCAGCTGACGCGACTCGAGGATGTGGCCGAAAGTGTCGGAGCCGGCGTCGCCCCATTCAGGAGCATCCGGCATCGCACCGATACCAGCCCCGTCAAGAACGATAAGGAGGATTCGATTGAACCAATTATTTTCCATATACCATTCGACATTTCTCATTTGTCATTTTGGGAAAGATGAGATCCCGAAGATGCACCTTGTCCTAAATGAAATATGGAAAATGTCGAATGATGTATGGAAAATGATTAGTGTTTTGGCGCGTAGTAACCCTCTCGAGATCTAACTTCGGTTTTCTCTTTGACCCCACGCACCTCTAAATGAATCGTTCGGAATTTGCCGTCTCGTGCTTTGTTTGTGGGATAGTAGCCAAGACTGTAGAGCGTACCGATGTCTGCTGCTACTCGAGCGAATGCCGCGCGCGCGTCGGCAAGAGTTGCCGCAACAAAGCTCCTGCCGCCAGAACTCTTTGAGAGGTCGTTCATTTCCATTCGCGCGAGGTTGTAAAGAGAACGACTGATTGACATACGTTCGAATGGGCCCATTTTGCAAAAATCTGTGAAGTCTTCAGTTTTCGCCCCGCGAACGAATATCTGCTTGTAGCGCTCAAGCTGCTTTTGCGACAGCGTCAGACGTCCATCGTCCTGACAATCCTTGATCAGGCGATCTTCGACAAAGTCTTCAGTGTTTATCTGGATGAAGTAACACGCAACGCCTGCTCGGGTAAGTTTCATTCGGACCGTTGGAAAGTCTGACTCACTCGCTGAATCCACTCCGTCTGTTAGAGCGACTATCGCGCGGCGCCCACGCACTTCTTCCCGCGGAGGTTCTCCAAAGATATCCGAGGCAACACGATCTAGCGCATCGTAGTAAGGAGTGCCGTTGCTGGTGCCCAGGTTCTCGATAGCGTTTTGCAGTGCCTTACGATTACTGGTCAACCGAGTTAACACGTCAACCTGGGCAATCTTGTTTGCCCCGTCCTGCAAACTGTTGAAAGCGACGACTCCAACCCGATCACCTTCGCGCAATGAACTGATGAAGCTGTTCGCGGCTTCCCGAATTAGCGCCACGTCCTCTCGTGTGGATCCGGACGTATCAAGTAAAAGGGCTATTTCGAACGGTGTCTGAGCCGTGCCAAAGTTTGTGATGGTTTGCGGCTTTCCATCTTCGAAAAGTTGAAAGTTATCCTGGCGGAGATTCGACAGCGGATGGCCGGCACTATCGGTGACAACAGCCGGAACTGAAACCAGCTGGGTGTCGACTCTGACGACGTCACCTTCGTCCACTTCGTCGCCCGTGTTCGCGTTCTTTGGTGATGCGGTGGGTTGCTGTTCTCCTGCCACCAGTACGCGTCGGGGCCGTTGCTGGTTCTGCGCACGGGTGTGCCAAGCCGCTACTGAAAGTAGGCCAACGACCAGCAGCGGAAAACTGGCCTTGATAAACGTGTGATATTGCTCGCGCTTCATGGTAGTTATTTCGGATGGGCTCGCGTGGTGAAACTATAACTGGAAACGTCATAACTACAAAATCAGAGCGCTGTCATCAGCTTGACAGTGTTTCCGGCTTTTCTTAGCATGGCTTGCCGTTTCACGGGACGATCTTTGTTGCACCGTGCCGAGGGATTTCGTGAGACTGAGACGTTTTGGTCTCCGAGTGCATCATATTCGTTGGGATAATGCTGTAGCGTATAGGCACGTACGTCAATGGTAGACGGCTTCCCTTACAAGGAAGAGGTTGGGGGTTCGAATCCCTCCGTGCCTACCAGCCTCAGGTTCAAGATCTCAGATTTGGGATCTCAAAAGATTCTGAGATCTGAAATTTGAAATTTGAAATCCCAGAGGGTTTTGCGGAGTCGTAGTTCAGTTGGTTAGAACGCCGGCCTGTCACGTCGGAGGTCGCGGGTTCGAGTCCCGTCGGCTCCGCCACTAAATGCAAAAGGACCATTCTTCGGAATGGTCCTTCGTTTTTTGTGCTCACCTGAATCTTGCTATCCAATTCCAGCTTGAAAAAAGCCACGCTTTCAGCTTAAAAAAAAACCGTTTCAGACAACGAACAGCCGTTTTCGCTAATTGACGCGAGGTAATAACGGGATAGAATCGCAGGCACCGGCGTAAGTCACTGGGGTGAGGACAGTGACTTCGAGGCTGAATGTCTCCGCCAACCTTGAGAGGCCGATGTCGCACATCGGCCTTTCGGTTTTTATTTTCCAGCCGCACATACATTGTTGTCCGAAGCGCTAGGGCCTCTTTAGCTTGTCTTGAGCGTTCGCTACCCTCAACATTGAACTTAACGAGCGTCACGACAAGCTGAAGCGTATCGGACATAAGAATAAGAATCTGTGAAAATCTGTGGCTTACTTCTCTTTCATTTCTTTACCGGTTTGTCGATAATCCCGGAGTCTCATGATTTCCGTCGCTGAAGCAATTCAAATCGTACGAGAACACACTGTTTATCTCGGTTCTGAACGAGTGCTTCTCAGCGATGCGCCTGGCCGTGTGCTTGCCGAAGATATAGTCGCCGATACAGATCTGCCGCCTTTCAATCGCGCACAGATGGATGGATATGCCGTTCGCGCCAGCGATGTGCAAGCCGTTCCTGTCCGGCTTCGCATCGTAGGTGAATCAGCTGCCGGAAAGGGCTGGCACAACGAATTGCAAGAGGGTCAGGCGATCCGAATTATGACCGGCGCTCCCGTTCCACACGGCGCCGATGCTGTCCAGCAGGTAGAACTCACGCACGAACTGCGCGATGGAACGGTCGTCGAGATCCTTGAAAGCGCAGAAGCTGGCCGTTCGATCGTTACGCAAGGCGCTGAAATCAGGAAAGGCGAAACAGTGCTTCGAGCCGGCGTGCCGATTAATGCCGCAATGGTTGCAGTGCTTGCATCCTTTGGTTACGCGGAAGTGAGCGTTGGACGACAGCCGCGTATCGCGATCTTTGCCACTGGAACTGAACTCGTCAATGTTGATGAAACTCCTGGGCAAGATCAAATTCGGGATTCCAATAACTACACCATCGAGGCTTATGGGCAACTCGCGAATGCGTCAGTCGAGCGGTTACCTCTTGCTGGAGACGAGCCCACGACGCTGGCGAGGCGAATAAGCAAAGCAGCCAAACAATCCGACATTGTTGTTACTTCGGGCGGCGTATCAATGGGCGTTTATGATTACACCAAAACGGCATTGAAGAAATTGGGCGCCGAACTTTCGTTTGAACGAGTTGCGCTGAAGCCCGGTAAGCCAACTGTGTTCGGGCGGTTGCCAAACGGCACGCTGTTCTTTGGACTTCCGGGAAATCCTGTTTCTGTTACGGTGACCTTTAATCTGTTCGTGCGTACAGCGATCTGGGCCATGCAGGGTAGAAGTGAACCGATGCTGAAGCAGGAAACAGCGGTGTTAGCGACAAATATCAGAGGGACCAAAGACCGAGAAAGTTATTTGCCGGCTCAATTATTCACGAACGATGATGCTCAGCTGGTGGCTTTTCCTTTGAAGTGGGGAGGATCATCTGACTTTGTTGCCTTCGCTGCCGCAACTGCACTCATCGTCGTTCCCGCGGGTGTAACTAACGTCCAAGCCGAATCAATCGTGAAGATCATTCGAATGTCCGATACGCTTTAGCTTGTCGTGACGTGCCATAGATTCAACTTCTTTCAGGAATAGCGTTGCGCTATGATTGAACTGCGGTCGTTGGCACCAGATTCCTGAAAGAAGTTGAGTCTATGGCACGTCACGACAAGC
>Ga0114129_10000856_pt1 | contig 39467 bp, 33 predicted proteins | sample RhiMetdeltSRZDD1_FD_80071 | JGI IMG/M metagenome (GOLD analysis project Ga0114129, IMG submission 80071) | Populus rhizosphere microbial communities from Tennessee, USA - Rhizosphere MetaG P. deltoides SRZDD1 (version 2) (version 2) | ecosystem: Host-associated > Plants > Roots > Rhizosphere >...
CCTCTATCACTCGCGGCCCGACCTGATCGGTCAAAGCTTGCGCATCTTGTCCCCCGAGCTTGCGGAAAGGGTCGCGAGCGCGGACCCGAAGGCCAAGGGGTCAGGCTGGTTCACGGTCAAGGATGAGAGCGGCCGGCGGCTGGGCTCGGTGTATGCGGTGGAGTCGGCGCCTTCTTGGGTCGTGCTCACCACCGCGTTTCCACGTGAATTCGAAACGGAGGCCCGCGAAGCGGGGCTCTTGAATCTGGCCGTGGCCTCGGCCGCGGTGCTGCTCGCTCTGGGATTCCTGCTCGTTTCGAGTCGCAAAATCTCTCACTCCGTGCACATCGTGACCGAGGGCGCGCGGGAGATTGCGGCCGGCAACTTGAACCACACCATTCGGGTGAAGACCCGGGACGAGATTGAAACCCTGGCCGAAACCTTCAACGCCATGACTCTCTCGCTGCGCGAAAACATCGCCCTGCGCGAAAACGCCGCCGCGGAGCTGGAAGCCCTAAACCGCACCCTCGAAGATCGTGTCGCCGTGCGCACCCGCGAGCTCCAGGCCTTGAACGAAGCCTTAGGCAAAGCGAATCAGGAGCTTCAGGAGCTCGATCGATTGAAATCGAACTTCCTGGCCACGGTCTCGCACGAGTTCAAGACCCCGCTTACCTCGATCACCGCGTTCTCGGAGATTTTGAGCGACGAAATGGAGGAGCGGAGCGCCTCCCCCGAAGTGCTGCGGTTCCTCAACATCATCAACAACGAAAGCGGGCGTCTGGGACGCCTCATTCGTAACCTGCTCGATCTGTCGCGCATCGAGGCCCGCCGGATGCGTTGGGAACACTCGGTGTTCCGAGTGCACGACGTGGTGGAAGCGTCCATGGACGGGCTCCTGCCGGTGTTCTCGGAAAAGAACATCCAGGTGCATCGATCCATCGATTGCCCGGACGCACGGATCAGCGCGGATCGTGATCGCATCCAGCAGGTCATTACCAATCTGATCGAAAACGCAGTCAAATTCAGCAACAAAGGGAGCCGCGTCTGGGTCGACTGCCATGAATCCAATCACGGCCAGAACGGAAAGCGGTACCTGGAGTTCAGCGTTAAGGACGAAGGACCCGGTATCCCCCCGAGCCACTTGGTCCGCATTTTCGAGCGGTTCACGCAGGTGGACAGCACGGACACGCGAGGCACGGGAGGGAGCGGTCTGGGCCTCGCTATCTCCAAGGAAATCGTGGAACATCACGGCGGCTCCATTTGGGTGGAGAGTGAGGAGGGCATCGGAGCCACCTTCCATTTCACGATTCCGCGCCTGGGGGAAGAGGCCCAATGACGAAGAAAGTTCTGGTATGTGACGACGAACCCTATATCGTGGAGTCGGTGTCGTACGTGGTGCGGAAGGCCGGCTACGACGTTGTGGTCGCCGAGGACGGGCTCGAGGCGCTGAACGCAGTGAAACGCGAGAAACCCGATCTGGTGTTTCTCGACATCATGATGCCCAAGATCTCCGGCTACGAGGTGTGCCGTCAGGTCAAGGAGGATCCGGAGACCCGCTCCGCCTACATCGTCATGCTGACTGCGCGTGGTCAGGAGGAAGACGAACGGCGGGCGTTGGACATGGGAGCGGACGAGTTCATGACCAAGCCATTCAGTCCACGCAAGATGCGGGCAAAGCTCGACGAGATCCTGGGACACCCCGAACCCTAACAACCTGCTGGTGATAGGACGCGACATGGATCACGGCAAGGCGGACACGGAACCCGGGCGGACGGAGGGGGTCGCGGAGGAACGGGTGGAGCATGAGATCCGCATCGACAGCCTGACCCGCAATTTGCTCGATTGCTACGAAGAGCTGGATCTCATCTATCGCCTGTCGCGGCGGGGACTGTCCGCTTTGGATGCGCAGGACAACGTCGCCTTCATTCTGGAAGAAGCGATGGAGATCTTCGAGGCGGACGCGGGCTGGCTCATGGACCTCGGAACGGAACCCGCCTTTCGGCCCGTGGCCCACGGCATTACCTGCGAGGTTGCGACCGCGATCGAAAGCGCGGTCGTGTCGCGCCTGGTCAGTGCCGGGAAGTCGCGGCTTTTCTACGAGCTCAAGGACGAGATGGGACACGGCGACGACCCCGGTTTCGGCACGTTTTTGTGCAGCGTGCTGAAGACGGACCGATCGGTGTTTGGGGCGCTCTGCGTGGCCCGCAAGCCCGGGCGTCCGGTCTTCACGGCCGGGGACTTGAAGCTGGCCGATGTGCTGGCCATGCAAGCCGCCATCGGTCTCGAGAACGCCACGCTCCACCGGCGGCGAATGGAAGAGCGCGAATCGATCGTGCGCATGCAGGAAGAGCTTCGGTTGGCGCGTTCCATTCAAGACCGGCTCTTGCCCAAGCACATGCCGTCCCTGGAAGGCTATGAAGTAGCCGGGTGCACGATTCCCGCCCAAAGCGTCGGCGGCGATTACTTCGATTTCATTCCGATGGGTCGGGGGCAGCTGGCGTTGTGTCTAGGCGACGTGTCGGGGAAGGGCATGCCCGCCGCATTGCTCATGGCCTATTTGCAGGCCGCCATTCGCGGCCAGACCTTGCAGGGCGTGTCACCCGCCGAGTGTCTAGCCCGCTCCAATCGCTTGCTTTTCCACAGCACGGATACGGATCGATTTGCGACCTGCTTCTATGCCGTGCTGGATGCGGAGCGGCATACCTTGCAGTATGCGAATGCCGGACACGACCGGCCGATTCTCGTCTCCTCGAACGGGAAGCCGATCCTGCTGGAACAGGCCGGGCTGGTGCTGGGACTCTTGGAAGAATCAGGCTACGACAATGCGACCGTGCCGCTCGCGCCGGGTGAAGCCCTGGTCGTCTATTCGGACGGCATCATCGATGCCGACAACGGCCAAGATGTAGAGTTTGGAAAGGAACGCCTCCTGGATTTGTTGGCGGGTCTCCGCGGAGCGCCGGCGGACGTATTGCTCGAGCGCATCGTGGGAGAGGTGGGCCGGCACTCCGGAGACGCACCCCAGACCGACGACATGACGGTGGTCGTGGTACGGCGGAAGGCTTAATCTTCGTGGCGTGTTGAGCCACCTGATCGGGCGAAGGACGTAGGAGTTTTCTCTGGACGCCACGCTCCAGATTCTCCCGTTCGTATTTCTTCTTCTCTCCATTGCCATTCTGCCTTTGGTTTTGCCTCACTGGTGGGAGAAGAATCGAAACAAGCTCCTTGTTTCGGCGATATGGGCTTTTCCCGCGGCAGTGATTTTGATTCTGGAATTGCGCCAAGAGGGCGTAGGACTTCTCGTTCATAGCCTCAAGGAATACGTCGCTTTCATTGCGCTCCTCTTGTCGTTGTTCGTGATCACGGGCGGCATCTTCGTGAAAGGCGCCTTGGCCGGAACGCCGATCTCCAACACGGTGATCCTGGGAATCGGCGCGGTGCTGGCCAACCTCGTCGGGACCACCGGGGCGTCGATGCTGTTGATCAGACCGTTGCTCCGGGCGAACGCCTCGCGGGTGCGAACGGCGCACATCTTCGTTTTCTTGATTTTCATCGTGTCCAACACGGGAGGGTTGCTCACGCCTTTGGGGGATCCGCCTTTGTTTCTGGGATTTCTCCGCGGCATTCCTTTTTTCTGGACGCTGGGACTGTGGACGAAGTGGCTCGTCATGAACGGGCTCCTCTTGGTGGTGTTCAATCTCGTGGATCAGCATATCTTCGCTCGGGAGGAACGGATCCGAGTGGGATCGCAACTCGAGGCGGTTCAGGAGGCGGTCGAACCCCTGGGAATTCGGGGCGGTCAGAATTTCCTCTTCCTGTTTGGAGTGATCTTCGTGATCGTCTTCATGGGAAGCTCGGGGGAGCGGTTCATTCCCAACGCGGATTTGCGGGAGCTGATCCAGGTGGGAAGCATGCTCCTCATGGCCGCCTTGTCGCTGCGTTTCACCCCCGTGTCCATCCGCCGGGGGAATCGTTTTACCTGGTATCCGATCATGGAAGTGGCGGCGATCTTTATCGGTGTGTTCGTGGCCATGACCCCCGCGTTGCGCTTGCTGGAGTTACGGGGGAGCGAACTCGGCGTGCACGCGCCGTGGCAGTTTTTTTGGACGGCGGGCGGGCTGTCCAGCTTTTTGGACAACGCGCCCACCTACTTGGCGTTTGGATCCCTGGCCGTGGGGGTGGTGAACGGCCTGCACCCGGCGGCCGGACTCCGCGCGGAGCATTTGGCCGGGTTGTTGGGATATCCGGAAGGCGTGCTGTTCTTGACCGCGATTTCTTGCGGCGCCGTGTTCATGGGTGCCAACACCTACATGGGCAACGGACCCAACTTCATGGTCAAGTCGATCGCGGAAGAATACGGCGTGCGGATGCCGGGGTTCTTCGGATACATGAAGTGGTCGGCCTGCATCCTGCTGCCCTTGTTTGTAATCCTAACCCTCGTGTTTTTTCGAGGCGAGTGACACCGGCGCTCTAGACGCCAGCGGGCCAAGACACTAAATCACGTCTTGACCTCGAATTCTTTGGTTTGCACGAGCTGCCCGTTCAGGTAGACCTCAGCCTTGTATTTCCCCGCCGGCCATCCATCCGGCTTCGAGATGTGAAACTCGGTGGCTTCGTCCCCGGTGGGGGTAATGGTCTGAGAGGTCTCATCGACCACTTGACCGTCCTGATAGGTCCATTTCACTTGGAGCGTGGTGTTCGGGGCGGTGCCGGAGGTTTGCACCGAGGCATAGATCACGTCGTTGGGGCTGAAGGTCATAGTCGTCTCCGTGACGTGTTTGTCGCCTCCGATGCTCCTACCCAGATCCACATTCGTCACCTTGAGTTCCTTGGTCGTGCTCTTCTCTGAATACGAAGTGGATGTGGTTTCTGAATTCTTTTTCGTGCACGCCGTGGCATGAAAGGCCAGGGCCAGAAAGCAGGCGGCAATTATCGGCCGTAGAATGCGCATGGTCATTATTCTCCTTCTGGTTCAGACAGTTGGGATTTTCAATTCCTGGCCGGGATAAATCAGATCGGGATCCTTGATCGCGTCCCGATTGGCCTCGAAGATTTTCTTCCATTTGTTCGCATCGCCGTATTCGTGTTTGGCGATCTTGGACAGATTGTCGCCCTTTTGAACCGTGTACACGTGGAACGGGGCCGGTTGGGAAGGCGGCAAGGTGGATTTGCTCGTTGATGGTGCGGTGGACGAGCTGCCGCTCTGGACATTCGAGAAATCAGGGTGCGATTTGTCCTTAGGATCATCAGTGCGTCCCATGGGATGCCTCCAAACAATGATTGATGGTCAGGTACGGAGCTCCGGGTCAATTACAGCCGCGGAGCGGAACAATTTCTCCGAGTCAGAATACTCGATCTCAGGAGATTTATCCGCTCACCATATGTCTGGCAGAATGGTGAGGAGGCGAGGGCTAAGGCCCTCACCCTCCTCACCAGATCCGTAATTAGGAAGCGTACTTGACGCTGCAGCCGTACGGCTTGGTTTGCGCCGGTTCCACGGTCTTGCCTCCGCTCAATTGCATGAGAGCCGCGCGGACGTAATTGAGCTTACCCGGCGCCTCCGTGTCCGGACGATCATCGATGGCACCTTCGTACACGACCGTGCCCTTCGAGATCACGAACATGTGGGGCGTGGTCTTGGCACCGTATTCCTTACCGACCGCCCCAGATTCGTCGAGAAGAATGGGGTAGTCCATTTTGTACTCGGTGGCGGCGGCCTTGTTGCGCTCGAGGCCGTTGCCTTGCTTTCCGGGCGCAGCCGAGTTGATGGCCAGCCACACGACCCCTTGCTTGGCCGCGAAGGCTTGGGTGTCGATCATGGAATGAGTCAGCTGGTGGTGCTTTTTCACGAAAGGACAATCGGGATTGAACCATTCGAGCACCACGGTTTTATCCGCGAACTGGCTCAACTTGTAGGTCTTGCCCTGGATGTCCTTGAGCTCGAAATCGGGCGCCTTGGCTCCCACTTGAAGGGGCGTCTGGACGGCCGGGGTCTGGGTCGCGTCTTTCGACTGAGCCGAACCGGGGATCGATGAGGCCATGATGATCACTCCACAAAGAAAATAAGGGGTCAAACGAGTCATGTAGGAGTCTCCTAGGGCTCTTGGGGGATGGTTTGCCTGAACGAACAATATATCGTGTCCTGGGGTGTTTCTATCCCAAGAATTCCTGAGATCTGGCCGGTCGCGGCCTGGGGATGTAGCTTCATTTCGTCCCCCTCGACGTCGCCGGCATGAATCAGGTCGGTGATGGGGACCGATGCAGTATCCGGGAAAAAGAACATCCTGGACGCGCCCGGCCGCCGAATAATTAGCGTGCTGTCTTGCCACGAGGATTCGATGTGTTGAACGCGAATCGCCTGGCCCCAAGGGAGGGGTAGTAACGTCCTTGCGTCTTCAATCTCTTTGCTCAATTGCGCCGTCAGGGCATCGCCCGCCACGTTGAACGAGAGCTGTAACGCCTGTTTCCCCGGAACACATGTTTCATGACAGGCAAGCCAGGATGCCTCGCCCTTGATCTGGTAACGGCCGGGGGTTGCTTCGGGGGGAACCGTGATCGGGAGGAGCAACGTCACGTGACCCTCATAGACGTGATCCAAGATGTTCCCCGGCGAGACAAGGCGTTTTGGAACGGGCCATAAAATCTCGCCCGCTCGAAAGCCCTCGGGTAAATCGAGCGTCAGGTGAGGCGGATACCCCGTGTCGTTCCGACCTTTCCAGTAGAGGTGCCAGCCTGGTTCGAGGTCGAAACGCACCCCAACGAGAAAGTTGGATCCCCGCGTTGCCGTTCTTTTTTCCGAAAACAGGGATACCTTGGCGTGGCCGGGTCCGTAACCCGAGTCACCGCACGCACCGAAGGCCATGGCCAGAACCGGAGCCAGCATTCCGCTCCCAAGAACGACAATTCTGTTCGCCCGCATTGTTTGATTGTAACGCGGCCTTACTGGTGTCGCGTTGCCTCGACCTGGTCTCGGCCAGATCCAAAAGGAAGGCCGGTCTGGAGGAGTATCCAGACCGGCCCCGCCAAACCGAAATACGATTTATAGGCCCGGTAGTCTGGGGTTCAATTCATTGTTGCCGGTCTGGGGTTGGTATGCCACCCGCACCGTGTAGCCGAAATCGGATCCGTTCAGACTGACGATATAAATCTTGGCATAGTGATTGTCTCCGGTGAAAACGGCATAGACGTGCCCAGGCAGCACCTCCACCGAATAGCTGGCATCGGGATACGAGCCGCTGCCCAAGGGGGCTTTGTCGATTTCGTCCCAATTGGAGACGTAGCCCAGATCCTGAACCAGGGCCCCATTCTGTCCCACCATCCCGTGCCGGTCTCCCGCCCCAGCGTTGAAGGACTGAGCCAAGATGTCCGCTCCCGTCGAGCTCGTCGAGGCAACCGGCGGATCCCCGGCGACGTCCAGATAGCGCGGGTTCCCCGCTCCGTTGATCAGGTTGATGGTCCCTGGGGACTCACGCCGTGGCGTATCGACCACGATGTTGCTTGGACGGCTTAGCTTATTGCCGTCGTCCTTGTAGGCAACGACCAGGAAGCTGTAGGTCACACCGTTCGCGAGACTATCCACGACGACGCTGAAGCTGCCGGCAGCGGCGGTCGTCGCGATCTGTTCCACCGGGGCGCTGCCGAAGGCGGACGGGATGTCTTGGGGAGTGCCGCTTTGGGTCCCGGACGCTAGATAAACCTGGAATCCCTGGCGGTCCTCACCATAGTTACTGGCTTGCCAGGTCAACTTGACGGACTCGTCTTGGGTCACCGACTCAAGACCGAGCGGCGGTGCCAAGTCGTTGGGATTGGCGATCGTCGGGCCATTGTCATTGCAACCCAGGATCCCGCCCACGATCGATACGGAAAACACGAAAAAAAATGCAAGCGCAATCCAACGCATAGACTCTCCTTATGGCTTAGAAAAAACATCCTGAAGCACAATCAAGATTTTCGGCGATTCACCGCGACCTTACAACCTGATCATATCAATTCGGAGGGGAGCACGGCGAGGTGCGGCCACCCTTCCATGCTCCCCTAATTTTTTCGGTTGATAGGGCGAAGCGAACCGCGGCCCGTGGAGGGCGGACATTACTTCCTGAAGTAACAGGCTCCCCAATCCGCCTCGCCCTTCGCTGCGCACTTTCAGCCATCGAATGGATATTGGCTATAAGCACTTAGTCGTATCCCCCCCGCGGTGAGGTCATGGGTTGCATCCAGCCCAATCGCTCGCCCCCTCTCTTAGCCTGGGATGACCAGTGGCGAAACGAGCGTGACCTTCATGGTCAAGCCTTGCTGAAGGACGAGTTGCTTGCCTGGGGTGATGACCGCAACTCCGGTGCCGACGGCTCCGCCGATGACCGCACCCTGAATCGCGCCTTTTTGCCCGCCAATGATCCCGCCGAGGATGCCGCCGGCGATTGCGCCGCCGCCGATCTCGAGGACGCTCTCCTTCGCATCCCCGGTTACCCAGAGACGGAACGGCTCACACGTGATCGGATAGCTCTTTCCACCCATCGCGAGCTGGTTGAAGCGAAGGGTTATCTCCGCTCCACCCGCGACGCTTCCTGCGGGGTCGATATGCGTCACTTCGCCGTTGATGACGGCGCCAGTCGGAACGATAGTCCTACCGGACGTAGAAATCGGTTCTACGATTCTCAGCGACACTTGGTCTCCGACATGGTTTTTGTCGGTGGCGATGCTCGTCTCTAGCGTGGCCAGGAATTCAGTCCCCGTCGGCAGCGTCGTGTTGATTTTTTGGGCCGCCTTTTCGGCAGCCTTTTTGTTTGCGGCCAGTTCCTCTGCCCGAGCCTCTTTTCCGCCGCAACCTGCGGCTACGGTCTGAAGGCTAAGGAGAGAAGCGATCGAGACCCACAACATGAGGGGTCTTGATATGTGACTTGAAAGTGAACATTTCATTCGGTACTCCTTTATATGTAGACGAGTTACTATTGCTTGCCGAAGCGCCGTAAGGCTATGGGCCATAGGTCCTATGAACGTGCTTGGAGCAGTGGTGTCCCAACTGCTGCCTACCTTGTTGCCAATCCCCAAACTCTTATTTTGTAAGCTTTTAATGCTCGATCGCTTTAGGACCGGGGGGACGGCCGTATCAGCCCACTCAGAAGACTGAACAGGAACAGGGTCAAGAAGATGAAGAAGAGAACCTTTGCTATCGCAAACGAGGCTCCGGCGATGCCGATGAAGCCAAACAATGCCGCAACGATGGTCAGGATGAAAAAGAAGAGGGCCCAGGAAAGCATGTTGTTCCTCCATTGCGGAACGGCCTGACGATTCTTACTGCTTTGATCATCCAAAACTCTACTTGGGTGGGGCGTTCTCAACTATGGGCCCTTGGTCCTATATCTCACGATTGCTCGGAAGCCGGATTTGTTCTCCCGAGCAGACTTCCGCACGGTTCGCGTGATGGCATCCAGGAGTTCTCGGTCACCAAAAGGCTTTCGGAGAACATCCGCGCCGTCGGCGGTCACGCTACGCTCGGATACGACATCCTCCGCGTGGGCGGTAATGAAGACGATCGGAATGCGCCGCCCCATTTGCTGAAGCCGATCGCGCAAATCAGGCCCGGTGAGCCCCGGCATCCGAATATCGAGAATCAGGCAATCCGGATCGCGGTTGAGAACGGCGTCGAGGAACGTCTGGCCGGACGCATAGGTCTCCACCTCCATAAGAGCCGCGCGGAGTAAGCGCCGGACGGCCTTACAGACCGATTGATCGTCATCGATCACGACGATGAAGAGGGGGTCCATGGGTAAAACGATGGACCTGGGAGGGGGGCTTAGATATGGGACTTTAGGGGGGTGCGCCGGACGGGGGTTCAGGACACCCGGATCCCCGCCTTTTCGCACAGACGCACCAGGTCGGCGACAGACTGCACCTGCATCTTGTGCATCACGCGGCCGCGGTGGACCTTGATCGTTTTCTCGGAGGCGCCGAGCGTGCCGGCGATCTGCTTGTTGAGCTGACCGGTAAGAACCTGAAGCAAGACCTCATGCTCCCGCGAAGTAAGTGTCGCAAGTCGCAGCCTGACCTCATCCGCTTCCGCTTTTTCCCGCAACTCTTGTCGAGACCGTTGGTGAGCCCGCTCGATGGCGTCGAGCAAATCTTTCTCATGGAAGGGCTTGGCGAGAAAATCCGTGGCCCCCGCCTTCATGGCCCGCACACTCGTGGGGATGTCGCCATGCCCGGTGATGAAAATGATCGGGAGGCAACGATCCGTTTCCCCAAGCGCCGCCTGGAGCTCGAGCCCGTTCAGTTCGGGCATCTGCATATCCAGCACGAGACAGCTCACGCTCGGCTCAACACCATGCTTTAAAAAGTCACTGGCCGAGGCGAATGTCTCGACGTGGAAGCCGGCCGCCTTGAGGAGGCGGCTTAGGCTCTTGCGGACTGAAAGCTCGTCGTCGACGACGAATACCTTGCGCTCCAATACATTCATTCCTTCAGATCCTCTCCGGAGGGAAGTGTAAACCAGAAGATCGCCCCGCGATTGGGATCGTTCCTGCAGCCGATGTGGCCGCCGTGGGCTTGGATGATGGAGCGGCAGATGGATAATCCGAGACCGAGGCCGTGGGGTTTGGTGGTGAAGAACGGTTCGAAGACATACTCGAGCTTGTCGGCCGGCACACCTGCTCCGGAGTCCTGAACGGACACCTCGCCGGAACGGCCGGCGGCCTGCGTGCGCACAATTAATTTGCGACTGCGACCCGACGTCTCCTTCATCGCATCCAGGGCATTCACCACCAGATTGAGCAGGACCTGTTGTAACTGAATCCGATCACCGTGGGTGAGAAGTGGATCGGAGGAGAGCTCGAGGGAAAGAGAGATATTGTGCAGGATCATCTCTCCCCGCACGAGGCCGAGGACTTCCGCCACCAGATCGTTCATATCCAAAACGGTCGGATACGATTCTCCTTTTCGAAGCAAGGTGCGCATGCGGCGGATAACCTCACCGGCCCGCAGGTCATCGGCGGCGATGTCGGCAAGGATCTCGCCGATCTCTCCCCAGTCCTTTTCTTCAAGGGCGAGGAGGCGCTGGGCGGCCTGCGCGTTGCTCAGAATGGCCGCCAGAGGTTGATTGATTTCGTGGGCCAGGGAGGCGGTCAACTCTCCCATCGTCGCGACGCGGGTCATGTGCGAAAGCTCTTCACGGCGCTGACGCGCCTCCCGCTCGGCCCAGCGTCGTCGCCGGTTCTGAACCACCAGCGCGATGATCAGGCCGCTTTGTAAGAGGAATACGCCTCCGGTGAGAACGGCCAGGGTGAGGTGCTGTTGCCAAAACGAGAGGGGAGAGCCCGGCACATCAATCACGGGCCATTAGGCCTACGAAAGTGGAGGGGATCGCGGAGGTTCTGCAACTCGCGATAATAATAGAGCGCGGTCGGGTGTTTCCCCGGGATTCTCAGCTTCTTCAAGAACTCGATTTCTGCTTCGAGGGGATCACCACTCAGAGTCGGGTCACCGAGGAATTCCTTGAGCCCTGCCTCCATAGGAGGCTCTGGCTCCATTTCCACGAACTGAAATTTCTTGGGATGTATAGGAACCACCCTCTGGTTGAGGGCAATATCCATGGCAAAGGTTGAAAGATCGATATCCCAGGATTCAACGAGGGGATCCAGAAAACCGACCCAGCTTTGCATGGACACGTTGAACACATCCGTATCCAGAAACTCGAGGACGAGGACTCGCATATCTTCATAGCTCTTGCCATTGAGCTGTGAGACTTGGCGGAGCCAACTTTCGCTCTCCAATTCTCGTTTCGCCACCGTCTTGACCACATCCAAGAGTTTCTGCGTGACCAGGCGTTCCAGTTCACCAAAAGCCTGCTTCTCGAAGATCGCCCGGATTTGTTTTTCATTCTCCGGGTTGCACTTGCTCAGCAGAAGCTCTCGCACCTCCTTGAACAACGGGTGGAGCGGGCCCTCCAGTTTTCTCTTCAACTTTTCGCGGCGCTCGAGGCTGGCCAGTTGGACGAGTTCCCCCTTGGGGAGCCTCAAATACTTCTCCATCTTCTCGTAGATATCCGTCCGGTCCGGGGCCGGTGGCGCTTTTTTCCCGGTCAAAAGCTGTGAAATGTAGGACTCGGTGACGTGGAGGGCGGTCGCCAGGTCCCTCTGCTCCCGATCCATGTCTTTTAGCCGATGCCGGATCACCATGGATAAGTCCATGTCCGTCTCCTTGAAGCTTAACTTGATATGGTTAACAACGTTGTGGATTTCAGAATTATCTCAGAATTCAGTTGACTAGTAAAGGTGAATTAACCTATATTGATTAACGAGATGAGAAAAAGAACGAGATTAGCTAGCCTTTCTGAACCAAATCAGGTTACCCAGGGGAAGGCGCTGACTAATTTGTTATCCAAAGAAGAGGTGACCCATGTTTGCTCGCAGTGTATCCATGCGTTTGAAGTCCAATAGTGTTCCTGAGTTTACCCGCACATTGGAGAACGACGTTCTCCCCGTGCTTCGCAAGCAGACCGGCTTCAGGGACGAAATCACGTTCGTCCACGACGGGGTCGAGGCAGTTGGGATCAGCTTGTGGGACCAGAAGGTTCAGGCAGAGACCTACGAGCGCGAAACCTATCCTCAAATCCTGAAGTCGCTGGCGAAGGTGGTCGAGGGGACCCCCAAGGTGCAAACCTACGAGGTTTGTAACTCGACGGTTCACGAGATCGCCGCCAAGTAATCGCAAGAAAAATCATCTCAGGGGAGTGATTGAAAGGGCTCGTTTTAATAGAGCGGGCTCATTCGGAGGGAGGCGGCCCAAGGGTCGCTTCCCTTTTTTTTATGGAGATCAAGGAAGGCCGGTCTGGAGATGTATCCAGACCGGCCTTGCTACGACGAGTCGCGCGAGCAACGTCCTACACGAAGAGCGGCGCCAATACCAACGTCACCGTGCTCAGGAGCTTGATGAGCACGTGAATGGACGGCCCCGCGGTGTCCTTGAACGGATCGCCAACTGTGTCGCCGACGACGGCGGCTTTGTGGGGATCCGAGCCCTTGCCGCCGTACTGCCCCGTCTCGATGAATTTCTTGGCATTGTCCCACGCGCCGCCGCCGTTATTGAGCATGGTGGCGACCAAAATCCCACCGATCGTGCCCACCATCAGGAATGCGGCGACCGCTTCGGCGCCGACATGGAGAGCCTTGAAGCCAAGGCCGACCGCGATCGGCATACCGACGGCGAGCAACCCGGGCCACACCATTTCCTTGAGCGCGCCGACCGTGACGAGGTCCACCGCGCGGCCGTAATCGGGCTTGGAGGTGCCAGCCAGAATGCCGGGATCCTCCTTGAACTGCCGCCGCACTTCCGTGATCACGCTCACCGCGGCGCGCGTGACTGCGCCGATAGCCAGGGCCGAGAACCAGAACACGAGCATGGCCCCCAAGAGCCCGCCCACGAACACCTCGGGTTTGGAGATGTCCACGCTCTCGATGGGGGAGCCCAGCGCCCGCGCCTCGTCCAGGTAGGCCGAGAACAAAAGGAACGCCGCCAAAGCGGCCGAACCGATCGCATATCCCTTGGTCAACGCCTTGGTCGTGTTGCCGACCGCGTCCAATCGATCGGTGCGCTTGCGAATGTCCTCGGGCTGGTGCGACATCTCCACGATCCCGCCCGCGTTGTCGGTGATGGGACCGAAGGTGTCCATGGCCAGAATGTAGGCGGCGGTGCCGAGCATGCCCATGGTCGCGACCGCGGTGCCGAAGAGGCCCGAGTGTTCGAGGCCGCTCGAAACGCCGATTCGATAGGAGGCGATGATGGCCAGTCCGATCACGAACGAGGGTAACGCCGTGCACTCCATCGCCACCGCGAACCCGGCAATGATGTTGGTGGCGGGCCCCGTCACCGAGGCGGCCGCGATCGATTTCACCGGGCGATAGCGGTACTCGGTGTAGTACTGGGTGATGTAGACGAAGGCCACCGAGGTCGCGATGCCGATGACGCCGCAGATAGCGAAGTGCCACCAGGCCGCCGGCGCGATGGCGGGGTTCAAGAGCCAGTGAGACACGGCCGCGAAGGCTCCCGCGGCCAGGACGCCGGTGATCGCATAGCCCCGGTTGAGCGCCGCCATGGCGTCCCCGTCCTCGGGCGTGCGGACGGAGATGATGCCGATGATGGAGGCCACGAGACCAAACGCGCGAACGACCAAGGGGAAGAGCATCACTCCGATCACGGCCGGGCCGTTGAAGGCCTCAGGGTTCGCGAACGCCAGGCCCGCGCCAAGAATCATGGCCCCGATGTTCTCCGCCGCGGTGGATTCGAACAGGTCCGCGCCGCGGCCCGCGCAGTCGCCCACGTTGTCCCCGACCAGGTCCGCGATCACCGCAGGATTACGCGGATCGTCCTCGGGGATGCCCGCTTCGACCTTGCCCACCAGGTCCGCGCCCACGTCGGCGGCCTTGGTGTAGATCCCGCCGCCGAGCTGGGCGAAGAGGGCCACGAAGGAGGCGCCGAATCCGTACCCGACGATCATGAGCGGAATCCGCTGGGGCTCGAATCCCAGTGCCTCCAGGATGGCGTACAGCCCGCCCACCCCGAGAAGGCTCATCGCGACCACGAACAACCCGCTCACCGCGCCGCCCCGCAACGCGATTTGCAGGGCCCGGTTGAGACTCGAGCGGGCCGCGCTGGCCGTGCGCACGTTGGCACGCACCGCCACCCACATTCCGATCACCCCGGCCACGCTCGAGCACAAAGCGCCAAAGAAGAACGAGACCGTGGTCGTCAGGGCCAGTGTGCCCGCGGCCGGCTCGTCGCCGTGCGGCTTCCGGAAGAACGCGTAAAGCACGTAGATGAGAACGCCAAGCAGGAGGCTCAATAGCCCGATCGTCTTGTACTGGCGTCTCAGGAACGCTTCCGCCCCTTCCTGAATGGCGTCGGAAATGACTCGCATCTCCGGCGTGCCGTTATCCTGCTTGAGCACCCAGCGGGCCAGCCCGGCCGCCACGGCCAAAGCGATGACGCTGAGCACGAGAACCAAGATCAGCAACATAGAAAACCCCTCATCACCGCGTTATTGGGCGGCCAGGTGAGCGATCGATACGGCCGAATGCACGACCAGTGGTCAAAACGGCTGTGCAGCATACCCAACTTGGCCGCTTCCGGAAAGGACGGAGTCGAACGCCGAATTGGCCTGTCGCGCGCGGTTGACGGAGGTGGGACCGGCCCCTAGAATCCAGCCCTTTGACTGGGGGAAACTGCATGAAGGCAAGGCGTTTCGTCTATTTAGGGGTGCTCGCCGTGGCCCTGGGATTCCTGGGGTGCGCCAAGGGTGGCGGGGGCGGCAACCCCAACGTCATCAAGATCGTGTCCAGTCTCCCTCGGACCGGCAGCGCCAACGCGCAAACCACCACGATCGTGAACGGCATCAAGCTGGCCATCGAACAAGCGGGCGGCAAGGTCGGCAACTTCACCATCGAGTACGCGGACTGGGACGACGCCTCGCCCCAGCGGGGCAATTGGGATCCGGCGTTAGAAGCAAGCAACGCTGACCGGGCGATCAAGGATCCCGACGTGATGGTGTACATAGGGACGTACAACTCCGGAGCGGCAAAGATCTCCATTCCCAAGCTCAATCAGGCCGGAGTGGTCATGCTTTCGCCCGCGAATACATACCCCGGACTCACCAAACCGGGAACCGGTGAAGCCAACGAGCCGCAGATTTATCGGCCCTCCGGCAGGATCAACTACTATCGCGTCGTGCCGGCGGATGATCTGCAGGGTTCGTTGGCGGCGGACTGGGCCAAGAACCTTGGCGTGACCAAGGTGTTCATCACCCACGATCGAGAGCTTTACGGAAAGGGCATCGCCGACATTTTCAAGAAACGGGCCGAGGAGAACGGCACGATCGTGGTTGGCTACGAGGGCATTGACGTGAAGGCGTCCAACTACAAGGCGTTGGTGACCAAGATCAAGGCGTCGGGCGCGGATCTCGTCTACTTCGGTGGCACCACGCAATCCAACGGCGGGCAGTTGGCCAAGGACCTGCGCTCGGGTGGCTTCACCGGCAAACTGATGGTGCCGGACGGCTGCGTCGAAAAGGCGTTCATCGAAGCGGCGGGCGCCGAGAACCTGAAGGACAACACCTACGCCACCTTCGGCGGGTTGCCGGCCAAAGAAATGCAAGGGAAAGGCGCGGAGTTCGTGCAGGCGTACGAGGCGCGCTACCACAGCGAGCCCGAGGTCTACGCGATCTATGGCTACGAGTGCGCCAAGGTGGCTCTGGACGCGATTACCCGCGCGGCCAAGAAAGATCGCGCCGCGATTCTCGATGCGGTGGGTCAGACCAAGGACTTCCAAGGCGGCCTCGGCACGTGGTCCTTCGATGAGAACGGCGACACGACGCTCCGGGTCATGAGCGGCCAGATCGTAAAGAACGGCGAGTTCCAATTCGTGGCTCGTCTTGGGACCTAGCACCGCTACCGCTCTGCCAGCTGCGGCATGACCGCCTCTGAAGTCTTCATCCAGCAGGTCATCACCGGCCTCTCCAACGGGATGATCATTGCCCTCATCGCCCTGGGCTACACGATGGTGTACGGCGTCGTGGAGCTCATCAACTTTGCGCATGGCGATTTGTTCATGCTCGGCACGTTCCTGTCGCTCACGATCGTGGGAGTGATCGGGGCCCAGGCCGGCCATGCGACTTTGCCCGCGCTCGTACTCATGTTCTTGATCGTTCCGGTGTTTTGCGGAACGCTGAACTGGTCGGTGGACCGGTTGGCCTACCGGCCGCTTCGAAATGCGCCCAAGCTGGCCCCCTTGGTGGCCGCGATCGGTGTGTCATTCATCTTCATGAACCTGGGCCAGTTCTGGGGCGGGCTGCCCATGCAGGTGTTCGGTGGGGGACTGGCCGCGGCGGCGCCCAAGAGTTTTCCACCTCTCATTCCGAACACGAACGTGCTGCACTCGCTGGGACTCAGCACCAACGTGCAGTTCACCCTTCGGGATCTCATGGTGTGGGGCGTGACCGCCCCGCTTCTCTTTTCCTTCGCGTTATTCGTGCAGTACACCCGGTTGGGTAAGGCCATGCGAGCGACTGCGCAAAACCCGGTGGCCGCGCAGCTCTTGGGAATCGACGTGAACCGGGTGATCGGGGCGACGTTCATGCTCGGCGGAGCGCTGGGCGGTTTCGCGGCGGTGATCTACCCGCTCTTCAATCCCACCATTCATTTTCAGCTCGGCTACCGAAGCGGGATGGATGCGTTCACCGCCGCGGTTCTGGGCGGAATCGGAAACCTTCCCGGAGCGATGCTGGGTGGGATATTGATTGGTCTCGTGCGTTCGATGAGTGATCAGTACATTGAAACGCGATGGACCAATGCCGTCGTCTTCAGCATCCTCATCCTCATTTTGATCTTTCGGCCCAATGGTCTCTTGGGCGCGCGCACGCGGGAGAAGGTGTGACGGCGGCGCGCCGGGCGGTGAATCATTTCCGGCAGGTCGAGTGGATCCTGTTGATCATTGCCCTGCTCATTCCGTTGCTGGATCAAGTGCTCTATGCGACGGGGCTCGGCGCGTGGACGATCGGAAACGATGTCTGCCAGCGCGTGCTCATATTCACGTTGCTCGCCTTGGGATTGAACGTGATCGTGGGGTATGCGGGTCTGTTGCACCTGGGCGTGGCGGCGTTCATGGCCATCGGCGTGTACGCCTACGCGATCTTGAGCTGCGATATTTATCCCTTCCGGATCGGGTTCTGGGGAGCGCTGGTCGCGGCGCCGTTGATTTGTGCATTGGCCGGATTGATCCTGGGTTCGCCGACCTTGCGGTTACGGGGCGACTATCTGGCCATCGTGACCTTGGGATTCGGCGAGATCGTGCAGGACGTGCTCAAGAACCTCGACAACATCACCAAGGGCACCCAAGGCATCAATCCCTTACCTCCACCGTCCTTTTTCGGTCACGCTCTCAATCAGTCCGTGTATCAACCCTGGTACTACTTGTTTTTGGGATTCGTGGTGCTGGCGGTTATTGCGGTCAAGAACCTGGAGAACTCACGCTTGGGCCGGCAATGGGTGGCCATTCGCGAGGACGAGTTGGCGGCGACTTGCATGGGCATCAACCCAGTACGGGTGAAGCTCAAAGCGTTCGCCATCACGGCGGCCGTGTGCGGCCTGGCCGGGGTGCTCTACGCGAGCAAGCTCGAGACCACCGCCGAACCGACGAGTTACGACTTCAACGTGTCGATCACCGTGCTGTGTATCTTGATCGTCGGAGGGACGGGGAGCCTGCGCGGCGTGCTCATGGGTTCGGCGATGGTGATGGGTTTCGACATCATTTTGAAGAAGATCACCGAGGCCTTGCAGGCGGCGGGGCTCACTGCGAGCGGCAACGTCATTTTGACGCCGTCCAACTGGAAGTACCTGCTCTTCGGGTTGGCGCTCGTGCTCATGATGCGCTTTCGGCCCGAAGGGATCTTCCCCAGCTCGCGCATTCGCGAGGAACTCCACGCAGGTGAAGGCGACGGCATCGAGGCGACATGAACGTCCTCGATATTCGCTCGGTCACGAAGCGCTTCGGCGGGCTGGTTGCGGTCAACAAGCTCGACCTATCCGTGGCTCCCGGTCAGATCGTGTCGGTGATCGGCCCCAACGGCGCGGGCAAGACCACGGTCTTCAACGTGATCACCGGCGTCTATGAACCCGATGGCGGAGAGCTGCGGTTTTTGGACGGAGACCTGCGGCGGCCGTTCAACCAGGATACCGTTCTAGGGATCGTCGGCGTGGGCGTCGTGACCGGCATTGCGCTCATGATCACGCTCCATCTCGAGTCGTTGTGGGATGCCACGATCGTTCAGAACTACGTATATCAGCAGTCCTTTCCCTGGGGAAAGGCGGCGGGCGATTTCTTTGCGTTTTTAGGAGCACACGGCACGTCGAGCACGCTCAGCTTCTTGGCCGGAGCGTTACTCGGTTCGGCAGCCGCGTTCCTGGGGTGGGCGCGCCAGCGCCGGTCGCCCGATACCATCGCCGCCCGCGGCATTTGTCGCACGTTTCAAAACCTGCGCTTGTTCCCCATGATGACGGTTCTGGAAAACGTGTTGACCGGCATGGATGTGCACTTGCACTCGCGCATCTTCGGGATGCTGGTGCGCTCGCCGGGGTTTCGACGCGAGGAGGGCATTGCGCGCGACGATGGGATGAAGCTCCTGGAATTCGTGGGGCTCGCCTCGCGTGCGAACCAGCTTGCCGGCAGTTTGCCGTATGGGGATCAACGGCGTTTGGAGATTGCGCGCGCGTTGGCGACCAAGCCCAAGCTCTTGTTGCTGGATGAGCCCGCCGCGGGCATGAATCCCGCCGAGACGGTGGACTTGATGAAGCTCATCGATCGCATCCGGCAGACCGGGGTGACGGTTTTGTTGATCGAGCACGACATGAAGGTCGTGATGGGGATCTCGGACCGCATCACCGTATTGAACTACGGGACCCGGATCGCCGAAGGCACGCCGGCCGAGGTGCGCGCGAACCCGCAAGTGATCGAGGCCTACCTGGGGAAAGAAGACGTCGGATGAGCGAGCCGCTCCTGGCCCTGGACGCCGTGCACGCGGGCTACGGCCCCATCAAAGTGCTGAAGGGCGTGTCGCTCGAGGTGCTGCCGGGCGAGATCGTGACCCTGGTCGGCGCCAACGGGGCGGGGAAGACGACTTTGCTCATGAGTATTTCGGGGGTGGTGCGCGTGCGCTCGGGAAGCATTCGCTTCGATCGTCATGACATCGGCAACCGTCCAAGCCATCAAATCATGCGTCTGGGGATCGGTCAGTCGCCGGAAGGGCGAAAGATCTTCCCGCGGTTGAGCGTGTTGGAGAATTTGGAGATGGGAGCGTTTTCGCGGTCGGACAAGTCGGGGATTCGCGAAGATCTGGACCGTTGCTTCGAGCTCTTTCCCATCTTGAAAGAGAGGCAGAGCCAGGCCGGGGGGACCTTGTCGGGCGGCGAGCAGCAGATGCTGGCGATCGCGAGAGCCCTCATGGGCCGGCCACGATTGTTGCTTTTGGATGAGCCGTCACTGGGATTGGCGCCCATGCTCGTGCTGCGCATCTTCAACGCGATTCGCGATCTCAATCAGCGAGGGATTTCGATTTTGCTCGTGGAGCAGAACGCGAAGATGGCGTTAAAGATCGCGCGGCGCGGCTATGTGATGGAAACCGGGCGGATCACCCTGTCGGACGATGCGGAAAAATTGCTGGCCAATCCCAAGGTCAAGGAAGCATATTTAGGCGAGGGATAATTCGATTTCCATCCAACTTTTTTTAAGTTAGGCTGTCTGTTCTATTGTTGGCCTGTTCCGTTTGGCGTCCTTTGTTCCCGAAAGGAGAAACCTGCCATGCGGAGGTCTTTGTTAGCCGTTCTGCCGTTTGTTTCCCTTGTTTCCGCTGTCTTCTTCCTCATTGCCTCTCCCGCCCTCGCCCAGGTCACCGCCGCCACCAGTGACGTGCCCGACTGCATCAGCATCGTCGAGCCGCCCCTGATCGCGGGCAATTCGATCGGCCGCTACGTGGTCACGGTGCGGGATGCGGCCAGTACTCCTATCCTCGGCGCTTCGGTGCGGCTGGAGTTTCTGCCTCCGACCTTGCCTATGATCGCCTGGTGTGGCGGGGTTCCGCCGGGCAATCCCCCCGGTGTTCTCAACGGCACCACCAACGCGGCGGGTGTGGTTGAGTTCGATATCTTGGGGGGTGGGTGCGTCATCTCAAGTCAGCAACCGTGTGCCACTCCGGCCGCGACCGTTTCGGTGGCGGGCCCTCCCGGCATTGGAGGGGGCTTTACCGAAGACATTTTCTGTATCAATTCCCCGGACGCCGTGACGGACGCGGGGGGCCGCGCGGCCTGTCCAGCAAGTTCGGTCTGCGCCGGGGGATCCGCCAAATGTAGTTTGAGCGATGCGGTGTTTCATACCCCCTGCATCAAGGGGGGACTCATCTGCCCGTGCACCAAGTTCTCCCCTCCCTACGGAGCGCCGGTGAATTTGACTGACGCGGTATTGGTGACGCCGTTCCTCAAATTTGGAAACATCTGCGGCTGCTGAACTGCTCTAGAGGGGGCGGCTTCAGCCGCGGCGGGGGCGATGAATGTGCGTGCTCGTGCCGTAGATGGCCGCCGCCGCTTCCATGATCGTTTCGGAGAGGGTCGGGTGCGGGTGAATCGTAAGGTCTAGATCCTGAGCCGTGGCTCCCATTTCGATCGCGAGCACGGCTTCGGCAATCAATTCGCCCGCGCCCGGACCGCAAATGCCCACGCCGAGCACGCGCTTGGACTCGGGGTCGACGATGACTTTGGTCACTCCGTCGGTGCGGCCGAGCGTGATCGAACGTCCCGAGGCGGCCCAGGGAAAACGTCCCACCTCGACCTTCTTGCCCGAGCGCTTCGCTTCGGTTTCGGTGAGGCCCGCCCAGGCGATCTCGGGATCGGTGAAGATCACTGCCGGAATCGCTTGCGGCTCGAATACGCCGTGCCGTCCGGTGATTGCTTCCACGGCGGCCCGGCCTTCGTGAGTGGCTTTGTGGGCGAGCAAGGGTTCGCCGGCCACGTCCCCGATCGCGTAAATCCCCGGCTCGGTGGTTTCGCGTGAGGGATTTACCTGGATGAAGCCGCGCTCGTTGGTCGACACCCGCACCGCGTCGAGTCCCAACCCCTTCGTCAACGGCTTCCGCCCCACCGCGACCAGCACGCGATCGAAGGTTTCCGTGCCGGAGTAGGCGCCCTCGAAGGTGACCTGAAAGTCTTCGTCTTGCTCGAACGATTCCTTCACCTTGGTCGCGGTGTGGATGGCGGCGAAACTCTTCTGGAGCTTGCGCTCCAAGGGCCGGACGAGATCGCCGTCGACTCCCGGAAGAATGGAGTCCAGCATCTCGACCACGGTGACTTTGCTTCCCAAGGCGGCATAGACCGAACCCAGTTCGAGACCGATGTATCCGCAGCCGATTACCAAGAGCCGCGGCGGAACTTCGGGCAAATCCAAAGCCGATGTCGAATCCCAAACCCGCGGCGAATCGGGGTCGAATCCGGGGATGACGGCGGGACTCGAGCCGGTGGCGATGATGGCGTGGGTGAAATCGACGCGCTCGGTGTTGCCGTTGTCGAACGCCACGGATAGGCTGCGTGCTCCTTCGAACCGGGCGGTGCCGCGCAGGTACTGAACCTTGCGGCGCTTCGACAAATCCCCGAGCCCGCCGGTGAGTTTCCCCACCACCTCGTTCTTCCACGCGCGGACGCGATCGAGATCGATGCGGGGTTTCTCGAAGGTAACGCCCCAGCTCGCCGCCGCTTCCGATTCATCGATCACTTTGGCGAGGTGAAGCAGGGCCTTGGAGGGAATGCACCCGCGGTACAGACAGACCCCGCCGGGATTCTCATCCGCTCCGATCAGCGTGACCGGAAGCCCGTAATCGGCGGCCAGGAACGCCGCCGCATAGCCGCCCGGTCCGGCGCCGATCACGGCCAGCCGAACGCCCTCCGGTGTCTCCGCCATCTCACCCCTCCAGGGCGAGCTGCATGGGCTCTTGGAACGTCTCCGCCATCCAGCGCAGGAATCGCGCCGCTTCGGCGCCGTCGATCACACGATGATCGTAGGAAATGGAGAGCGGCAGGATGAGACGGGGAGTAAAGGCTCCGTCGAGATACACCGGTTCCAGACTCGCGCGGCCGAGGCCAATGACCGCTACGTGCGGCCAGGTCACGATCGGGGAGAAATACGTCGTGCCGAGCCCGCCGAGGTTGGAGAGGTTGATGTTCGAGCCCTGGAGCTCATCGACCTGAATCTTCCGCGAGCGCGCGCGCTCGGCCAGGTCGGTGAGCTCGGCGGCAATGCTCATGATGTTCTTGGTGTCGGCATCGTGAATCACTGGAACGAGAAGGCCGTGATCGGTATCCACCGCCACGCCCACGTTGACGTATTTCTTGTAGACGATCTCTTCGGTTCGGGCGTCGTAACTGGAGTTGAACTTGGGGAAGACCTTGAGTGCGGCGGCCAACACCTTGACCGTGATCGCGGTGATGGTGACCTTGGCCCCCGAAGTATCCGCGCGCTCATGCATGCGCTTACGCCACGACTCCACTTCCGTGATGTCCGCCCGATCGAACTGAGTCACGTGGGGGATCACGCTCCAGGAGAGTGACAGCGTTTCCGCGGTGACGCGGCGGATCTTGCTTGCGTGCTCGCGCTCGACCTCGCCCCACTCTGAAAAATCGGGAAGGTCGGGGACGCCGGAGCGCACGAGCGAAAGGCCCGGTGCTTCGTGTTCCTGCGCGCCCGCGATCAAACGGCGGGCGTGGGACTTCACCTCTTCTTCAGTGATCCGGCCGCCGCGTCCGGGGGCCACTTGATGGATATCGATGCCGAGCTCGCGAGCGAGGCGCCGGACCGAGGGCGCAGCGGGCGCAGGCTCGCCCAGCTCGGGGGGCATCGCGGTTTCTTCGTCTTCTTCCGGCGCCGGGGTGTCGACGAGGCGCAAGGGTTCGGGAGCGGGCGGGCGCGGTTTGGGCGCCGCCGATTTGCGAGCCGAAGGGCGCTTGGGTTCGGAACGCGCGGACTTGGCCGGCGCCTTGCCCGGGCCGCCGTTCTCGTCGTCCATGGTTTTCTCGGCGGCCGTTCGCGAAGGCGCTTGCGAAGACACCACGGTTTCCTCCGTGGGCTCGTTTACCCGGGAGGGTTCGCTCGCACGTGAGGGCTCACTTGTTCGCGATGGCGGGCTCGCGCGGGGCGGCGACGGCGCTTCCTTCTCGTCGGCGCTCTCCAAACGAAGGATCGTTTCCCCGACCTTCACCGATTGCCCGGCTTTGACCAGCACTTCCTTCACCGTGCCCGACGCTTCCGACGGCACCTCGGCGGTGGCCTTGTCGGTTTCGAGCTCGATCAGGGGCTGATCTTTTTCGATCTTCTGACCCGCCTGAACGAGCACCGACAGCACTTCCGCACTCTCGATGTTCTCGCCCAGCTCGGGAATCTTTATGTCCGTGACCATGTTCCGTTCACCATGTTTCCGTCAGCATGTTTCAATCCATCCCGACAACCGTATCAGGCCGTCATGGGATCCACTTTTTCGGGGTTGATCTCGAGATCGCGCATGGCCTGCATGACCACGGCCCGATCGAGATCGCCGCGCCCAGCGAGTGCAGTCAGCGCGCCGATGACTACGAATCGGTGATCCACTTCAAAGAAATCGCGCAGGGCGGCACGGCCGTCGGAGCGGCCGAAGCCGTCGGTGCCGAGCGCGATGAATGTATCCGGGAGCCAGCGCGCCACCGTGAGCGGCAGAGCCTTGATGTAATCGCTGGCCGCGACCACGGCATCGGCGTTCCCCAGGCATTGGCGCACGTAGGGAACGCGAGGCTCCTGATCCGGGTGGAGCATGTTCCAACGCTCGGTTTGCACCCCATCCCGCATGAGCTCTTTGTAACTCGTGGCACTCCACACCGCCGCCGCCACGCCGTACTGCGTTTCCAGGATTTCCTGCGCCTTCAAGACCTGGTTCATGATGGCGCCGCTTCCCAAGAGCTCCACGCGCGCGCGCTCGGGACTCAGGCTCGAGCGCTTGAACAAGTAAAGGCCCTTGAGCACGCCGGGCTTGGCACCTTCGGGCATGGCCGGCATGGGGTAGGGCTCATTTCCCAAGGTGAGGTAATAGAGCGCGGGCTCCTTGGCCATGCGCCGTAATCCATCTTCGATGATGAGCACGAGCTCAAACGCGAACGCGGGATCGTAGGCGCGCACGGTGGGATGGGGCAGCGCCAGAACATGGCTGTTGCCGTCTTGGTGCTGCAGCCCCTCGCCCGCCAGCGTGGTGCGCCCGGCGGTCGCCCCGAGCAGGAATCCGCGGCAACGCATGTCGCCCGCCGCCCATAAGAGATCCCCGATCCGCTGGAAGCCGAACATCGAATAGAAGATGAAAAACGGGATCGTGTTGACTCCGTGGGTCGCGTACGCGGTGCCCGCGGCAATGAACGAGGACACCGAGCCGGCCTCGGTGATGCCTTCCTCGAGGATCTGGCCGTTCTTCGCTTCCTTGTAGTAAAGCAGCGTCTCGCGATCGACCGGCTCGTAGCGCTGACCGACGTGCGAGTAAATGCCGACTTGGCGGAAGAGCGCCTCCATGCCGAACGTGCGCGCCTCGTCGGGAACGATGGGGACGACCAGTTTTCCGAGGTCGCTGTCGCGAAGTAGTTTCGCGAGGAGCCGCACGAACACCATCGTGGTCGAGGCTTCGCGCCCTTCGGAGCCTTCCAGGAATTCGGCGAAGATCTCGGAGGAGGGCTCGGGAAGCGTGTCGGCTTGCACGCGGCGCTGGGGCAGGAACCCGCCGAGCTGGCGGCGCCGTTCGCGCATGTAGCGCATTTCCACGCTGTCTTCGGCGGGACGGTAAAACGGCGCTTGACCCACTTCCTCGTCCGAGATCGGAATGCCGAAGCGGGAACGAAATTCGCGAAGCTCTTGTTCGTTGAGCTTCTTCTGCTGATGGGTGACGTTCTTGCCTTCACCCGCTTCGCCGAGTCCGTAGCCCTTGATGGTCTTGGCGAGAATGACCGTGGGACTGCCGTGATGTTCGACCGCGGCGCGATAGGCGGCGTAGACCTTTTCCGGATCGTGCCCGCCGCGGCGCAGTTTCTGGATCTCCTCGTCGGTCATGTGCTCGACGAGCTTCATCAAGCGCGGATCGGTTCCGAAGAAGTGCTCGCGAATGTAAGCGCCGGTCGAAACGCTGTACTTGAGGTAATCGCCGTCGACGGCTTCTTCCATCCGCTGGACGAGCACGCCGTCCTTGTCGGACTCGAGAAGCGGATCCCACGCGCCGCCCCACACCACCTTGATCACGTTCCAGCCCGCACCGCGAAAGACCGCTTCCAGCTCTTGGATGATCTTGAAGTTCCCGCGCACGGGACCGTCGAGTCGCTGCAGGTTGCAGTTCACCACGAAGATGAGGTTGTCGAGCTCTTCGCGCGCGGCGAGGGAGATGGCGCCCAACGCTTCGGGTTCGTCGCACTCGCCGTCGCCGAGGAACGCCCAGATCTTGCCGGTGCGATCGATGAGGCCTCGGTCCTCGAGGTAGCGATTGAAGCGGGCCTGATAGATGGCCATGATCGGCCCCAGTCCCATCGATACCGTGGGCACTTCCCAGAAATCCGGCATGAGCCAGGGATGGGGGTAGGACGACAGGCCCGGCCCTCGCAATTCGCGCCGGAAGTTGCGGAGCTGGTCCTCGTCGAAACGTCCCTCGAGGAATGCGCGCGCATAGATGCCGGGCGAAGCGTGGCCCTGGAATAACACCATATCGCCGCCGTTCGGGTGGTCCTTCCCTCGGAAGAAATGATTGAATCCGACCTCGTAGAGATTGGCGGCCGAGGCGTAGGTCGAAATGTGTCCGCCGATCCCGCTCTCGTTGCGGTTGGCGCGGACGACCATGGCCATGGCGTTCCAGCGAAGGATGCTCTTCACCCGTCGCTCGATTTCCCGGTTACCGGGAAATCGTGGCTGGATGTGGCGGGGGATGGTGTTCAGGTACGGCGTGTTGGCGGTATAAGGAAGCGATATGCCGAACTCGGCGGCTCGGCGCTGGAGCTGCCTGAGGAGCCGGCGCACCCGCTCCGGCCCCCCCGACTTGATGACGAAGTCCAGGGACTCCAACCATTCCTGGGTTTCCTGGCGTTCGGCGTCGGGATCGGGCGGCTCCTGGCGTTCCAAGTCCGTAATTGCCATGTATTTGAATCCTCTGAGCGAGCCGTAACCGGCCGCCACTTCTACATACCGCGTGTTGAATCCACAAAGTCTACCCCGAGTTTGGGAGGAGGACCATCACCCCCCGGTGTTCGGTTCCCCTCTGGAAAATCGTTCAACCAAAGCAACGGTTGAATGCTCATTGAAGGTAGATGGCCTTGTCCCTCGGGCGGAGGAGGGACCCACCATCCTAAGCCGCTGAAATTGTTTGACTTATAAGACTGGGAGGGTAGGATCAGGAGCACGAGGTTTTCCGCAGCGCTCAATTCAGCCCTTCCCCCCAACTGGCACTGAAACTGGTCTTTGGTCTTCGCATTTCGCCCTTTTTTCTTGAGGTTATGCACCAGGCCATTCGCCTGCAGGGGGCTCAGGCTCTGATCATGAGGACGGCTCGGGCAACCGTCGGCGGATGTTGCTGGTGCGGTGACAAAGGGGTAAGGAGCTGATGTACAAGTCGAAAGCAATCCGTACTGGGTTCGTTTTGCTTGTGGCTGGATGGGCGCTGCTTTCTGGCCTCGCAAGCGCCCAATGCGTCGATTATGGAGACTATATTCATTGGGTGAAGGCGGTCAAAACGAGGCGATATCCGCAACGATTAACGGTGTCCGAGCCGTACATTTATGCCGCAGAAGGAGATTCTGGGCTCGAGATCTTCGATATCTCGATCCACGATAATCCAATGCTCATTGGCAGGATTGATACACCAGGGCAAGCCCACGATGTCGCGATCGCTGGAACCTATGCTTACGTTGCGGACGACACCGCAGGCATTCAGGTGGTAGACATTTCACATCCAGCGTCGCCTTTGCTAGTTGGGAACGCACAGATAACGGGGAAAGCAACCGGAATCATTGTTTCTGGTTCGTTAGTGTGCGTTGCCGACGCAGACTCGGCAATTGAATTGTTCGACGTGATCGATCCCTCGGCTCCGACAATGGTTGGGTCCGTGCGAACGCCGGACCAAACTCTGCAGCTGGTTGTTTCCGGAGGACTTCTTTATGTCGCCGCAGGAACTTCTGGGCTCCTGGTCATTGACATCAGTAACCCGATCTCACCAGCTATCGTCGGTACTGTTCACATTTCTCCGTACGCTCGTGATGTTGCCCTGTCCGGTAATTACGCCTACGTGGCGGCCGATAATAGCAACCTCAGCGTGGTTGACGTTTCCAACCCCTATTCCCCTGTAGTCGTAGCTAATGAGCCGGCTCTAGGTTTCGCTCTGGGTATTGCAATATTGAATTCACATGCGTTTGTTGCGGGCATAGGTGGACTGGCGGTTATAGATGTCGAAAATCCCCTTTCGCCCCAGGAATTGGGTCGGGTAGACGATTCGGGAACTGGTCTGGAAGTCGCAGTAACGGAATCGTTCGCGTATGTGGCGGCCCAAAATGGATTCCACGTGGTTGAAACCGGGCAGCCAACAAATATCGAGTCCATCGGCATAGTTGATACACCGGACTATGCAGCGGGGGTATCGGTGTCGGGGCTGCATGCTTTTGTCTCCGGGGGAAACAGTTTCCAAGTAATCGACATTTCAAATCCTTCGACCCCGATTGTCATCGGCGCACTCGAGCTCGGCGCCTTGCAATCCGTGCCCTTTGGCAACTTCGCTTACGTTGCGGCCGGGCAGAGCGGACTCCAAATAGTCGACATTTCCGATCCAACGGCCCCGACGATAGCCGGCGCGCTTGATACACCGGGAATCGCTTGGGAAGTGGACGTAAGCGGCGCGTTCGCCTATGTGGCGGGTGGGAGCCCTGGCCTACATGTGGTCGATGTCTCGAATCCTTCTTCTCCGGCTATTTCCGGGACAGTGGACACACCTGGCAGCGCACTGCAGGTCAAAGTCTTCGGGTCTTTTGCTTATGTTGCCGATGATTACTCTGGAGTCCAGGTCGTTGATATCTCGAATCCATCCACTCCCGGCATTGTGGGACATGTGGATACGCCAAGCCGAGCTTTAGATCTGGCGATTTGGGGTTCATATGCGTACGTGGCCGATGACGATTCGGGACTGGTCATAATTGACATTTCGAGCCCAATGGCGCCCGCTATCGTGTCGGTCGTGCAGACCCCAATTTCCATCACCGACGTCGCGGGTTCCGGGACATCCATGTACGTCGCCGGAGGAGATGAGTTATATGTTGTCGACGTTACCAATGCAAACAATCCAGCCGTAATCGGAAACCATGATGTACCGACGGAAATATCGGACGTCACAGTACAAGGCGCCTACGCCTATTACGCCGAAAGATTTTCGGGCCTGATTGTCCTTCCCGCGCAATGTTCCCTTTCCACGCCGGTAACGCTTTCTTACTTTCGGGCGCTGGGGAACCCTGGATCTATTCAGTTGGAATGGGGAACGGCAATGAGCAGTGATTTGTTCGGTTTCCACGTGCTTCGCTCGCTTAATTCAAAGACGAATTTCGAGCCCGTGTCGTCCCGCCTCATCACCGCGTACCCTTACCGATTCGTGGACGATACTGTAAACCCGGGAACAACGTATTACTACCGTTTACAAATCGTGGGTCGTTCTGGCCAAACCGAAACGATCGGTTTGACTTCAGCGGTGGCTGGGCAGCTTCAGAACATGGTTCCACATCTGGGAACGATTTCTCCGAATCCCTCGGTGAATATGACGGTCAGCATTCCCTTCGTTCTGGCGAGATCTGCATGGCTGAAGCTAAGAATTCTCAGCGTTTTTGGAGATCAGGTGCGACTTCTCTTGGATGGGCCTATGGAGAAGGGGGCTCGTGCCGAAAATTGGGATGGCCGAAACGATAGAGGCGAGCGGGTTTCTTCGGGAGTTTACCTGGTCGAGATAAGGGTACCGGGATACACCGAGACGCGTCGCATGGTCAGACTTAGGTAGCCAGGGAAAGGTTGTCAGCCCTAACCCGCGATCCCTCCGGGGACCATGAGCTTCTGGCCAGGGTAGATCCGCGAAGTTTTGAGCCCGTTGAGCTTACGGATGCGCTTTACGCTGGTGTCGAACTTGGAGGCGATGATCCAGAGCGTATCGCCCCGGGCGACTCGGTAGGCTTTGTAGGGAGCAGCGACGGACCTAGCGGCGGACCGGGTGGCCGAGGCTTCGCGCTTGTGCTGGGCCGCCTCACCAAGCCCGGCCGAAACCCGGATCGGCACGGTGGTGGTTACGACCGCGGGAACCGCTTCGGTGGAGGCATCGGCCACCTCCGAAGCTGCGGTCACGGCCGGGTCGGAAGAGGTGCGATTGGGCAGATTGGGCAGATACGCCGCGGCGTAGGACGCGACTTGGGGCGGGAACACGGCCACGTGGTAATGAGGCGGCCGGTGCTCGTGGGTGGCCTCGATGATCCCGGTGGCCTCGAGGTTAGCCAGGCGCCGCTCCATCCACCGGCGAGTGGCCGGGGAGTTACTGCGGCGGAAATCCACCGCCATCCCCATGGGATGCACGGAGTAATCGGACGCGTTACGCGGCTGACGGCTGAGTGGCCGGGTAAGGCTCGTCACCACCAGCTTTTCGCCGGTGGCGGACCGGTACTCCTTGGCGAAGCACTCGATGAAGGCCTTGGTGGTGGCGCGGGTATAAGGGAAAGAAACGGCCCCGAGCTCGTAGTTTTCGTTCCCAGGAACCCGGACCAAGGTCCCCTGGCCTACCCACCTCGATAATTCGTTGGTGTTGTGGGCGGGGGTAAAGCCGAGGTCCATGGCAGCGTGATACTGCTTTTGCACCGAGGCCATGGAGCCGCGCAGATCCGCGGCTGAGACCGGGGAAGTGATGCCGCCGAGGAATAGCCCCAAGGCGAAGGCGAGACTGAAGATGGTCCGTTCTGACATGCCAAATCCCCACGAAACCGAGCCGAAGCTGGTCCCATCTGTCTAGAACGATGTCGGGGCTGGACCACGCAGTATACACGAGCGCAGACCGACCTCCAAACCGTTCTAATTGGTGTATGGATGATCGGGATGTGCCCGGCGCGGGCTTAGGAGAAGCGGAGCAAACCTGTCCCCGTCCGGGTCCAGACCAACAAGCCGGTTGTTTTCAACAGCTTAGCACTGGCTTAGGCGGCGCCGAGAGACTTGGAAAGAGGCTTTCAGGGCGCCCACCCGACAGATCGGATCGTGTTACCTGCCCAATGATTTGATCAGGCCTTCTCGAAAATCCGACCCGGGAGCAACGTAGCTACCCAGCACCCCATGACGGGCTTCCGGATCTTCTTGAGTGAGGTTGAAAAGAATCGCTCCCTGGGGGTCGTAGTAGGTGGTCTTCATGGCGGTGCCGCGGATCCAGTACACGATCACGTCGCCACGCTTGACCCCGCGTTTGGCGAGGAAGCCGTACCACTCGGGAAGCTGAGCTCTTACCCGTTTTTCGTGTTCGGGGGTAATGAATTTGGCCTGGCGGGCCTTGGCGAGATTGTCGCGAATGCCGCCGAAGAACTTGCCCTGGCTCGTCGAACGCAGGAACTCCATGTGGACCCAGGTTTCGGGGGCTTCGATGACCGCACGCGCCACCGAGTCGGGCTTGGCGCGGATCTTGGCAAGTTGGGCCGCGGTGGCGGCATCGACTTCGATATCGAGGCGCAACACGTTGACACCAAGAATAGTTTTTTCGAACAACATGCCGAGATGACCACCGGGGGTGGGATTGAAGGGAGGGCGGTCCTTGCTGACCGGCTCCTCCCGTGTCATGACCGTGTCGTTCACGCTTTCGGGAGGTTGCAAGTAGGCAAGCGCCGTGGCTGCCATGGCTAGGAGGGGAGTCATAAATAGTGCGGCGCGGCGCATCGTCATGAGATCAGTACCGTTTTCAGGCGAGCGGCGTTCCGTTCCGGAGGGTGACGTTTATGGGGTAAATCCTCATGGTACGCTGGCCGGGTGAGGCGGAATTCTTCTGAAAAATGGGTGATTTGCGCAAGCGCATTCTTGGTCGCGCTCGTGGTGCGGCTGGGCTACGTGCTGGGGATTCGTAACACGCCATTGACCGATGTGCTGTTGATCGATTCCGAGACCTACGACCGGCTGGCGCGATTGATCCTCTCCGGAAAATTTCACGGCGAGGAGGTTTACGCCATGAACCCCCTCTATCCGTATTTCTTGGCGGCGGTGTACGCGGTTTCCGGGGCGTCGCGGTTCGCGGTGTTTTTCGTGCAGGCGATTATGGATGCGGGAAGTTGCGCCATGATCGCCTGGCTGGGTTGGAGATTTTTTGGGCGGTGGACCGGGGTTTTGGCCGGGGTGTTGGCGGCTTTTTATGGGCCGCTCGTTTTTTATTGCGGAGCGTTGCTCACCCCGACCTTGATTTTGTTTTTGCTATTGGTGGCGTTGGTGTTCTTGGCGCGATGGATTACGGAACGGCGGGGGCGATGGTGTTTTTGGGCGGGGGTGTTCCTGGGATTGGCGGCGTTGGGCCGAGGCAGTAACGCTTTGTTCGTGCTCTTGGGTTTGGGAGTGTTCCGGGTCGGGACGGGGAATTGGCGGGGCGTCTTCAAGCCGTGGCTCGCTATGGTTGTGGGAGCGGCGCTGGTGATCGGGCCGGTGGTGCTCCGCAATCGCATGGTGGAGGGGCACCTGGTTCCGATTTCGGCCAACGTGGCCGCATTTTATATCGGGCACAACGACGAGGCGACCGGGATTTATCAAATGCCGTCCTTCACCGCCGGGGCATCGTTCGGGGAGGAAGTGTGGGGAACGCGCGATGCGCTGGCGCGGCGGTTGGGACACCCGCTGACCCTGGCTCAGGCGTCGTCGTGGATGGTGCACGAGGGGTTTTCGTTTGCGTTCCGGCACCCGCTGGCCGAAGCGCGGCTTTTGGCGTTCAAGTTCTATTACTTCTGGAATCGAACCGAAGCGGCGACCAACCTGAGTTATTACTTTGCGCGTGATTTTTCGGGATGGCTCCGAGCGTTGCCGTTCGACTTCGGGTTGATTGCGCCCCTGGGCCTGGTGGGGATCGTGTTGCAGCGGCGGCGCTGGCGGGAGCACGCGATTTTACACATGTGCTGGATCGGGGCGTTGCTCACCGTACTCTTGTTCTTTGTGTCGGCGGAGTATCGGGTCCCGGCATTACCCGCCTTGTTCGTGTTTGCGGCCAATGCGCCGGTGGTCGTGGCGGAATGGCTGCGGTTTCGCGCCTCCGGTGATGAGAAAGCCGGCCGAGCTATGACGCGGGCGGTGCAGCGGAATGTGATCACGGCGGTTGCGTGCATGGTCGCGTTCGGCGTGTTTTGCAACGTGCGGAACGAGCGGTTGCGCTTTCAATCTCTGAAGCGAGTCGATTATTTGAACTTCGGTGTGCTCTACAAGAATCGAGGCGATCTGGACAAGTCGGAACCGATGCTGCGTCATTCGCTGGCCATCGATCCGGCCTACGGCCCCGCCTATGCGGCCATGGCCGACTTGAAGCACCAGGAAGGAAAAGAGGTCGAGGCCGCCCGTTACGCGGCGGACGCGGCGCGGTATCAACCGGCGGAAACCGCGGGCGCGGAGTCAACGGCGGCGAATGAGGCGTCCGTTCAAGACGTCGCGGCGCGGGCGGGCGAGCTGTACCAAGGAAGACAGTATCCCCAGGCCCTGGTTTTGTTCACGCAGTTGAAGAGGGTTGCGGATCAAACCGGTAACGCCGAGTTGGGCCGAAGCGCGCTCAACAACATAGGCCTTTGCCGGTTTCAGATGGGCCAGCTGGATTCCGCGGCGGCGGTGTTCGAGGTGCTCATGGCTGGGGATCCGAAGTACGTGAAAGCGATCAACAACATGGCCAAGGTCCGGCTGGCCCAAGGTCGGGTGGATGAGGCAAAGCGTTTGTTTCAGAGAACGCTGACGATCGATCCCGAGAATCGGATTGCCTTGGAACAGCTGCGGCGCCTGGGAAAATGAGTTGAATTTCAGGCCGCGCGACGCATCCGCTTTCGCGTCGCCAGCGCCACCCGAAAGAAATGAATGACGTGGGGGATGGGGCGGATGTGGCTCTTTTCCCCGGCGTAGATCGTGCGAATGGGCACGCCGGTGATGGAGAATCCCCACTCGACCGCCACCGCGATCATTTCCATTTCGAACTCGAACCCCTGCTCGGGGCTTTCGAGCAACGCGTCCATGAGCCGCCGGCTCACCAGGCGGTAGCCGGATTGATTGTCGGGAATGGGCCGCCCCATCGCCCATGAGAAAACGCGGCGGCCGAAGGTGTTGGAGAGCCGGCGCACGAACGGCATGTGGTCGAAATTGCGCTCACCGATAATGAGATCGCTGTGGGTTTGGGTGTAGGCGTTCAAGAAGGATGGGATCTCGGCCGGATCGTGCTGGCCGTCGGCATCGAGCGTCACCACGGCGGAGCAGTCGTTTTCGAGCGCCCACCGGAATCCCGCTCTGAGCGCTGCGCCTTTGCCTTGATTCGGCACCTGGCGAAAGACCGCGGCTCCCGCCGATTCGGCCCGCAGGGCCGTGTCGTCACGGGAGCCGTCATCCACGACGAGCACTCTCAGGATCTTGCGTGCCCCCTCGACCACCAGGGCCACGCGTTCCGCCTCGTTGTAGGCGGGAATGAGCGCTATGACCGATTCGATCAGTTGAGTGTGGCCGAGAAGAGAATGCCGAAGCTGACCCCATTCCAGTTGTCAGCCACCCCATCCTCGGGGAAGGTGTGGTAGTTGATGTCGCCGGCGACGCCGAGGCCCCAGCTGTTTCCGACCCACCATTCCTTCCCTAAAAGGAAATCGCCCGCCAAACCCGTGTCGCTGTCCTCGAGGTTGGAATCGCCGAATGAGAGTTGGCCGAGTCCCAAGGAGCCCGAAATGTAGATGTTGGACGGCTCGAAATAGTACGTCAGTCCTCCCCCCACCGCGCCCAGGCTGATATCCGCGTTGGTGTTGAATTCCTGGTCATTGATCTCCACATCCGCGTCACTGATGTCCCACCCCCAGAGTGTGCCGTGGAGGATGAGGTTATGGCCGATGGTTCCGCCGATAGCGAAATTCCCATGGCCGCCCATCTCCCCAATATCGAATTCGTCGCCGTTATCGGCCTCGATCGCGGTGTTCGCAAACGACACGCCGCCGGAGAGACGGAGAAAGACTCCGTCGTGCGTACGCGGCTGCCCAGCCTGGGCGTAGGGGACGGCCAGGAACGAAGCGACCAAGGCGATACCAAGGATCCCTTTGAGCATGTAATGCCTCCCGGGGTCAGGGGTTATATCAATGCTTCAAATAGAGTGATTTGATCTTGCCCCACTTGGGGGGCGACCGGGGTCGGATGACCGAGCGCCCAGTCTACCCGGGACTGTACTCGATTTGGACCCGGTGCGCGGTTGAGTCGGATGCGCTTGATGCCCCTCCCGCCAAGGGATTTTTCCCAGATTTGGCTGGATAGCGCCGCCCTCCCGACAGAGATTTTGGGTTATCTCTCGATTTTTCCAGAGGATAGGCCTGGGCCCCCGGTTGGCATGTCTCCTGCGCTACTCCTTGCTCAACGAGGGTTTCGAGGGTGGGTCACGGAGACAGACAGATGACTAGCAAACGACTTCAAAATCAAAGTGGCGCCGCGATGGTGATCGCCATGCTGACCCTAATACTACTCACCACGCTCGGCATGTTCTTCATGACCCAGACCAAAGTCGAAACGCAGCTTTCCGGCTATGACCAGCGGGCCACGCAGGCCCTCACCCATGCCGAGGCCGGTTACGCCGAGGTTCTGGCTCGCATGAACGACACGCCCGGCACGGCCAACCACATCGGAGAACCGTCCGGGACCCTATCGCCGGGTTGGGGTCGGTACGTTGTGCTCGCCTCCGGCAACTCGGCCCAAGATCCCAGCCTCAACCGAACTGCAACCGACGGTCTCGACAATGACGGCGATGGATCGATCGACAATGCCGGGGAGCACTACCCGGAAGTGGTCTCGGTTCAAGGAGAGAATGCAATCAACTATCCCTGGGCCAAGGTGCACTACAAGTTAAACGGTACGAACCAGGTGATCCTCTTCGGCGACCACGACAACGATGTCACGACTCCTCCCCGTCCGAATCTCGTTCGAGGCTGGCCGATCATCGTGGTTACGACCTTCGGGGAACAGACTACCGCCCAGCGGACGGTCGAGGTCGAAGCGGTGAGAATGCCGTTCGACATCGTCGCCGCGGCCCTTTATTCCGAGGTCGACGACTTTAAATTCAATGGTACCCAGTTCATGGTCAGCGGCCAGGACTGGGATCCGTATACCGAACATCCCATCGCCGGCAACGCTCAGGTGCCGGCCATCGTCACCACAGGAAGAAATGACACCGTTGATGGAGCTTTACGCGGAGCCCAAAACGACAACGTCGAAGGCCTAGCTGGCAGCCCCTCCGTTGCCCGGAGCAACGTGGATATGGATCTCCAGGCCATGGCGAAAGACTATGCCCAACTCACCGACATCGAGCTTGCGCCGGGTACCTACTCCAACGAGACCTACGGAGATCTCGATCACTACAACGTCGTCCACTGCACCGGGGACATGCACGTCTCGGGAAGCGTTACTGGTGGCGGCATCCTGATCGTGGACGGAGACTTCGCTTGCAGCGGGTCCTTCACCTGGTACGGCCTTGTTCTGGTGATGGGGGATGTGACTTTCACCGGAGGCGGCAACGAGGTGCACATCTACGGTTCCGTCCTGGCCGGCGGTGAGGGGGGCAATGAACAGACGGTGAGCGGGAACGCCAACCTGCTTTATTCGAGCATCGCTCTCGACAAGCTCAGCCAACTGAAGCCCTTTACCGTCGCGAACTGGCGGGAACTCTAAGCCCTTTCGGTTCCCCGCCGCTCGTGTGGAACGTGGTCAAGGATTCGAATAAAGGGACTTGATCTTCCCCCAGGTGGTCGGCGCGACCGGAGTCGGATTCCCGAGGGCAAAGTAATCCCGCCCGTATTCGATCCGGAAGTAATCGGAGTACTTGGCGGTCGTGCCGGGGATGAGTCCGTTACTGACCGAGAATCCCGTGGAAATCGTGGCGGTCGCATTGCCCCACTGAGCCGGGGCGGTTTGAGTCATCTTGACCAGGCTCAGGGCATGAATCGATCCGTTCGCGACTTCACCGGGGGCGAGGGAATGGGTCTCCGAGAGTTCAAAGGATTGGTTTCCCTTGAAGGAGGCGGACGTCACTGCGTGAGAGACCAAAGTATCGTGTTCAGTGGTCACGATCAGGACCGTTAACGCGGTCGGGTCCGCGTCGAGAGCGCATCCAGAGCACGGGGCACTGCCGTCGGCGGAGGTGGTGAAGTGCGCGGCGAAGTCGATGTCCACCGCTGACACGGGAACGGGAGGTGGGCTTTTCTGTCGCACGGCGAACTGGAAGGTGACGACTCCATCGGTGGTTGCGTTTGTGGCCGCGGGGCCGACACGAGCGGTGCGCAGCCCTTCCACATAGGTAGTCAACTCCGGCGGCCCCGGCGGCCCGTAGGTTAGTTTGCCGTGCAGCAAAATCCCGGCGAAGGTGACGGAATCTTCGATGGCTTCGGGAACAGAGGTATCCGGTCCCAGGGTTTCTTCAAGGTTGGGATCTTGTTGGAGCGTGATGCGCTCGTTCCACGTTGTCCCGACGAGCGTTTGCCCCAACGCGGCCACCGGAAACAAGTAGAAGACAATGGCGGCGAGCCATCCTCGCGTGCGGACGGTCATGTCGAGGTACCTCGCCGGTTACTTCCCTTTCTCCAGCGTGCTTTGCCCGCCCGTGGGCGTTTCGCGAGGCTTGGCGTTCTTCACATAGGTATCGAGCCAGCGATCGGTCTCATACAACATATGCAACACGGATTCGCGGGCCCGATAGCTGTGGGCTTCGTTGGGAAGCATGACCAGGCGCGTCGTGGCACCGAGACCCTTGAGCGCGTTGTAGAACCGCTCACTTTGGATGGGGAAGGTGCCCGAGTTGTTGTCCGCCTCGCCGTGGATCAAGAGGAGGGGCTCGTTGATCTTGTCGGCGTGATTGAAGGGCGACATGGTGTTGTACACCTCGGGCGCCTGCCAGAACGTGCGTTCTTCGGACTGGAACCCGAACGGGGTGAGGGTGCGGTTGTAGGCGCCGCTTCGCGCAATGCCGGCCCGGAAGAGATCGGTATGGGCGAGCAGATTGGCGGTCATGAAGGCGCCATAGGAGTGTCCGCCCACGGCAATGCGATTGCGATCGGCGACGCCGCGGGCGACGACGGCATCCACCGCCGCTTGTGCGCCGGCCTGGAGCTGGTGCACGTACGTATCGTTGGGTTCCACGTCTCCCTGGCCCACGATGGGGAGCTTGGGATCATCGAACACGGCGTAGCCCTGAGTGAGCCACACCAAGGGCGACGCCCAGCTCACTGTGTCGAACTGATAGGGCGAATCGGTCACCTGCCCGGCCAGGTCGGCGTCCTTGAACTCCTGCGGGTACGCCCACATGACCACGGGCAGTGGCCCGTCTTCCTTCTTGTAACCGGCCGGCAAGTACAGCGTTCCGGTCAGGTCCACGCCGTCGGCGCGCTTGTAGTGAAGGAGTTCCTTGCTCACATCCTTGAGGCTCGGATAAGGATTGGGAAACGCGGTGAGCGCGCGGAGGTCCCCGGCCTTTTCGAGGTTGCGAACGAAATAGTTCGGCGGATCGGTCTTGGATTCGCGCCGAGTGAAAACGCGCTTGGCATCGGGATCGAGCAGAACGAGCGGCACTTCGTAAGAGGGGGCTTCGGAGCGCCAGAGCCGGTCGGCCTTCTTGGTGGCGATGTCGAGCTTGTCCACGAACGGCCGCTTGCCTTCGGGCGAATTTCCCTGACCAATGAGATACAGACTGCTTCCATTGGATGAAGCCAACAGAACCGTTTGACCCGCGGGGTTTGTAACGGTGACGAAGTTACCGGGATCGTTGTAGCGATCTTCAGAAGAGCGATCGTAGAGCTTGAACGGCTCGGCCCCGGGCGTACCCGGATTCACGATCCAGGTCTTTTCGTTTCGGGTCTTCCACCAGCTTTCTTTCACGATGGCGAGATCGTTACGACCCCAGAGCACATAGCTGTATCGCTCCGACAGGCTGGCCAGGGTTTGCGGTTGTCCTTTGAACGGAGCGTCGAGCACGAAGAACTTGTCGCGAATGGCGGCTTCCGCCTTGGCATCGCCGCCGTCTTGCGCTTCCACCCAGGCGAGCGTGGCCGGGGCATCGCTCCGCCATTCGACTTCGCGCGGTCCCGTCGGCACGCTGCTGAAGGTGACCGGCACCCCTTCCTGGAGCGGCACGTCCGCGAGCGATTTCACGACTTTGCCGTCCCGATCCCAGACTTCGATCTTGTGCGGGAAGCGATCGATGGGGACGAGATAGGAAAACGGACGGTGCACGGTGGTGACTTGAATGTACTTGCCGTCGGGGGACGGGTCGAAATCGGTGTAGATGCCGGGCGATCCCAAGCGGGTGTGATCGCCGCCGAAATCGACGAGCATGAGCTGGCTGGTGGCGTAGTACTCGAAGAGCGCCTCGTCATGCGCGTTGCTGAGGAGATCTTGATAGGTACGCGCCGGTGCGGCCTTGCCGAGGTTCTCCTGCACGACCGGCCCGTTGGGAATTTGCGGTTCCGGCGGTTCGGGGCCGCGATCTTCGGGGACGAAGCTGACCACGAACCCCTTGCCGTTGGGGCCCCAGCGATACGGCATGCCCAACGCGGCATTGAGCCGCTGGCGGATCACGCGGCGGGTGACCAGCTTGGCCACATCGGTCATCCAAAGCTCGACGTTCTTGTCGTCGGTGACGGTGAAGGCAATCTTGCTCGCATCGGGCGACCAGCTCACCGCGCCGATGCGCGTTCCCTGCG
>Ga0114129_10000859_pt1 | contig 39455 bp, 36 predicted proteins | sample RhiMetdeltSRZDD1_FD_80071 | JGI IMG/M metagenome (GOLD analysis project Ga0114129, IMG submission 80071) | Populus rhizosphere microbial communities from Tennessee, USA - Rhizosphere MetaG P. deltoides SRZDD1 (version 2) (version 2) | ecosystem: Host-associated > Plants > Roots > Rhizosphere >...
AGCCCAGCGAGCCATCCCTGTCAGTACCGCGGCGTTGATGGTCTCTTTCTTCGGGGCGGGATCGTTCATCGCACAGCTGACCGGTGGTGAATTGACCGACCGTCTCGGCCGCCGCCCGGTGATGCTGATGAGCTTCTTCATCACGCCGATCTTCATGGTCGTTCTCGGGCTGGCACGCGATCTGAGTCTCATCTCCATCTGCACATTCATCGTCGGATTTTTTACCGATCTCTACCGCCCTGCGGTCGGCGCGGCCATTGCAGATCTTGTCCCCCCCGAATCGCGGACGCGCGCCTATGGATATAACTACTGGGCCATCAATCTGGGTGCAGCGGTCGCGCCGCTTCTGGCGGGCGCGATCGCAGATTACAACTTCTTCATCCTCTTCGTAGCGGACGCACTGACGACCGCGGCGTTTGGCTTCATCGTCCTCTTTGGCATCCATGAGACACGCCCGGTGGAAGCGCATCATGCGGCCCGGTTGCCCCTTAAGGAACGCGTCTCTCAACTCAGGCGCGCACCAATCCTGTTGATCTTCTCATTGATTACTCTGTTCTTCGGAAGCGTTTATTTGCAGGGCAATGTCACCCTGCCCCTCGAAATGCAGGCTCACGGATTAAGCCCTGGAGATTACGGGGCGGCGATCGCGTTGAACGGTTTTCTGATCATCCTGACGACCATTCCGGTCAGTAACATGGCAGCCAGGTGGCCGCGCTTTGAAACGATCGCAGTCGCATCGATCCTGCTGGGGGTTGGCTTTGGTTTCACAGCCCTTGCCACGAACCTGCCGCTGTTTGCGCTGAGCGTCGCGATCTGGACCCTGGGGGAGATCGGCGCGACCACTGTCGCACCGACGGTCATTGCCGATCTCTCACCGCTGGAATTGCGCGGCCTGTATCAGGGCATCTACGGCGCCGCCTGGGGATTGTCGTACTTCATCGGACCCCTTGCCGGTGGATGGATTTTCGAGCATTGGGGAAGCACGCCACTTTGGGTTGGTTGCCTGGTCATCGGCTTTGTAATCGCATTTTGTTACCTAGCGTTGCGCACGCCCGCCCGGCAACAAATGGCAGGAGTCAATTCCTCTTTCACAGATTGAGGTGGACTCGTCCGGAAGGTATAATCTCATTATGCCGGAAAGCAAGCCCCTTCCTGTTGAGTTCGATGAGCTTCTGGCTGCGGAATTCCAGTACATTGCGCAGACCGCCATCCAGGCAAACGAAGACCGGGCGCGTATCTCCTCGTTCTACTTGATCGCCGTGGGTTCCGCTGTTGCCGCCCTGCTCGGTACTCAACTATTCGATATTAATTCACCCTTACAAACCGTCAACCTGATCTTCAGTGGACTCTTTGTGCTTTTGACCTTGCTGGGGTCCTCCACGATGATGCAACTGGCCCGGCTGCGTGCGGCCTGGTATGAATCCGCGCTGGCGATGAACCAGATGAAGGATTACATGATGACACAAAACATAACCCTCAATCAGGCATTTCGCTGGAAAACAAGCACACTCCCTTCAAAATATAAGAAAGATAGCATTTCCTATTATCAAGCTGTGGAGGTGGCGGTAATCAGCAGTCTGATGTTCGGCGCGGCTGTGTACTTTTTGCAGCGCGCCTTCCTGCAGATTGGCTTCTTGCACTTCCTCCTGTCTGCACTGGTCGCCGTCGCGGCCCTTTTCGTTCAGCTCTTCATATACCAGCGGGCACTCCGATAACATGCCGCGCGACTATCAGCGTACATCTCCCAGCGCGTTCCAGCGCCTGCCTGAATATCAGCGCGACGATTCATGGATCCGCGCCTTCCTGCATAAGGCAAGAGTGGGGCATGTCGCATCGGCGCAGGACGCTCAGCCATTCCTGAATCCGACAACATTCTGGTTCGATGAAGAACACCAGCAAATCATTTTCCACTCCAATCTCAGCGGACGACTCCGCTCGAATATCGAGAGCAATCCACGGGTATGTTTTGAAACAAGCGAGCTCGGAAAAATGCTTCCCGCGAATGTGGCGCTGGAATTCTCCCTGCAATTCCGCAGTGTTGTCGTCTTCGGCCGGGCGCATTTGATTACAGATGCGCAAGAAACGCGACGGGTTTTATACGGACTGATCCATAAGTATTTCCCGGCGATGCGCGCCGGGAAGGATTTTCGGGAGATCACAGACAAAGAGCTGAAACGAACGTCAGTCTACGCGCTCCAGATCGAGGAATGGAGCGGCAAGGAAAACTGGAAGGATCGCGCTGACCAGTCCGATGAATGGCCGCCGCTGGACGAGAAGTGGTTTGATTAAAATCATGTTTCCATGGCAATTGCACTCCCGGTCCATCCAGCTGTGCAACCGCCGGATGTCCTAACCGTATGATTTTGTGGAGGAACTCATGACCGAAAAAAAGTTCAAAACTGAAGAATTTCGTGTGGAAGGCGAGAAGCTCATCGCCAAGATGAAGGAACTATTCCATGAAGGCAACATCCGCCGTGTGATCATCAAGGACAAAGAGGGCAAGGTCGTGATGGAGATCCCTGTGACACTGGGTGTAGTGGGATTCTTGCTCGCGCCGCAGCTTGCCGCGATTGGCGCGATCGCCGCCCTCCTCACGGAAGCCACCGTCGTGGTGGAAAAAGCCGAGAGCTGACCCCGATAGCAGAGGAACAACATGGACATCTTCACAGCGATTTACTTCGCAGCCCTGGTGATCGAGATGATTATCCGTGCGCCGCTCAATCGCAAGCGTAAGCAGGAAAAGATGAGTGAGCGCCGGGTCACCGGGCAGGAAATCTTCATACTCGTACTATTGCTGCTCGGGGGGTTTATCATGCCGATCATCTATGCGGCGACGAACTGGCTGGATTTCGCCAATTACACTCTGCCTGCCTGGGCAGGCTGGCTGGGTGTCATCCTGCTTGCCGGAGGGCTTTTCGTTTTCTGGCGCGCCCATGCAGATCTGGGACTCAACTGGTCCCCCTCACTCGAAATCCGTGAGAAGCATGAGTTGATCACGCGCGGCATTTATAGTGTGATTCGTCACCCCATGTATGCCTCGCAATGGCTCGTCGCTCTTGCACAGCCACTCCTGCTTCAAAACTGGATCGCTGGTTTTCTGAACCTGCTGGCATTCATCCCCTTCTATTTCCTGCGCGTCAGAGCCGAGGAACAGCTGATGATTGACTCCTTCGGCACGCAGTATCAGGACTATATGAAAAAGACGGGCGGAGTTCTGCCGAAGTTATAAGGGACTCAACGTCTTTGCGAAGCATCCCTGTGGGACCAGACGTTGGACTCCATTTCAATTCTTTACCACGCCCAGGCCTGGTCTATCCGGCAATTTAAATCTCGCGCCATCGTAGGTCAGGCCGCAGTAGGGATCATTCTTGATCAGCAGCGGTCCATCCAGATCGGCGTAGTCACACAGCGGAGCGAGGTGCGCCGCCGCGGTGACTCCCACCGACGACTCCACCATGCAGCTGAGCATGATCTGCATGTCATGTGCCCGGGCGGTATGGATCATCCGCAGCGCTTCACGGATACCTTCGCTTTTCATCGTCTTCACGACCACGCCATCAATCGCGCCAGCAAGCTTTGCCACATCGTGCGAGGTCTTTGCTGTCTCATCGGCAAAGATGGGGATATCCACCTTCTGCGCCCGCAGCTTTTCTTTGAGCCAGAAGTAGCCTTCCACATCATCCACAGCGAGCGGCTGTTCGATGAATTCCAGGCCGTACTCTGCCAGTCGCGGGATGATCTGCAAGGCACGCTCGCGGCTCCAGCCGGCATTTGCGTCCGCCCGCAATCTGGCATCCGTCGACTTTGTAATCGCCGCGACGATCTCTTCGTCTTTCTCGCTACCCAGCTTCACCTTGAGGAGAGGATACCCCGACTCTTTCGCCTGCGCCGCCATCACTTCCGGTTCATCGATGCCGATGGTGAACGTCGTAAGAGGCAATTTGTTCGGGTTGAGACCAAACAGTTTGTAGAGCGGCTGTCCCAGCGTTTTACCCCAGAGGTCATGCAGGGCTTCATCGATCGCAGAACGTGCGGCGCGTGAGCCTGCAGGCCGCTTCGACAGGACGGCATCCATATCGAAGAGATCGTCTCCCAGATCTGGAACAGACTTGAGGTAGTCAATGATCCCCTGCTGTGTCTCCCCATAGTACGGGACCGCCGCCGCCTCCCCTACCCCGTCATCGAGGTAAACAAGGACATTGTGGCGCTGGTCGCTTGCGCCGTGAGCCACACGGAACGTGGTCTTGAGATCGAGTGTGATGGGTTCCCAGTGTAGTTTCATGTTTTATTCCAAACCATTTCGCCACAGAGTTTTTTTAACTTCTCAGTGTCTTCGTGTCTCCGTGGTTAGTTTCCTCGCCTTTCCAAAAAATCCAATACCTTCGCGAGCCATTCTTCGCGCCGGTCCAAGTGGACGTTGTGCCCGGTCTTCTCAGGGATCCACAACTCGGCGCCCGGGACGTTGTTCGCAATATATTGAGCGTGCTCGTCCGGCGCGTTGACCGTATCCTCGGCGCCCATGATGACCAGGGTTGGTCTCTGAATCTGCCTCAGCTCCGCCGGAGAATAGTTCGGCTCGGAGATGATCTCCTTCATGGTCAGCCAGAGCAGGTCTCTCCAATATTCCTTCCCATGCACCTCGTTATGCAATCTCTTTACTTCATGCAACCACTCCGGCGCTTCGCGCGCCATCCATTCCGGATCAAAGACTTTCGGCTCACGTTCGATGAGATAACGCGTGACATAGGCATTAGCCGCCTGAGGGACACAGGTTTGAACGGCATCAGAATGTTCCATCAGGGTAACAAGAGCGATATTCCCGCCATTACTGTGGCCGATAATATGAGCACGCTCATAGCCCATCGCCCTCACAAAGGCAGCGACATCACTTGCCAGTTCTTTGAAGGAGTAACTCATCCGAGGGTTGTTCGAGCGACCGTGCCCGCGGCAGTCGGGCACAAAAACCCGATACTTGCGCGCAAGCTCTGGTGCGATTAAATCCCAGTCGTTCTGGCCGTCATTCGTGGCACCGTGGATCAGCACGATAGGGGCGCGATCTGAATGGTCCTCCGCATACGCCTGGTAGTAAATATTTGCGCCATTGACTTCAACGTAAGGCATTACTTCTCCTGAGTCCCGCGCAGCCTGGGTTCCAGCGCATCGCGCAAGCCATCCCCGAGAAAGTTGAAAGCAAACATCGTCAGCGCCAGGGCAAAGGCAGGGAAGAGAGCCTGGTTGGGATAGGCCCGCAGAGCACGCGAACCGTCGGCGATCATCGAGCCCCACGAAGGCGTCGGGGGATTGACTCCGAGTCCGATAAACGAAAGGAAGGCTTCTGTGTAAATATATCCAGGAATGGAAAGGGTCTCCAGCACGATGAGCGGACCGAGGATATTGGGAAGGATATGCTGGAACATGATCCGGCTGTTGCTCGCGCCGATGGCGCGCGCCGCCTCGATATAGTCCTTCTCGCGCACCGAAAGCACCTGACCGCGCGTCAGGCGAGCCTGTGTTTCCCAACCGGTGAGTCCAATGCCAATCATGATGAAAAGTAATCCGCCAAACTGCTTATCCAATTGGCCGAGATAATACGCAAACGTTCCTTCCTCGGGCTGGGCAAGCGTCGTGCGGAAGAATGCCATCAGCAAAATGATAAAGAGTAGTCCCGGAAAGGCGTATAACACATCCACCACGCGCATCATGAGATTGTCGACACGCCCGCCAAAGAAGCCCGAAATGCTTCCATACAAAACGCCGATGATCAGGCTGATGAGTGGACCGATAAAGGCGACCGCCAGCGATACGCGCGTCCCGTACACGATGCGGCTGAAGAGGTCGCGCCCGAGCTTGTCTACTCCGATCAAGTAATCGTTATTGATCACCGCATAGGCTTTCAGCGCGGGAAAGACCCGCGTCACCCAATCCGGGACCGCGTTCGCATTGAGCAGGGACTGCTTCTCAAAGGAATAGGGAGCGATCAGATCTGCAAACAGCGCCGTCAGCATCAGCAGGATGATAATGATACCACCGGTCAGCGCGGCACGATTGCGCACGAGACGCAGCATGGCTTCCTGCCACAGGCTGCGGCTTTTCCCGGGGGCTTTCCCCGGAATGGGCCCCTCGGCTACGGAGGAGGGAGTCGTTGTCTCTGCTGTCATAAGCTTCTCTCAGTTGTAACGAATGCGGGGATCCAGAACGGCATAGAGGATATCCACAAGCAGGTTGGATACGACCAGAAACACTGCATACAGCAGGATCGTCCCCATGATGACTGGATAGTCACGATTGCTGATGCTGGTGACAAAATATTTACCGAGACCCGGAATGCCGAAGACCAATTCGGTGACGAAGGTGCCGGTCACGAGAGCCGCGAATAATGGGCCCAATATTGTCACCACAGGGATCAGGGCATTCCGGAAGGCGTGACGCATGACGACCAGGCGCTCATGCAGTCCTTTGGCGCGGGCCGTGCGGATGTAGTCCTCCCGGATCACCTGGAGCATACTGGCACGCGTGAGCCGGGCGATCACGGCAGAGCTGCCGAAGCCAAGCACGAAGGCCGGCAACACCGCATACTTGAAATATTCCCAGCCGAGGCTGTCCGGAAACAATCCCAGAACGAACGGCGGTTTGGCTCCCCATCCGGTCGGCGGTAGCCATTGCAGCAAAACGCCAAAGAACCATACCAGCAATGGTCCCAGCACGATCGTCGGTACTGAGACGCCAAAGATCGCCACGCCCATGCTTACGTAGTCGGGCCACCGGTTGTGATTGAGCGCAGACAGGATCCCCAGCGGCATCCCGATGGCGATGGCTATGCCTAACGCGATCACCCCCAGCTGGAACGACACGGGAAGCTGCTCACGAAAGATATCATTGACGGTTCGATTGCGTGAGGCATAGGAGGGACCGAAGTTCATCCACCGGAACCAGGACTTGCCCACCTTGACGGAGATCAGATAATCGTCATCGGTTTGCAGGGTAGGTGGCGTGTTGGTGATGCGCGGGATTGCCACCCGGAAAAGATAGGAAAAAAACTGGACCGGCAAGGGATCGTCCAGGTGGTAGTACTTTTCCTTGTTCGCCTGGATCTCGGGAGGTAGTTTCTTCTCCTTATCGAACGGTCCCCCCGGAACCGAGTGCATCAAGATAAACGTGATGCCAGCCACCACGAACAGGACCACCAGCATATAGAGCAGACGACGCAGGATATAGTTGATCATTCAGGGGCTCGGCAATTCCGTTCTCTCTCGGGGGTTCTGCAGGAGGTCAACCGGCACATCATATCATCCGGCTTTCCTCAAAGACATACTGCTGTAAGACTGTTTGTATTGCCCCATTATCCATCCTCTGGTGTTATTGACGCTGCCTTCTCCGGCTCATAGAATGAAAGGCGTTCTTCGTGCCTTGAGAATTCATCCATAAGGAAACGTCTCATCCCCTTCCCCAGAGTCCCGGAAAACCATTTGTGCCAGAGGAGAGAAATGCCGTGTCCCAAAGATATTTTGCTTTAAGTCTGATAACTGTCTTTGTTTTACTCATAACTGCCTGTGCCCCCCAGGCACCCGCGACCCCGGCCGCCGTGACCGGAGAGCCCGCGGAACCCACCCAGGCCATGACCGAGCCCCCGACCGAGATGCCGACGGAGCCGCCTGCAGCCGCGGAACCCAAGATCTTGCGCCTCTCTGGCGGTGCCAGTGATTTCGGCACCATTGACCCGGCGCTTGCCACCCAGAGTGCAGAGATCCAGATTGCCGAGACTACCTCCCTGGGTGTGGTCCGCCAGAACGAGACGACTGCGGAAATCGAACCCGCTCTGGCGGTTGGATACGAGGTCTCTGAGGATGGGTTGACCTACACAGTGGATATCATGGAGGATGTGCCCTGGGTGCGCTACAACGCGGACTCGGGTCAGGTGGAGGTGGTGCAGGACTGCCAGGGGAATGATCGCACCGTCACCGCCCGGGACTTTGTCTATGGCATCACGCGCACGCTCGACCCCGCGACGGCTTCCGATTACGCCTACGCGCTCCTGCCTTATCTTGCGGGTGCCGCCGAATTCAATGATGGCACAAATACCGATCCTGCCTCGGTGGGAGCGAAGGCGACCAGTGAACACACGATTGAATACACGTTCACTGCCCCGGCCGTCTACAACTTGAACTTATTGGGACTATGGATCGCGCACGCCGCGCCCCAATGGCTCATCGAGGGCGATGACTGCACCGAAGCCGCCGGAGACCGCTGGACGGAGCAGGAATTCTTCCAGGGGTACGGTCCCTACACACTCAAGGAATGGGTGCATGATTCCAACCTGACCCTGATCAAGAATTCGTTCTGGCCAGGGAACGAGACCGTCCCGCAGGCAAAGATCGATGAAGTCCAGTTCCGCTTCCTCGACGCCTCGCCTGCGCTGGCCGAGTTCGATGCCGGCAATCTGGATATCACCGGCATGCCCTCCGAGGAATGGGACCGGATCCACGCCGACCCAACCTATGCGGATATGATCCGCCCGGTCTATACCCTCGGCACAGAGTGGTACGGCTTCAACACACAGCTCGCGCCGACGGATGATCAACGGGTACGCCTGGCGCTGTCCCTCGCAATTGACCGCGAGCTGCTGGTCCAGCAGGTGGTCAAGGGCGGCATCCCGGCACAGTTCTTCACGAACCCGGGTGCAGCCGGCGCGCCCAAGCCCGACCAATATCCCGACGGCGGTGTGAAATACGATCCGGATAGAGCACAGGAGCTGCTGAACGAATACCTGACAGAAAAGAACATGCAGCCGGAGGATCTGAAGTTAACCCTGATGGCAAACTCCACAGAAGGCAACCAGAAGACCGGCGAGGCAGTTGTGGGCATGTGGAAGGAAGTCCTCGGGATTGACGTCACCTTTGTGACCCAGGAACGCGCCGTCTATCTCGACACGCGCACGGAAGGCAAGGAGAACATCTACCGCAACTCCTGGGTGCAGGACTATCCCGATGCCAACAACTTCCTCTTCGACGTCTTTGGCCTCAACGCCGCCTTTACCGATGTGGTGGACTGGCCTATCAATGTGGGCTTAAGTGACTCCGAGGAATACACGCCCGGCTCCAACCCGAACTTCGACAAGTTCACCGAGCTCCTGCAGCAGGCTGCCAATGAACAGGACCCACAGGCGCGCATGGATATATACGCGCAGGCGGAACAGATCCTGCTGGTGGATGAGGCCGTCGTCGCGCCCCTGTACTGGTACACCGATGATATTTTGATCCGACCCGAGATCCAGGATACTGAATCGATTACGGGCTACGATCACTGGGAGAAGTGGGATATCCAGCGCTAACGGCTGAAATATCGTAACGTGAGAGGGTATGTTGGAGTTATATCCAACATACCCTTCTTTTTATTTTCGCCAGAAACAAATCGTGTAAAATCGAAACATGGAAAATATCCAGTCCACGCTAGATATGCTGGCATCCCAGAACGATCGTCGTACTTCGGTCTTCGACATCGAGATCGAACGACTCCAAAACTCAAGCCTGACGCTGAGTGGACGCCTGCTTAACGAGTCGCAGCTGGAGACGCTCGCCCGTCATTTCGCGAACTGGAAGCTGGATACCGGTTCGATCCGAATCCTCCTCCGGGGGGATTTGCCGCGTATGCACGTCGCCACCAACCTAGCGGGCTTGTACGAGAAGCCGACATTTGGCATGCCGCTTTCCAGCGAATTGGTGTATGGGACGGAAGTGGAAATTCTCGACGAAGAGGGGAATTGGTTCTTCACCCGGCAAAACGATGGGTATCTCGGCTGGGCGTATAAAGCATATCTCACAGAAGGGTCCGCAGCACAGGCGACGCATCTCGTGCTGGCGCCGTCCTACGAACTGCGAGCGCAACCCGAGGCGGGGAGCGAGGTCGTGACGCGCCTCCTCAGCGGGACCGGTGTCGCGCTGGAAGAAGCGCGCGGCGACTGGGCAAGGATCGCTGCGAATAAAATAGGATGGGTGCCCTCCGCTCTTCTGCGCCCCATCAACGACCTTCCGAAATCGATCGATGAAAAACGCCAAACGATCATGAAAGATTCCGCGCGCATGATCGGCGTCCCCTATCTCTGGGGCGGGAGCAGCGGCAACGGGATCGATTGTTCCGGTCTGGCGCGGCTGCTGCATAAATGGGTCGGCATGGCTATCCCGCGCGATGCAGACATGCAGCACGCCCATGCCAGACCGGTCGAGCCGCCGTTCGATGTAGGGGATTTGCTCTTCTTCCGCGAGAACGGCAGCGAACGACAGATCACGCACGTGGGAATCAGCCTGGGCGGCTGGACGATGATCCATGCCTCGCGCCGGAACAACGGCGTGTATATTGAGAGCGTGCAGGAACGCGAAACGCTCAAGAATATCTTTGTCAGTGCCGGATCGTTCCTTCGGTAGACGTTCAGCTCATATTCATATACCAGACTGTAAATAAAGTCAGGTCGGATACCCTCCGACCTGTTTTTGTTATATCTCCCCGTTAGCGTGGGATATTTGTAATCTTTTTCTTCGGAGCTTAAGCACGCTTTTGGCACTTCCGGGGGTTCCACATATGTTAATGATTTGATTCGTGGTATATTTCACAATTGATATTGGCGTAATATACGAGGAAGGAGGAGGAGGGAGCTGTATTTACCCAAGCTCTCAAGAGAACAGGAGTTTTCTTAGTCATGGAAAGCATGCAATCCTATGGTCTCGATGCTTTTTGGGAAGCTGTACTTTTGCTGGGGGCAGTTTTTTGTGCGTACCGTGCAATTGTTGCCAAGCGTATTCTTTCTGCCACAATCTATCTGGCATGCATCAGTGCCCTGACTTCTGCCATCATATATTTATTGGGCGCGGCGCAGGTTGCGGTGATGGAGCTGTCGGTGGGGGCTGGCCTGGTAACGGTCCTGCTCGTCTACGCCTTGAGCGTGGTCGGTGATGACGCGATGGACCCCGCTTCGGTCATTCCCAAACCGCTGGCATTCGCGCTGGTCGGGCTGACAGCGATCCTGTTAGGGTCGATGGCCTACCCGGCGATCCCCGCCTACTTTGAAAGAGGATCCATGACTCTTGCCATCTCCCTCTGGCAGAGTCGCGTGCTCGATGTGTGGATCCAGATCGTATTGATTTTTTCCGGGGTGATGGGCGTGCTGGGGCTGCTCTCAGAAAAAACTCCCGGAAGAACACAGGAGATTCATCAGTGATTGTTACTCCATTTAACGTGATTCTTTTTGGCGTGGTGGCATTATTGGGCGTGGGGTTTTACGGATTGCTCATCACACGCAACCTGATCAAGGTCGTGATGGTCCTGCAGATCCTGATCAAAGGCGTCGTTCTGGCGTTAGTCCTGGCAGGGACAGTAGGCGGCAACCCTGGACTGGGACAGTCTACTGCGGCAACCGTCATCGTGGCAGACACGATTGTAGCAGTCGTTGGGCTGGCACTCGCGGTTCAGGTGCGCCGGCGCTTTGGCACACTTGACGTACCAAAGATCTCCACGCTGCGAGGCTGATATGGCAGGGATATGCGTTATTCTGGTTATCGCGCTCCCCTGGCTTGGCGCTGTTTTCGTCTGGCTGGCGGGAGATGAACGCCCGGAGGCTCAGCACCGTTCCGCTGTGCTCTTCAGCGTCCTGACGGGGCTCGTATCGCTCGTGCTCCTTTTCTTCGCAAGCCCGGAGCCTGCCCTTCGGCTGCCGCTGGGAAGGGCGTTCGGTGAGCTGACTTTTGTTCCAGATGGCCTGGGCGTCTCACTGACGGCGATCGCCGCAGTCGTGGGATCGCTGGCTGTGATCTTCTCGGTGGATTACATGCACGGCGAGGCGCAGCTCGGACGCTATTATTTTCTCGTCCTGTTCTTCATCGGCGCGATGACCGGGCTGGTGCTCAGCGGAAACCTGCTGTTCACGTTCTTCTTCTGGGAGATCACTGCGCTCTCTTCCTATGGCTTGATCTCGTTCTACAACGATGACCCGAAGGCGGTGACCGCCGGAATCAAAGCACTGATCATGACGCAGGTCGGCGGCGTGGGCTTGCTGGCTGGCACCTTGATCGCCTTCGCCCATCTTGGAAGTCTTCAGATCTCCGATCTGCTTGCGAGGGCTGCCACACTTCCCGCTGGCGCGCTCGCAGCGATCGCGTTCAGTTTTCTGGTCGCGGCCGCGGCAAAGTCCGCACAGTTCCCGTTCCACACCTGGCTGCCGGATGCAATGGAAGCCCCCACTCCGGTCAGTGCGTTGATCCATGCTGCGACCATGGTCAACGCGGGCATCTATCTCCTGGCGCGTTTTTACCCGGCATTCGAGCCGGTCCCGGCATGGACGAGCTCTGTTCTCCTGGTGGGATTGATCTCTGCCCTGATCTCATCCGTTTCTGCGCTCACGGCCAATGACCTCAAACGTGTGCTGGCGTATTCCACGGTCAGCCAGCTGGGCTACATGGTGTACGCAATTGGCGCTGGCGGGATTCTTGCCAGTCAGTTCCACCTGCTCAGTCACGCCGTATTCAAAGCATTGCTGTTCCTCGCCGCGGGCTCTGTCATCCACAGTGTCGGCACACGCGATCTGCGCCGCATGGGCAGGCTGGGACCCCGCATGCCCTTTGTTCGAAACGTATTTATCGTCGGATCGCTCGCGCTGGTGGGAGTTCCCATTCTCAACGGTTTCTGGAGCAAGGAACTGATCCTCGAGATCGGTCTTGAGCACTCGCCGATCTGGGCCTACGCCGTAATGCTCCTCTGCGCGGGTCTGACAGCGTTCTATACCTTTCGCATGGTCTGGCTGGTGTTCTTCGGCAAGGAACGGGATTATCTGCAGGTCCACAACGCCGGGTCCGCGATGAAAGTTTCGCTGGGCATTCTCGCGGCTGGCACCTGCCTCACATGGCTCTTTTTTGGCGGATTGAACGGACTTTTAACCTCCACCCTGCCCTTCCATGAACTGGAACATGCGACTCTACGGCAAATGGCGGTAGCGATCGTTTCCGCGCCCGCGACCTGGCTGGCGATGTCAATCGTTGCAGCCGGACTTATTATTTCGTGGTTGCGAGCCCGCGGACTGGCACTCTTCGGAGGCGGCTGGCTCAACCCATTTGTCGAGTCATCGTTTGGGTTCGAATGGGTCAATCGTCTCATGGTGCGAGGCACCTATAGACTCGCCGCACAGCTGAGCGCCACACAGACCGGTGAATTGAACTGGAATATTCTCGGCATCATCGGGGCGCTTCTGGTCGTGCTGGTCGTTTTATGGTTTGGTGCTTAAATGAATCTAATGAATTTTTCCGGTTTGATCGTGATCCCGCTGATTTCTTCCCCGCTTGTTTATCTGGCCGGGCGGGTGGGAAGCCACGATGTCACATTGCATCGTCGTTCTTACCTGGTGCGCGTGCTGGCGTTGCTGGCAGTCCTGGGGTCCTGGTTCCCGTTTGTCTTATCTTTGCAGAGTTTCCTGGTGGGGGAGGTGCAGGCATTCCAGCTCGACACGATCTGGCTGCGGGTGGATGGCATCAGCCTGTTGATGACTGGTTGTGTCCTGCTGCTTGGTACGCTCGTCATCCTGTTCTCTGGCTCCTACATGATGGAGGAAGTGGGCGAGGAAAAATACTACGCCATGCTCCTGGCGATGATGGGCTTGATGATCGGGCTGGTGACTGCTGCCGACCTGTTCAATCTGTGGGTCTGGTTCGAAGGTATGGCAATCTCCTCTTACCTGCTGGTGGCGTTCTACCGCGAACAGCCTGCCTCGCTCGAAGCAGGGATGAAGTATCTGGTGCAAAGTGCAACCGGCTCGGTGCTGGTGCTGGTCGGCATTGCCATGGTCCTTGCTCAGACGGGCACCCTCAACCTGGCCGAAATAACGGAAGCAGTTTCCGGGTCGGCTGTGAATCATCTGGCTCTGCTGGGGGCGGGGGCATTATTCGTCATTGGCTTCGGCGTCAAAGTGGCGCTGGTCCCTCTCCATACCTGGCTGCCCGATGCGCACTCCCAGGCGCCGAGCGGCATTAGCGCCATGCTCTCTGGCGTGGTCATCGAGATCGGTCTGATCGCCATGCTGCGGTCGCTTGCCGTGCTAACCGGCTTCGCCCTCTCGTGGGGACTCCTGCTGATGGCATTTGGCGCGCTGAATATTTTATACGGCAATCTCCTGGCGCTGCGGCAGACTCTTGTGAAGAGACTGCTCGCCTATTCCAGCCTGAGCCACATCGGTTACATCCTGATCGGACTGGGCATCGCCGTCTACTTTGGGATCGGGTTGGGCGCGCAGGGCGCGTTCTTCCATCTCTTCAACCATATGCTGATGAAGGGACTGGCGTTTCTCGCCGTTGGTGCGCTGATGTACGGCATGTTCCTGAAAAACGGCTCGCATGCCGCGTTGAAGGTCAACGACCTGGCGGGCGCTGCCCAGAGGTATCCGCTGGCTGTGTTTGCGTTGAGCATCGCCCTGCTGGCGCTCGGCGGGATGCCGCCGCTGGCTGGCTTCATGTCCAAATGGCAGATCTTTGTGGCGGGGTTTGAAACCCGGAATCCCTGGGTCATGGCTTTGATGATCTTTATGGCGCTCAACAGCGTGCTTTCGCTTGGATATTATGCGCCGCTGGTCAACCTGATGTATCGGAAAGAGCCTTCGAAGCAGGTCCTTGCAGGAAAGCCTCTCAGCTGGACGATTTCCCTCACTCTGAGCCTCATGGCTCTGCTGGTGATCGTCCTGGGTTTTGCGCCAGGCCTGATGGACTGGCTCACCGTTCCTGCGGGCGCACGCCTGCTCGAAATGTTTGGATATTGATCTATGAAAAACGTTCTACTTTCTCCTGTGCTCGCGTTCCTGATCTATTTCGCCGTTGTTTCTGCAGTTTCCGGGCTGGGAAAGTTGTTCTCTGCCCGTGGACGCAAGAGCGAGTTCAAATCGGCGACGTACGCAAGCGGCGAGGAAAACGATCCTATTCCGGCAGCGCCAGGGTATCGCCAGTTTTTTGTGGTCGCGTTGTTTTTCGCGATCCTGCACCTGGGTGTGTTAATGATCGGCAGTAGCGACCTTTCTTCTGTTGCCGGTCTGTATTTACTCGGGTTAATCCTGGCCCTGATCGCCTTGATCCTTGGATAAGAATTTCCATACAGTGCGTCGTATCTTTCTCCTTTAGGTAAATTTCAACCGCAGGGTGCGACGCACCGCGAAAAAGGATTTTTATTATGAATATCAAGAATGATCCACTCTGGGTCAACGTCATTAAACAGATCCGCCTCTGGGCGCGGCTGAATTCCGTCTGGGCGGTGCATTTCAACAGCGGCTCCTGCAACGGCTGCGATATCGAGATCCTGGCGACGCTCACGCCGCGCTACGATGTGGAACGCTTCGGCATCAAGCTGGAGGGCAGCCCGCGCCATGCTGATGTACTGATCGTGACAGGTCCCGTCACACGCCAGGCGCGCGAGCGCCTTCTGCGTACCTACGAGCAGATGCCTGAACCAAAGTTCGTCATCTCGGTCGGCTCGTGCAGCATCTCAGGCGGAGTCTTCAACGGCTGTTACAACGTGGGCGGTTCCACCGATGAAGTCATCCCGGTGGACGTCTACATCCCTGGCTGCCCACCCCGGCCTGAGGCGATTGTGGATGGCATCATCCAGTTACTTTCAGGCTTAAGAGACGGCACGCTCCGAAAAGCTGAAATTCCTCAGACGACCGGGCAGGTTCCTGCATGAATATTGAGACTACACTGCAACAAGCCGAAGGACTCCTTGCTCCGTGGAACAAGGAGGCAACGCACCCCGAGAGCAACCGGCTGGATGTCGTCATTGCATCCGGCAGTCTGCGTCACGCAGTTACCGCTCTACATAATGCGCATTGGGGATATTTATCGGCGATCACAGGCCTGGACCTTGGAGCGGATGCCGGACAAATGGAGGCGCTCTACCATTTTTGTTTCGGCGCGGCGCTCACCACGCTTCGGATTCGCCTGCCCCGAACTGCCCTGGCGTTGCCGACGATCGAAGATATCATTCCTCCCGCGACCTTTTTCGAGCGCGAGCTGCATGAGATGCTTGGGTTCAAGATCGCGGGGACAAAGAGCAATGACCGCCTGTTCATCCCGGATGATTGGCCCGACGAGGTCTTTCCTCTGCGTGCGGATTTCTCCATCGAGCAAGCCAAACCGGTGGAGGGCCGTCAAACAGACGAAGTACTGGAAGCGGGCGTGGTTGGTGGAAACAAGTTTGTCGTCCCGATCGGACCGCAGCATCCCGCATTGAAAGAGCCCGGTCATTTCGAATTCAGCGTGGACGGTGAGATCGTCACCGCGGCGCGCATGCGCCTCGGTTATGCCCATCGCGGCATCGAAAAGGCAGCCGAGGGCCGCAACTGGATCCAGAACCTGTATCTGTTCGAACGGATCTGCGGAATCTGTTCCCATACACACTCGCTGGCGTACTGCCTCGGCGTGGAAAAACTCGCGCATGTGGAGGTTTCTACGCGCGCCCAGGCGATCCGTGAATTGGTGGCGGGGCTCGAGCGTATTCACAGCCATCTGCTCTGGCTCGGCGTGGCTGCCCATGAGGCTGGCTTCGATACCCTGTTCATGTACTCGTGGCGTGACCGTGAAACGGTTATGAACCTGCTCGAACAGCTGACCGGGAACCGTGTCAACTATTCGGCTAACGTGCTCGGCGGCGTGAAATGCGACATCGGTCTCGAGCAGGCGACGGCCATCAAGGAAGGGCTCAACTTCCTCGAGACCCGTATCCGCCACTACCTCGAAGTGGTCACCACCGATACGATGTTCCTCAACCGCACGCGCGGGATCGGCACCATTTCCTATACGGAGGCCGAAGAGTTTGGCCTGCTGGGACCCACCGCCCGCGCCTCGGGGCTGGTCCGGGATGTGCGCGTGGAAGCGCCTTACGGGGCATACAAACAATTCCCGATCAGCGCGGTGACAGAAACCAACGGCGACCTGGAAGCGCGCTGCGCTGTCCGCCTGAATGAACTGCTGGTCTCCTGCTTCGCCATCCGCGCTATCATCGACAACCTGCCTCAGGGTCCGCTCACGGTGAAGATGCCGCGCAAGATCCCGGCCGGGGAGACGATCTCGCGGGTCGAGGCGCCGCGCGGCGAGCTGTTCTACTACATCAAGAGCAACGGGACCGAGCATCCGGCGCGCATTCACGTCCGCACGCCCAGCCTGTGCAACTGGGTCTCGGTGCTCGAAAAAGCGGTCGGGCGTCAGCTGGCAGACGTGCCGATGCTGATCGCCGGCATGGACCCCTGCTTTTCCTGCAACGATCGCATGATCACGACTGTCGACCGCAGCGGCAGTCGTCAGACCTTATCGTGGACGCAGCTGCGCGAGCGCGGAATCGAGTATTACAGGAAATGAGTGCACTCACCTCTCTAACCTCTTTGCTGATTTTCCCGGCGGGTCTCACGCTGATCCTGTTCGGCATGTTCTACGAATGGGTCGACCGTAAGCTCGTAGCCCGCTTCCAGAACCGGGTGGGACCGCGCTGGTTCCAGCCCTTTGCCGATATAGTCAAACTGCTTGCAAAGGAGCAGATCACTCCAAAGGTCGTCAACCCCTTCCTGTTCTTCGGACTGCCGGTTATCGCCGTTTCCGGCGCGCTGACCGCCGCCTTATATGTCCCTTTGATCGGTTTTGCTCCGGTGCGCAGTTTCACCGGGGACCTGATCGTTACGATTTATCTGCTCAGCCTGTTGACGCTCTGCATCGGTCTGGCTGGCTGGAATACGAGCAGTCGCTTCTCTCTGATCGGCGCGACACGGGCGCTGACGCAATTATTCGCCTACGAAGCGCCCTTCCTGCTGGCTCTGCTGGGACCCGCCCTCGCGGCGGGCACGTGGCAGATCAACCTGATCAACGACTATGCGCGCGGACACTGGATGGCGATCAGCCAGCCTGTGGGATTTGTGGTGGCGCTGATCGGACTGATGGGAAAACTGGAACTGCCGCCCTTCGACGCCCCCGAGGCGGAAACCGAGATCGTCGCCGGCGCGCTGACGGAATACAGCGGGCGCGGGCTGGCGCTGTTCAAGGTCGGAAAGTCGATCGAGCTGATCGTTGGCATCACACTGGTATCCGCCTTCTATCTGGGCGGATTGCACGGGGTCCTGCCCTTTCTCGCAAAAACGCTTGGCGTCCTGTTCCTGATGGCGATGTTGCAAAGCCTGCTCACCCGCCTGCGCATCGATCAGACGGTTGGGATGTGGTGGCGTTTTGGAAGCATCCTCGTCCTGGCGCAGATCCTGCTCACGATCGTGTTGAAAGGTGATTTACTATGACCATCGGAACCATGTTTCAGGATATCGTCGAGTCGTTTTTCAAAAAGCATGCCACCAGGCTGTACCCGGAAGAACGGATCGCCCCGCCCCAGCGCTATCGCGGTGTGCTGTCTTACTCCCCCTCCGCTTGTACCGGCTGCAGTTTATGTGTCAAGGATTGTCCCTCGGATGCTATCGAGCTGGTCATCCTGGATCGCGCGGCCAAGAAATACGTGGTGAAGTATCACATGGACCGCTGCATCTATTGCGGGCAGTGCGTGGTCAACTGCAAATTCAAATGTATTGGCATGTCCAACCAGGATTGGGAACACGCCGCCCTGGACAAGAAGTTTATGGTCTATTATGGAAGAGACGAAGATATTGCCAGTTACCTGGAAAACGGCGCTCCGCCAGCTGCTAAAACAACCGGCAAGTAAATCGGGCAGCCTGCCTCGGATCGCAATTCTCGGCGTCGGGAACGAAATGCGTTCCGACGATGCGGCTGGAATAGTAGCCTCACGCGCGCTCTTGCAGCGCGATGTCCCTGCAGAGGATAGTGTTCTCATTCTCGAAGCGGGTCACGCCCCCGAAAACAGGACTGGCGAGCTGCGCAGCTTTAACCCGGACGTGGTGCTCATCATCGATGCGGCAGATCTGGGAGAACAGCCTGGCACGATTCAATTCATCCCTGCCAAGTCCATCGACGGGATGAGCGCCTCGACGCACAGCCTGCCGCTTTCCATGCTGGCGCGTTACCTGCAACTGGATATCAATTGTGTCGTAGCATTCTTGGGCATTCAACCAGACTCAAACGAGGTGGGAGGAAGAGTCAGCCCGGAAGTCTTCGCCGCCGTCCATGAGCTTGTCGATGAATTGGATACACTCATCGACCGGCGCGAACGATAGAACAACCATGATGGCTCAAACCTTAATAATGCATGTACAAACTGTCATCGCGGCAACAATGTTTAACTGATCTCTCCCGATGACCCGACCTGGGCCAGGGTGTTGAGAGGCCCATTGAACGGTCCATCCACAGGGACTTTCACCTCGCGGGTGGAGACCTCATCCGACAATCAGGGCAACCACCCACGTTATATCCCGGTATCGGGACAACCCGGTTGGAGCAATCCGTTTTCAGTAACTACAGGGTTTTGTACCACATGCCACGAACAACCCGTCGTGACTTAAGTCTCTGCCATGCCTCCCGCCTGTGCTGCTCCGCCTACCAACCCGAACACCTGCTACGGCACGCCTTGAGCAGGCGAAGGAAGGTGACTGTCACCTGCATACGGACCCCACGGAGGGAGGCGCCTGATTACAAACTGTCTCCCAATTACAGCTCTGTAAGGCTCGCCTACAACGCAAAGCAGTTGTAAAGTCGTTTGCCGGTGTATGCGCCTATACTGTAAGAGCAAACGGGATGGCACTCACTTATACATTCTCACCGAAGTGCCGTCTGGTAGAGTACGCGGTGGACGAAACTGTCCACCCGGGCGAATGAGAGTTAATGTTATGATCGATTGCCAAACTTGCCAGCATGAAAATATCACCGGAGCCGTGTTCTGCGCGGAATGCGGCGAGCCGCTAGGTGGGGATAACCTACCTCTGGCGGCGATCACAGATGAACACATCACCGCGGAGTTGAGAAAGAAGGCTCCCCGTCCCGAACCGGCCCCCCCGGGCTATAGCTGGCTCTCCCTGCACTTTATGGGCAGCGGCAAGATCCTGCCGCTGGCTTCCAGGAACGAATTCATCCTGGGGCGCCTCACGGAAGACAGCCCGATCCTACCGGACGTCGACCTGACGCCTTATCGAGCCGGTGACGCTGGCGTTTCTCGTCTCCATGCCGTGGTCAAGCGCGAGGCGAACAAGGCGATGCTCATGGACCTTGGTTCCGCCAACGGCACCTACATCAACGGACGCCGGATCCTTCCAGATGTGGACGTCGCGCTGAGCCATCAAGATGTCATCGCATTGGGGGTACTTCAGATCCAGGTCCTGCTGCATGACGTTTGAGCGCTTTCTTTTTCATCAGGACCTCCACCCCAACGGGTGGAGGTTTTTTTTTCGGTAGATTTTGGTCCTCAGAAGAGCATGTTTCGAAGGGGGCACAGCTGCAACGAGTTTGAGAGCCAGAATTTGGAGACCAAAGTCGGATTTCTGCTTCATGGGGGTGACCTGAACGATATCATAACCGTGCCCTCAAGAGACCCTGCAAATAACTGTCCTGATTGGATATTTTCTTCCGAAGTCACGGTTTTCGGGTATGCTTAAGCCGGAACATCAAGAGACATGAACGAAGCCGATACCTGCCGCACCTATGTACTCCCAAAACTCAAGTCTGCCGGCTGGGAAGATGAAACCATCACCGAGCATCTGGTCTTGACTCCTGGCCGGATCGTGCCGATCGGGAGGAGTTGTCATGCCGTCCATTTTGGGTAAGGCATTCAAGGGGAGTTATGATGATCATGTCGTTGCGAGGAGCGTCCGCCGTGACGACTGCGTAGCGTGCCTCTGGCAAGCAATCCTCTGTTCGAGGAGATTGCTTCGCCGCCAGAATACAAGAGCGGCGGCTCGCAACGACATGTGGGCGAAGGGCAAGGCGCTACGGGAGTTGCCGTGCGGGGCGGAGTCGCGCCCCCCTTCCCGTCCCTCCCACAAATCGAAGAACGGATTTACAGGGTGCTCCGCGAGGGGAAAGGAGCACGGAGTGTTTTGGTACCGATGAAGATCTTCCTGATCAGACATGCCACGCCAAATTGGAATCGCAAGGACATTCCATACGATATTTTTCCAGGCCCTCTCCTTACACCCAAAGGAGAGAAGGAGGCGGAGGCACTGGCGGCATTTTTGAAATCTGAAGGGGTTGGCAAGCTGTATCACAGTCCATTCGCACGCGCTGCCAAAACCGCGCAGATCATCTCTGCCATCAATCGCATTCCCTGCGTGGAAGAATCAAGGCTGGCCGAATGGCGCATGCAGGGTGAGACGGAACTCCAGGTCCGAAGACGCATGAAAGCGATATTCGATCAGTCCCTCGCGGAAGGGGCTGGAATGGGTTCCATCGGTTTGGTGTCGCATGGCGGACCGATCGGCGCGTTATTGCAGGAGCTTGGCATCGACCCGAACGAATTAGCTGTGTATAGAACCAGATTTGATACAACGAATCCTCTGCCGCCTGCCGCGGCATGGCAAGTGGAACGGAAAGATGGAAAAAACAGTTCCTGGAATTTTGGTCTAAAATTCATTCCTTCTCTGACTTGAATCAATTTCCACGCCATCGTTAAGTGCACTTTCGCCTGAACCTGGTTCGGACCGTATTCTTGCAGTCGCATCTTTGCTTCTGCTTCGCGGACTGGCGTAAACCAGCGCTTGCGAGATATTCCAATCTCTGCTAAATGGATATTGGGTGGCGCGGCTCTGACCTGCCCGCTGGCGGTTCGAGCCGTGATCACCTAAGTCAGGGCCCTTTATTATTTATCCGCATCAGAAGATGGAGCGGCTCTCTTAAGTCTATTGTCCTCTAATGCTTTGCGAAGGGCCACAATCGCACGGCTTTGAATAACCTTCACATTCTGTACATTCTTACCGATGATTGCCGCCGTCTCACGCAGGCTAAATCCCTCCAAAAACCGCAAAATGACCACGTGCCGTTGATCGTTCGATAAAGCGTTTCGCATTGCATGTAAGATTTGTTTGAAAAGTAGTAGGTCTTCCAGACTCGTATGAGCAGCATTTCGGTCTTGTCGTATCCACTCCACTGTCTCCAGTGTAACTCTGCGCCGTGAAGACCGTTGCTCATCAATGATCCGATGATAGGCAATTTCGTAAAGATAAGAACGTAGATTGGCACTTGGTCCCTTACCGGATGAGAATTGATCCAAAAGTTTTGCAAATACATCCGCCACCACATGGTCAGCGAGAACAGGATCACCACACAGGCGTAATGCATAGCAATACAAAGGAGAAGAGTAGAGATCAAAGATCTTACCGAGTGCAGCCTTATCAAGCATTCTTGCCCTATCCAAAAGTTGCGCATCCGCTTCCATTAAAAACTCCAGTCACTCCAAAAGAGGGCCTCGCTTGCAACGAAAGCATGGAGACCAAAGAACGAGGAGTAGCGGTTTGGTAGGGAAATGCGTAAGGGCAGCAGCAGTCAGGTTGTACATAGCGTCTTATTCGGGAGCGCGTCGCGACTTGCAGACGAAAAGATTAGGAGCCTTCTTAGAAGCTCACCGGATGGGGTTAGGCGTCTGCAATTCGTGATCCATTATGTGCAGCTTATTAATTACATCTACAGTACCCTCCTGTTGTCGTGTTAGTCCATCTGCTACTAACCTGTCTTCCTCGGATTGAACAGTCCCGTTCAGGGTGATAATACCCTCCTTGTGTTCAATCTCAATTACAGCCTGGCTAATGTCATCCGTCATCAATAGGGCTTCACACACAAAATCCTTCAAATTATTTTCGTTTCCTGACACTGAACTCCTTTTCCAAACGCCTTCCATGAAGATATTCTTTACATAAGAAGATAACATTGATGAGACCTGGTAGATATGGGGAATATCCCGTTATCTCATTAGTAAAACCCCCATCGCCGATACGGGCAATTTCAGTGACACGTGCAATCTCAATTGTGATCTGGGAGGACTTGCGAATGGCCTCAATTCCGATAACATGTACACGGCTCATAATGACTACGAGGATCTTGTCGCTGCCAAATTGTCACTATTCCTTATATCATGGTGGTGAATCGAATCATGCATCCCCCCGGGTAATCTCGGCTCAACCTGGATTGCCAGGAGCTAAAACAAGGTCAGCAGGAGGCAAAAAGCGCCTTAAATCGGCGACGCAGGTTATGCGCGAATTCAAAGAAGGCGAGGTACTTTTCATCCTTATACTGGACTTTACACGCTTTTGTGAGGGACTTTGTAGCGCAGGAGGACGTTGTCAGAGTCTTCCCACCGGCGGGTGTCGATCAGCCGCAGCGCTGTGGGAGTCTGGTCCACGAAAACAGGGACTCCTTGCCCCAAGACCAGGTTGCCAATCAGCAAATGGATCTCATCAACCAGATCGTGTGCCAGAAGATCGTTCCAGAGGGTCCGGCTGCCGGTGATCAAAATATCTTTGCCCTCCTGGCGTTTGAGTTCGGTAAGCTGCTGATAGGCATCTCGACGCCTGAGGATGCGCACACCCTGCCAGTTTCCCTGCAGCGTATCTGAGACGACGATGCCCTTGACGGACTGGCCCGCCTGGGAGAGATCGCGTTGTGAGTCCGTCCACTCCTCCGAGGTGGGATTCTCGGCGACCTTGGGCCAGAAACTTTGGAACAGCTCGAAGGAAACACGGCCCATCAGATGCACGTCGGCGGTACGCAGCAGTTCGGCATTGTAGGAGTCGAAGACTTTGCCCATCATGGGGAACATGACCGAAACGTCATTCCCGGCCCCTGTATGATACCCATCCAGGGAGATGACGTTGTAGACAATGATTTTCCGCATGACTGTTCTCCTTTGGTTCGTTGGGCAATGGCTTTCGCAAACGTGGGTAAAGTCCAGCTTGCATTTCTATATTTTACCTTCTTGCTCCCCAGGTTGAGCCATACTCTCTTTCAGCGATACCAGTGCGCGAAATAGTTGGAATTCTCATACTTTATGAGGACAGGTCCCATGAGGCAGAGATCTGGTCCAAGGATATAATTCGGGCCTTCCGTCGCACATGAATTCAAGTTGGTCCAACTTAACACGAAACAGGCGGAGGATATCTGCCCGTTTTGCTTTCGGCGGAACGATATCATGGGGAGCCGAACCAGTCGGTTCGTGTGGGCTCACTCGACAAACGTATGAGTCGATCCCATTCGTTTGTCTGGTACAACTTTCCCCAACTGCTGGTATGATGGCGGCTGCGCGAAAATTCTGCAGTCCTTCACGAAAATCTTAGAAGTAATAAGGATGATCGTATGCAAAACGAGGCTCTTGCCCCTTCTCCTCCAAAGCGGGAGTTTAGCGTTGCGGATGAGCATGTTTATAACCGTTCTGGTCCCGTGCGCTGGATCATTTCGCATCTGCTGCGCTATCCACCCCTCCTCGCCAGTTTTCTCGTGGCTGCCACGCTGACGAATGTGCTCTTTTCGGCGGTCCCGCGGCTCACCGGACTGGCATTTGATGAAGTGCTGCAGCCAGAACCGAGACCGGAGCGTCTGCTTTCGATTGCCCTGTCGATCCTGGGCATTGTATTCGTGCGCGGCATCATGGATATCACCAACTCCTGGTCTGTGGAGACCCTCGGCCAGCGCATGGAGCGCGATGCACGCGAAGAATTGTATATCAGCCTGTTAGGGAAAAGCCAGACCTTCCACAACCGCCAGCGCGTGGGCGACATCATGGCGCGGGCGACCAACGATGTGCGCCAGCTCAATCCGATGATGAATCCTGGGGTCTCGCTGATCACCGAATCGATGATCGGCATTCTCTCACCCCTGGTTTTCATTGCGTTTCTACGCCCGGAATTGCTCGTGGCGCCAATCCTTTTCGTGATCGGCTTTTTCTTTGCCCTGCGGCGGTACGTCAAACAGCTCAATCCCGTGGCGGGCGAGCAGCGCTGGCGTTTTGGAGAGATGAACGCCGGGTTGACGGAGACGATCACAGGGATCGAGGTGGTCAAATCGGCGGTGCAGGAAGTACAGGAGCGACTTAAATTCCTCGGGAACGCCCGGCGGGTACGCGATCTGTATGTCAAACAGGGGCAGATCGAAGCACGCTATCTACCCATCCTGCTGCTGGGGTTCGCCATGACCGGCGCGTTCGCCCACGGGGTATGGCTGGTTTCGCGTGGCGCACTCTCCATCGGGGAGCTGGTGGCCTATATGGGGCTCATGGGGATTCTGCGCTTTCCGGCATTTATCTCCATCTTCACATTTTCGCTGGTGCAAATGGGCATTGCGGGCGCCCGGCGCATTCTCGACCTCATGAAAGAGGAAACGGAGCTGGATGAAAACAAGGCGGGCCACAGCGCGACTCTGCGAGGCGAGATCGTCTTCGAGCATGTGACCTTCCGGCTGGATAATGACCCCAATGCGGCGCCTGTCCTGAAAGACATCTCGTTCCGTGCCGCGCCGGGCGAGACGGTTGCCATCGTCGGGCAGACCGGTTCGGGCAAGACCACGCTCACCAAGCTGGTCAACCGCACCTATGATGTGGACGAAGGGCGCATCCTGATCGATGGGGTCGATGTGCGCACCTGGAACCTCGATTCTCTCCGTTCGCAGATCTCGACGATCGAACAGGATATCTTCCTGTTTTCACGGCCGATCGACGAGAACATCGCCTTCAGCCTGGGCCAGCAGACGGACCAGACCGCGATTGAAGCCGCCGCCAAAGCAGCCCAGGCGCACGACTTTATACAGGGCTTCGCCCAGGGGTACAAAACGATCGTGGGAGAACGCGGTGTGACTCTCTCCGGCGGCCAGCGCCAGCGCATTGCCATTGCTCGGGCCTTACTGACGGACCCGCGCATCCTGATCCTGGACGACTCGACGAGCGCCATCGATAGCGCCACCGAAGACCAGATCCAGCGTGCGATCAAACGAGTGCTCCAGGGCCGCACCACCCTGCTCATCACGCACCGACTGTCCCAGATCCGCTGGGCAGACAGGATCCTGGTGCTCGATCACAGCGAGATCGTCGATCAGGGAACGCACGAGGAGCTGATGCAGCGCTGTGACCTGTACCGGCGAATTTTTGCGAGATATGACTAAAGGATAAGGAGAGACTCATGGGCTTCATAATGGATGGCCTGGATGCCGAGGCATACGACCGCGAATACACAGACCGTCAGCTCCTGAGGCGGATCATTGGCTATTTCCGGCCCCACCTTCCGGTGATGGGTACCATCGCAATTATGATCATGCTGAATTCGCTCATGGACGCGGCATTCCCGTTCCTGATCGCACGCAGCCTCGACCAGCTGGAGAGCGCCGCCGATCTGAATGTGACGATCTGGCAGCGCACGGCCTGGCTGATCGCAGCCATCTTCTTTGCTGGCCTGCTTTCGTGGACCTTTAACTTCATCCGCCAGAAATATACGGCGCGGACGGTTGGCGACGTGGTGCTGAAGCTGCGCCAGGATGCCTTCGACGCCGTGCTGGCGCGCGACATGTCGTTCTATGATGAGTATTCTTCCGGCAAGATCGTCAGCCGGGTCACTTCGGATACGCAGGATTTTTCGAATGTGGTGACGCTGACCCTGAGTCTCATGAGCCAGGTGCTGATCGTGACGATCGTAGTGGGACTGCTGGTCTTTATCAACCCGCGGCTGGCGCTGATCACCCTGGCGATCGCGCCGCTTGTGGTATTCGTCGCCCTGGCGTTCCGTCGGCTTGCACGCTATACAACGACACAGGCCCGGCGTGTATTAGCCGAGGTCAACTCGAACGTGCAGGAAGCCATCACCGGCATCAGCGTCGCCAAGAACTTTCGCCAGGAACAGCGCATCTATGACGAGTTCAAGCCGGTCAACCGTCAGACCTACCGGCTGAGCCTGCGGCAGGGGCTGACCTTCAGCAGCATTTTCCCCATCCTGGGGACCATTTCAGGGATCGGGACGGCGCTGGTCGTCTACTTCGGCGGCACGAGCGTCATGGCCGGCACGATCACGCCCGGGAACCTGTACCTGTTCATCGAGAGTATCAACCTGTTCTGGTTCCCCCTCATCAGCATTGCCTCGTTCTGGAGCCAGTTCCAGCTGGGCCTGGCCGCCAGCGAACGCGTCTTTGCTTTGATTGACGCCGAGCCGCGCGTGGTTCAGACCGACCGCAAGACGGCGCCGCGCCTGCAGGGCCGCATCGAGTTCCGGGATCTGGACTTTCGTTATACGACGAATGAGAAGGTGCTGGAAAACTTCACCCTGACGATCCAACCGGGCGAGACACTGGCGCTGGTCGGGCACACAGGAGCGGGGAAGTCCAGCCTGGGTAAGCTGGTCGCGCGCTCCTACGAATTTCAGGGCGGCCAATTGCTGATCGATGGACAGGATATCTGTTCCTTCGATCTCGATTCATACCGCGCCCAATTAGGGATTGTGCCGCAAACTCCCTTCCTGTTTGCCGGAACGGTCGCGGAGAACATCCGCTATGGGAAACCGGATGCAACGGACGAGGAGGTCGTCCACGCCTCTTCGCGCGTGGGAGGCGGCGATTGGCTGAACGCCCTGCCTCAGGGACTGGAAACCTCCGTCGGGGAAGAGGGCAAGGGCATCTCGATGGGACAGCGCCAGCTTGTTGCGCTGGCGCGCGTGCTGCTGCAAAACCCGGCTGTCCTCATCCTGGACGAGGCAACGGCCAGCGTGGATCCGCTGACCGAGGCACAAATCCAGGAAGGGCTGGACGTGGTCCTTCGAGACCGGACGGCTATTGTGATTGCTCACCGTCTGTCGACCATCAAGTCCGCCGACCGGATCATCGTGCTGCGCCAGGGGCAGATCATTGAAGAGGGAAATCACGCGGCGTTGATGGCGCGCGGCGGGCATTATGCAGAACTATATGACACGTACTTCCGTCACCAATCGCTGCAATACATCGAGTCCTGGCGCAAGGATCAGCTTGAAGTCTCTTCGGATTGATATATAACCCAGGTTGCTGCTATTCCTTCTCACGAGTCCTTATGTCATTCTACCGAAGGACACCGGTACGGTGTGAACGACCGAAAGGAGTGAAGAAACCCCAAGCCATGGAGCCTTGTAGGCTCCATGGCTTGGGAGACCCTTCGCGATGCTCAGGGTGACATGCCTATTCCGTCATAGATCGCAACGTAGGTCTTATAGTAAACTTCTAGAAGCCAAGAGAGCGAATAACAGTGAGAAGGATTCAATAGATATGATATTTCCACCGGATTACGCTGAACGAGTCTATGCAGGTGTGCTCGGCAAGATCATCGGCGTTTATCTCGGACGGCCGTTCGAAGGCTGGACTCACGAGAAGATCATGGCCAATCTGGGCGAAATCCATTATTACGTCCATGACCGCCATGACCTGCCCTTGCACAATCGCCAGCTTGTAGTCACCGATGACGATATCTCCGGCACATTTACCTTTCTGCGCGCCCTGCCGGATTATGACAACTCCCTCGCGCTAACTCCTGCTCAGATCGGCCAGACCTGGCTCAATTACATCATCGAAAATCGAACCATCTTATGGTGGGGCGGGCTGGGCAATTCCACGGAGCACACCGCGTACTTGCGCTTGAAACAGGGTATCACCGCACCCCGTTCCGGCTCGATGGCGGTCAATGGTCAAGTGGTTGCAGAGCAGATTGGGGCGCAGATCTTCATCGATGGCTGGGGCATGGTTTGCCCCGGGGACCCTGCCCTGGCCGCGGACCTGGCTCGCCGCGCCGCCAGTGTCAGCCACGATGGCGAGGCCGTTTACGGGGCACAGGTCGTCGCGGCCCTGGTCGCCCAGGCGTTCGTCGAGTCGGATCTCGACAAACTCATCGACACGGCAATTTCCCTGATCCCCCCTGACTCACTCATCTATCGTCTGATCGCAGATATCCGGAATTGGCACGCCGCGAACCCACAGGATTGGTATGCCGGTCGAGCCAATCTCGCAGCTCATTATGGCTATGACAGGTATGGTGGGAATTGCCACATCGTTCCAAATCACGGTCTGGTCATCCTCAGCCTGCTCTACAGCCAGGGCGACTTCCAGCGCTCCCAAACCATCGTCAACACAAGTGGCTGGGACACGGACTGTAACGCGGGCAACGTCGGCTGCATTTTGGGTGTGCGCAATGGATTGTCTGCGTTTGAAGACGGTCCCGATTGGCGCGGTCCTGTGGCGGATCAGCTCTATCTTCCCACGGCCGATGGCGGTCGTGCGATCAGCGACGCTCTGCGTGAGACAGACTTCATTCTGGAGACCGCGCATGCCTTGCGCGGTGAGACATGGAAACATCCAAAGGGCGGGGCGCGTTTCCATTTTTCGTTGCCTGGCTCGGTGCAGGCATTTCGCGCACCTGACAATGGACGGGTGGAGAATCGGCCTCATCCCACGGTGTCCGGTCAGCGGGTTTTAGCACTACACTATCAACTCGAAATGAGAGAGACATCCGCTTTTCTGACTCCAACCTTTATTCCCCCCTCCGCTATGGACATGCCTGGCTATGGACTCTTTGCCGCGCCGACCTTGTATCCAGGCCAGACGCTGCGCGCCAGGCTGTCCGCTGACAGGAAAAACTCCGCACCGGTTAGGGTCGGGTTTCAGCTGCAAATCTATGGCCAGGACAATTTGCTATTCGATCGTCACGGACCGTGGCAATACGTAGCAAAGGGAGAGTGGATCGATCTGGACTGGCAGGTACCGGATCTGGTCGGCGCACCGATCGCCCGGGTTGGAATCTCTATCTCCGCGGACGAGGCTGCTCAAGGTGTCGTGTATCTCGATCGCCTTTCGTGGGATGGCTCACCCTCTGTGACCTTCCGCCAGCCCGGCGAGCCGGGAAGTATGTGGAAACGCCAGTGGGTCAATGCCGCCGATCACTTCGAGAATGAGCCTGGCAATGCGTTTCGTGTGATCCAGAATCGAGGCCGTGGACTGGTCATGACAGGGACGCGTGAATGGACGGACTACAGCGTACAGGCCACCATCACACCGCACCTGGCTAGGGCTTTTGGATTGGCGGCGCGTGTCCAGGGTTTGGAACGATACTATGCCCTGGTGTTATCAGACCAGGATGCCATCCAGCTCATCAAGCGTCTGGACGGGGAGATGGTGCTCGCGGAAAAAGCATTCGCCCTGGAATTCGGCCGACCCTACGATTTGCAGCTGACTGTGACGGACGTTCAGATTTCGGCCGCCGTGGACGGGGTGCCGCTCTTCGAGATCAGGGATGAGAATCGCCCGCTCACAGGTGGCGGCATCGCCCTGCTCTGCGAAGAAGGGCGGATCGGCACGGACGCGGTGACTGTACTGCCGAGTATTGCGTCGACCCGGAATCTGTAATAGTGGCTTGGGTCGTTCACTCTTGTTTTTCCTCCCTGAGCGGAGGGAGGAGCGCTTGTCGCGACGACCGCAGTCGAAGGGCATTCCCTCCGCAAGGCAACCTACGCCTCCTTCGGTCCGCGAGGAAAGCATAGATCAGATTAATTGGGGACACTTCCACTTCAAAAGTCACTACGACGATGTTCAAGACTCCTGCGCGAGAGGCCCCCGGGATGGGGACTTAATCCTGTATTTCGCCCGCATCGAGCATCTTCATGATGCGTTCCAGATAGGTGCGGTCGCGGTCGGAGACTTCGGGATGGGTGCGTGAGGCTTCTTCGAAGAAGTGGCGGCGTCCCCGGCCCTTTTGCTGGCCCTCGGCCGTGTGCATATCCAGGGCATAATCGGGGATGGTAGGCTTCAAGTCCGCGAGCTTACTGGCATGGTTGATCCAGTTGATCATCTCATCCGTGGAGCGGTCTTTTTTGCAGGAACACAGGTAGCGTACGGCATGGATGGCATAGAGTTTTCGTTCCCCCACCCCGCGATCACAGGCACTGCACATTTCAAACAGACTTTGAATGACCACCGGCGCGAGCAGCTCCCCAAAGCCGATATCTTCCACGGAGATCACTTTCAAGCGATGCCAGAGATAATCCTCGAGCGCCGGGCTGGTCGTCATCATTTCAAACGCCAGCAGCGCGGCGTTTTCGGTATTCCCGCGGCGGACTTCCTTTTGCAATGCCGAGATGACATGATCGGCCTTAAAACCGTTGAATGTTTTTACGTCGACCCACGGGTCGCGATCAAGATGGGACATGTTTGTTCTCCTTTAGAAGATTGAGATACTCGTGAATGATGCCGGTGTACATGGTCAGCGTGGCGGGCAGGCTATCGATCTCCACCCACTCGTCCGGGGCATGCGGATTGCCACCCGTAGGACCGAAGCCACACAGGGTTGGGATCCCTGCGCCGATCAACATGTAGCCTTCGTTGGCCGGGCCGGCGCCCGCTGTGACCCAACGCCGCCCGGTCACCGCTTCTGTGTACTCCTGGGCAAGCACGGCGAGCGGATGGTCCTGCGGAATGAAGGCGCCGGGAATGTCCACTGTGACCTTCATTTCCAACACGATGCGCGGACGTTCCCTTTCAACAGCTCGGACCTGCGCTCGAACCCGCTCCAGGATTTCTGCGGAGGATTGTCCGGGTAGGAGCCGGATGTCTACAACGGCGCTGGCGGAATCCGGAACGATGCTTGGAAAGCTTCCGCCCTGAAAGAGCGTGCCGGGCGTGATGGTGAAGCCAAGATGCTCAAACCCCGGGGGCGCAATGGCGGGGATGTTCAAGGCTTCCAGCTTGAGCAGCACGTCTGCCAGGGCTGTCACGGCGTTGGCGCCACGAAGCCGATTGTGCCATTCCGCCACGCCGGCATGCACCGATACCCCTCTTGCATTCAGCTCGAGGCGGATCAAACCGCGGTGACCGATGCAAACGATATCGCTGGTGTAGGTGTAGATCGCGCCACGCGCCTGGAGCGCTTGCGAGTCGAGCAGGTGCCGTACCCCCAGCGGACTGCATGCCCCGGACTCTTCATCCACCGCGCCGGCAAAGATCACCTGCTGGCGGGCGGGATCGATCAAATTGAAATCTCGCAAAAGCGCGAGCGTATACAGCCCGCAGGCGATACCGGCTTTGTTATCGGCTGCGCCCCGCCCGATGATTCGCCCGTCTTGCAATTCCGCTGCAAATGGCGGGCTCGACCAGCCTGCCGGGTCTCCCTCTGCCACCGTATCCATGTGGGCAATCAAGGCGAAACGCTCTGTGCCAGCCCCATACGTCACCAGGATGTTGGGTCGGTCTGGCTGGAGGGAGGACAGCCCGGATTCCAGCCCCAGCTTGCGAGCTTCCTCGGCAATACGAATGACCAGGGACTGTTCCGGCTCGCGCCCGTTGACAGAGGGTATGCGCACCAGGTCGCACAGAAACGAAGTCAGGGCAGGCTGGTATCTTCCGGCAGCGGACTGAAGAGCAGAAATATCTACCATCCGCATTAACTCACTCGCTTCATCAGTTCGGAATGCTGGTGCTCGAGTTCGCGGCGCGCGGCAGGGAAATCGACGGTCAGCCAGCGGTTCTCGCGAAAGAGCCAGCGCCCGTTGACCATCACATCGCGCACATGCTGTCCGGTGACCGAATAGACCAGCGCGGTGTAAAGGTCCTGCCCGCCGAGAGGGGACCAGCCAATTTCATCCAGGTCCAGGGCGATCAAGTCAGCCTTTTTACCGGCTGCCAGCGAACCGATCTCCTTATCTTTCCCGAGTGCACGTGCACCGCCCAGGGTAGCCATTTCCAATATGGAGCGGGCCGAGATGACGGCCGGATCACGCTTCAGGAACGCCATTAATTTCCCCGTAAGCGTCATCTCCTTAAACATATCGTAGCTGTTGTTGTTGGTCACGTTATCGGTGCCGAGAGCCACATGGATCCCGGCCGCGAGCATCTCAGTTACAGGGGGAACACCCGCCGCATTCCGCATGTCGGAGGAGGGGGCAAACACCACAGTGAAAGGACTGTGGGCAACAGTGAAAAAATCTGCGGGCGGAAGTGTAATACTATGCGCGGCCAGAATGGGACGCTCGAGCAAGCCCATCTGCTTGAGCTGCTGGATGGCCGAATTTCCGTATTTCTCCTGGCAATACACCTCTTCTTCGTCGCCGGTGCCAAAGTGGGTATGGAACCCGGTCTGGTGTCTGGTTGCCAGTTCCAGCTCCATCTGCATCGCGATCTCACTGTTATCCACAAAGAAGGCGTGAGGTCCCACCCACCCGTTGATCAATGGATCGTCTTTCAATCCCTCGAGAAAGGCCGCCGCGGCAGCGAGTTCCCGCTGGCGCGCTTCTTCGTCTCCCAGCTCGACGATGCCATACGCCAGGGCAGCGCGCAGACCGCTGCGCCGCACCTCCGGGACGATCTGATCCATCCAGAAATATTGGTCCGCGAAACAGGTCGTTCCGGTCCGGATCATCTCGGCGCAGGAGACGGCTACAGCGCCCGGGAGCATCTGTGGCTCCATCTGTAGCTCCAGGACGCGGATGGTGTTGTACCAGCCTTCCATCGTAAACAGGCTGTGTCCCTCCACGTGACCGCGAAAGAGAGTCATGGGTGTATGCGTGTGGGCATTGACCAACCCCGGCATCACCAGACGATCCTTCAGTTCCAGAACCTCATCGAACTTTCTGCGGCTGTCCAGGTCTTTTTGAAGGCCCATCTCGGCGATGTGATCGTCTTCAATAACGATATACCCCTCTTTGAGGATGTGATCATCCTGATCCAAGGTTACTACAAGGTCACTTCTCAGTAATAGGCTGATCATTCATGATCCTTGATGATTTGGGAGTGCCTAACTTCGAGGATACCAAGCTCATGTCACCCTGAACGACACTTGCACCGCACGTGATTTGCGTGAGCAAATCATGCAGGTGAGTGAAGGGTCTCCAGTGGTTTTGAGCCTTTCGGCTCAAAACCACTGGGATTCTTCGCTCCCTACGGTCGCTCACACCGTACCGGTGTCCTTCGGTAGAATGACATGTTGTTTTTGATTTCAGGCACTCCCGATGACTTCTATAACTCACAGCGGCGATCATGTAAAATACAAGCAGTATACTTCAAGCTCTAAATCCTATAGATCCTTTGCAAGGACAAATATTCTCTCTCTGGTGAAACCTATGGAATGGCATATCAAATGTGATCCGGACGAAATTTCGCGTTACATCTTCTGCCCCGGCGATCAGAAGCGCGCGCAAAAGATCGCCGACCAGTTCGACAGCTCTCATCTTGTGACGGAGAGCCGCGGCTATACCGTGTACTCCGGCGAATACAAAGGTGTATTCATGACCGTCTGCGGCACGGGGATGGGGGGTCCGGCGGTGGCGATTGGTGTGGAAGAGCTGGCACACATGGGCGCGGATACGTTCATTCGAGTTGGATCGTGTGGGGTCTTTCAGGAAGGACAGAAGCCCGGCGATGTGATCGCCGCCAGCGGCACGGTGCGGGCGGGAGGCACCGGCAATGCGTATCTGCCGCCCATCTTTCCAGCGATTCCGACCTTTTCTGTGTTGCGCTCCCTGGTAGAGGCGAGCGAAGAGCTAAGCATTCCCATGACAGTCGGAGTGGGGATCGCAGGCGACTCCTTTTATGGTCCGGGGGATGCCGATCAATTCCTCCAGATCAAAGCTGCCGGCTTAGTTTTTGTCGAGATGGAAAGCGACACTCTGTTTATCGTAGGCGCGCTGCGGGGCTGGCGGACCGGCGCTCTCTTCGCCTCCGATGGAGCGCCGGGCGAGATCAAGCCGGAATGGGGAGAAGCGGATTTCCGCCGCGGGGAGATGAACGCGATCCACATCGCCGTACATGCCATGTGGAAGATCGCTCAGGCAGACCTCACAAAAGAAGCACCCGACAGTTCCAGATAAATATCCCAGACGATCCATAGAGTATCTGCTCGAATGCGGAAGTAGTTTCGTTCTTCGTGCAATAATGCTCCCTGCGCCCAGGACGGCGGCGTGAGCGAATTTTGCATCAGACACTAGTTTGGTTCGTGGTACGGGAAACACGGCCGGCCGCGGCGAAGATCAGCATGAAGGCGATCAGCGCGCTGCCCAGTTCACGCGGAATGCCGGACTGCATCTGCAATCCCACCAGGGACCCGGTGCGCAGTCCGCCCAGCAGGAAGGCAAAGAGAACCATACCCGCGGGATGCAGCTGCCCGGCAAACGCCACGATCAGGCCGTCGAAGTCGTTGACGGCAGAGAAGCTGGAAACGAAATGATAGTGGACTCCCAAAACTTCTACCCCGCCTGCCAGCCCGGCGAGCGCGCCGCTGAGCGCCATGGCAGAGAGTACAGGACGGTGAAGAGGCATGCCGCCGTACAACGCAAAGCGGGGAGCGCCCGCCTGCGCCCGCACCTCCATCCCCCAGGTTGTGTGCCAGAGAAACAAGTAAATGAGAAAGGCAGCCGCCAGAGCAATCAGGATACCGGCGGAAAGCTTGGTGCTCGGGATCAGCGGAGATAAACGTGCACTGCCAACCACGCGCGGCAGCCAGGCGAGACCAACCAGGACGCTCGCAATCGGGTTGAGCAGCAGGGTGGAGATGACCTCATTCACGCCCACGAAATGCTTAAGGATCGCAGGAATCAGGCCCCAGATCCCTCCGAACAGCGCCGCTCCCAGCAAGGCAATCGCGGGATGGAGGAAGGATGGCAGGATTAGATAGCCACCCAGCCAGCTGGCAGCCGCCGCGCCGAAGAGCATCTGACCCATCTGCCCTACCGAAAAGAAACCGCTGCGCAAAGCGACGGTCGCAGAGAGACCACTCAGAATCAGGGGCGTGGCAAATTGCAGAGCTGTTACCAGAGCACAGCGGCCGGGCCCTGCATCGCAACTGAAGCCGGAGTCGAACAGGTTTGCGTAAGTGGAGAGAGGGTTTTGACCGGCGGCGAGGATGAGCAGCGCACCGGCCAGCAGACTTAAGAAAACCGGGAAGAACAGCCTGACGATATTTTTCAGGGACAGAATCATCGCTGGGTGGCTGGACAAGGTTTGCCCCATTTCATGAGCCCCAAAGCGTTCAGGTCCATGCGGATCATTCCGGCCGGGTCTGCAGGCTGTTGGCGAGCGCTTCGATCTCCTCAAACCTGGGCAGTGTGCTGGCCGCGCCCAGATTTCGAACCTTAAAAGATCCGGCCGCGACGCCCCAGCAAACGCTGCGCGGCAGGTCAAAGCCGCGCAGCAAACCGTACAGGAGACCTGCGCGAAACGCGTCGCCAGCGCCTGTGGCATCTACAGAGCTCACGGCAGGCGGCTGGACGGTGAAGCCATTTCCCTGCGCATCCAGTGCATGCACCAGTTGAGGACCATCGGTCGTGATCACAATCCCCTTGGAGATGGACTGCAGTTTCCGGGCGTGCTGGCGGATGTCCACATGCGGGAAGGACTGGCGGATATACGCGCCCGAGTTGGTGGCAATGCCCGTGAAGGGAAGAGCCGGATGATCGGGCCAGATCACATCGCCAATTGCGGTGGATACTCCTGATTCAAACGCCAGTTGCGCGGTCTCGAATCGCTCCGGCCCGCCGTAGAGATCCAGCGCCAGATATCGGATGCCTTTCAGCATTTCTTTCGTGAGCTGCACTTTGGGTGCCTGGGGATACCAGAAGATCAGGAAGGAACGTTCTCCGTCGGGCGTGACGATGGCACGCGTGAACGGCGTGGTCACTCCATGACGCTGCTCGACCAGGCGCAAGTCGATCCCGGCGTGTTGTCGCAATCGTTCCAGAATCAACTCCCCATAGGCATCGTGCCCGATCACGTTCCCGCTCAGCTTCACGCTCAGGCCGAGTGCCGCCAGCCAGACCGCGGTGTTCGCCGCAGCACCGCCGCCGTGATAGCTATCCGAGGTCGGAAAGACGGCGTTTTCCGGAGAAGGCAGTCCATCCGCCTGGATGATATTATCGATGCCGATCTCACCGTAACATAAGACTTCAGACATGGAAGCTGCCTAATCCCCTGGCCCGGCAGCTTCCTCTGCGCGCAGTTGCGCACGGAAGCGCCGCCTGGCCATGCTGAACGCGATCTTACTGCGCAGGGCAATCAGAATGAGCACCAGCAGGGTCGCAACGTTCGGCAGGAGTTTCACCAGGTTGGGCGGCAAGTCGGTCACATTTTGGATGCGTACCGAAAAGGCATCGGCGAAGCCAAAGAACAAGCTGGCGAGAAAAACGCCCACAGGATGGTTCACGCCGAACATCGCCGCGGCAATGGCGATCCAGCCGCGCCCGTTGCTCATGTTGCGGGTGAACAGTTTCAGGTGACCGATGGAAAGGAAGGCGCCGCCCAACGCAGCCAGAGCCCCACTGATCACCAGAGCCAGGGTCTGCAGCAGGATCGCATTGATGCCCACCGTCTCGGCGGCGCTCTTGTTCTCGCCCACCGCCCGCAGGTGCCGCCCGCCCCGCATCCGGTAAAGATAGACGAACATCACGAGGACAACCAGCCATGAAAAATAGACGATGATGTTATACCCGCTCAACAGCGGGCCAAGAAATGGAATATCCTGGATCACCGGGATGTGGATATCCGGGATACGCTCGATGCTGGGATCCGACCAGCTTCCCACATTGCCAAACTGGGCCCGCATCACAAACACCGTTAGTTCCACAATGATCAAGTTAAAGGCAATCGCCAGAATGACCAGATCGACCTTGTACTTATGGTAGAGAAAAGCAAACAGCAGTCCGAGCAATCCACCGGCAGTCATCGCAACGAGCAGTCCGGCATAGGAATTGCCCAGGTAATATGCAGCGACGATGCCTACAAACGCGCCCAGCAGCATCTTGCTCTCCAGAGCCAGGTTGAGTACGCCGGCCTGGTTGCAAAGTGCCCCACCCAAAGCCGCCAGCAGGATGGGAGTCGCCAGGCGGATGCCGCTGTTGAGCAGCTCGACGGTGAAAACGCTGAAGAATCCTTCCATGTCAGTGGCTCTCTCCTTTCATTGGATTGCCTCGTTTGCGGGCAGACCACTCGCGCGCTCGGGCGATATTCTCCTCATACAGCTTCCCGGCTGCCACAAACAGGATGATGAAACCGATGATCGTGCCGCCCAGCTCGCGCGGGATATCCAGATTTAGCTGCAGACCCAGTTGCGCTCCAAGCTTCAGGCCAGAGAACAGGATGGCAACGATGAACACGCCAAACGGATGGACCTGGCCCAGGATCGCAGATGTCAGACCGTCGAATCCCAGCCCCACCGAGAAGCCGGTCATGATCCGCCGGTGAACACCCATCACCTCGATCGCGCCGGCCAGCCCGGCGAGCGCGCCGCTGATCAGCATGGCACGGATCGCGGCCTGGTCGCTGTGGATGCCCCCGAAGAGGGCAAAGCGCTTGGATTGCCCAGCCATGCGCTGTTCGTAGCCAGATTTGGTACGCCACAGGTACAAATAGACGCCGATCACGGCCAGCACGGCAATGACAAATCCCACGCCCCATTTGGAGCCGGGCAGAAACGACATCAATTGTGCCGATGTGTCAATGACCGGAGAATGCGCCACGGCACTTGTGTCGGCGCGCATGGGGAATTGCACCAGATACTCGACGATCAAGGCCGCAATCGAATTGAGCATGATCGTGGCCAGCAATTCGTTCACTCCTAACTTGACCCGGAGAACACCGGGGATCCAGCCATAGGCGGCGCCCACCAGGATCGCACCGGTCATCAGGACCAGGGCATGCAAAACCGGAGGCAGGTGAATGGCATATCCGAGCCAGGCAGCCGCCGCGGCTCCGAGCAGGTACTGGCCCTCCTGCCCGATGCTGAACATCCCGGAACGGAACGCCACCACCGCAGACAAGCCGGTGAGAATGAGCGGGGTGGCGCGCTCCAGTGTTGTAATGAAAATACAGTTACCGTATTCCTTACAACCAAAACCGTTGGAAAAAAGAATGGCATACGATTCAAACAGGGGTTTCTTCAGGAACAGGATCAGGATCCCCATCACCACCAGGCCTGAAAGCACCGCCAGCAAAGGGACAAGGATAGCATCCAGCACTTTCCGAACTCGCGGGTCGTTCATCACTTCACCTCCTGTGAGCTACCCTCGGGCTGACGTTGCAGATCTTCCAGGGTCCCGCCAGCCATGAGGATGCCCACTTCCTCTTCCGTGGCGGTCGCGGCATCCAGCTCGCCCTGGATCGTGCCGCGATACAGCACCAGGATGCGGTCAGAGAGCGCCATCACCTCATCCAACTCTACCGAGACGAGCAGCACCCCTGCGCCTTTATCGCGCTCCTCCACCAGCGTCTTATGCACAAATTCAATGCTGCCCACGTCCAGGCCGCGGGTAGGCTGGTTGGCAATGATGAAGGTCGGGTCGCCGGCCAGCTCGCGCCCCACCACCACCTTCTGCAGGTTGCCGCCCGAAAGCATGGAGATGCCTTCACCCGGGCGCGCCGCTGCGATCGAAAAGGCCCTCACGACCCTTTCGGCAAACTCGGAGATAGCTTTCATCAACAGGAAACCGTAACGGCTGAACTCGGAATGGTCATAGCGGGAGACGATCAAATTCTCATCCAGGGTCGTCTGAAGGTTCAATCCCACGACCATACGATCTTCGGGGATATGCGCCATGCCCATATCCCGCCGTTCCC
>Ga0114129_10000860_pt1 | contig 39443 bp, 32 predicted proteins | sample RhiMetdeltSRZDD1_FD_80071 | JGI IMG/M metagenome (GOLD analysis project Ga0114129, IMG submission 80071) | Populus rhizosphere microbial communities from Tennessee, USA - Rhizosphere MetaG P. deltoides SRZDD1 (version 2) (version 2) | ecosystem: Host-associated > Plants > Roots > Rhizosphere >...
CCGATCGGATATTTGAACGTGCGCGAGAACTTCGAAGGCCGCGAGGTCCGCACGGTCGTCCTCGACCCCGAACGCGCGCCGTTGGTGCGGATGGCATTCGAGCTCTACTCCACCGGCAGCTACGGCTTCCACGCCCTCATCGAGCTACTGACCAACGCGGGCCTGCGCACCCGCCCGACCAAGAAGAACCCCGCCGGAACCCCGATCTCCATCCACAAGCTCGGCCTGATGCTGCGCGACCGCTACTACCTCGGCATCGTGACGCACCAAGGCATCGAATACCCAGGACGACACGAAGCCCTTGTCACACAAGAATTCTTTGAACGGGTACGAGTGATACTCGAAAACCGCCGCGCCGGTGGCACACGCGAACGCAACCACAACCACTACCTCAAAGGCACCGTCTGGTGCCACCGCTGCCAACGCCGCCTCATCATCAACCGAGCCAAGAACAAGCAAGGCAACCTGTACTTCTACTACCTATGCCGGGGCCGCCGCGACGAAACGTGCGACCTACCCCACCTGCCCGTCCAGCAAGTCGAGAACGCCGTCGTGGATCACTACGCAACCCTGCACATCCCAGCAGCCGTCCAAGACACCATCAGATCAAAGATGAACGACGCCCGCGACCAGCACCATGATCACGCCGTCGAACTACACCACCAGCTGACTTCCAAAATCGCCAAGCTGGACCGGCAAGAGGACGGCTTCTTGGATCTCGTTGGCGACCCTGATTGGCCACGCGAAAAGATCAGCCAGCGCCTGCACCAGCTCCGAGACGAACGCGAACGCCTTCACCGGCAACTGGCCAACACCGAACACCCACAGCGTGACGCCGAACGGGAGGCGATCGAGATCTTGCTTGATCTCCTAACCGAACCACGGCAGCTCTACCGGCTTGCCAGCAGGCGAGCCCGGAAGGTCCTCAACCAAGCATTCTTCGAACGCCTATACGTGGACAGCGACACGACTCGCCTATACATCGCCAACAACCAATGCACCGAACCGGTCAAACGCCTAGCTGATCTTCCGTACACCCAGAATGAAACCCCGGCCCTGTCGGGCCGGGGTTTGACTAACGAACATAACGTGGAGGTGCGGGGAATCGAACCCCGGTCCCTCGCCGCCTTGCCAGGACTTCTCCGAGCGCAGCTCGCTGTGCCTTTCTCAGCCCCACCGATCACGCGAGCGAGTCGGTGTGACGGGCCCAGTCGCGATTGGTCTTACCGCACCGGCCCCGCGACAGGACCGGATTGGCCAGCCTACTTACTGATGCCGGCTACTGGACCGTAGGCACTTCCAGGCCGACAGACCCGTTACTCGCCTCAGGCGGCGAGCACGTAGTCAGCGCGGTTATTAACCTTGGCGCTTATTAGTTTTCGACGATGATTAACGAGACAACGTCGACTTCCTCGGCTCGCTTCCCCTGCCGTAACGTACGCGGTCGAAACCTGTCACCCCCGGCAAGCGCCGTTCACGCTGAACGACTCTTCAAGATTAACGCAGCCGTGGGCCGCCGTCATCCCGGATACCTCCGACCCGCGTCATGATCACGAAACGTGGGTGCAGGCGGAGCCGTCGATCGTGCAGGCGGAGACGCCGCCGCTGCCGATGCCGAGCAGCGCCGCTCCGCCGAAGGTGACGTCGAACACCATGTCGCCGCCGGGCGCCAGCGTACGGTTGCCGCCGTCCGGGGTGATCGTCACCTTTTCGCCGTCCTTCTGAACCTCCACGGTGGGTGAGGAGCCTTCGATGGACGCCGCCGACGGCACCGTCAGGACGGCGGTCCAGCCCTGGTGCGCCTGGCCACCCGGGTTGTGGATAGTGAGCGTCACCTTGACCTTGTAACCGACGATGCCGGTGGAGCTTTCGGTGGCGTACGTGGCGGTCAGGGGTTTACCGGCGGCCTCGATCGGCGGTGGGCCGGCCGGTGCCGATGATGCCGATCCACCGCTGGTTACGACGACCGGAGTGTCCGATGCGCCCGACGCGACGGGCACCACCGGCGCACCGGCGCTGGGCGCCACATCGGAGGGCAGGACCAGGCCGGGCTGCTCGCCGACGGCCGGCGAACCCGGCGGGCTGTGCGCTGGCGGTGCCTGCGGATGCGTGGGCCGGGTGAGCCACAACCAGCCCACGGTCACCACGATCAACGCGACGGTGATCGTGATCGCCGCTGCGCGTACCCTCTCCTCCAAGGGAAAGGCGGCCGCGAGCCGGCGAAGGACACTGGGGCGCGCGTGGGTCTCCGCCGGGGGTGGCAGCGGCGGCGGGCCGGCCAGCGGCAGCGCGACGCCCGCGGACACCAGGGGGTCGCTGAGCGCCCACGGGTCCGAGGGACCATCCTGGGTAGCGGCGTGACTCGACTCGGCCTGCGCGAGCCGGTCCAGCTGCGCGGGCAGCCGCTCCTCGAACATTTCCTGGTACGCCCGGCGCAGTTCACGGCGCCGCTCAGGGCCGTCGACGCCGAGGAATCCGGTCTGGCTCACGATGAGCCGGCTGCCGCTGGGCGCGGTCTGGATTTCCCAGATCACCTGGGCGTGCATATGGTCGCCGCGCCACTGCATCGCCAGCGACCGAGCCGGTTCCACCCCGACGACCTCGATCTCGAAGGGTCCGGTGAAGCCGGGTACGCGGCTGGGCGTGGCCCGGAAGACCCCGCCGGACCGCGGCTCCAGATCGGTCGGCAGGAACCACGCGGGTACGAGTTCGGGATCGGTCAGCCCCTGCCAGACGCGTTCAGGTGGGTGCGGGAGATCGATCTCAACGCGTATCTCGCTCACGACCGGACTATATTCGCTTTCCGGCGGGCGCCGCATCGCTCGATCTGCCGGTCAATCGGCACTGCAGGGGAAGTCGCGTCCGTCAACCGTGCAGGTCATCATGCTTGGACGGGTACGGCCGAAGTAGCCGGCGATGAATCCGAAGCGGACGGTGTCGCCGGGGCTGAGCGTACGCACGGCGGTGAACCGCAGGTGCCGGTCGTCGACCGTCTGGACCTTCGCGTTCCAGGGCGGGTCCACGTCGACGGTCTTGTCGAAGACGAGGTCCACCGTCCAGGTGACCCCCGCCTGGCCGGAGTTGCGGACCTCCACGTTGGCCACGATGTGACCGTCCCATCCCCCGTAGCTCGTCACCCTCGCGGTCACCAGGCTGGCCAGCGACTCGGTGGATCGCGACGGGCTGGCCTGGACCGGTGACAGGAGCGTCTGCGGCGTCGGCGACGACCGCTTGGGTACGCGCGGCCGGGACGCCGACGGTGACGGCGACGCGCTGTCGGAGGGCACCGGTGGCTCGACGGTCGGGACCATGCTCACCGACACGTCGATGTCGCTGGGCTGCTCTCCCGACCACGGGAAGACCAGCGGATCGCCGCCCGACCGGCTGCCCATCAACGCCCAGCCGCCGACCCCGAGGACCAGCGTCAGCGCGGCGCCACCGGCGGCGAGCAGGAGCGGGCTGGCGGTCGCCGGCCGCTTCTTGACGATGGGCAGGATCTGCGTCGGCTCGCTGCGCGACGGATCCTCGTCCTCCTGGCGATGCCTACCCACCGTTGAAGAACCTCCTTGCCGGGTGAACGCTTACCGGGTGAACGCTTACCGGGGTGAACGCTTACTGAGGTGAACGTGAGAGCGTTCGCACGATACCGCCCGGCCGAGATCCGCCGCGTGGGCCGGTCGGGCCTTTCCCGGTCCTACTCCATGCCCTTCGCGCGCCGCCCCAACGCCCGATTGATCTCCCGGTTGGCGTCCCGCTCGGCCATGTCCTGGCGCTTGTCGTAGCTCCTCTTACCCCGGGCCAGACCGAGTTCCACCTTGGCCCAGCCGTCGGCGAAGTACATCGACAGCGGCACCAGCGTCAGGCCGCTCTCCCGCAGCCGGCTGACGATCTTCGCGATCTCCGCCTTGTTCAGCAGCAGTTTGCGCGTACGCCGCGGCTCATGGTTGGTCCAGGTGCCCTGGGTGTACTCCGGAATGTGCAGCTGGTGCAGGTACAGCTCGCCATTGCGCTCCTGGCCGAACGCGTCCACCAGCGACGCCCGGCCCATCCGCAGCGACTTGACCTCGGTGCCGGTCAGCACGATGCCGGCCTCGTACGTGTCCAAGATGGCGTAGTCGTGGCGGGCCTTGCGGTTGGACGCGATGACCTTGCGACCCTTCTCGCGTGGCATCGCTCACCCCTCCCGACGTCGTACAGCCGGGCAAGTCTACCCGTCGCCCAAGATCGCATCTAAGCGATATCAGGCCCTCATCCCTCGACAATCCCGGCGCCGATCAGAGCCAGCAGGATTCGAGAAAACCGGAGAGGCGGCGTATATCGGCAGCTTACCGACACACGCCGCCTCAGCGGTCGCATTCCTCCAAAGGGGACTTACTTCTTGATGTACGCCCGGAGCGTGAACCAGCCGGTGACCGCGCTGACGACGGCACCGATACCGGCCAGCATCGGCAGCATCAGCAGGACCCGTCCCCAGCTCAGCGGCGTGAGCACCTGGTTGAGATCGCTCAGCGAGCCGTCCATGAGGAAGACCTTGCCGGCGATCAGCGCCAGGAACGCCAGGAAGGCGCCGAGCACCGCGGCGAACATCGCCTCCAAGACGAACGGGGCCTGGATGAACCAGTTGGACGCGCCGACGAGCTTCATGACGGCCACCTCACGGCGCTTGCTGTACGCCGCCACCTGAATGGTGTTGGCGACCAGCAGCAGCGCGGCGATGCCCATCGCGACCGAGACGACCAGCGCCATGTTCTGGATCGACCCGATGATGCCGAAGATCTTCTCCAGCAGCTTCTTCTGGTCGACGACCTGTTTGATCCCGGCGATCGGGGCGTCGGCCGAGCCCGACGCGGTGGTCGTCGTGCCGGCGGAGGCACTCGGGCTGGGCGAGGGCGCCGCCGCGCTCGCGCTCGGGTCGGGCGAGGGCGAGGTGTCGTCCCCGGTGTTCAGGCCGGCGGCGACCTCCAGCGCATGGGCGAACTTGTCGGAGTTCTCCGGATTCTTCAGCGTCACCCGGAACGACGGCGGCAGCGACTCCGGCCCGACCGACTTGACCAGGTCGGGCAGGTCCCGGAACTGATCCTTGAAGCGCGTGTAGGCGGTCTCCTGGTCCTCGTAGAAGACGCTCTGCACCGCCGGGTCGCTCTTGAGGCGTGCCTCCAGGTCCGCCCGCTGCTGGTCGGTGATGTCGGTGTTGAGGAAGACCGACACCTGGACCTTGTCGTAGTAGAAGTCCTTCATGTCGCCGACCTGCAAGTACAGCATCAGACTGGCGCCCAGCATGGTCAGCGAGACGGCCATGGTAATGATCATGGCGATGGTCATCGTGACGTTTCGCCACAGGCCGACGAAGACCTCGGTCAGGACGTATTTGGCACGCATGGGGAATTCCTCCGGGGAAGGGGGTCTCTGCGATCGTACGGGCGCCGGCGAGCCTTCGCTCAGCCGTAGACGCCGCGGGCCTGGTCCCGAACGATCCGCCCGCCTTCGATCTCGATCACGCGGCGGCGCATCTGGTTCACGATGTTGGAGTCATGGGTCACCATGACCACGGTGGTGCCGGTCCGGTTGATCCGGTCCAGCAGGCGCATGATCTCGATGGAGGTGTCGGGGTCGAGGTTTCCGGTGGGCTCGTCGGCCAGCAGGATCAGCGGCCGGTTGACGAACGCCCGGGCCACGGCGACCCGCTGCTGCTCGCCACCGGAGAGTTCGTGGGGGTAGCGGTGCTCCTTGCCGCCGAGGCCGACCAGCTCCAGCACCTCGGGCACGACCCGCCGGGCCACGGCCTTGGACTTGCCGATGACCTCCAGCGCGAAGGCGACGTTCTCGTACGCCGTCCGGTTGGGCAGCAGCCGGAAGTCCTGGAAGACGCAGCCGATGCTCCGCCGGAAGCTGGCGATCCGCCAGCCGCGGATCGAGGTCACGTCCTTGTTGTTGACGATGACCTTGCCCCGGTTGGGGCTGATCTCGTGCAACAACAGTTTGATGATGGACGACTTGCCAGAGCCGGACGGACCGATGAAGAAGACGAACTCGCCCTTCTCGATCGAGACCGACACGTCGTCCAGCGAGGGTCGCGACGCCTTCGGGTAGGTCTTGGTCACATGCTCGAGCCGAATCACGGGCTGGAGTCTAGCCGGTCTGGCTCGGATGACCACGCCCGCGCCCGCCCCTGGCCGCGCTGCGGGTCACCTTTTCGATCCGCAAACTGTGCCCGACCGGACGATATAAGCGCAGGTCAGCCCGCAATCTGGCGCTGTTTGCGCCACCGGACGCCGGCCTCGATGAAGGGATCGAGGTCACCGTCGAACACGGCATTCGGGTTGCCGGTCTCGTGCTCGGTACGAAGATCCTTCACCATCTGGTAGGGGTGCAAGACGTAGTTGCGCATCTGGTCGCCCCAGGAGCCGGCCGCGTCGGCCTTGAGACCCTCCAGCGTGGCCTGCTCCTCCTGCCGCTTGCGCTCCAGCAGCCGGGCCTGCAGCACTCGCATGGCCGACGCCTTGTTCTGCAGCTGCGACTTCTCGTTCTGGCACGTCACGACGATCCCGGTGGGCAGGTGCGTGATCCGCACCGCCGAGTCGGTCGTGTTGACCGACTGGCCGCCCGGCCCGGACGACCGGTAGACGTCGACCCGGATGTCGTTCTCCGGAATCTCGATGTGGTCGGTCTGCTCCACGACCGGCAGCACCTCGACGCCGGCGAAGCTCGTCTGGCGCCGGCCCTGATTGTCGAACGGGCTGATCCGGACCAGCCGGTGCGTACCGGCCTCCACGCTGAGGGTGCCGTAGGCGTACGGGGCCTTGACCGCGAAGGTGGCCGACTTCAGGCCCGCCTCCTCGGCGTACGACGTGTCGTAGACCTCGGTCGCGAAGCCGTGGCGCTCGGCCCAGCGCAGGTACATCCGCAGCAGCATCTCGGCGAAGTCGGCGGCGTCGACACCGCCCGCGCCGGCCCGGATGTTCATCAGGGCCTCACGGGAGTCGTACTCGCCCGACAGGAGGGTGCGGACCTCGATCTCCTCGATCGCCTTCGCCAGCGCGGTCAGCTCGTTGCCGACCTCGGCCAGCGAGCCCGGGTCGTTCTCCGACTCGGCCAGCTCCAGCAGCACCTGGGCGTCGTCGAGGCGCCCGCGCAGCTTCTCGATCCTGGCGATCTCGCCGTTCACGTAGGAGAGCTTGGACGTCACCTCCTGCGCGCGGGCCTGGTCGTCCCACAGGTCCGGCACGGACGCCTGCTGCTCCAGCTCGGCCTTGTCGCGGCGCATCCGGTCGAGGTCCAGGACGGTCTCGACGTTACGCAGCGTCGCATCGAGCTGCTTGAACTGTTCGGCGAAATCGGCAGTGTTCACAACACAACAGTACTGGGGTGCGCTTGCTGATTTCTGCCAAGGGCGTTGGCCCGTCCGTCACGGGCCCTGGCGGTGCGTCAAGCGCGTCGCCGGGCTCCAAATGCGACGGCCGGTACGAAAGCGCCCCGGGCCGGCGGGCCCGGGGCGGGTGGATGCTCGGCGCGTCGCTTACCTGACCGGTGCCGACTTGAGCCAGCCGAGGGCGGCCCTGTGGTAGGCGACGGCGAAGTCCAGCGCGGCGGCGCCGTAGTCGTCACCCTCCTTCTTGGCCTCCTTCGCCTGTTCGCGGGCGACGTTCAGCTGCTCGGTGTGGTAGTCGCTGGCCCCCGAGATCAGCTCCTTGAGCTGTCCCGATCCGTGCTGGCCACCGAAGGCCATGCGCAGAGCGGTCGGGTTGCGCAGCAGATCGCGTCCTGCTGGCTCGTTCAGCCAGCGGCTGAACGCCCGCTTGCCCGAGGCGGTGATCGCGTAGGGCTGGCTCGCCCGCGGTCCGGGCTTGCCCAGCTTCACGTAACCGAGTTCGGCCAGCGCCGGCAGTTCGCGGTAGACCTGGCTGCGCGTCATCGACCAGTACGCCCCCAGGCGCCGGTCCGCGGCGGCCATGAGCTGGCCACCTGTCATGGGTCCTTCGTGCAGCAGCCCGAGAACGGCTGCCGCGGTTGCGTTGATTCCTGCTTCCGCCATGCCTCTACGCTGCCACTTTGTCGGTCCTCTGTCCACTATTTCGACTCATTCCACAGTGCACTGTCTGGCACAGACAGTCCAGGAGGGACCAGACGACCGGAGGATAGAGCTAGAAATTTGTCCGGTTTATGCCCTTGACCGCCTCATCCTGCGTCTTTAAGGTGTCAATTTAGTTAGTCAGCTTGCCTATCAGTTCCATCCATTAGGATCGCATCGCCGTTCGCGACGCCGGGAAAGCCCGGGTCGCGGACGTACCGGCCTTCCCCGGCACCGCGATCGAAGGAGCGAGGGATGCTGCGCCACCCGCCGCGTACGTCCCCCGGCCGCCTGGCCGGCTCGTCGAAACTCCTGCGCGCCATGAACGAGAGCGCTACCCTGGAGCACCTTCTCGACCGGGGTACGCTCACCCGCGGCGATCTGCGGGCGCTGACCGGACTGTCCAAACCCACCACATCGGACGTTCTGCGCCGGCTGACCGACGCCGGGCTGGCCGTCGTCGTCGGGCACACGCGGGGCGGACCCGGCCCCAACGCCGAGATTTACGCCGCCAACCCGGCCGCCGCTTACGCCGCAGCGGTGTCCGTACGCGAGACCGCCGACGCGAGCCGGCCGGAATTGACCGGTGCCTTGATCGATCTCGCCGGCACCGTCCACACGCGCACGCAGGAATCCGTTGACCTGTCCACGATCGATCCGCTCACCGCGGTGACGGCCCTCGTCGACCGGCTCGCCGGACGGGCCGGGCTGGAACGGTCGGCGGTGTCGCACGTGCATTTGGGCGTACCGGGTGCTTATGACCCCCAGGCCGGCGTCATCCGCCACATCGACGTCCCCGGCTTCGCGCGGCCGGGCCTGGTCACCGAACTCAGCGAGCGGCTGGGCGCCACCGTTCACGTGGAGAACGACGTCAACCTCGCGGCCATCGCAGAACGCGGGCGGGGCGTGGGCGCGGACGGCGACAGCTTCGCCCTCGTCTGGTTCGGCGAGGGCCTGGGCCTGGCCATCGATCTCGGCGGCCATCTGCTGCGCGGAGCGCGCGGCGGAGCGGGTGAGATCGGCTACGTGCCGGTCGGCTTCGGCGGCGTACCCCAGGACATGCAGAGCCTCGTCGGCGGTCCGGCGGTCGTCGGCCTGGCCCTCGCCCACGGCCTGTACGCCACCGAGCCCGGCGAGGCCGTCCACGCCGCCATCGCGGCCGGCACCACAGCTTTCCTGGACGCTCTGGCGGCTCGCATCGCGCAGTGCGTCGCCGCGGTCGCGGGCGTCCTCGATCCCCCGCTCATCGTCCTGGCCGGCGAGGTCGCCCAGGCCGGCGGCGAGGACCTGGCCGAGCGCGTACGCACAGCGACCAGATCGGTGACGCCGCTGGATATCCGCATCGCAGTCACCGGCATCGCCGACGACGCCGTGCTGCTCGGTGCCGTCGACGCCGGATTGCGGGCGGTCCGGGATGAATTGGTCGATTCGTTGCGTACCAAGGTTTCTGCGAGCTGACGCGCGACAGATCCAATATGGACGCATCGTTAGTCCATATGGAACAGCCGCTCCAAGTAGTCGATCTCGTCCTGGTCCTGGCGACTAGGCGGCGTCCCTCGCTCCGGTTTCGGCTCCTTCCGCGCTCTGGGCTCGTTTCCGGCTTTCGGGCCACCGTCGGCCGGCCCGTCGAGCAGGCGGCCGGCGAGGTCCATGGGATCGGCCAGTTGCACCACGTCGAAGGGATCGCCGAGCCACGCCAGGCCGTCGTCGAGCGTACTGTCGAGATACTGCTCCACCTCCGGAGCCGTCGTACGCCTCATTTCCCGGAGCTCCACCAGGATTTCGCCGTTGTCGCCCTCCGCCACCGGGGCGTACCCGGCCGAGCGCAGCAGCGCCAGCGTCCGATCCACCGAGCCCGCCGATATCAGCAGATACGGTGCGGGCTGCCACAGCGCCAGCGACTTCAGCTGAGCACTCGCGGCGACCTCGGCCAGCAAGGCGTCGTCGTCCGACCGGATCACGCACCCGGCCGCGCGTACGCGCAACGCGCCGTGCCGGCGAGCGACGTCGGAAATGAGGTACCGCAACGGTTGTGGCAGCGACCGCGACTGCGACACGCCGGTCAGCGCCGACTGAAGTTCCTTCGCCGACCGGCCGGCGTCGAGCGCCCGGCGTACGGACGACGCGCTGAACCGCCAGCAGCGGCCCTCCCGATCGGCGGCGCTGTCGAGCAGATCCGCCAGCGCCGCGGATGCCGTACCCGGGACGATGACCGTCAGATCGGCCTGGAAGATGCCGGATTCACTGGCCGGAGCAGCCAGTGCGGCGGCGGCTGTCTTTATCGGACAGACGGCACTGTCCATCCTGGTCACCGCGCGGCCGAGGCTGGTCGGCGCGCCGTGCGCGACCAGGCCTAGCGCCTGCGCCTCGGCCCAGATCGCCTCGACGACGCCGTCGGCGAGGTTGCCTGACAGCACCGGCGCGAACCATCGCACCGCCGCGATGAAGTCCGCCATGCTGGTCACGCCCTCGTCCTCGGGCAGGACCTGTTGGGCCACGGCGAAGAGCGTCATCCGTAACGTTTGCAGCGCCGCGTCGGCGGCGAAGAACGCCAGCGGCGGCTCCTGCTTGCCATCGGGCGGCTGCCAGGTCGGCAGGATCGCCATGCCCAGCCACGCATGCACGATCAGATCGGCGCGCTCGGCCGGAGTGAGCTTGCGGAACTCGTCGTAGCGCCGGGTCACGCCGACCTGGGCACCATCGGTCGACAGCAGGCCGATCTCGCCCGCGACCTCCATCCAGAGGCGTACCTGCGACTCCTCGACCGACAGGCGCTTGGCCAGGCGCTTGAGTTCGCGTACGCCGACCCCGCCGGTCTTGAGCAGCGCCACCGGCTGCCGGTCGCACTCGTCCACCACCGCACCGATCCGCTCGACCGCGGTCGTGACCACCGCACCGGCCTCCCGTTCGGGCAGCCCGGGCGGGATCGGCGCGGTCGGCACCAGCGGCGGCTGCGGGTGGAAGGGCGCGTGATAGGCCGGACCGCGCAGCGCCAGCCCGACCTCGGCCGGCATCTCCGCGCTGTAACTCCAATCGCGGGCGAACCCCAGCAGACCACGCTGCTGCGCCCAGTCCACATCGGCCGGATTCCCTTGGTACGAGCCCAGCAGCGACCCGAACGGCCGCCGCGAACCGTGCGCGGCCATGGCCTCTAGCAACAGCCGCGTCTTGGCCGGCGCTCCGGCGACGACGCGCCGCACCAGCTCACCATCGGCCACGAACGCCACCAGGCCCGCGATCAGGTCACCCCGCGAGCATCGGGAATCCAATCCCGTCGTACGCGCAATGCGCGTCAATTCGGCCAGCGTCAACCGCTCGAAGAGGGTCATGGCCGGCGGGCCGAGCCGCAGCGGCTCCCGGAACACCTCGCGCAGCGGAGCCGGGGCGATCAGCTCGTCGCCGTCGCGGACCACGACACCGATCTGATCGAGCTGATGGAGCACATCGGACAGTTCATCGTCGTCGGCGGCCCGGCCGACCAGGACCGCCAGCCGAGGCACCGCAACCGGCCCCGGCCCCAGCGCCGCCACCGCCTCCGCCACCTCCAGCAGCGGCGTGGGCGAGGACAGCAGGGCTTCACCGGCACCGAGGGGATCGCGCAGCCGCTCGGCCAGATCGGCCAGCGACGTGACCGCACCCTCCGGCCCGGCACCCAGCAGGCTTGGGCGGCTGTCCAACAGCACGGCCAGCCGGTCCTGCGAGATGCCGGCGAGCCACCGGAGAACCACGTCGGTCACAGAGGACACTGTCACGCCACAGCCCCCATCGGTCAATGTCCCGATGGAGGCTGTGGACAAAGAGCACGACTCGTCACCCCTGAACGGGTGACCGCTTACCGATCGTGCTTACCGCATGTGGGGGTACGTGTGGTCCAGCGGCGGCACGAAGGTCTCCTTGATGGTCCGCGGCGACATCCATCGAACGAGGTTCTGCCACGAGCCGGCCTTGTCGTTGGTGCCCGACGCCCGCGCACCGCCGAACGGCTGCTGGCCGACGACCGCGCCGGTGGGCTTGTCGTTGATGTAGAAGTTGCCCGCGGCGAAGCGCAGTGCACCCGTGGCCCACTCGATGACCCGCCGGTCGGTGGCGAAGATCGACCCCGTCAGGGCGTACGGTGCGACGCTTTCGGCCTGGCGTACGGTCGCCTCGAAGTCGGCGTCGTCGAAGACGTGTACGCCCAGAATCGGGCCGAAGTACTCGGTCGTGAACAGCTCGTGGGTCGGGTCGGTGCACTCCACCACGGTGGGCCGCACGAAGTAGCCCTCGCTGTCGTCACAGGTGCCGCCCGCGATCACCGTGCACGGTTCGGACTTGGCCACCATCTCCAGCGCGGACTTGTGCTTGGCGAACGCACGCGCATCGATCACAGCGCCGCCGAAGTTGCCCAGATCCGTGACGTCGCCGTACTTCAGCGATTCGGTGACGGCCGCCAGCTCGTCGCGTACGCCGTCCTCCCAGAGCGACCGCGGCACGTACGCCCGCGAAGCGGCCGAGCACTTCTGGCCCTGGTACTCGAACGCACCCCGGACCAGCGCGGTGACCAGAGCCTTCGGGTCGGCGCTCGGGTGGGCGACGACGAAGTCCTTGCCGCCGGTCTCGCCGACGATGCGCGGGTAGGACCGATAGCTGGTGATGTTCTTGCCGACCTCCTGCCACAGGTGCTGGAACACCCGGGTCGAGCCGGTGAAGTGGATGCCGGCCAGGTCGGGATCGGTCAGCGTGACCTCCGAGACCGCGATGCCGTTGCCGGTCACCATGTTGATGACGCCGGGCGGCAGGCCGGCCGCCTCGAACAGCCGCATGATGTAGTGCGCCGCGAACTGCTGCGCGTGCGCCGGCTTCCACACGACGGTGTTGCCCATCAGGGCCGGCGACATCGGCAGGTTGCCGGCGATCGCGGTGAAGTTGAACGGCGTGACCGCGTAGACGAAGCCCTCCAGCGGCCGGTGGTCGAACCGGTTCCAGACGCCCGCCGACGAGTTGGGCTGCTCGCCCAGCAGCTTGTGACCGAAGTGGACGTTGAACCGCAGGAAGTCGATCAGCTCGCAGGCCGCGTCGATCTCGGCCTGGTAGACCGTCTTCGACTGGCCCAGCATCGTCGCCGCGTTGAGGGTGTCGCGCCAGGGGCCGGCCAGCAGCTCGGCGGCCTTGAGGAAGATCGCGGCCCGGTCCTCGAAGGGCAGGTCGCGCCACATCGGAGCGGCCTTCTTCGCAGCCGTTACCGCCGCCACGGCATCGGCGTTAGTCGCATTGTGGGTGACTCCCAGCACGTGCGCATGCTTGTGCGGCTGGACGATGTCGATCGCCTCACCGCTCGCCATCCGCTGCTGCCCGTCGACGGTCATCGTCAGGTCGAGCTTGTCACCGGCGAGCTCCGCCAGCCGGCGTTCCACACCGGCGCGTTCGGGACTGCCCGGTTCGTAGTTGCGGACCGGCTCGTTGCGAGGTTCGGGCGTGACGAAGAGGGCATCCATCGAGTGCTCCCAGACGTTGACGGCGGTGGCAAGGTCTCCGCCTCATCCTTGCACGCCCCGGGCACTCCGACGACGAGTCCCGGCGCACCGTGTGACGACCGCCGCACCGCCGGTCACACCGTCACCTCTGACCACTGCGGTGTACTCGGCGGCGGTGGCTACGCTTAGTCCGCCCCTCATCAAGGAGAAGACCCGATGACGCAGCCCGATACCGCCCCCCGGGTTCAGCCCGCCGGCTCACCGGACCCACCCAAGGTCGGCGTCAGCACCACCCTGGCCGTCATCGGGCTGGTCTGGCTGGCGGTGACCCTGGCCGTCGGGCGCGGCTCCCTGCACGGCAGCGGCGGCGACATCGCCCTCAGCACCGCGGTCCTGTCGTTGCCGGCGCTGATCCAAGCAGCCCTCTTCGCGGGGGCCACAACGGGATTCGCGGTCGGCTTCGCCGTCACCCAGACCGGCCGGCGCTACCTCATCGCAGTCCTGTCCGGCCTCGGCATCGGTGCGCTCGCCCTGGCGGTTGTCCTGCTGGCTTACGCCATGCCGACCGGAGCCGGCATCGCCCTGGCCGCAACGGTCGCCCTCGCCAGCGCGCTCGGCGGAGCCCTAAGCGCGGTACGCCCCGCCCCGATGATCTCCTCTGGCCTGCTCGCCGTGGTTCCCGTGCTCGTCATCGGCTACCTTGTCGGCCACTTCTCCGAAGACCTGCTGCGGCTGTTCGGCGATACCGGCTCCGCGGCCGGCCGCTACAGTGCATCCGGGTATCTCGGCTTCACCTCTGCTCTGGTTCAGGGGCTCGTCGCCGGGCTCGTCGCGTACTTGCTGCTGCGGCGCAGCGGACTGAAGTTCCCGGCGTACGGGCTCGCCGGTGCGCTGCCCGGCCTCGTCATCGGCGTCGCCGAAGTCTTCACGCGGGTCGCCGCTCCGCGGCTGCTGTCGCTCGCCAGCGAGGTCAGCGCCTGGGACAAGATCGTTTACGACCTGGGCAACGGCAACCGAGCCAACCAGGCCCTCGTCGTCTTCTTCGTGGGGGCGCTGACCGCAATCATCGCCCACGGCCGGACGCTGCCCCGCTCCGCGTCCTGAGCACCGCCGCTCGACAGCTGCGAGCACCAAGATCCTGTTTAGATCAGGGATACTGCCCGCTTGTGACCGGTCACACGAGGTTATATCCCTGATCTAAACAGGATCTTGGCGAAGCCCAACGGCGGGCCAGCAGCAGACGGCCGAGTTAGAGAAGAACGGCTGCGGTTGCGAGCCAGGCCCCGTCGGCCTGCCGCTCAATGCGGAAAGCAAAGGCAATCACGGTGCCGTAGGCGTTGAGCACCACGGCCGCCTCACCGATCCCGGGCCGGGGCTCGCACACCCGCAGCCGTCGCGGCTTGACGACCTCGCCCCGCACCGCGGTCCGGGGCCGGTGCTCGCCGACCCGCCGGGCGAGCCGGGCGATCTCCTCGGTGATCTGGATGGCTTCGGCCGGGCGGCACACCCGCACGAGCTGACCGCTGGGCCGGAAGCCCTGGCATACCTCGATCACCAGCATGAGGAAGCGGCGGGCCGCGGTCTGGCACACCCCGGAGGCGCCGACCAGTGCCTCCAGCGGAAGCGGCTCGGGGACCGCGGCGGGCACGATCGCGGCGTCGAGCGGGGAGGGGCGCGACACAACCTCGTCGGCGGTTGCCGGCTCATGCGGCGGTGCCGGTAGCAGCCGGTGAACCGATGTCATCGCGAAGCCTCCGTTTGCTTCCGTTTGCCTAGCGTCACAGACAGTTGTAGGTCACGCCACCGGCCCCTGTCAAGACTCGGGGACATCGCTTCCCACGAATGGATTGTCCCGGATGAAGTCGGCGGTCTCGGAGTACAGGCGGGCGATGAAGTCCTCCAGCTTGGCGCGCTCGACCCGCCACTGCCCGCGGCCACCGATCTTGATGGCCGGCAAGTCGCCGCGGCGCACGAGGGCGTAGACCTGAGCGAACGAGATGCTCAGCTCGTCGGCAACGTCGTTCAGTTCGAGGAAGCGCCGCTGTTCCATCCGGGAGACCTCATAAGGCTGCGTTTGCTTCAGTTTGCCACGGGAGGCGCGTACGCAACAGGGCAGACCGTCCCCCACCGGAGCCTGCGGCGGGTGTACTAAGGACAGGAACGGATGTCAGGAGGACGAAGTGGCGGAGATGGTCCGGGTCTATCTGGCCGCCACCCTGCCGATGCTTGCCAAGGCGAGCGCGGCCGGGCAGGTCGAGCCGCTCGCCGCGCATGCGGTGACCCCGGCGCTGCGGGAGTGGTATGTGGAAGGCGACGAGGAGGAGCTCGAATACGTCGCTTTCACCCGCGCGGCCCAGGATGCGCTGCGCCTGTTACGGGCGGATACGGGTGCGCAGCCCCGGCGGGTCGTGATCTCGGCCGACGTTCCGGCGCCGCGCGTACGCCCGGCCGACGGCGAGCTGGGGTCGAGCGGGGTCGTGATCAGCGGCGAAGTCTCGTTGAGCAGTGTGGCGTCGTTCCACGTCGACGACGCCGATGCCGAGGCCGACGTGGCCGCCGCCGCCGACGTGGTCGAAGAAGCCGCCGCCGGCGACCCGGACGCGCAGTTCACCGTGGACAGTGCCGAAGACCACGACCTTCTCTGGTACGCGCCCAGCGAACTGACCCACGTACTGGACGAGCTGGCCTAGCCAAGACCAGCTCGCCGCAGATGCGTTTGAAGGACGGGAGGATCAGCCCGCCGCGCCGTGGCAGCGCTTGTACTTCTTGCCACTGCCGCACGGGCACGGCGCGTTACGGGAGGCGGCCGCGACGACCTGGCCGGCCGGAACCGCGTTGCGCTTGCCACCGCCGCGCGGCGACGGCTTGCGGCCGTCCGCCGCGGCGGTGCCGAGTCCCAGGGCCGGAGCCTGCTCGATCTTGGTGCCACCGCCCTCGGACGGCGAGGTGTAGCTCAGGTTGCGCGGCTGCGACGAGCCGCCGAGCCCCTTCGCCTTGATCTCGACGCTGGACTCCGGGTGCGGCACGGCCAGCCCGACCGGTCCCGCCGGAGCCGGCTCGGCCGGCGCCTGCTCGACCTGGACCTCCAGGTTGAACAGGAAGCCGACGGCCTCCTCCTTGATGCCGTCCATCATCTGGGCGAACATGTCGAAGCCCTCGCGCTGGTACTCCACGAGCGGGTCGCGCTGGGCGTACGCCCGCAGGCCCACGCCTTCCTGCAGGTAATCCATCTCGTAGAGGTGCTCGCGCCACTTGCGGTCGATGACGGCCAGCAGCACCTGGCGCTCGACCTCCCGCATCGGCTCGGTGCCGAGGGTCTCCTCCCGGCGGTCGTACGCCGCGTGAATGTCTTCCTTCAGCTGGGCGATCATGAACTCGGGGTCGAGGTTGGCCTTCTGGCCGCCGGACTCCTCGACCAGCTCGTCGACGGTGATGCCGACCGGGTAGAGCTGCTTGAGGCTGGTCCACAGCTGGTCGAGGTCCCACTCCTCGGCGTAGCCCTCGCCGGTCGCGCCGCGGACGTACGCCTCGACGGTGTCGTCGAGCATGTGCCGGACCTGCTCGTGCAGGTCCTCGCCGTCGAGGACGCGCTTGCGCTCGGCGTAGACCACCTGGCGCTGCTTGTTCATGACCTCGTCGTACTTGAGGACGTTCTTGCGGATCTCGGCGTTCTGGGCCTCGATCTGGGTCTGCGCGCCCTTGATCTGGCGGCTGACCATCTTCGACTCGATCGGCACGTCGTCGGGCAGGCCCAGCCGCTCCATGACCGCCTCGACGGCGCCCGAGCGGAACCGGCGCATCAGCTCGTCCTGCAGCGACAGGTAGAAGCGGGACTCGCCGGGGTCGCCCTGGCGGCCCGACCGGCCGCGCAGCTGGTTGTCGATGCGGCGGGACTCGTGGCGCTCGGTGCCCAGCACGTAGAGGCCGCCCGCCCCGATGACCTCGCCGGCCTCCCGGGCGCACGCCTCCTCCCACGCCGGCAGGATCTCGTCGTACGCCTTGAAGTAGTCGTCGCCGTGCTCCTCCTCGGTCAGGCCGCGCTGGCGCAGCTCGGCCATGGCCAGGAACTCGGGGTTGCCGCCGAGCAGCACGTCGGTGCCGCGGCCGGCCATGTTGGTGGCCACCGTTACCGCGCCCTTGCGGCCGGCCTGGGCCACGATCTCGGCTTCCTTCGCGTGGTACTTGGCGTTGAGGACCGAGTGCGCGACGCCCCGGCGGCGCAGCATGTTCGACAGCTTCTCGGAGTTCTCCACCGACACCGTGCCGACGAGGATCGGCTGGCCGGCGTTGTGCCGCTCGAAGATGTCCTCGACGACCGCCTCGAACTTGGCCTTTTCGCTCTTGTAGATGACGTCGGGCTGGTCCTTGCGGATCATCGGCTGGTGGGTCGGTATGGTCACGACGCCGACGTTGTAGACCTTGTTGAACTCGGCGGCCTCGGTCTGCGCCGTACCGGTCATGCCCGACAGCTTCTCGTAGAGGCGGAAGTAGTTCTGCAGGGTGATCGTGGCGAGGGTCTGGTTCTCCTGCTTGATCTCGACGTTCTCCTTCGCCTCGATCGCCTGGTGCATGCCCTCGTTGTAGCGGCGGCCGTGCAGGATGCGGCCGGTGAACTCGTCGACGATCAGCACCTCGCCGTCGTTGACGATGTAGTCCTTGTCCCGCTTGTACAGCTCCTTGGCCTTGATGGCGTTGTTGAGGTAGCCGACGAGCGGGGTGTTGACCGACTCGTAGAGGTTGTCGATGCCCAGCCGGTCCTCGACACGGCTGATGCCGCGCTCGCTGATCGCGACGGTCCGCTTCGACTCGTCGACCTCGTAGTCGCCCGCGCCGTCCTTGCCGCGCTCCAGGCGGGCGACGACCTTGGCGAACTCCTGGTACCAGCGAGCCGACTGCTCGGCCGGGCCGGAGATGATCAGCGGCGTACGCGCCTCGTCGATCAGGATGGAGTCGACCTCGTCGACGATCGCGAAGTTGTGGCCCTTCTGCACCAGCTCCTCGTGCGACCACGCCATGTTGTCGCGCAGGTAGTCGAAGCCGAACTCGTTGTTCGTGCCGTAGGTGATGTCGCACTCGTACGCCGCGCGGTGCTCGGCGGAGGGCCGGTTGGGCAGGATCACACCGACGGACAGGCCGAGGAAGCGGTGCACCCGCCCCATCCACTCGGCGTCGCGCTGGGCCAGGTAGTCGTTCACCGTGATGATGTGTACGCCCTTGCCCGACAAGGCGTTCAGGTACGCCGGCAGCAGCGCGGTCTGCGTCTTGCCCTCACCGGTCTTCATCTCGGCGATGTTGCCGAAGTGCAGCGCGGCGCCGCCCATGATCTGCACGTCGTAGTGGCGCTTGTGCAGCACCCGGCGCGCCGCCTCGCGGACCGTCGCGAAGGCCTCGGGGAGCAGGTCGTCGAGGGTCTCGCCGTCCGACCAGCGCTCCTTGTACTGTTCGGTCAGCTCGCGCAGCTCGGCGTCGGTGAGGTCGGTGTAGTTGTCCTCGATCGAGTTGACGGTGGTCGCGATCGCCTGAAGACGGCGCAACATACGACCCTCGCCAGCGCGGAGGATCTTCTCAAAAATCGACACGGGTCAGCGCTCCCCTAGATGGTCTGCCGACCCATCCTAGGCGGAGAAAGGGCTGATCACCCACCCGCGCCCGGCGCCGTGCGACAAAACCGGTAAGAACCGCTCAAAGCAGCACCGGATTAACCGTTCGCGGCGGGTGGCAGACTCGACCTATGACCAGCCCGTATGACGCTCCCCAACCGGTACTGACGGCCGTCACCGATCGCGGCGAGAAGATCACGCTGCGGCTGCCCGAGGAGCGGGACGCCGAGGCCCTGGTGATCGCCTGCTCGGACCCCGAGTCGACCCGGTGGACCACCATCTCCCCCGGCTACGACCTGACCCGCGCGCACGGCTTCATCACGGAGTACGCGCCCGGGTGGTGGCAGCGCCGGCGGGGGGCGGTCTGGGTGATCGCCGATCCGCAGGACGAGTACGGCGCCCAGATCGATCTGCGCGTCTACGACTCGGATCCGGAAGTGGCCGATGTCGGCTTCCTGGCCTCACCGCACGCGCGCGGCCGGGGCTACATGACGGCGGCGCTGCGGGCGGTCGCCCGGTTCGGCATCGAGGAACTGGGCCTGCAGCGAGTCGAATGGAAGGCGCACGTCGGCAATGACGCCAGCCGCCGGGTCGCGGAGAAGGCCGGTTTCACCATGGAAGGCATCCTCCGCATGGGCTGCGCCGCGCACGGCGAACGCCACGACGCCTGGATCGCCAGCTTCCTGCCGTCCGACCTCGACACGCCGGGCCCGCAGCAGTGACGGCGCTTTTCGCGTACCCGGAAAGGGTGGAACGAGAGGGCCTGGAGCTGCGCTTCCCGCGCGAGTCCGACGCGCCCGCGGTCCGGGTGGCCGTGGATGACGACCAGACGCGGCGCTTCCTAGCGTCGGTGCCGGACCAGGTGACAGACGGCTTCGCGCAGGCGTGGTGCGGCGCGGACGCCGAGCGGATCCGCGAGCAGCACGGCGTGCGCTACGTGGTGTTCGACGGCGCCGAGCTGGTCGGCGGCGTGACCTTCAAGCGGGTGGTGGCCGAGCGAACGCAAGCCGAGATCGGTTACTGGGTGGCGGCGGCCGCGCGGGGCAAGAGTGTGGCCACGAAGGCGGTACGCGCAGCGGTGGCGGCAGCGTTCGAGGCCGGGCTGGGCCGCATCGAGCTGCTGGCCGAGCCGGAGAACCCGGTGTCGCAGCGGGTGGCCCTGGCCGCGGGCTTTCACCGCGAAGGCATCCGGCGCATGCCCGCCGGGCGGGGCCGCGACCGCTACGACTTCGTGGCGTACGCCCGCCTCAGCACCGATCCGGGCGATCCGATCCCGCGCGTGATACCGGACCTGCCCGACGGCCGGCTGACCGACGGCGTCGTCACGCTGCGCCCGGTGTCCCCGGCCGACGTTGACGACCTCGTACGCCTGATGCGCCGGCCCGAAGTAGCGGCGACGAGCTTCGGCGACGCGTCGCGGGAAGCGGTGCAGCGCAAGTGTTCCCGAGTGGCGTCGAGCTGGATCGCGGGCGAGCGCGCCGACATGGCCATCACCGATGCCCAGACCGGTGCGTTCGCCGGCGACATCAACTTCCTGTACTTCATGCCCTTCCTCCAGGAGGGCATGATCGGCTACAGCCTCCTGCCGGAGTTCCGGGGCCGCGGCTTCGCCACGCGGGCGGTGAACCTCATGGCGCAGTGGGCGTTCGACCACGTACGCATCGCCCGCCTGGTCGCCGGGACCGACCCGGACAACACCGCATCCCAGCGAGTGTTGCAGCGGGCCGGATTCACCAACGAGGCGTACATGCGCGACCGGCTGCCCGGCCCCGGCGGCGGCCGCCTGGACGACATCCAGTGGCTGCGCCTCCCCGGATAGGGGAAATCGCCGCCGCGCTCGCGAAGGGCGCGGCGGCAACGGCGGGGAGGGATTTACAAGGCGAGGGTGATGACGCCGTAGTCGTACGCCTTGCGCCGGTAGACCACGCTGGGCCGGCCGGAATCCTTGTCGTTGAAGAGGAAGAAGTCGTGCCCGACCAGCTCCATCTGGTAGAGCGCGTCGTCGATGGTCATGGGTTCGGCGGAGAATTCCTTCTCCCGCACGATGTGCCAGGGCTCGTCATCCTGGTTCGGCTCGTGCCCGTCGACCGCCGTGGCCGCGGGCGGTTCGAACAGGGCCAGCCCGGCGGTGGCGGCGGCGACGGAGACCGGCGTACGCCGTCCCCGGTGCACGCGGCGCCGGTCGGCGGAGCGGCGCAGCCGCTGCTCAAGCTTGGTGCTGGCCAGGTCGAGGGCGCTGTAGAAGTCGCCCGAGATGGCTTCGGCCCGCACGACCGGTCCCCGGCTCACGCAGGTGATCTCGACGTGCTGGCAGCGATCGGACTGGCGCGGATTGCGCTCGTGGAACAGTTCGACATCGATCCGCTGGATCTTCTGGTCGTATCGCTCGACCTTCTGCAGCTTATCGGCGACGTGTACCCGGTAATGGTCGGGCACTTCGACGTTACGGCCCTTGACGACGATGTCCACGCCTGATCGACCTCCCACGGTCTTTCCTTCCTGCCGCGGTGTTGCAGGCGGCAAGAGACTTCCTGTGGTGGCGCCCCGGCGTCCGCGCTCGGGGCGATCTGACGGCTACCCCTCCCGCTCGGTCTTACACCCCTGGGGGTGCGACTTGCCTAGGTCTTTGACGCTAGCTGCTCGTTGCCAGCCCGTCATCCCTTGTCTCAAGACCGTTTTGCTGGGATTCGCCCTTTCGAGTCATTACCCGTACGATCGCCTCGCCGTTGCCGCCAAGGTGGCGCAGGCCCCCGCTTCGACACCCGTCCGCCGCAGCGCATCGGCCGCCGCGGCCAGCGTCGCTCCGGTGGTCATCACGTCGTCCACCAGCACGACCATGCGGTCCGCCGGCAGCCGCCGGGTGCGCGTACCGAACCCGGCCGCCGCCGCTCTCCCGGCCGCGTCCAGGTGCAGGGAATCCTGCTTCGCCACTCCTATCAACGGGTACGCCGTGTGCACGTCACGGCCGGCGTCACGCAGCCGGCGAGCGGCCACTTTGGCCAGGCGCGCCATGTGGTCGCCGTGGCGTTCGCGCGCCGCTTTCGGCGTATCGGGGATCGGCACCAGGAGCACGGGCTGATCGCCGGCCGCCTCGACCACCACGCGGGCGAGCAGCGCTCCCAACGGTGCGGCCAGCCCGTGCCGCCCCCGATCCTTGTACGCCACTATCAGGCTGCTCAGCGGATCGGCGTACGCGCCAAGGGTGAACGACCACGGCAGGCCCGGCGGTGCGGGCGTGGGCCGGGCATCCCGCGGAGCGAGCGCCTCGACGGTCGTGACACAAGCGGTGCAGGCACCGTGGCGGAGGGTGACACGCTCGGCGCCGCAGCCGGCGCAGCTGGTCGGCAGGACCAGATCCGCCAGCGTCGCCCAGCTCATGGCTATGACAGGAAGAAGGCGTTGACCGGCGAGCGGCCGGCGGGCTCGCCGAGGACGTCGCCGGCCACGGAGACGAACCGCGAGGTGGCGTCGCGGGCCAGATCGTTGGCGGTGAGGAAGATGCGCCGGTCCGGCCCGGTGTCGGTCGGGTCGTCCAGGCTGGCGGTCAGCGACGTGACCGCCGAGGTGAGGACGTCGCCCTCCAGCCAGCCGCTGTCGGAGGTCGGGTGCAGCGGATTGCCCACCATCCCGCCGTCGAGCGTGACCTCGACGACCCGGGTCTGATCCTCGTAGGTGCCGCTGACGGCCAGCCAGCTCTCGCCGGTGAAGGCGACACCGTTGAGGCTGGCCAGGATCGTCGGCACCACCCGGCCGGCGCTGATGGTGAACGCGTTGTCGGACTTCGCCAGCGTCGCGGTGTAGAGCCGCCCGCGGTCGATGTACGCCATCCGCCGCCCGTCCACCGCCACGGAGAAGGCGCTGACCCTCATCTTCATGGCCACATCGCGGGTGGCCAGGCGGACGTGGTGCAGCCGGCCGTCGGCGATCAGGAAGAGGCTGTCGTCGTCGACGAAGACCAGGTGGCTCAGCTGCTTGCCGCCGAGCGGAGTGACGGCCGTCAGCTTCGCACCCTTGCCCGCGGCGATCAGCAGGGCCGTCTTTCCCCGGGCATCGCGGGTCACCAGCGCGATCCGGTTCACCTCGCCGGTCCGGCGATCGGCCCCGTACGCCGCCCATTCCACGTCGCGGTTCTGCTCATCGGTCAGCAGCGGCACCGGGCTGGGGCTAATCTCCCCCGCGTTGCGTACGCGCCGCAGACGATGGTCGTCGACGGCGAACGCCTGCTGCGAACCGGGCATCACCACCTTGACGGCGGTCGGGTTGTCCTTCAAGTACGCCGCTCCGGCGGCCTTCTTCTCGACGCTGTCAACGCGGATGATGACCGGTGACTTGTCGGTATCACTGGTCAGCGCCCGGCACTCCGGCAGCAGGGTCCAGGTGAGCTGCGAGGCCAGCCGGTCGAGGTTCGTCTCACCGGTGAGACCGGTGAAGTTGAGGACGAGGCGGTTCGGGCCGAGCTTGCCCGGCAGGTCCGGCATCGAAATGCCGTCGGGCAGCAGCTGCACCGCGCCCTCCAGCCGCGGCGACGGGCCGGCGAGCAGCCACTCGACCAGCTTCTTCTCGCGGGTCGCCTCCTGCCACTCCCACTCACTGGGCACATAGCGCCCGTCCGGGATGAGGAACCGGTTGGACCGATCCCAGAAGTAGAGGTTGCGATACACGAAGTAGCTGGCCAGCGCGGTCGTCGACAGCAGCAGCCCCTCGGGCGCGTTGGCGACGTTCTTGATGAGCAGCTGCTGGCCGGACTTGGCCTCGGCGTCGCGGATGTTGTTGTCGGTGAGCTGCTTGGCGACGGTGAACTTCACTTCCCGTGGCGCCGACTCGGAGGCCGGTGTCAGCCAGCCGTGCTTGTCCAGCCGGCCCAGCGGCACGAGGGTGAAGAAGACGTTAGTGTCGCGGCCCAGCGCGCCCTGGACTTCCTCCACCCGGTCGTACTTCACCCAGACGACCGTGATCCGGTTCTCGTTGTCCCACCGCCGGTCGGCGGCGAACTCCGGGGTCATGTAGCTCTTCCAGCGGCCGAGCGCGCCCTTGGTGTCGGCCGGGTCACCGGCGGCCTGGTGAAGAAAGTTGAGGACGAGCTCTTTCGGCGCGGTCTGGGTCTCGTGGCTCAGCGGTGGCGATTTGCGCGGCCCCCCGCCGGTGCCCGCCGACGGGCCGGGGCCGTCCACGATGACACCACCGCGCGAGGCCACACCGCATCCGGCCAGCCCGGCCAGGCTCGCCAAGCCGGCCAGGCGCAGCAGATCACGCCGGTTCATCGAGCCGTCGCGGTTCATCAGGCCACCCCCGCGATCTGCTTGTCCTCGGCAGCCTCACCTTTGCCGGTGGCCGGCGGCACCGTCTCGCCGGCCGGAGCCGCCGGCTGCACCGGTATCACCGGGTCGGACGGCGGTGCCAGCGGCAGCGGCGAGGAGACGAGGCGGTCACCGGCGCGTACCGGGATCGTCAGGCGGAACTGGGCCCCGGCGCCGGGCTCGCCCCACGCCTCCAGCCAGCCGCCGTGCAGCCGGGCGTCCTCGACCGCGATGGACAGGCCGAGACCGGTGCCGCCGGTCTGCCGCGCCCGCGACGGATCGGCCCGCCAGAACCGGTTGAAGACCAGCTTCTCCTCGCCGGGCTTGAGGCCGATGCCGCGGTCGCGGACGGTCACCGCGGCGGCATGCTCATCCGCGCCGAGGGTGATCGTGACCGGCCGCCCTTCGGAGTGCTCGACGGCGTTGCCCACGAGATTGCGCAGCACCCGCTCGACCCGGCGGGGATCCATTTCGGCGATGACCGGCCGCTCCGGCAGCCGCAGCTCCACTGCGACCCCGGCGCGGAGGGCGACCGAACCCAGGCGGTCGGCCACGCGGCGGACGATGGCGGTCAGATCGGCCGGTTCGGCGTCGAGCATGGCGAAGCCGGCGTCGAACCGGCTGATCTCCAGCAGGTCGCTGAGCAAGCCCTCGAACCGGTCCAGCTCCTTCTGCAACAGCTCGGCACTGCGAGCGACCGCGGGTTCGAACGCGTCGCGCTCGCTGTGGAGCAGGTCGGCCGCCATGCGTACGGTCGTCAGCGGCGTACGCAGCTCATGCGAGACGTCCGATGTGAACCGGCGCTGCAGCCGCGACATCTCCTCCAGCCGCACGATCTGCCGCTGGAGGTTGGCCGCCATCTGGTTGAACGAGCGGGCCAGCATGGCCAGGTCGTCCTCGCCCCGGACCTCCATGCGCTGGTCCAGCAGGCCGGCCGACAGCCGCTGCGCGGTCCGGGCGGCATCCCGCAGCGGCGTGACGACCAGCCGGGTCACGGCGACGACCACGAGCACCAGCAGCAGCACCAGCAGTACGCCCAGCAGGCTGATGGTGGCGCGGAAGTCGCTGCTGATCGCCTCGGCGGTGTCGAGCGGTACGAGGTAGTACAGCTCAAGCTGGCCCCACTTGGTGGGCACAGGGGTTCCGTAAGTCAAGTAGATGTGCTTGCCCCGGCCGATGTCGGCCTCGACGATCTCGCTGGCGATGTTGCCCTTGACGGCGACCTGGGTCCGCAGCGCTTCGGGGATGGCCAGCCCGACCTTGCCGCTGACGTCGTCCGGCGCCGACTTGAAGCCGTTGGCGAACAGGGTCAGCGCGGTCTGTTCCTTCAGCTTCTCGGCCGCCATCGCGATGATGGTGCCGCCGCCCTGCTGCGGCGTGACCTGGAGCTGTCCGAGCACGATGCTGGCGGCCGCGGTGACCGCCGTACTCGGCTCGCCGTACCCGGACAGCTGGGTGATGGCGTAGTCGCGGCCGCTGTCGAGCTGGCTGCGTACGCTCTTGCGAGCACCGTCGATCTGCGCGCTCGTGTTGCGCTCGGCGACCAGGATGCCGAAGCCGCCGACGAGGGAGCCGGACAGCACCAGTGTTATCAGGCCCGTACGCAGACCCAGCGAGCGGCGCCAGAGCTGGCGAGCGATGACCAGCCCGGTGGCCGTACGCCGGCCCAGCGGCCCGGCCGCCTGGAGTCCCCGTTTCACCGCACGCGTCAGAGCCCGGCGTACCTGCTGGGCTGGAGTGGGGGTTGCCGCGCTGTCGGGGCCGCTGGTGGGGTGGTCCATGGGACACCCAGACTAGCTGGTGCCCGCCTTGTAACCCACTCCGCGAACGGTCAGGATGATCTCTGGGCGCTCGGGGTCGGGCTCGATCTTCGCGCGCAGCCGCTGCACGTGGACGTTGACCAGACGGGTGTCCGCCGCGTGCCGGTAGCCCCAGACCTGTTCCAGCAGGACCTCGCGGGTGAAGACCTGGCGTGGCTTGCGGGCCAGCGCGACGAGCAGGTCGAACTCCAGCGGGGTCAGCTTGACCTCCTCGCCGTAGCGGGTCACGGTGTGCGCCGGTACGTCGATGGTGATCTGGTTGCCGGGCGGCCCGATCGTGAGCATCTCCGGTGCCGAGTCCTCGCCGCGGCGCAGCCGGGCGCGTACGCGGGCCACCAGCTCCTTGGGCTTGAACGGCTTGACCACGTAGTCGTCGGCGCCGGACTCCAGGCCCAGCACGACATCGACGGTGTCGCTCTTGGCGGTCAGCATGACGATCGGGATGCCCGACTCGGCACGGATGGCGCGGCAGACGTCGATGCCGCTCATACCGGGCAGCATCAAATCCAGCAGCACTATGTCGGGGCGGGCCTCGCGGAAAGCGGCCAGCGCCCGCTCGCCGTCGGCCACGAAGGCGGGCAGGAAGCCCTCGCTGCGCAGCACGATGCCGAGCATCTCGGCGAGGGCGGGGTCGTCGTCCACAACCAGGACCCGGGGTCTCATGGGGTCCAATATTGCACCCCGATGCGGTTCGCTCGCAGCCACCGTGCGGATCTTTCCGCCGACCCGTTCGACATTTCCGGTCATAGCCCCCATTCCGCGGTCGCGGTTACGCGGGGTTCGCGCGGACATGCCACGATGTCGGCCGTGCGCACCCCTTCGGTCCCGCTGCGACCGCTCACCGTGGGCGAGCTCCTCGACGCCGCCGCCGAGGTGACCCGCGGTGCGGCTCCGGCCCTGCTCCCGGTCGCCGCCGTGCTGGCCGCCGCCGAGCAGGTGCTGATGGTCGGGCTGCGTACGGAGTTCTTCGACGGCTCGGTCTTCCCGGGCGTCAGCGACCTTATCGGCGACGCGTGGTTCGCGGTCGCGGTCGGCTTCGGCACCGAAGTCATGATCATTTCGCTGCTCGGCCTCATCGCCGGGCGGGCCGCCGCGGCCGGTGCGGTCGGCGGCTCCCTGCGGCCCGCTCAGCTCCTCAGCGGACGGAGCCTGCCGGCCGGCGTCGCCCTCGCGATGCTCAACGGGCTCATCGTCTTCGCCGTCGGCTTGTTGCCACTCGGGTGGCTCCTGGCGTACCCCTTGATGGGAATGGCGACGGCGGCGCTCGTGATCGACGGGACCGCAGCCGGGCGGTCCTGGCTGCGGGGCATCGCCCTGGGCACCCGCTCGGGCGGGCGGGGCGCGGCGATCCGGCTCCTGGGCTACCTGTCGTGGCTGATGGCCCGGCTGGCCTTCGGCCTCGGCTCGGTGGCCGGCCTGCAAAGCCTGGGCATCGTGCCGGGCGGGCCGGTCAACCCGTGGGTCAGCGCGGGCTTCCTGTTCGTCATCAACACCGTGGCGTACGCGTCGCTGGCCAGCCTGGACGCGGTCCTGCTGATCGAGACGCGCATCCGCACCGAGGGCCTGGACATCGCGCTCACGCGCAAGCCCGGCGACCTGGAGCCGGAGGACCTGGCGGTGGTGCGGTGATCCGGGACTGGACCGAGTTCGTCGCTGCGATCGGCGACATCGTCTCGCTGCCGCTGCTGCTTCTGCTGATGTTCGCCGCGACTGCGGTCGTTGCGATCCTGTGGTTCACGTACCCGGCTTGGGTGCCTCGCCGCAATCCGTTCGCCCGGATCCGGCGGCGGCGCTCCCGTGAGCCTCGCGACGGGCGTACGCGCCGCAAGCTGCGCCTGCGGTGGCCCCGCTGGCGGCTGCGCTGGCCCCGGCTGCGGTGGCCCTGGCGGCGCCGTAGGGCTTCGGACGTGGCGAAAACCGTCGAGGAGCAGATCGCCGAGGTGCTCGCGGCCGAGGAGGAGCTGCCCGAGGTGCCGGTCACGATCTACCAGTCGCTCGCCGACCGCCTCGCCGCCGAGGGCCGGTACGCCGAGGCGCTGCGCGAACGCTACCGGGCGGCCGTACGCGACCTGGTGCAGCACGGTGTCATCGATCACCGTCCAGGGTGGACCGTGACGGAGCTGGCCCGCGCCGCCAGTGTGGCGTACCCGGCCGTCGACGCCCCGCTGTCCTCGGCCACCGGCCTGTTCACCGAGGTCTGGTACGCCGAGCGCCCGGCCACCGTGGAGCACGACGAGCGGATGCGCAGCTTCGCCGGTGACGTCCACGCCAACCTCGGAGGCGGGCGATGACCGCCGTCCTCGAAGCGCCGGCCACGCCGGCGCCGCCGACCCCGGTGAAGACCCGCCGCCCGCGGCGGTGGCATCGGGCCGCGATCCCGTTCGCGATCTTCTTGACGCTGGTGATCGGCACCATGGTGCTGCACAGCCTCAACGAACCCGACCGCACCGATCCGTCCTTCCTGGCGCCGACGCCGGTCGACGCCGGTACGCCCATCAGCGGATCGCTTCTGGCCCAACGGCTGGAAGACCACGGCGTACGCGTACAGCGGATCACGAAGACGTCCGAGGCGCTGAGCCTGGCGTACCAGGGCGGTGTGACGCTGTTCGTGCCGTCGCCGTCGCTCATGCACCGCGACTACCTGAGGATGATCTGGAACCTGCCGGCCAACACCCGCGTGGTGCTGGTCGATCCGAGCGCCTCCGATCTGGCCCGCAGCAACGCACCGATCCGGCCGGCCGGGCGGCGCTGGGCGAGCATGGCCGTGTCGCCGGGCGTACAACCCTGTGGGATTGCCGGGTTGGAGGGCGTGGGCCCGGCGGCCGTCTTCGAGTCCCGGTACGCCGTCGACCCGGATCCGCTGCTGCGCGAGCGCTCCTGCTACCGAGGTGCGGTGCTGCAATTCCGTTGGGTCGCCACCGAGGTGATCGCGGTCGGCAGCGAGGATCCGTTCCGCGACGACCGCATCGACGAGTACGACAACTCCGCGCTCGCGGTCGGCCTGCTCGCGACCCACCAGGACCTGGTGTGGCTGGACGTCCACGAGACCGAACCCGGCCCGCTGGCCGATCCCGACGCCTTCCCCGGTGAGGGCGTACCCCCGTCGCTGGCCCCCGGCGACGAGGGCGGCTCCACACCCGGCCCCGGCCAAGGGGATCCGGGCGAGGGCGGCGCCGGCGATCCGGGCGGCCCGCGCCCCGGCGACGGCGAACCCGGAGGCGGCGAGGCCGGCGGGCCGCAGGGACCGTCCTTCTTCGACGCTTTCCCGACCGCCCTGTGGGCGACTCTCGTCGGCGCGCTCCTGCTCGGCTTGCTCCTGGCGCTGTGGCAGGCCCGCCGCCTGGGCCCGCCGGTGATCGAGCCGCTGCCGTTCAGCGTCAAGGGTTCGGAGACCGTACTCGGCCGGGCCCAGCTCTACCAGCGCGCCGGTGCGATCATGTCGGGGGCCCAGACGCTGCGCCGGTCCGCCGGGCCGCAGATCGCGCAGGCGCTCGGCCTGCCGCCGACGGCCACCGCGCAGGAACTCGCGGCCGAGATCGCGGCGCGCTACGGCGGTGACACCGCGACCTATCTGGCCCTGCTCGCCGACGACCTGCCCAAGAAGGACGCCGACCTGGTGATCCTCGCGGCCGACCTCGACTCCCTGCTGACCATGGTCAGTACGCCCGTAAGCCCCGCACCTCAAGGAGAGACCAGTGGTTGAGCTGAACGCCGACGGGCCGCCGCCCGGCGGGCCCGCATCGCCCGCCGCCGTGCCTGCACAGCCGGCTCCGGCGGCTCCCCCGCTTGATCCCGCTCGGGCCGCGTTCATGCGGCTGCGCGCGGAGGTGGCGAAGGCGGTGGTCGGCCAGGACGGCACCGTCGCCGGGCTCGCGATCGCGCTGCTGTGCGGCGGTCACGTGCTCCTGGAGGGTCCGCCCGGGGTGGCCAAGACGCTGCTCGTGCGGTCGTTCTCAGCGGCGCTGTCGCTGGACTTCAAGCGGGTGCAGTTCACGCCGGACCTCATGCCCGGTGACGTGACCGGCTCGCTCATCTACGACCCCCGCGGCGCCAACTTCCAGTTCCGTGAGGGCCCGGTCTTCACCAACCTGCTGCTCGCCGACGAGATCAACCGCACGCCACCGAAGACCCAGGCGGCGCTGCTGGAGGCCATGGAGGAGCGCCAGGTCTCCGTGGAAGGCGTCGCCCGCCCGCTGCCCGACCCGTTCCTGGTGGCGGCGACACAGAACCCGATCGAGCATGAGGGCACCTACCCGCTGCCCGAGGCCCAGACCGACCGGTTCCTGCTGAAGCTGACCGTGCCGCTACCCAGCCGCGACGAGGAACTCGGCGTCGTACGCAGCCACCACAACGGGTTCGACCCCCGGGATCTGACCGCCGCCGGCCTGCGCCCGGTGGCCGGCGTGGCCGACCTCAAGGCCGCCCGCGAACAGGTCCGGCAGGTGACCGTCGCCGACGGCGTCCTCGGTTACCTCGTCGACCTGTGCCGGGCCACCCGGATCACCCCGAGTGTCGAGCTGGGCGCCTCGCCCCGCGGCGCGACCAGCCTGCTCAACACGGCCAAGGCGTGGGCGTGGATCTGCGGGCGTACCTTCGTCACCCCGGACGACGTCAAGATCATGGCCCGCCCGACCCTGCGGCACCGGCTGCGCCTGCGGCCCGAGGCCGAACTTGAGGGCGTGACCGCCGACGCCGTCCTGGACACCGTGCTGGCCGGCGTACCCACGCCCCGATGATTACCTGGAAACCACCGCTCCTGCTAGGTATCGGGCTGGCCACCCTGTGGCTGTGGCCCGACCCCTGGCTCGCGCTGCTCGCCCTGGCCGCCGCGCTGCTTCTGGCCTGCGCCGTGGACCTGCTGATCACGCCGGCGCCGGGCGCGCTTCAGCTGGCCCGCTCCGGAGCCCGAGTGGTACGCATCGGCGAGGAGGCGCTCGTCGACCTGTACGTCACCAACCCCACGGAGTACGCGTACCGCCTCCAAGTACGCGACGCCTGGGTGCCCTCGGCCGGCGCGTCGCCGTACCACCATGCTTTGGAGCTGGAACCGGATGAGACGGCGACCCTGACGACCACCTTGCGCCCCACGCGCCGGGGTGATCGTCCGGCGGTACGCGTGACGCTGCGCGCCTACGGTCCGCTCGGCCTGACCTTCCGCCAGGCCGGCCACGCCCGCGCGGACAAGATGACACCACAGTGGACACTGCGGGTGCTGCCGCGCTTCGATTCGCGCCGCTACCTGCCGGAGAAGCTCGCCAAGCTGCGCACGGTCGAAGGCGCGACGGCGATCCGCGGCCGGGGCCAGGGCACCGAGTTCGACGCGCTGCGCGAGTACGTGGTCGGCGACGACGTCCGCTCGATCGACTGGCGCGCCACCGCCCGCCGCAACGATGTCGTGGTACGCACCTGGCGGCCGGAACGGTCCCGGCGGGTCGTGTGCGTCTTGGACACCGGGCGTACCAGCGCTGTGCGGGTCGGCGACGTGCCCCGGCTCGACCACGCCATCGAGGCCGCACTGCTGCTCGCGGCCGTCGCCGAGAAGGCCGGCGACCAGGTCGACCTCATCGCCGCCGATGAGCGCGTACGCGCCCAGGTGACCCGGGCGGCCGGGCGTAACCTGCTGCCGAAGCTGGTCGACGCCCTGGCGCCGCTGGAGCCGGCCGTCGCCGAGACCGACTTCGAACTCGTCAGCAGCGAAGTGCTGCGGACCGAACGCAAGCGCAGCCTCATCGTCTTGTTCACCGCCCTGGAACCGGGCGCGCTGGGCGAAGGACTGCTTCCGGTCCTGCCCCGGCTGGCGGCCCGGCACTCGGTTCTGATCGCGGCGCTGCACGATCCGGTGATCAGCGAGATGATCTCGTCGGCGCCGGTGGACCCGCCGTCCGTCTATCGCCGGGTGGCCGGGCTGCGGGCTCGGGAGGACCGCGACCGGGTTTCGAAGGCGCTCAGCCGGCACGGCGTACGCGTCCTCGACGCTCCGGCGGACCTTTTCGCCTCCGCCGTCACCGACGTCTACCTCGAACTCAAAGCCACCGGCCGCCTCTGACCGCTTCGCCGCGTCAGGACTCGACGTCGACGGCGTGGTCTTCCTCGTCGGCGATCCGGCCCCGGATCCACACGTACGCCAGGAACGCCAGCCACACCACGGCGCCGATGGCGTCCTTGACCAGCAGCGGCAGCGGCGACGGTGTCACGAACGCCTCCAGGCACGCGGCGACCAGAAAGACGACGACGAGGCCGAGCGTGCCGAGCATGCCGGTGCGAGCCGCTCGGGCGATCGCGGCCCCCCGGCTCAGCTGCGGGCCGGGTGCGATGCCGGCCCAGCCGATCCGCAGGCCGAGCCCGGCGCCGATGAAGATGGCGGTCAGCTCCAGCAGCCCGTGCGGTGCGATGAGGCCGAAGAAGATGTCGGCGCGCCCGTTGCTGACCATGAGCCCGCCCATGAGGCCGAGGTTGAGCGAGTTGGTGAAGAGCACGAACAGCGCCGGCAGGATCAGTACGCCCCCCGCGAACGCCTGCGCGGCGACCCAGGCGTTGTTCGTCCACACCCGAGCGGCGAAGTTGGGGCTGTAGTACTCGCTGTAGTAGCGCTCGAACTCGTCGTCGACGATCCGCTGGGCGGTGGCGTCCGACATGAGGATGCTCAGGTGCTCGGGGTGCGTGGCGAACCAGACTCCGATCACGGCCGCGAAGCCGAGGAAGACGGCCGCCGTCGCCACCCACCAGCGGCGAGCCCGGTAGAGCACCAAGGGGAACCCGTGGGTGAAGAAGCGCCCGACCTCGCGCCACGAGAACGACTGCCCTCCGGTGACGGCCGCCCGGGCGGTCAGCACCAGCCGTGACAGCCGGGCCACCAGCGAAGGATCGGGCATCCGGCTGCGTACGGCCGACAGGTGCGTGGCCGCGCGCTGGTAGAGCACGACCAGCTCATCCGCCTCGCGGGCACTCAGGCGACGCCGGCGGCTCAGCAGCTCCAGACGGCGCCACTCGGCCTCGTGCTCAGCCACGAACGCGTCAAGATCCACTGCCCCTCCCCGGACTTCGTGCCCACAGCGTAGGCTGCCTGCGAAACCTGGTGGGGAGGGCGTAGCGATGACGATGGTGAGCGGCGAGGCGGTCCACCTCGACATCCGCGTGGCGCGCGTCGGCTCCCGGGCCCTCGCCCTGCTCATCGACATCCTGTGCCAGCTGGCCGTCTTCTTCGTGCTGATGTTCGTGCTGAGCCTGTTCGCCGCGTTCCTGTCGTTCTTCTCCGTGGTCGACGAGGCGCTCGGGCAGGCCCTCGTGGTCGTCGTGCTGGTCGCGACGTTCGTCGGCCACCAGGCGACCTGGGAGACGCTCACCGCCGGGCGTACGCCGGGCAAGTTCGTGATGGGTTTGCGGGTCGTCCGCGACGACGGCGGCCCGATCCGCTTCCGTCATGCGATCGTGCGGGCCCTCGTCGGCGCGGCGGTGGAGTGGCCGGGCCTGCTCATGCCGCTGATCACCTGGGCCGCCAGCCTGGTGACGATGATCAGCAATCCGCAGAGCAAGCGGCTGGGCGATCTCGCCGCCGGAACCGTCGTCATCCATGAGCGGTCGCCGGCCACGTGGGGCTGGGTGCCCGCGACCCCACCGCCGCTCGCGGCGTGGGCGTCCACTGTGGACCTCACCGGCCTCGACGACGACCTGGCGCTGGCCGTACGCCACTTCCTGGCCCGCAGTCGTCGGCTCCGGGAACCGTTTCGGACCCGGCTCGGCATGAAACTGGCCGCCGAGGTGCTGACGCGGACCAACCCGCCGCCACCGCCGAACACGCCGGGGTGGGCGTACCTGGCGGCGGTCCTGGGTGAGCGGCACCGGCGTACCGCGGCCCGGCTGGCGACGGCCCGAGCCGCGCATGCGACGTTGTGGCCGGAGCTGTTCCCTCAACTGCCGCCGACCGCGCAGCAGCCGTGGACCGCACCGGCTCCGTGGCCGACCGATCCGGCGGCCATCCCGGCACCGCGTCCGGCCGCCCCGGAGACGACCACGGTTCAGCGCCTCAGCTGAACAGCGCCCGGCCCCAGAAGTCCTGCGGGCCGGCGACGCCGGGCGGGCAGGCCCACACAGCGCTCGACTCGTGGCGGATGTACTCGTTGAGGATGTCCAGCTTGGCGAGATTGCGCTGGACGGTCACGAACTGCTGACGCGGATCCCGCTGGTACGCCAGGAAGAACAACCCGGCGTCGAGCCGCCCGAGCCCGTCGGAGCCGTCGACGAAGTTGTAGCCGCGGCGCAGCAGCTTGGCTCCGCTGTTCTGATCCGGGTGGGCCAGGCGTACGTGCGCCTCCATCGGGATGACGGGCTCGCCGTCGGCGCCCTTCTTGGCGAAGTCGATGGTGTCGAACTCCTTGGCCTGGCCCAGCGGGGCGCCCTCGCCCTTGTCGCGGCCGAAGATCGCTTCCTGCTCGCCGAGCGGGGTGCGGTCCCAGGTCTCGATCATCATGCGGATCCGGCGGCTTACGAGGTAGCTGCCGCCGGCCATCCAAGCCGCGCCGTCGCCGGCCGCCACCCACAGATGCCGAGCCAGCTCTTCGGCGCCGTCCTCGGCCTTGAGATTGCGGGTGCCGTCCTTGAAGCCCATCATGTTGCGCGGTGTGTCCTGAGTGACCGACGTCGACGACGTACGCCCGAAGCCCAGCTGCGAGTACCGCACAGCGACCTTGCCGAAGCCGATGCGGGCCAGGTTGCGTACGGCGTGCACGGCGACCTGGGGATCATTGGCGCAGGACTGGATGCACAGGTCGCCGCCGGAGATCTCGGGCCGCAGCGCGTCGCCCCGGAAGGCGGGGAGGTCGGCGAGCGCGGCTGGGCGACGCGCAGCCAGGCCGAAGCGGTCCACGCCGGCCGCGGTCCGAAACAGGGTGGGTCCGAAGCCGATGGTGAGGGTGAGCCCGCTCGCCGGCAGGCCGAGCGCCTCGCCGGTATCGTCCGGTGGCGCCTCGGGGATGCCGCCGACCGCACCGATCACGCCGGAGTCGCGGCCGGCCGTCATGCGGGCCGCCGCCGCCGTCCAGGCGCGCAGCAGCTCGATGAGGTCGGTCCGGTCCTTCGTGATGACGTCGAACGCGACGAAGTGCAGGCGGTCCTGGGCCGGGGTGACGATGCCGGCCTGGTGCTGGCCGTAGAACTCGATAGCGTCGGCCGGTGACGGGCCGGCGCTGGCCGGATCGCCGCCGTGGGTGAGCAGCGCACCGGCGCCCGCGGCCGCGGCGACGGCACCGGCCACGCCCACGCTCGTCAAGGTCAGGGCCTTACGCCTGGAGACCATGCCACGTCCTCTCCCTCGTGCGTTCGTGCGTTCGTGCGTTCGTGCTTCGTGCGTTCGTGCTTCGTGCGTTCGTGCTTGGTGCCGTGGCGCTTTCGTGCCAGTGGCCGGCACGTCTCGAACGACCCGAGACGTGCCGGCCATGGCGAGCTCGCTCAGCTGATCGCCGCCGCGACCATGCTGATCGGCTCGGCCAGGGCGTTGATTGCGTCGGACAGCTCCTTGAGCTCGTCCTTGGACAGCTCGGTGTGCAGCTTCCAGCCGTCACCCGAGCGGTGCTTGGCCAGCGTCGTGTCGACGTTCTTGAACGCCGCGTCGAGCTTGGCCACCAGATCCGGGGCGCGGTCCTCCAGGGCCGGGCGCAGGGCGGCGATGGCCGCCTGGGAGCCCTCGACGTTGGCCGCGAAGTCCCACAGGTCGGTGTGCGAGTAGCGGTCCTCCTCGCCGGTGATCTTGCCGGTGGCCACCTCGTCCAGCAGCTCCTTGGCCCCGTTGGCCAGCTGCAGTGGCGAAAGCTTCTCGGCGTTCGCCTTCGCGACGATGTCCTTCACGTCGACCAGCAGCTGATCGGCGATCGGGCCGGACTTGCTGACGTCGCCGGTGACCCACAGATCCTTCTCGATCCGGTGGAAGCCGGTGAAGGGCAGGCCCTCGGCGATCACGTCCTCGCGGCCGTCGATCTTCGGGTCCAGGTCACCGAAGATCTCGGCGACCGGCTCGATGCGCTCCCAGTAGGTCCGCGCGACCGGGAAGAGCGCCTTGGCCTTGGCCACGTCGCCGGCCTTGACGGCGTTGACGAACTCCTCGGTCTTGACCAGCAGCGCATCCGTCTGGCTCTTGACGTAGCGGCTGTAGCTCGCGGTCGCGTCGGCCAGCTTGGCGTCCGCGGTCAGCGGCATGGCCGAGCCGGTCACCGTGAACTTGCTGCGGATGCCGTCGCCGACCATGCCCGGCTTGCAGGCCGCCTCGTACGCCCCCGCGGGCAGCTCGATCCGCAGCTCCACGGGTACGCCGGGAAGGATGTTCTCCTTCTCGCCCATCACCCGGTCGCCGGGTGCGTAGATGTAGAACTCGGTCACCTTGGATCCCGAGTTGGTGACCTTGAAGGTGATGGTGCCCGCGCCGCTCTCCGAGCGGGCGACCTCGCACGTCGTGTCGGTCGCCGCGACGGCGATCGGCCCGCTGGCGCCCCCGGTTGCCGGTGCGGGGTCTTCCTTGCCGCAGCCGGCCAGGCCGGCCGCGGTCAGGCCGAGCAGCGCGGCCGGAACGAGAAGGTGCTTGCGCATGGTTGCTCCAGGATCAGTTGACGGTCGTGGGGGTCGCCTCGGCCGCATCCGCCGGAGCGGGCGCAGCCGGCGTGGTCGCAGGCGGAGCGGGTGCCGACGAAGCGGGTGCAGACGAAGCGGGTGCCGCCGGTTTGCGCCGCGCCGGTACCAAGAACAGGACGAGCACGGGGATCGCGTACGCACACCAGGCGACGGCTTCGAGCACGGTCGGCTGCGGCGTGATGTTGAACATGCCCGACAGCAAGGCGCCGTACCAGGTCGTCGGGTCGAGTACGCCGGAGATGTCGAACGCGTGGTCCGACAGGCCCGGCAGCACGCCCGCCTCCTGGAAGTCGTGTACGCCGTACTTGAAGATGCCGGCGGCGACCAGGATCAGCAGCAGGCCGGTCCAGGTGAAGAACTTGGTGAGGTTGATCCGCAGGATGCTGGCGTAGAGGCCGAAGCCGAGGGCGACCGCGGTGAGCAGGCCGACCGTGATCGCCACGACCGGCCACACCGTCGGTGCACCCTGGACGATGCCGATGAAGATGACGGCCGTCTCGATGCCTTCGCGGGCGACCGCGAGGAAGGCGACGACGATCACGGCCACCGGGCCGAGCTTGATCGCATCGTCGAGTCTGGCTCGCAGCTGGCCGGCGATCGATCGCGCGGCGCGGCGCATCCAGAAGATCATCCAGGTCACGAAGACGACGGCGATGACCGAGGTGATCGCCTCGAACAGTTCGCGTTTCGGACCGGTCAACAGCTCCGAGGCATACCCGAGGAGGAGGACGACCACCACCGACAGCGCGGCGGCCAGGCCGACCCCGCCCCAGACGAGCTTGAGCCGGTCGCGCCGGTCGGACTTGACCAGGAATCCCACCAGGATGGTGACGACAAGGGTGGCTTCGAGCCCCTCGCGCAGACCCGTCAGGAAGGTCGCGAGAAAGACGTTGCCGGACATCGGCTCGCTCCCGTGGTCGAAACTTAGCTGAGGCGGCCCTAAGTAAGGGCAGCCATACCTTAAGACCGACCCCCCGGCGTCCGTCAAGCCGACAGGCCGGAAAGGCACATGTCCCGCACTGCTGAACGGCCTTTTTCCGTTTTGCTGGACTTTTCTCTTACGTGCGGTAATGTCGTACACACGCAGCGTCACTCGGATCATTCCGGGGAGCGCGCGGGGAACCAAAACCGGGGGGATGTACGCCGGTGGTCGCCCCACTTTCGGACGGTCCGAAGGTGGCCACGACCGCCGGCGTACTCATGCGCTCCCGCCATGATCACAGCAGCGACAACCCACAAGGCCACAGCCGGCCACCAACCGCGGACAAGGCAGGGAGGCGCCCCTAGGGCGCCGACCGGTGCCCGGCGGGAGCAACGTCGCGCAAGCACCGCGGACCTGGGACAAAGACAGCGCCAGCCAGTGAGCGGGCCGTAACCCAGCGACAGGTAGTGTTAGCGAGACTGACCTAGGAGCCTGTATGACGCTAACCTCCGACGACTACAAGGTCGCCGATCTGTCCCTGGCGGCGTTCGGCCGCAAGGAGATTCAGCTCGCCGAGCACGAAATGCCCGGCCTGATGGCCATGCGCCGCGAGTACGGCGAAGCCAAGCCGCTGCGAGGCGCGCGGATCGCCGGTTCGCTGCACATGACCATCCAGACCGCCGTCCTCATCGAGACGCTGGTGGCCCTCGGCGCCGACGTGCGCTGGGCCAGCTGCAACATCTTCTCGACGCAGGACCACGCCGCTGCCGCGGTCGTCGTGGGCCCCGAGGGTACGGTCGACGCGCCGAGCGGTACGCCGGTCTTCGCCTGGAAGGGTGAGACGCTGCCCGAGTACTGGTGGTGCACGGAGCGCATCCTGCTGTGGCCGGACGGCCAGGGCCCGAACATGATCCTCGACGACGGCGGCGACGCCACGCTGCTCGTCCACAAGGGAGCGCAGTTCGAGGCGGCCGGTGCGGTGCCGTCGCCGGAGACCGCCGACTCCGAGGAGTACGCCGTCGTCCTGTCGGTGCTGCAGAAGTCGCTGTCGGAGGACGCGAAGCGGTGGACGACCATCGCATCGGGCATCAAGGGCGTCACCGAGGAGACCACGACCGGTGTCCACCGCCTGTACGAGATGCAGGCGGCCGGTTCGCTGCTCTTCCCGGCGATCAACGTGAACGACTCGGTCACGAAGTCCAAGTTCGACAACAAGTACGGCTGCCGCCACTCGCTCATCGACGGCATCAACCGGGCCACCGATGTCCTGATCGGGGGCAAGGTCGCGGTCGTCTGCGGCTACGGCGACGTCGGCAAGGGCTGCGCGGAGTCGCTGCGAGGCCAGGGCGCACGCGTCATCATCACCGAGATCGACCCCATCTGCGCGCTGCAGGCCGCGATGGACGGCTACCAGGTGACCACTTTGGACGATGTCGTCGAGACGGCCGACATCTTCATCACCGCGACCGGTTGCAAGGACGTCATCACCGCCGAGCAGATGGCGCGGATGAAGCACCAGGCGATCGTCGGCAACATCGGCCACTTCGACAACGAGATCGACATGGCCGGGCTGACTCAGGTGGACGGCGTCGAGAAGATCAACATCAAGCCGCAGGTCGACGAGTGGCGCTTCGCGGACGGGCACTCCGTGCTCGTCCTCTCGGAG
>Ga0114129_10000861_pt1 | contig 39442 bp, 32 predicted proteins | sample RhiMetdeltSRZDD1_FD_80071 | JGI IMG/M metagenome (GOLD analysis project Ga0114129, IMG submission 80071) | Populus rhizosphere microbial communities from Tennessee, USA - Rhizosphere MetaG P. deltoides SRZDD1 (version 2) (version 2) | ecosystem: Host-associated > Plants > Roots > Rhizosphere >...
GCGGCCTCCAGGATCTGCCCGGTCTCGGCGAATGCCTGCTCGGTGAACCGCCAGGCGATGACGCTGCCGATGCATGAGGCCAGCACGAAGCCCGCGTGGATGGCGGCCCACCGCCAGGGGGACTCGTAGGCGGCCGGGTGGTTGTAGACGTCCTGCGGCCACAGCACGCCGACCACGCCGTGATGCACCGCCACGAACGCGACGGCCAGGAGATACGGGATCCAGTCCTGGCAGAGCGCCAGGAACGCGAGCATGACGAAGAAGTGGAAGTGCGCCTCGATGTACCCGCCGGAAAGGTGCACGAGGATCGCGGACGAGCTCATGAGGCCGAAGCCGACGGCCGTGGCCTGGAACGTGCGGCTCGCGCGTGGCCAGCCGGCGATGGCCGCGAAGAAGGCCACGATCGACCCCTCTGCGGCGGTGTGCAGCACGGTGCCGTGACGGAAGAGCGCTGCGAAGCTCCACTGCCACGTATGGCCGAGGATGGGCCCCGTGAGCGCGATGATGCCGGCGTGAAACCACGTGAGCCCGATGAGGAATCGGCGACGACCGCGCCAGACGTTCTCGGGCAACGAGCCGCCGGAGGGGACCAGTGACCAGAGACGCCTCAACAGATCGAGGGTGCGCACGGAAACCTCCGCGCCGGTCCACGCAAGCGCGGTGCCGAATCCGCAACACCGGCGACGGGTAATGAATCGCAGAGTTACGGCGATTCGCAACAATTCCGCCACGGCGCCCATGGCCGGAAACTGGCGGGGACCATGACAGGGCGTCACGCGCGCGCACGCGCGTATTCGAAGCGCACGAGCGGCCGGAGCGACACGTGGAAAGCGATCGGCGGCGAGGGTACCATTCGCGCGTCGGTCGGTGGCGCAGGCGTTGCAGAATTGCCACGCGATGAGGGAGGATTTCGGTCTGCTCGAACGCTACCTGGACATCCGGCGGGCGACCGAACGTCTCTGCGAGCCCCTCGCCGTCGAAGACTACGTCGTGCAGGCCATGCCCGACGCGAGTCCCGCCAAGTGGCATCTCGCACACGTCTCGTGGTTCTTCGAGACGTTCGTGCTCCGCCGGCAGCCCGACTACCGGCCGCTCGACGAGCGCTACGCGGTGCTCTTCAACTCCTACTACAACGCCGTGGGTCCGCAGTTCCAGCGCCTCGCGCGGGGGACCCTGTCGCGGCCGACCGTGGCCGAGGTCTTCGCCTATCGCGCGCACGTCGACAAGGCGATGACGGCGCTGCTCGAGCTCGGCGGCGACCTCGGCCCGGCGACGGCGGTGATCGAGCTCGGGTTGCATCACGAGCAGCAGCACCAGGAGCTGCTCGTCACCGACCTCAAGTACAACCTCGGCGCCAATCCGCTACGACCGGCGTACCGTGCGCGGACCCGGTCGCGCCGCCCGGCCGCGCCGCACTCGTTCGTCGCGTTCGAGGCCGGCGTGGTGGAGATCGGCGATGCGGGCCACGCCTTCGCGTTCGACAACGAGCGCCCGCGTCACCGCGTCGCCCTGGCGCCATATGCCCTCGGCTCACGCCTCGTGACGAACGGCGAATATCTCGAGTTCGTCGATGCCGGCGGTTACGACCAGCCCGACCTCTGGCTCTCCGATGGCTGGCGCACGGCGAGAGAGCGCGACTGGCAGGCGCCGCTGTACTGGGAGCGCGCCGACGGCGCGTGGCAGACCTATACGCTCGGCGGAGCGGCGCCTCTGGAGCTCGACGCGCCCGTCACCCACGTGAGCTACTACGAAGCGGACGCCTACGCGCGCTGGCGCGGGGCGCGCCTGCCCACCGAGGCCGAGTGGGAGCACGCGGCGGCCGGCCAGCCGCTCGACGGCCACGTCCTCGACGACGAGCCCGACGATCCGAGGCCGGCATCCGGGACGGGGCTCACGCAGATGTTCGGCGACACGTGGGAGTGGACCGCGAGCGCCTACCTGCCCTACCCGGGCTTTCGTCCGCTTGCGGGCGCGCTCGGCGAGTACAACGGCAAGTTCATGGTGAACCAGATGGTCCTGCGCGGCGGCTCGTGCGCCACGCCGCGCTCACACATCCGCGCCACGTATCGCAACTTCTTTCCGCCCGACGCGCGGTGGCAGTTCTCCGGTCTCCGGCTCGCGAACGATTGTTGATGGGCTATCGCGCCGACGTTTACATCGATGACGCCGCGATTCGCGCGGCGCTCGCCGACGACGTCCGCGCCGGCCTCGGCGCGCGCCAGAAGTGGCTGCCGCCGAAATATTTCTACGATGCGGCCGGCTCGGCGCTCTTCGAGCGCATCACGCGCCTGCCGGAGTATTACCTCACGCGCGCCGAGCAGTCACTGCTCGACGCCCACGCCCCGGCGATTCTGGACGCGATTCGTCCCAACGAAATCGTGGAGCTCGGCGCCGGCTCGCCCGCAAAGGTCCAGCGGCTGCTCGCTTCGCTGAACGGCTCCGGACCGCTCGCGCGGTACGTGCCGGTGGACGTCGACGCGTCGATGCTCGATGCCGCGGCGCGGACGCTCCTCGCCGCGGGCTCGGTGGCCGAGATTCACGCGGTGGTGGGTGACTTCGAGCGTCACCTCGATCGCGTCCCGGCCGCCGCGGGCCGGCGCCTCGTGACGTTCCTCGGCTCCACGCTGGGCAACCTCGACGCGCCGGCGCGCCAGGCGCTGCTGCGCTCGGTGCGGCGCCTGCTCACGCGGTCCGATCGGCTGCTGCTCGGCGTCGATCTCGTCAAGTCGCCGCGCGTGCTGCACGCGGCCTATGACGACGCCGAGGGCGTGACCGCCGAGTTCAACCGCAACGTCCTGCGCGTGATCAACCGCCGCCTCGCCGCCGACTTCGACGTCGAGGCCTTCGGCCACTACGCGCGCTGGGACGCCGAGGAGTCGCGCGTCGAGATGCATCTGGTGGCGGCGACCGAGCACACGGTGCGCGTGGCCGGCCTCGATCTGACGGTGCAGTTCGAGGAAGGCGAGACGATCTGGACCGAGAGCTCGTACAAGTTCACGCGGGCCTCGGTGGAGGCAATGCTCGACGCCGCGGGGCTTCGCCTGCTTCGCTGGGACACCGACGGCGCGTTCGGGCTGGCGCTCGCCGCGCCTGCGCGCGCGAAGGCCGCGCTGCCGCGCGCGGCATGACCTCGACGCCGCAGACCCTCTACGTCCACGACGACCTCACCCGCCTCGCCGCCGCCAGCCCCGAGACGGCCGATCTCGCGGAGAAGCTCCTCGACCTCGTCCGGCGCGACGCGCGCGTGCGCATCCTGACGCTCGACGCCCAGGTGGAGGCGGTGGCGGCGCAGGGTCCGCACCAGCCGTTTGCGATCGCGGTGGGCGTCGCCGCGGCGGGTGAGGCCGTCGCGCGCGCGCTGCACGCGCGCACCGGCTGGTTCCCGGCGATCCATCGCATCGAGGTCGCCCGCGAGGAGAACGCGGCGGGGGGCTACGACCTCGCGACCGGCGCCGCCGGGCCGCTCGCCGAGCAGCTGGCCGCGATCGGCCGGGCGCCGTCCATTGCCGTCGTGGACGACACCGTCTTCTCCGGTCTCACGCTGGAGGCGGTGCTCCGCGCGCTCGGGACGGACGCGCTCGCGCGCACGCGCGCGTTCTGCCTGCGCGGCGTCGAGGCGAGCATTCGCGCGCTGCGCGCGCTCTGCCCGGTCACCGTCGGCGTCGCGGCGGCCGGCCGCCTGCTCGACGACGTCAGCTTCATCAACGCGAGCGGGCTCGTGCGGCGCGGCGCGATCCGGCGCGTGGGCCAGCCGCCGCTCGCGTTCTACGAGCGGCCCGAGTGGATCGAGGCCTGGTTCCCCGACGACGCGTCCGAGGTCATCGCCCGCTGCGCGGAGCTCGCGCAGCGGCTCGACGACTAGCCGAGGAACCCCTTGCCGGCGTCCGCGAGACGGTTGAGCAGCGGCGCCGGTGTCCAGAACGCATCCCCGGTCTTCTTCTGGTACGCGAGCATCGTGTCGCGCAGCGCCTTGAGGCCGATCGAGTCCGCCCAGAACATCGGGCCGCCGCGATAGACCGGCCAGCCATACCCGTAGACCCAGATCACGTCGATGTCGCTCGCGCGGATGGCGATCTTTTCCTCGAGGATCTTGGCGCCCTCGTTCACCATCGGATAGAGCAGTCGCTGGAGGATTTCCTCGTCGGAGATCGGCCGGCGCGTGATCCCCATCTCGGTGGAGACGTCGACGATGATCTTCTCGACGTCGGGGTCCGGCGTCGGGTTCCGCTTCTCGTCGTACTTGTAGTAGCCGGCGCCCGTCTTCTGCCCGAACCGCCCGAGCTCGCAGATGCGATCGGCCACCGGCGACTTGACGCCGCGTCCCTTGCGGATGCGCCAGCCGACGTCGAGGCCGGCGAGATCGCCCATCGCGAAGGGTCCCATCGGAAACCCGAAGTCGTACAGCACGCGGTCGACCTGGTGCGGCAGCGCCCCCTCGAGGATCAGCTTCTCGGCCTGGATCCCACGCTGATGCAGCATGCGATTGCCGACGAAGCCGTAGCAGACGCCGACGAGGACCGGCACCTTGCTGATGCGGCGGCCGACGGTCATGGCCGTGGCGATCGCGGTCTTCGACGTTTTCTCGCCGCGCACGTTCTCGAGCAGCTTCATCACGTTGGCGGGACTGAAGAAGTGCATGCCGATCACGCTCTGCGGCCGGCTCGTGGCCGACGCGATCTCGTTGACGTCGAGCGTGGACGTATTGGTCGCCAGCACCGCATCGGACTTCGCGACCTTGTCGAGCTTCGCGAAGACCTCCTTCTTGATCGGCATCTCCTCGAACACGGCCTCGATCACGATGTCGGCGTCGGCGATCGCGTTGAAGTCGGTGGTGCCCTTGATGAGCCCCATCCGCTTTTCCACGTCCGCCATCGTGAGCCGGCCGCGGCTGGCCGTGGTCTCGTAGTTCTTGCGGACGACGCCGAGCCCACGGTCGAGCGCCTCTTGCTGGATCTCGACGACCGTGACCGGAATGCCGACGTTGGCGAAGTTCATCGCGATACCGCCGCCCATGGTTCCGGCCCCGACGACCGCGGCTTTGCGGACTTCCTTCGCCGGCGTGTCGGCCGGGACGTCGGGAATCTTCGCCGCCTCGCGCTCGGCGAAGAAGAAATAGCGCTGCGCCTTGGACTCGGGGGACGTCAACAGCTCGCCGAACAGCTCGCGCTCACGCTTGAGACCGGCGTCGAACGGCAAGGTGACGGCGGCCTCGACGGCCTTGATGATGTTCTCCGGGGCGCGGAACCCGCGCGTCTGTCGCGCCACCGACTTGCGGAAGCTCGCGAACACCTCGGCGTTGCCGCGCACGAGCGCCAGCTTGTCGTCGAGATCGCGGATCTTCTTCAGCGGGCGCTTCTCGTTCAGCACCTTCTCGGCAAACGCGACGCCGGCCGCCGTGAGATCGCCGTCCACGATCTCGTCGATGAGGCCGGTCTTGAGCGCCTCATCGGCGCGAATGGGATCGCCGCTGACCATCATCGACAAGGCCTTCTCGACGCCGACCACGCGCGGCAGCCGCTGGGTGCCGCCGGCGCCGGGGAGCAGCCCGAGCTTGACCTCGGGCAGGCCGAAGCGTGCGTCCTTCACGCCGACGCGGTAGTGGCACGCGAGCGTCACCTCGAGACCGCCGCCGAGTGCCGTGCCGTGGACGGCGGCGACGACCGGCTTGGCGCTGTTCTCGATCATGTCGAGCACCGTGTGCAGGCTCGGATCGGCCGGTGGCTTGCCGAACTCCGTGATGTCGGCACCCGCGATGAACGTGCGGCCCGCGCAGACGATCACAATGGCCTGGGCCGCGGAGTCCGCAATGGCCTGCTTGAGGCCTTCGTGCAGACCCTGGCGCACGTGCTGGCTGAGCGCGTTCACCGGCGGATTGTTCACGGTCAGCACGGCCACGCGGCCACGACGGTCGAGATCGACGGACTGGGTGATCGCTGTCATCGGCCTCTCCTGAGGGAATGGTTGCGGAAGGACTATACTCCTACACCATGACGACCTCGACCGTCGAGCACCCCAGCGTGTGTCCTCTCGATTGCCCCGACACGTGCAGCCTCAGCGTCACCGTCGAGGCCGGCCGCATCACGAAGATTCGCGGCTCGCGCGCCAACCCGTACACGGCGGGCGTGCTCTGCGCGAAGGTGCCGGAGTCATATCCGGAGTTCGTGCACGGGCCCGGGCGGCTCACCACGCCGCTGCGCCGCACCGGCGCGAAGGGCGAGGGACGCTTCGAGCGCGTGTCGTGGGACGACGCCCTCGACATGATTCACGCGCGTGTGTCGCGCGTCATCGCCGAGCACGGCCCGCAGGCCGTGATGCCGCTGAACTACGGCGGCCCGCACGGGCTGCTCGCGGGCGGATCGATGGACCTGCGCTTCTTCCACCGCCTCGGCGCGACGCTACTCGATCGCGCGCCGCTGTGCGGCGGCATCCGCACCGAGGCGTGGACCGGCACGTTCGGCGCCGCGCCCGGCATCCCGCCCGAGCAGGTGGAGGCGAGCAAGCTGATCGTCGCCTGGGGCTACAACGTCACGTGGTCGGGTCTGCACCTCACGCCGCTCATCGACCGCGCGCGGCGCGCGGGCGCGAAGCTCGTCGTCGTCGACCCGAAGCGCACGAAGATCGCCGAGCGCGCCGATCTGCATCTGCCGGTCCGGCCGGGCACGGACGTGGTGCTGGCGTGGGCGATCGCGGCCGAGCTGGAGCGCCGCGGCGGCATCGATCGCGCGTTCGTCGAGCGTCACGTGGCCGGCTACGAAGAGTTCATGGCCCGCGCGCGACCCTGGACGATCGCGGCCGCCGCGCGCGAGTGCGGCCTGCGCGAGGAGGCGATCGACCGCTTCGCCACGTGGTACCAGACGCTGGCGCCGGCGGCCATCGCGGTCGGCAACGGGCTCGAGCGCAATCAGAACGGCGGCGCCGGCATCCGCGCCGTCTTCGCGCTGCCGGCGCTCGCCGGGAAGTTTGGCGTGACGGGCGGCGGCCTCGTGAACGGCGCGCGCGCGGCGTTTCCGCGAACGCCGGGGAAGCTGGCGCGGCCGGATCTGGTCCCCAAGGGCACGCGCACGCTGAACATCGTCGACGTCGGACGCCATCTCACCGACGCCACGCTGGCGCCCCCGCTCAAAGCGATCTTCGTCTACAACCACAACCCGCTGGTCGTCCATCCGGATCAGAACCGGATGCGGCGCGGGCTGGCGCGCGAGGATCTGTTCATCGTCGGCTCGGACGTCGTGATGACGGACAGCCTCGCCTACGCCGACGTCGTGCTGCCGGCATGCAGCCATTTCGAGCACGACGACCTGTTCGCGGCGTACGGCACGCACTGGCTGCAGCGCGCGGAGCCGGTCATTCCGCCGCAGGGCGAAGCGCTGCCCAACACCGAGATCTTCCGCCGCCTCGCCGCGCGCTTCGGCTTCGACGAGCCGATCTTCCGCGCGAGCGACGCCGAGCTGATGGACGATGCCGTCGACGCCGCCGATCCCCGGCTGGGCGGCGTGCGGCCGAGCGCGCTGCCGCTCGACCGCGCGCTCTTGATGACGTTCGACGGCGCGCCAGCGAACCTGTTCGCCAACGTGTTCCCCAAGACGGAGTCCGGCAAGGTCGAGCTCGTCTCTCCCTATCTCGACAAGAAGTACGGCGCGCGGCTCCCCGAGTATCGGCCGTTCACGTCGCCGTACCCGCTGATCCTCATCACGCCGGCCTCCGATCGGCGCACGACGTCGACGTTCGGCGGCTGCACCGCCAACGCCGAGACACCGCCGCTCGAGATCCATCCCGACGACGCGAAAGCGCGCGGGCTCCGCGACGGCATCACCGTACGGGTGTGGAACGATCTGGGCGAGGTGCGCTTGCCGGTGCGCGTGACGGACGCGGTACCGCCCGGTGTCGTGTGCTCGCTGAAGGGCGCGTGGATGAAGACCAGCGACAACGGCCAGACCGTCTCCGCGCTCGCGCCGACGCACCACGCCGACATCTGCGGCGGCGCGTGCTACAACGACACGCGCGTCGAGGTCGCTGCCGCCTGAGCCGTGGCCCGCTCGTCGGGGGCCTCGAAACCGGCGGCACGCGCGTGCGCTGCATCGTCGCGACGGGTCCCGACGACGTCCACGACGAGACCACGGTGCCCACGCTGACGCCGAGCGAGACACTCGGGCGCGTCGTCGAGTTCTTCCGCGCCCACACGGCACGCATCGCCGCTGTCGGCGTGGCGTGCTTCGGTCCCGTCGACCTCGATCCGCGTTCGGCAACGTTCGGCCGGATCACGACGACGCCCAAACCGGGTTGGGCCGGCACCGACGTCGTCGGCGCGCTCCGCGCGCTCGCGCTCCCAATCGCCTTCGACACCGACGTCAACGGCGCCGCGCTCGGTGAGCATCGCTGGGGCGCCGGCCGCGGCGTCGAGCCGTTCGTCTACGTCACCGTCGGGACGGGGATCGGCGGTGGCGTCGTGGTGGGCGGCCGTCCGGTGCACGGGCTCGTGCACCCCGAGATGGGTCACGTGCCGATTCCGCGCGACGCGGACGACGGCTTCGCCGGCGTGTGTCCGTATCACCGCGGGTGTCTCGAGGGCCTCGCCTCCGGCGTCGCGCTGCGGGCGCGGTGGGGTGCGGCGCCGGAGACGCTGCCGGCCGACCACGCGGCATGGCCGCGGCAGGCGCGCTATCTGGCGCTCGGGATCTGCGCGATGACCGCGATCCTGTCGCCGCCACGGATCGCGCTGGGCGGCGGCGTCATGCGCGCGCCAGGACTGCTCGAGCGCGTGCGCGGCGAGGTCGCGGCGGCGCTCGCCGGCTACGTCCGAGCGCCGGAGCTGGTGCCGCCCGCACTCGGCGAGCGGGCGGGCGTGCTCGGCGCGGTGGCGCTCGCCCAGAGCACGCTCGACGCACGCGAGTACAATAACGCTCGATGAAAGTCCTGCTCGTTCATCCGAGTCCGCTGATGTATTCCGAGATTTTCCTGCGCCTCGAGCCGATCGGGGTCGAGCGTGTCGCGGCCGCGGCGCGCGCGGCGGGCCACGAGGTGCGGCTGCTGGATCTGCAGATCTTCGGACACGCCGACTACTATCGCGAGCTGTCCGAGTTCGCGCCGCACGCCGTCGGTTTTTCGCTGAACTACCTGGCCAACGTCCCCGAGGTCCTCGACCTGGCGAAGGAGACCAAGCGGCGGCGGCCCGGCTGCTTCATCTTCGCGGGCGGCCACAGCGGCTCGTTCATCGCCGACGAATTGCTCGCGCACGCCGAGGGCGCGCTCGACGCGATGGTGCGGGGCGAGGGCGAGCTCATCACGCCGCGCCTGCTCGAGGCGGCGGGCGACCCGCGCGTGTCGACCCTGCCGGGCGTCGTGACCGCCGACGGCGCCGGCCCCGCTCCGACCATGCTGGACGACATCGATCGCTTCCCGCCCGCGCGCGACCTCACGCGCCGGCGTCACAAATACTTCATCGGCGTGCTCGATCCCTGCGCCTCCGCCGAGCTGACGCGCGGCTGCCCGTGGGACTGCTCGTTCTGCAGCGCGTGGACGTTCTACGGCCGCTCGTACCGCAAAGCCTCCCCCGAGGCCGCGGCGGACGACCTCGCGCGCATCACCGAGCCAAACGTGTTCCTGGTGGACGACGTGGCCTTCATCCACCCCGAGCACGGCTTCGCGATCGGCCACGAGCTCGAGAAGCGCAAGGTCCGCAAGCAGTACTACCTCGAGACGCGCTGCGACGTGCTGCTGCGCAACCGCGAGGTGTTCGCGTACTGGAAGCGCCTCGGCCTGCACTACATGTTCCTCGGCCTCGAGGCCCTGGACGAGGAGGCGCTGCGGCTGCACCGAAAGCGCGTCACCCCCGGCGAGAACTTCAAGGCCCTCGAGGTCGCGCGCGAGCTCGGCTTCACGGTCGCGGTGAACATCATCGCCGACGCCGATTGGGACGAGCGGCGCTTCGCGCTCGTCCGCGAGTGGGCGCTCTCGGTGCCCGAGATCGTGCATCTCACGGTGGCGACGCCATATCCCGGCACGGAGATCTGGCACACCGACTCGCGGCGGTTGACGACACTGGACTATCGACTCTTCGACGTGCAGCACGCGGTGCTGCCGACACGCCTGCCGCTGCAGCGGTTCTACGAGGAGCTCGTCGCCACGCAGGCGGTGATCAACCGCAAGCATCTCGGGCTGACGGCGCTCCGCGAGGTGGCGGGGCTGGCCACGCGCCTGGCCCTGCGCGGCCAGACGAACTTCCTCAGGATGTTGTGGAAGTTCGGGTCGGTCTACAACCGCGATCGGCAGTACAGCGACCACCTGCGCCCGGTCACGTATCAGATGCGGCCGCCGGCGCTCGCCACGGCCAGGCCGCGCGCTCGAGACCTCTTCATCCACCACGTGAAGGGCGCGGACGTGGCTGCGGCGCCCGCCCCGAGCTCCGGCGGCCAAGACACGTAGCGCCCCGGCGGGTCGGGGCGCTCGTGATGCGATTCGACGTCGTCAGTGAACGTGGGGGCGCCGAGATATGGCCCCCACACGCCCACTGCTCGTCGCGCCCCGGCAAAGCCAGGGCGCTCCTCGACTCAGCGCGTGGCCACCGCCATCGGCTTGTACACGGGCGTGCGCCACTCCGCGTGCCGCTTGTCGATCCCGCGCACCAGATCCATGTACGCGCGGCTCAGCTTCTTGGTGATCGGCCCGACCTCGCCGTTGCCGAGCGGGAAGCGGTCGATCGACAGGATCGGCGTGATCTCGTAGCCGCTGCCGCAGAAGAACGCCTCGTCGGCGACGTACAGCTCGGTGCGCGCGATGTCACGCTCCTGCACCTCGAGCCCGAGATCGGGGATCACGTCCTGCAGCAGGGTGACGCGCGTGATCGACTCGAGGATGTCGGCGGTCAGCGGCGGCGTCAGGAGCACGCCGCGACGGACCATGAAGAACGTGGCGCCCGTGCCCTCGGCGACGGTGCCGGTCTGGTTCAAAAGGATCGGCGAGTCGTAGCCGTCGGCTTTCGCCTGCAGCGTGGCCAGCCGTCCGTTCTGGTAGTTGGAACCCGACTTCAGCCGGATCGGGATGGCGTTGTCGTTCGTCCGGGTCCAGGACGACACGCAGCACCGCAGCCCCGCCGGCGCGCTCGGACGCCGCCGCGGGTTGATGTAAAGCCCGGTCGGCGTGGTGGCATCCAGCCCGGCGCCCACCACGTAGGCGACCAGATGCATGTGGATGTCCTCGCGGACCTCGTTGGCGCGGATCACCTCGCGCACGGCCTCGTAGAGGTCGACGTCGCTGTAGGGGACGGTGAACCGCATCATCTTCATCGACTCGCGCAGCCGCGCGAAGTGCTCGGCCAGGCGGAAGCCGTACATCTCGCCGTCGGTGGCGTTCCAGTACGCCCGCAGCCCCTCGAAGACGTTCGTGGCATAGAAGACTGCCGCGCTGTTCACGGGCAAGACCGCCTGCTCGCCCGGCACCACCTTGCCGTTCATCCAGATCTTGAAGTCGGCCATCGTCACGCTCCCCGCGCCCGCCGCCGGGCGCTCACGTAATCTACCACCAGGTATTCACCCAGTCGGTCCGGCGTCGCGAAGAACGCGCGGCCGCGATTGATGCGGGCCATCTGCTCGACGAACGAGGTCAACCACGGGCTGCGCTCGAGCATGAACGTGTTGATGGTGATCCGCTCGCGCGTACAGCGCTGGACTTCCTTGAGCGTCTCGTCCACCGTGCGCTGCGTCGGCGGATAGTTGAAGTCCGCGACGTCGCCCTCGAGGTGGGCGGTCGGCTCGCCGTCGGTCACCATGAGGATCTGCCGGTTGCCCCCGGCGTGCCGGGCGAGCAGGCGCCGCGACAGCATGAAGCCGGCATGCATGTTCGTGCCCATGTTCCACTCGCTCCACGACAGGGTCGGCAGCTGCTGCGCGGTGAACTCGCGCGCGTAGAGCGAGAAGCCGATGATGTACAGCGCATCGCGCGGGAACTGGCTGCGGATCAGCGCCGACAGCGCGAGCGCGACCTTCTTGGCGGGCAGGAAGTACCCGTTGTTCAGCATGGAGCGGCTCATGTCGAGCATGACGACCGTCGCCGCCTGCGTGCGCTGCTCGGTGCGGATGACGGCGAAATCGTCGGGGACGAGGCGCACGGGCGTGCCGGGGCCGCGGCGGGCCAGCGCGCGCATCACCGTCTCCTTGAGATCGAGCAGGAACGGATCGCCGAACTCGTAGAGCTTGCTCTCGTCGGTCTGGTCGCCGCCGGCGCCGCGCCGGTCGATCTGGTGCCCGCCGAAGCGGTCGCGCTTGAGCCGCGCGAAGATGTCGCGTAGCGCCTTGTCGGCGATCTTGCGAATGGCGCGCGCGGTGAGCTTGAGATCGTCGTCGTCGCCCTCGAGGTAGCCGGCGTCCTTCAGACGCTTGGCGATCTCCTGCAGCCGCTCGAGATCGCGCCGCGCCTCTTCGCCGGCCAGCTTCTCGACCTGCGCGGGGTCGACCTGGTCGAGGTCTTCGAGCGAGCGCGTGCCGCGCAGCTGCCGCTCCAGCGCGTCGAGCTGCTGCATCTCCTCCATGAGCCGCATCGCTTCGTCGAGCCCGACCTGCTCGTCCCCGCGGAAACGGTAGCGCTCGGTCATCTCGCCGATCAGCTCGGAGAGGTGCATGCCGAGCTGGCGCATGGCGGCTTCGAGCCGCTCGTCCTGCAGGAACAGCGAGCGCATCATCTCGTCGAGCTGCGCGCGCTGCTCGGGGGACAGCGACTGCATGAGCGACTGCATCTGCGCCATGCGCTGGGCGATCTGCTCGAGGAGGTCGTCGAGGCTCTCGGCGCCCGGGAACTGGCTCCCCCACTTGTCCTTGAACCGCTGGAAGTCCGGCTCGCCGCCCTCGGCGCGCTCGCGCAGCATGCGGTTGAGGTCCTGGATCATCTCGCGCATCCGCCGGAGATCCTCGGGCGTCATGTTGCCGACCGCGTTCTTCATGCCCTGCATGAACGGCTGCATGGCCTGCGCGCGCAGGGAGGCCAGCAGGTCCTCGAACTTCTGCTTCGCCTCGGCATCGTGGAAGTCGTAGTTCTGCAGCTCGCGCAGGCGGCCGGCGGCGTCGGGCGGAATCTGCTCGAGCGCCTGACGCCGGCGCTCGCGCGTACGGCCCTCCAGATCGCGCTCGATGCCGGCGCGCTCGGTCTTCACGACGTCGTCGAGCTTCTTCGCGATGTCCTCGAGGCTGCTGCCGAGATCGTAGCGCTGCATGCGCTGTTGCTTCTGCGCGCGCAGCCGGTCGAGCAGATCTTTCAGCCCCGGCGTGCGCGCGCCGTCAGGCGGCCGCATCCCCTGCTGCAGGAGCCGCTGCAGCGCGGATTTCAGGTCGCCGTAGCCGAGGACGTCGTCGGCGATCTCGTCCAGGACGTCGTCGGCGTCGAGATCGGGGAACGCCTGCGTGCCGTCCCAGCGCGAGTAGCGGTGGAGCACGTCAGCCCCGGTACCGGGTCTGGCCGGGCTGCGAGTCCTTGTTCAGCTTCTTGCTGAGGTGCAGGCCCTCGAGGAGGAACTCGACGGCCGACGCGAGCCCCGCGGCGCCGTCGGCGCCGAGCTTCGCCGCGGCCGCGCGCAGCGCGGGCGTCTTCTCCGCCTGGCGCGCGTACTCGGCGGATGGCATGGCGTCCGAGACCTGCACGGTGAGGCCACCCTGGAACGCGGCCACGACGGGCTCGAGCTCCGCCGGCGGCAGCGTGCGATTGAAGACGTTGAGCACGGCGCGCTGCACGAGCTTGCCGAGGACCTTGTCTTCGCTCGTGTCGCCGAGCGTCTCGAGCTCGATCTTGCCCGCGGTGGACGCCACCAGCGCCCCCAGATCGCTCACGCGCGGGGCGGCGTCCGCCTCGCCGAGACGGATGGCGCGCTTGAGCGCGCTGGACACGAGATTCTCGTAGTTGCAGATGCTCACGCGAACCGAGACACCGGAGCGCTGGCTGATCTCCGTGGCGCGGCGCGCCAGGTGCGTGAGCTCCGCGACGATCTGCTTCATGTACGGGGGCGTCGTCGTGCGCACGCCGTCGGCGGGAAAGGCCGTGTGCTCGGCCTCCATGATGGCGATCTCGTCCGTCAGCCGTCGCGGGTAGTGCGTACGGATCTGCGAGCCGAACCGGTCCTTGAGCGGCGTGATGATCCGCCCGCGATTCGTGTAGTCCTCCGGGTTGGCGCTGGCCACGACGTACACGTCGATGGGCAAGCGGACCTTGTAGCCGCGGATCTGGACGTCGCGCTCCTCCATGATGTTGAGCAGACCGACCTGGATCCGCTCGGCCAGGTCCGGCAGCTCGTTGAGCGCGAAGATGCCGCGATGCGTGCGCGGCAGCAGCCCATAGTGGATCGTGAGCTCGTCGGCGAGATACCGTCCCTCGGCGACCTTGATCGGATCGACCTCGCCGATGAGATCGGCGATGGTGATGTCCGGCGTGGCGAGCTTCTCGCCGTAGCGCCGGTCGCGTGGCAGCCACGCGACCTCCGTCGCGTCGCCGCGCTCCGCCACGCGCGCGCGGCACGCCGAGCAGATCGGCGCCAGGGGATCGTCGTTGATCTCGCAGCCCGCGAGCACCGGGATCGCGTCGTCGAGCAGCCCGGTCAAGAGCCGCGCGATGCGCGTCTTGGCCTGGCCGCGCTCGCCGAGCAGCACGATGTCCTGTCCGCTGAGGACCGCGTTCTCGATCTGGGGCACGACGGTGTCGTCGTATCCGACGATGCCGGGCAGGAACGATTCGCCGCGCCGCAGCCGCGCGACGAGGTTGTCGCGCATCTCCTGCTTGACCGACTTCGAACGATAGCCGCCGTTGCGAAGCTCTCCGACCGTGCGCGCTTGAGTCATGACGATGTCGTGGCCACTATGCTGCCCACGGCGAGAGGTGTCAAGGTCGCGGGACGTCCCGGGTCGCGGGACGTATCGTCAGGCGGGTGAGACGGCGTAGTCGGTGCGCGCGGCTCCTTCGAGCGCGCGTCGCACGGTGTCCGTGAGGACCAGCAGGGTGAAAGGCTTGTGCACGAACACCGCGTCCGCCGCCGGCGGCACCGCCGCATATCCCGTCATGTACAGCACGCGCGCGTCGGGACGGCGCGCGACGAACGCGCGCGCCAGCTGCGGTCCGTTCATGCGCGGCATCATCATGTCGGTGAGCAGCAGGTGGATCGGCGCCGCGTACTGCTCGGCCACGCGCAGCGCGTCCTCGCCGTCGGCCGCGGTCAGCACGGTGTAGCCGTGCTCGCTGAGCATGTCGCTCGCGAGCGCGCGCACGGCCGGGTCGTCCTCCGCCACGAGAATCGTCTCGGATCCCGCGCGCAGCGCCGCCGGCGGCGTCACCGCCTGGGGCTCGGGCGGGCAGACGCACGGCAGGTAGACGCGGAAGGTCGCGCCCTCTCCCTGGGCGCTCTCGACGGCGATGTGACCGCCGTGCTGCTCGATCACGCCGTACACGGTCGACAGTCCCAGGCCCGTGCCCTCGCCGGCGGGTTTCGTCGTGAAGAACGGCTCGAACACGCGTGCCTGCGTCGCCGGATCCATGCCGACGCCCGTGTCGCTGACCACCAAACTGACGAACCGTCCCGACGGCAGCGCGCCGCCGTCCGCATCGACGTCGACGTGATCGGTGGCGAGCATGAGCTGGCCGCCGTTCGGCATCGCGTCGCGCGCGTTCACGGCGAGATTGAGGATGACCTGCTCGAGCTGGCCGCGATCGACGTTCACCCACACCGCGGTGGGAGCGAGCGTCGTGACGACGGTGATGTTCTCGCCGATGAGCCGGCGCAGCATCTTCGCCATGTCGACGATCACGGTGTTGAGGTCGAGGGTGTGACGCTCCAGCAGCTGCTTTCGGCTGAACGCGAGGAGCTGGCGCGTCAACGCCGAGGCGCGCTCCGCCGCCTCGCCGATGGCGTCCGCGTCGTGCCGCGCGCGCGCGTCGTCGGGCAGCCGGTCCAGCAGCACCTGCGCGCGGCCGAAGATCACCGTCAGCATGTTGTTGAAGTCGTGCGCGATGCCGCCGGCGAGCAGACCAAGGGCCTGCATCTTCTGCGCCTGCATGAACTGCTGTGTGCGGTGCTCGATCTCCTCCTGCAGCCGCGCGGCGTGCTGTCGCAGCATCTCCTCCTCGACCTGCCTGCGGTACACCTGCATCAACAGCGGCAGCAGGACGAGATAGAGCATCGCGCCGCCGGAGAACGAGATCACCCAGATGACGACCTGACCCCAGCGGATCGCGTTGAGCAGACGATCCGGTGTCTTGAAGACCTCGACAACACCGATCACCTCCTGCTCGGCGTCGAAGATCGGAACGTACACCGCAGCCAGCGTGTGGAACGCCGCCCGCGGCGAGCGCGGGTGGACGATGCTGAGCCGCTTGATGTCGACCTCGACGTCCCCGCCGAGCGCACCGCGCAAGTCGGCGTTCGCGGGATCGCGCTGGCCGATCAGCGCCCCGTGATCGGACCACAGCACCTCCGCGTCGCGGCTCCAGATCTGGATGCGGATCACCTCGGGCAGCGTTTTCAGCGTGGCCGACAGCGCGCGACCCCATCGCTGGCGTGCCTGCGCGTCGCGCGTGGCGGTGAAGATCTGCTCGAGGCCTTCGCGCTCCACCTCGCGGCGGACGAGTGCCGCCGTGTTCTGCCACTCCCACTCGGACACCGCCTGCGTCAGCAGCGACGAGATCGCGTAACCCATACCGGCCCCGAGGACGAGCGTGCCGATCAAGCAGAGGAGGGAGAACCGCGTGAAGATCGGGTGCTTGAGCAGGTGCATCCCGGCGCCACGCGTGCGACGCGCGTGCCAGGCGCGGCGACCTACCGGTGGGGGCCACCCCCCACCGGTGTCCGCGACGGCTCGTGGGCATGGCCGCCGGCGGCTGGCCAGTCTCGCGCCACCGGCGAGGTTTCGTCCGGCTACTTCTCCGCGGTCCGCACGGCCGCCGGACCGCCGTTGACCTTGATGCGTCCGACTTCCTTCAGCGCGCGCCCGTCGAACGCGAAGACCTGCACGTCCTTCTCGACCATGTTGCCCACCAGGATCGTCTTGCCGTCGGGCGAAAACGCGGCGCCCTGCGACCAGTGGCCGATGGGAACCTCGGCGACCTTCGTCGCCTTCATGTCCTTGACGCGCAGGAGCACGAGCTTGCCGCCGTCGGCGTAGAACGGCGAGTCCTTGGCCTTGTTGCTGCCGTTCATGACGACGACCGCCACGTGGCGGCCGTCGGGGGAGACCTTGATGCCCTCCGGCGTTTGCCCGACCGTGAGCGTGTCCACCACGCGGGGCGGCGTCGCGCGCACGTCGATCAGGCTGATGGTGTCGGCGTCGCCCTGGCCGATGCCGATGTTGGCCACCGCCGCGAAGTCGCCCTTGGACGACACGTCGATGCCGTAGGGCCGCAGGCCGGCGTTGATGTCGCGCTTGGTGTACTCGACGTTGGTGCCGTCGACCTTCAGCACCGAGATCTTGTGATCGCCGTCGCGCGTCACCAGCGCCATCTTGCCGTCGGGCGTGAACGTCGCGTGGCTCGTGCCCGACTTCTCGTCCGCGATGGTGACCTTGCCGACCGGGGTCACCGTCTTGCCCGAGATCGAGAAGACCGACACCGTGCCCTCGCTGCGGTTGGCCACGAGCGCCAGCGTGCCCTGCCGATTGATGGAGATGCCGGCGGCGCTCTTGCCGGCTTCGAGCGTCGCGATGACGGCCGGCGGCGACGCCTTGAGATCGATCACGGAGACGCGCGTGTCCGGCACCGTCTTCGTCGGATCGTTCGGATCGATCTTGCTCGACGATCCCACGAGCGCGAGGCTCTCGTCCGGCGTCAGCGCGACGCTGAACGGCGGCCCCACGACGCTGCCGGGCGCCGCGATCTCGGCCACCACGCGCGGCGGCGAGGTCTTGAGGTCGATGATCGTCACGGTGTCCGGCGCGGGATTGGGCACGACCTTGGCCGCGCCGTTGTCGAGCACGACCTTGTTGTCGTTCGAGGTGACGGCGAGCTGCGCCTGAGCCGCGGTGGCGAACGCCAGCAAAACCGTGAGGACGAGAGCGACGACGCCGCGCTGAGCCTTCATGGAGCACCTCCGTGGAATCGAGCGGCCGTTAGGACACCAGATCGCTGCGCCCAACGCAAGCACGGGCGCGTGCGTCGGCGACGCGGGCACCACGCGTTGACCGTCGCCGCCTTCGCCGCGACAATGTGCGAGAGAGGTGACCGCCATGTGGGGCTCGCACAAGAGCACGATGCCGACGAAGGACAACGCGCTGCCCGGGCGCACGGAGCGCATGCCCGTGCCCGCCACCCATCACGTAAACGCCCGGCCGCTGACGCCGCCGTTTCCCGCCGGCCTGCAGACGGCGATGTTCGGTCTCGGCTGCTTCTGGGGCGCCGAGAAGGCGTTCTGGCAGACGCCGGGCGTGTTTACCACCGCGGTCGGCTACGCCGCGGGACTCACGCCGAACCCGACGTACGAGGAGGTTTGCACGGGGCGCACCGGCCACAACGAGGTCGTGCTGGTCGTCTTCGATCCGAAGACGATCTCGTACGAGGCGCTCCTGAAGGTGTTCTGGGAGTCGCACGATCCGACCCAGGGCATGCGGCAGGGCAACGACGTGGGCACGCAGTATCGCTCCGGCATCTACGTGTTCTCTGACGAGCAGCGCCGCACGGCCGAGGCGTCGCGCGACGCGTACCAGCGCGCCCTGAGCGAGGCCGGCCACGGTCGCATCACCACCGAGATCCTCGACGCGCCGGAGTTCTACTACGCGGAGGCCTATCACCAGCAGTACCTGAGCAAGAATCCCTGGGGCTACTGCGGCCATGGCGGCACCGGCGTGGCCTGTCCCACGGGCGTCGCCGCCGCGCGCGCGTGAGCCTGGCCGCCCGCGAGCCATCGGTGATCGTCCCGCCGGCAGGCGACTGGCCGGCGGCGACACCAGCCGAAGCGGGTCTCGATCCACAGCGCCTCGACGCGGCGATCGCCTACCATCGCGCGCACGAGACGCGGTGGCGGCGCGACTTCATCACCGATCGAGGCGTCTTCGTCGGCGTCGCGGACGAGCCGGACAGCGCGGGCGGCGTCCTCGGACCGATCTTGCCGCGTGGCGGCCCGAGCGGGCTCGTCGTGCGCGGCGGCCGTGTCGTCGCGGAGTGGGGCGAGACCGAGCGGGTCGAGATGTCGTTCAGCATCGCCAAGAGCTATCTGGCGGCGCTGGCGGGTGTGGCGGTCGCGCGAGGCCTCATCCGCAGTATCGACGACCACGTCAGCGACACCGCGACCGACGACGCGTTCGCGTCGCCGCAGAACCGCGGCATCAGGTGGCGGCACTTCCTGCAGCAGACGAGCGAGTGGTCGGGCACCGTCTTCGGCAAGCCCGACACCATCGACCACAACCGTGACCTCGGCAAGGCCGATTTCGGGCAGACGGACAAGGGCGTGGCCCGTCCCATGCGGCCGAACGGCACGCTGTGGGAGTACAACGACGTTCGCGTCAATCGCTTGAGCCTGTCGCTCCTGCAGCTCTTCCGCCGCCCGCTGCCCGACGTGCTGCGGGAAGCGTTGATGGATCCCATCGGCGCGGCGTCCACGTGGCGATGGCACGCCTACGACAACGCCTGGGTCGAGATCGACGGACGCCGCCTGCCGTCCGTGCCCGGCGGGTCGCACTGGGGCGGCGGTCTCTGGATGTCCGCGCGCGACCACGCGCGCTTCGGGCTGCTGCATCTGCGGCGCGGCCGCTGGGGCGATGTCCAGCTGCTGCCGGCCACGTGGATCGACGAGTGCCGGCGGCCGTGCGCGATCAACCCGGAGTACGGTCTGCTGTGGTGGCTCAACGTCGGGCGGCCCGGCGCGTGGGCCGCGCGCGGCGCCGGGAGCAGCCTGATCTGGATCGATCCCGAGCACGATCTCGTCGCGGTCGTGCGCTGGATCGACAAGCCGCACATCCAGGGCTTCCTCGAGCGGCTCGTCGACGCCGTCGTGCACTGAGCCCGTGCTCGCGACGATCGAGCTCGAGACCGGAGCGAAGCCCACCGCGTCCGTCATCTGGCTGCACGGCCTCGGCGCCGACGGCCACGATTTCGAGCCGATCGTGCCGGAGCTCGATCTCCCCGATGCGCTCGCCGTGCGCTTCGTCTTTCCGCACGCGCCGATGCAGGCGGTGACGATCAACGGCGGCGCCGTCATGCGCGCGTGGTACGACGTGTACGCGCTGGAGGGCGCGCGCCGCGAGGACGCCGACGGCGTGCGGGCCTCGCAGACCAAGGTGGAGGAGCTGATCGCACGCGAGAAGGCGCGCGGTGTCGGCGCCGCGCGCATCGTCCTCGCGGGCTTCTCGCAGGGCGGCGCCATCGCACTGCAGACAGGGCTGCGTCACGGCGAGCGTCTGGCCGGAATCATGGCGCTGTCGACGTACGTGCCCGTCGCGTCCACGCTTGCCGCCGAGGCCAGCGCGGCCAACCGCGCGGCGCCGATCTTCATGGCGCACGGTGTGGACGACCCGCTCATTCCGATCGAGCGGGCGATCGCATCGCGGCGGCAGCTCGAGGCCGCCGGCTACGCGGTCGAGTGGCATGAATATCCGATGGCCCACGCCGTGTGCGTCGAGGAGATCGCCGACGTGTCCGCGTGGCTGCAGCGCGTGCTCCGCTAGCCGCCCGCGTCGCGCCTCGCCTCGACGATCAAGCTCTGTAGCGCGCGGCCGATCGGCCCGCGACGATCGTGCAGGCGCGTGTCGGCGAGCCCGATGCCGTTGCCCTCGTAGGTCGACAGACAGTCCATCCCCACCCAGTCGCCGTCGAGCGGCCGGTGCACGCTGACGGACAGATCGGCGTTGATCGCGGTGACGCGCTTGTGCTCGATGGCCGCGCTGACGCCGCTGCCCGAGTCGGCGGCGACGAGCACGCGCTCCAATGGCGACGTCGGTGTGCCCGCGACGAGCGGCATCCGCTGGCGCATCCACGCCGCCACACGGCCGCTGCCCCAGTCACCACGCACGATGCGGACCTCCATCGCGGCGTGATAGCTCACGGGCTCGTTGAAGAAAGGAAACTCGAACGGCCGTCCCGCTTCGGGCGGCGGCAACGCGGGATCGTTGTCCGGCGAGGTGATGCCGACGGCGCCCATCCGCGTGAGCACGGCGAGAGCCTGGGCCACGACGCGCTCCCCGTGCACGAGGCGCGCGATGAGCCGCTGAACCTTCGCGCCCGCTCGCAGCGTCTCGACCGTGATGGCCAGGCGATCGATGGGCACCGGCAGCAGGAAGTCGACCGTGATTCGCGCCACCGCGAACCCGGGCGCCGTGGCCGCGAGCGCGCGTGCGAGGAGCGCCGCCGGCGGCCCGCCGTGCTGATGCTCGGGGCTCCACGGCCCGCGCGTGTGAACCGTGGCGACGAAGCCGTCGCCGTCGCGAAGGTAGAACGCGTCGGTCACGCGCGCCATGCTACCGCACGCCGGCGCGTGCTCAGGCCGCGTCCGTCTCCTCTCCCGCCTCGAGCCGCGCGAGATGCTGGCGCACCCACGCCTGGCCGCCGTCGCTCGCCGTCAGGCCCGCGACGAGATCGGCCAGCCCTTCGATGAGCTGCTGTAGCCGCTCCGGCAGCGCGGCGTCGTAGCCGCACAACCGCGCGACGAACGCCTCGCGCTCGGACTCGGCAAGCCGGGCGAGCGTCGGCATGAGCGCCTGCAGCCAGTCGTCCAGCGATTTCAGATCGGAGAGCAGGTCGGTGCCGCGACGAATGGTCGCCGTCACCTGCTCGCGCAGGCGAACGAGGTCGGCGTCGTCAATGGCCAAGGGCTCCTCCGTCAGCGGAGCCCTTGCACGATCCGGTCCAACAACTCCCGCGGGCGGTCGACGTGCACGAAGTGGCTCGCGCCCTCGAGCGTGTCGACGCGGCAGCCGGCCGTCTCGAGCCGGCGGACATCCGTGTCGGAGACGTGATCCGACGCGCCGCCCCGAATGACGTGCACCGTGTACGGATGCCGGCCCTCGACCGCCGGCCACAGATCATCGACGCCGATCTCGGCGTAGAGCGCGACGAGCGTCTGCCGGTCGATGCGCCAGCGATAGCCGTCGCTTTCATGGACGAGGTTGAGCAACAGCCAGTCGACGGCCGCGGGCGAGAGGCCTGCCCGCCGGAACCAGATACGAAAGGTCTGCCGATCGCGCGCGGCGTCCGGCGCGTCGGCCAGCGCCTTGATGATGGCGGCGACCTCGCCGTCGCCCACCCGCGGCGACGGCGTGACGTCGAGCAGCGTCAGATGCGCAAGCGCGGCCGGCTCCAGCAGCGCCACGCGCAGCGTCACGCGGCCGCCGAGCGAATGGCCGATCACCGTCCACGGAGCAGGCAAACCGAGCGCGCGCGCCGTGTCGAGCACGTCGCGCGCGATCACGGCGAGATCCGGGCGCGGCGGCAGTGGCGACGACTCGCCGTGGCCCGTGAGATCGAGCGAGATGATGCTGCAATCGGGCAGCCGCTGCGCCAGGCCGCGCGCGAGCGTGGCGAGATTCCGCGCGGAGCCGAGGAAGCCGTGCAGCAGGAAGACGGCACGCGCGCCATCGCCCGCGCGCGTGTGGGCGAGGACGCTCACACCTCGAGCACCATCCGCGCCGGATCTTCGAGCGCCTCTTTCACGCGCACGAGGAACGTCACGGCCTGCTCGCCGTCGACGAGGCGATGGTCGTACGAGACGGCGACGTACATCATCGGGCGGATCACCACCTGCCCCGCGCGCGCGACGGGCCGGTCCTCGATCTTGTGCATGCCGAGGATGCCGGACTGCGGCGGGTTGAGGATCGGCGTCGACAGCAGCGAGCCGAACACGCCGCCGTTGGTGATCGTGAACGTGCCGCCGGCCAGATCGCCCGGCGCCAGCTTGCCCTCACGCGCGCGCCGCGCGACGTCGCCGATCGCCTCCTCGAGCGCGGCGAGCGACTGCCGATCGGCGTCACGCACCACGGGCACCACGAGGCCGCGCGGCGTGCTGACGGCGATGCCGAGATGGATATGGCGCGGCTTGACGACGTCCGTGCCGTCGATGCGGGCATTGAGGATCGGCACCTCGCGCAGGCCGTGGATCACCGCGCGCGCGAACAGTGACATGAGGCCCAGATCGACGCCGTGCTTGGCCTTGAAGCGCTCGCGGTGGCGCGCGCGCAGTGCCTGCAGCTCGCCGAGATCGACCTCGTTGAACGTGGTGAGGATCGCCGCCGTCCGCTGCGCCTCCACCAGACGCGCGGCGATCGTGCGCCGCAGCTGGCTCATCGGCTCGCGCTCGGCGTCGGTCTCGGCTGCGGTCGCGCCGCGACCATCGCCGTCGTGGACTGGCGTCGATGCGCGCGCGGGCTCTGTCGGCTTCGGCGGCTCGAGACGCTGTGGCGGCTCGGCTCGGGCGGGCGGCTCGGAGCGTTGCGGCGGCTCGGCTCGGGCGGGCGGCTCGGAGCGTTGCGGCGGCTCGGCTCGGGCGGGCGGCTCGGAGCGTTGCGGCGGCTCGGCTCCGGCCGGCCGCTCGGCGCGCCGCGCGGGCTCGGCGCGTGGCCCCGGCTCGGCACGCGGCGCCGTGGCGCGTGGAGTTTCACGCGCGGCCTTTGCGGCGGCGATCGCCTCGGCCGGCCTCTCGGCCGCGCGCTCCGCGGGCTGCTCGGCGATGCGCCCGACCACCATGCCGGGCTGCACGCGCGATCCGGCGGGCACGACGATGCTCAGCCGTCCCGCGGTCTCGGCCTGCACCTCCATCGCGGCCTTCTCGGTCTCGAGCTCGAGCACCACCTCGTCGGCATCAACGTGTGCGCCGTCGGGCTTGAGCCACCGCACGAGCGTCGCCTCCGTGATCGACTCGCCGAGCGGCGGAATACGGATCTCGACGGCCATCTCAGCGCTCCAGCGCCTGCTCCAGGATCGCCTGCTCCTCGGCCTGGTGGACGTGATGCGAGCCGGTGGCCACGCCCGCCGCCTCGACGCGCCCGATGTAGGAGAAGCGGACGTCGGGCCGCAGCAGCGGCGACAGCAGCGGCCGCACGAACCACCAGGCACCCTGGTTGGCCGGCTCCTCCTGCACCCAGCAGACTTCCGTCGCCGCGGCGTAGCGCTCGAGCAGGCCGCGCACCTCCTCGGTCGGGAACGGATAAAGCTGCTCGACGCGGACGAGCGCCACATCGTCGCGCTGCTTCTCGCGCCGGGCAGCGTCGAGTGCATAGAAGATCTTGCCGGTGCACACGACGAGGCGACGCGGCGCCGACGGCGGCCGCGGGTCGTCGAGCGTCAGCTGAAAACCGCCGTCGGTCAGCTCGCCGAGCGAGGAGACCGCCTGCGGGTGACGCAGCAGGCTCTTCGGCGACATCACCACGAGCGGCTTGCGAAAGCCGCGGTGGATCTGCCGTCGCAGCGCGTGGAAGATCTGCGCCGGCGTCGTCGGCACGATGATCTGCATGTTGCGGTCCGCGCACAGCTGGAGAAATCGCTCGAGCCGCGCGCTGGAGTGCTCGGAGCCTTGACCTTCATAGCCGTGCGGCAGCAGCAGCACGAGGCCGCTCATGCGCTGCCACTTCGACTCGCCGCTGGCGATGAACTGGTCGATGATCACCTGCGCGCTGTTCACGAAATCGCCGAACTGCGCCTCCCAGATCGTGAGGCGGCGCGGGTCGCCGCTGGACACGCCGTACTCGAAGCCGAGCACCGCCGCCTCGCTCAGCGGGCTGTTGATGGCCTCGAGCTCCGCCTGCTCGCCCTGTACGTGGTTGAGCGGCACCCACGACCGGCCGTCCTTCGCGTCGAAGATCGCGGCGTGGCGATGCCCGAACGTGCCGCGCACCGTGTCCTGACCGCTGATGCGCACCGGCGTGCCTTCGAGCAAGAGGCTGCCGTACGCCAGCGTCTCGGCCGTCCCCCAGTCGAGCCCCTCGCCGCGCGCCACGCGGGCCTGCCGATCCTCGAGGAGCTTTCGCACGCGCGGATTCGGCGTGAAATCGTCGGGCAGGCGCACGAGCGCGTCGGCGACCGCGCGCAGCCGCTCGGTCGGCACGCGCGTGTCGGCGTGGAAGTCATCGCCCGCCCAGCCGAGGCCTCGCCACACGCCGCCGAACGCGAACACCTGCTGGCGCGGCATCTCCGTGCGTGCGGTCGCCAGCGCGGCCTCGAGCGCCGCCCGACGCGTCTTGCGAACCTCGGCCAGCTGCGCTTCGTCGACCACGCCGGCCTCGACGAGGCGCTTCATGTAGCGCGCGACGACCGAGGGATGGTTGCGGATCTGCTCGTACATCACCGGCTGCGTCAGCGTCGGATCGTCGAGCTCATTGTGGCCGTGGCGTCGGTAGCACACGAAATCGATGAACACGTCCGCGCGGAACGCCTGACGATAGCCGGCGGCCAGGCGTGCCGCCTGCACGGCGGCCTCCGGATCGTCGGCGTTGACGTGGAAGACGGGCGCGCGCAGCACCTGCGCGGGGTCGGAAGGATAGCGTGTGAACAGATATTCTTCCGGCGAGGTCGTGAAGCCGATCTGGTTGTTCACGATCACGTGGACGGTGCCGCCCGTGGTGAAGCCCGGCAGTGGCGAGAGCGCGAGCGTCTCGTACACGATGCCCTGCCCCACGAAGGCGGCGTCGCCGTGCAGGAGCACGGGCGCGACGCGGTGCCGGTCGTGGTCGTTGCGGTACGCCTGCTTGGCGCGCACGATGCCCTCGACCACGGGATTCACCGACTCGAGATGGCTCGGGTTCGACGTCAGCGATAGATGAATGTCGGCGCCCGAGCGCGTGCGGCGATCGCGCGAATAGCCGAGGTGGTACTTGACGTCGCCGTCGCCGAGGATGTCGTCGGGCAGCGGCGCGCCCTCGAACTCGGCGAAGATCATCTCGTACGGCTTCTCGAGCACGTGCGCGAGCACGTTGAGGCGGCCGCGGTGCGCCATGCCCAGCACCATCTCGGCCACCTCGAGGCGCGCGGTCTCCTCCACCAGCGCGTCGAGCAACGTGATCAGCGCCTCGCCGCCCTCCAGCGAGAAGCGCTTCTGGCCCGGATAGCGCGCTTGTAGGAATTGCTCGAACAGCTCCGCGGTGACGAGCCGCTCGAGGATCGCGCGGCGGTCGTCGGCGGACAGCTCGGGATGGTTGCGGCGGGGCTCCAGGCGCTCCTGCAGCCACTCGCGGCGCGCCTTGTCGGCCACCGATAGATACTCGACGCCGAGCGTGCCGCCATACGTCTCGCGCAGCGCCGCGATCAGCTCGCGCAGCGGCCCGCGCGTCCCTCCCTTGAACGGCGCCCAGTCGACGACGCGATCGAGATCGCGCTCGGTGAAGCCGAGCTCCGAGAGCCGCAGCAGCGGGTGCTCGCGCGGGCTGCCGCCGAGCGGGTCGAGGTCGGCGACCAGATGGCCGAGCTCGCGGTACGTGTGGACGAGCTCGTCGATCGAGCCGCCCGGACGCGCCCCGTCACGCAGCGCCAGGTCGAACCCGGCGAAGACCAGCGCCCAGCGTTCGTCCACCGTCGACGGGTCACGGAGATATTCACGGTACAGAGCGTCGACGTATTCGGGATTGGCGCGCGCAATCTCGTCGAACGGGAGCACGAGGCCAGCGTACACCCTCAGACGACGCGAAAAACCTCCACCTCGACGGATCTGCCCTTCACGCGCACGGCGGGCAGCGCCTGCAGCATCGCCGCACCACCGTCGAGCTGCCGCACCGTCGTCGCGCTGACGAGAATATCGGTGCCGACATCCTTCGTCAGGCCCTGGATGCGCGAGGCCAGATTCACGGTGTCGCCGACGAGCGCGTAGGAAACGCGCTCGGGACTCCCGATGGCGCCGGCGAGCACGGACCCCGTGTGGACGCCGATACCGTGGCGCAGCGGCCGCGCGCGGCCGGTGTTGTAGGCGATCAGCCGCGCGCGCATGTCGAGTGCCGCGCGCACCGCGCGCGCGGCGTGGTCGGGCGCCGTCACCGGCGCGCCGAAGACCGCTTCGATCTCGTCGCCGATGAACTGCAGCACGAGGCCGCCGTGCGCGCGGATCGCGTATTGCATCTCGGCGAAGTACGCGTTGAGATCGCGCACGACCTGGCGCGGCTCGGTCGATTCGACCCACGGCGTGAAGTCGCGCAGATCGGCGAAGAGCACGGTGACCTCGCGCTGCTCGCCTTCCACGGTGACGCGGCCGGCCAGGATCTCGTCGCGCACCTCGGGCGTGACGTAGCGGCCGAACGTCTCCTTGATCGCCTCGCGCTCGCGCAGGCCGTCGAGCATCCGGTTGAAGCCCTCGGTGGCGGCGCCGATCTCGTCGTTGGAGACGACGGGACACTGCGCGTCGAGGTCGCCGCGCTCCACGCGCGCCATCGCGAAGGTGAGACCGACCAGCGGCGCGGCGACGCTGTCCGAGACGACCCACGAGAGGCGGACCACGGCCAACAGCCCTCCCACGATCAGGAAGGCGATGATCGCGACCATCTCGGCGAGCAGCGCCGCCGCGCTGGCCGGATCAGCGGCCGCCAGCGCGCCTCGACGCCAGGCCACGAGGCCGAGCAGGAGCAGCGGACCCACGCTCGTCAACAAGAACACGGCGAGCAGGCGGCGGCGCACGGGCAGGCGCGGCACACCGCGCACGGCACTGAGGTCGCCGCTCGGAAAGAACTTCGGCAGCTCGTGCCGCCAGCGGTGCTCGACGGAGAAGAACACGATGACGGCGGTCACCACGCCGCCGACGACCGTGATGCCGATGATGGCTCGCGCGGCCGACTGCATCGTCAGCGGCCAGCCGGCGAGCAGCGGTCCCACGACGCCGAAGACCACGCCGGCGACCATCCAGTTGGCGAGCGTGAGGGCGGCCATGACCCACGGCAGCTGCAAGGCGCGGCGCCGCACCTCCGGCGAGGCGCGATCGCCGGTCGCCATCGGCGCCGCCCACCGAGCGCCCACGCGGGCGCCGACGACGGTGAGCGCGGTGAACGCCACGGCGAAGAACACGAAGTCGCGCCACGTCACCTCGGGGCCGGAGGTGATCGGATCGATGAAGCGGAAGTAGATGAACGCCATCACCGCGCCGAAGAGGTTGGCGAGCCGCGCCCGCCACAGGAGCGACGCCGGTCGCGTCTGGATCGCGGTCATCATGCGCTCGCGGCGCCGTCGAGGGCGGCCAGCACCGCATCGAGCGCCGGCGTGGGCGGCTTGTCCCGCCGGCGCACGATGGCGAGCCGCCGCGCGAGCGGCGGCGCCAGCGCGCGCGCCGTGAGCGTCCGCGCGCGCAGCTCGGCGCGGACGGCGACGGCCGAGATGACCGACACGCCGAGCCCCGCCGCCACCAGCCGCTTGGTCGCCTCCACGTTGCCGAGCTCCATCGCCACGCGCGGCCGCACCCCGGCGCGCTGGAACCACGTGTCGATCACGGCGCGGATCGTCCCGCCGCGCTCGTAGAGGATCATCGGCGCCTCGGCGAGATCGGTGGGACGCAGCGGGCCGCGTCGCGGCCACCGATGATCGGGCGCGGCGATCGCCACCTGCGGATCGACGCGGAACGGCGCGGTGACGAGCTGGCGGCCGCGCACCGGCAAGGTCAGCACGGCGAGATCCAGCTGGCTGGCGGCGACCGCCGCCGCGAGATCCGGCGAGTTGCCGACGACGACGACCAGGTCGAGCTCGGGGTGGCGCGCGCGCAGCCGCCGCAGCACCTCGGGCAGCAAATACGTGCTCGCCGTCGCGCCGGTCCCGAGGCGCACCCGCCCCGCGACCACGCCGCGCAGCCGCTGGATGGCCTGCCGCGCGGCCTCGAGCTCGGCGAGCGCACGGCTCGCGTGCTCGAGCAGCACCTCGCCCGCGGCCGTCGGAAACGCGCGGCGGCCGACCCGCTCGAGGAGCCGCGCGCCGAGGGCGTGCTCGAGATGGCGAATGTGGTGGCTGACCGCCGGCTGGCTCAGATGCAGGCTCTCCGCCGCGCGCGAGAACGACGCGTGGCGCACGATTTCGGCGAACGTGCGAACGTGGATCGGCGAGAGCTCCATCGAGCGTGCAGTATCGCTAATCGTTTGCATTCCGACAATTCATTTCCCTCATGCCGCCCGCCGCTGGCACTGTGGCGGCATGACGCCCAGCATCACCGAAAGCACGGTGACCATCCGGGACGCGACCCTCGCCGACGCGGACGCGATCTGCCGCATCTACAACCAGGGCATCGAGGACCGCGTGGCCACGCTGGAGACCGAGATGCGAACGCCGGCGGAGCGCCGCGAGTGGCTGGCCGCCCGCGGCCACCGGCACCCGGTTCTGATCGCGGCCCCCGCGACAATCAACCCCGTGACAACAGGCTGGGCGAGCCTCAATCGATTCAATCCGCGCCCCGCGTACGACCACGTCGCCGACCTGTCGGTCTACGTCGAGCGCGCCTGGCGTGGCCGCGGCGTCGGACGAGCGCTGCTCGGCGCCCTCGTCGAGCGCGCCCGTGCCATCGGGTACCACAAGCTCGTGCTCGCCGCCTTCCCCGAGAACGCGGGCGGCATGGCGCTCTATGCGCGGCTCGGCTTCACGCGCGTGGGCGTCTACCGCGAGCAGGGATGGCTGGACGGCCGCTGGGTGGACGTGGTCGTGATGGAGCGACTGCTCTGAGTCACGGCATGTGGCTGAACGAATATCACGCCGACTTCCTCGCGCGAGACCGGCTGGCCGAAGCCCGCGAGCGCGCGGCGCGCCGCGACATCGTCGACCGCGTGCGCCGCCGCGCGCGGCGGCGGCGGCTCGGCGCGGTCCTCATCCGGCTCGGCCGACGTCTGGCCGGCGTTACTGCCAGACGGCCGGCTCGAGCGAGAGCCTGACGCCAAAGCGCTCGGTGACCGAGTCTTGCAAGCGCCGCGCGAAGGCCAACACGTCCGCCGCGCGCGCGCCGTCGTGGGCGACGATGGCCAGCGCGTGCGCGGTCGAGAGGCCCACTGCGCCCTCTCGCTGTCCGCGCCGAAACCCCGCGTGCTCGATGAGCCACGCGGCGGACAGCTTGACCGCGCCGTCGGCCTGCGGCCAGCGCGGCGGCGTCGCGTCGCCCGCGCGGCGGACGACGCGCTCGGCGTCCTCGGGCGTGACGAGCGGATTGGTGAAGAACGAGCCGCACGAGCGCCGATTCGGATCACCGGGGACGAGCACCATCGATTTCGTGCGGCGGATCGCGAGCACGCTGGTGCGCGCATCCGACAGCGTCGGCGCCGTCAGGCCGCGCGCGCTGATCTCACGCGCGACGTCGGCATAGCCGAGCGTCGGCGCGCCGCCCGGCCGCAGCCGATACGTGACGGCGAGCACCACGTAGCGTCCGGGCTCCCGGCTCTTGAAGGCGCTGTCGCGATACGCGAAGCCGCACTGCGCCGGCGACAGCGTCACGGTTTCGCCTCGCGTGGTGTCGAGCGCGCGCACCGCGACGACCGTGTCACTCACCTCCTGGCCATACGCACCGACGTTCTGCATCGGCGTGGCGCCGACGAGGCCGGGAATTCCCGACAGGCACTCGAGCCCGGCCCAGCCGTGCCCGACGGCGAACGCGACCAGGTCGTCCCACGGCTCGCCGGCGGCCGCGGTCACGTCCACGGCGCCGCGGATCTCGTGTGTGGTGATGCCGCGCAACGCGATCTGCACGACCAGCGCGTCGACGCCGGCGTCGGGGACGACGATGTTCGACCCGCCGCCCAGGATGCGAAGCGCCACACGCCGTTCACGCGCCCACGCGACCGCCTGGGTCAGTGTCGCTTCGTCCTTGGCCTCTACGAACCATCGCGCCGGCCCGCCGACGCCGAGCGTCGTATATGGCGCCAGCGCCACGTGCTCCCGCACGGTCAGCGCAGCGGGCTCCGTCATCGCGGCGTGGGCGGCAGGTAGCCGAGCAGGAACACGTTGAGGTGCACGAGCAGCAGCTTGTTCCACGCCACGCTCGCCTCGAGCGCCCGCGCGGGGGGCAGCGTCTGCGCGAACACCCCGGCCAGCACGCTCTGCGCGAGGCTGATCGCGTTGACCACGAGGTGCGCCGGCACGACGCCGCCCGGTCCCGTGGGCCGATGGCTGTGCGACAGCCCGACCGCGAGCAGGTAATAAGCGGACTCGTGGGTGACCGCCGCCTGCGCCGTTTCGCGCAGCCAGCGGCCGAGGCTGTGCTTGCGGCGCTCGATGCGCGCGGTGTCAGGAGTGCCGTCGGGCCCGAGGAAGAAGCGCGCCGACTCGGGGAATTTCAGGAAGTGATCGTAGAGCGCCGCCGTCAGCTCGGCCTCGCGCTCGAGCACGACCGGCGCCGTCGTGCGGACGACGGCCGCGTCGGACTCGCCGAAGCCGACGAAGTCGCACAGCTCGCGCACGTAGCGCGGCATGTCGGTGGCGGGCAGCCAGCCGCTCGTGCCACCGGAGGTCGGGCTCACGGCATGAGCCGCGTGGCCGCCCACCCGCCGCCGGAGAAGCCGTCGCCGTGACGAGTGAGCGGCCGGATCCAGCGGGCGCGATCGTGCGCGCGGCCCGGCTGACCCACCCACAGCTCGACGCGCTCGGCCCAGATGCGATAGCCGCCCCAGCGCTTGGGCCGCGCGATGTCGCCGCCGCTCGCGCGAGCCGTGACGTCCGCGATGCGCGCCAGCAGCTCGGCGCGCGAGGCGAGCGGACGGCTCTGATCGCTGGCGGCGGCGGCCACGCGTGCGTCGGGCGGACGCGAGGCCCAGTAGCGGTCGCTCTCGACGTCGGCGACGTCGGTGACGGGCCCGGCGACACGGATCTGGCGCTCGGTCCCATCCCAGTGAAAGACCAGCGCCGCCCACGGACGCGCGGCGAGCTCGGCGCCCTTGTCGCTCTCGCGGTCGGTGTAGAACACGAACGCGCCGGTCGCTGCGTCGAACCCGCGGCAGATCACCATGCGCGCCGCCGGCCGACCGTCGGCGCCGACGGTGGCGAGCGTCATGGCCGTGGAGTTGCGCACGCTCTTCGCGGCTTCGGCGAGCCATGTCGCCACGAGCGGCATCGGATCGGCCGGCAGCGTCTCGGGCAGCGGAGGAATCGGCGACGTCATGCCGGAGGCCACCGTATCATGACGCATGCCTTTCAAGACCTTCACGCTGCGCGAGCGCCCGGATCGCGAGGACGATTTCGAGCGGCTGTCCGAGGCCTCGTGGCCGCGCTTCCTGCGCCAGCGTGACGAGCTCGGCTACGGAGAATACTGGCCACTGCTCTTCACGACGTGGGCGGACTGGCAGCTCCTCATCGTCGACGAGATGGGACCGACGATCGCGGCCACCCACGCGGTGCCGCTCGTCTGGAACGGTACCGCCGCCGATCTCCCGTCGAGCATCGCGGACATCCTGCGCCGCGCGAAGTCCGACCACGCCGCCGGCCGTGCGGCGACCACGCTATGTGCGCTCGCGGCGATGGTGGACGCGCGCTTTCGCGGCAAGGGCATGAGCTCGGTGGCGGTGCGCGCGATGGTCGACGTTGCGCGTGCGCGGGGTCTGCGCGCGCTGATCGCGCCGGTGCGACCCGCCGACAAGAGCGCGTATCCGCTGACACCGATGGAGCGCTATGCCGCGTGGACCAACGAGGACGGTCTGCCCGTGGACCCGTGGATCCGCGTCCACGCCCGGCTCGGCGCCGAGACCCTCGGCGTCATCCCACGCTCGCTCGTCATCGTCGGCACCGTGCCGGACTGGGAGCGGTGGACGGGAATGCGCTTTCCCGACTCGGGATCGTACGTCGTGCCGGGCGCGCTACAGCCCGTCGTCATCGATCGCCGGGCGGACGAGGGACGCTACGAGGATCCCAACGTCTGGATGACGCACCCGATCGACTGACGCCTCAGTGCGCGGCGGCGTTGCCGACGCCGAACGTCGGCGCGGGCACACCGTCGATGACGACATTGACGACCGCCGGCTTGCGCGAGGCGACCGCACGCTCGAGCGCCGCCGGCAGCTCCCGCGCGTGCTCGACGTGCTCGCCGTGGCCGCCGAGCGCCTCGGCGACGCGGTCGTAGCGCGTCGGCAGCAGCGAGCACGCCACGGTGCGCTCGGCGCCGTAGTGCTTGAGCTGCAGCTGGTGCTCGGCGTTCCAGCGCGCGTCGTTGCCCACCACCGCGACGAACGGCAGGCCATACCGCAGGGCCGTGTCGACCTCGAGCGCGTGGAAGCCGAACGTCCCGTCGCCGAGCAACGCGAACACCGGCGCGTCGGGCCGCGCGAGTCGGGCCGCGATCGCCATCGGCATCGCGCTGCCGATCGAGCCCGATGGCCCGTTGATCAGCCGCTCGCGCGCGTCGAGCCCCGCCTGAGCCCACTGCCCGAACTCGCCGCCGTCGACGACGAGGGTGGCGCCGCGATCGAGCCACGGCTGGACCGCCGCGCACACCGCCAGCGGATGCATCGGCGTCGAGGCCCCGCGGCGCCAGTCGCTCCACGCCGCCGGTGTCGTGGCGCGAATCCGCTCGACCTCCTCCGCCCAGCCGGTGGTCGATGCGGCCCGGGCGTTGGCGCTCAGCTGCTCGGTCATCGTGAGCGGATCGGCGACGATCGCCGTCACGCCCTCGGGCGCGGGCGTCGCCTCCGCCGTCACCTGCACGAAGCGGCAGCCGGCGGCCCACGCGCCGGCGCGGCCGAAGCGCAGCGAGAAATCCAGTGTCTTGCCGAGCAGGAGCACGAGATCCGCCTGGGCGAGCGAGGCGTTCGCGCCGTGCAGCCACGGATCGTTGAGGCCGCGCGGACTCTCCGACGGCAGCGATGGCACCCCGGTCGCCCGCGAGAGCAATTGCACGGCCGCCCAGCGCGCCCCGCGCGCCATGCCCGGTCCGGCCACGATGATCGGCCGCTTCGCCGCGGCGAGCGCCTCGAGCGTCGACTTCACGTCGGCGTCGCTCGCTCTCACGGCCGGCGTCACCGCCACGCGCGCGGCGCGCGCATCGGTAACGTTCGAATCGAGCACGTCTCCCGGCAGGCTCAGATGCACCGGGCCCGGACGTCCGGACTGCGCGAGCGCCAGCGCGCGCGCGACGTCGTCGCCCAGACGCTGCGGGTCATCCGCGGTCCACGCCGCCTTCGTCACCGGTCGCGCGGCCGCCGCCTGATCGATCTCCTGAAACGCGCCGAGCCCGCGCTCGCCGCGCGGCGACGCGCCGCTCAGCAGCACGACGGGCGCATCCTCCATGCGCGCCCCGTAGAGCGCCGACAGCGCGTTGAGATGCCCCGGACCCGCGGTGACCAGCGCGACGCCCGGCCGATCGGTGAGGCGCGCCCACGCGTCGGCCATGTGCACGGCCGCCGCCTCGTGGCGCGTGTGATAAAGCGTGATCGGCCGGTCGATGGCGGCGTCGTACACGGACAGGATCTGGTTGCCGGAGAGCGTGAAGAGATGCTCCACGCCCGCCGTCACCAGCGTCTCCACCAGCGCGCGCGCCGCCGCCGGCATCAGAAGATCGCGAGCGGATGCGCGGGGGCGCCCGTCGCGCCGGTCAGTCGCAGTGGCGTCGCGGTGAAGAGAAACTCGTAGCGGCCCTCTTCCGCGCACGCCTTCGCCAGCCGCTCGGGGTTCGTGTTGTCGACGAGCGCCAGACCGAGGAACGGGATGGCCAGATGCACGCCCATGCCGAAGCCGGCGTAGCCGATCGGGCGCTCATCCATCATGTCCCACGAGATCGCCGCGATGTCCTTTTCGCGGAACCACTCCAGACACGAGATGTGCAGTCCGGGATGCGGCGAGACGCGCGGGATCCAGTCGGGGTGCTCGCGGCGGAACTGCTCGTCGCCGCTGCGCACGACGACGACGTCGCCGGGCTCGATGCGGACGCCGAAGCGCGCGGCCGTCTCGTCCAGCTCCTTCGGCGTCACCGGGTTGCCGACGGTGACGTAGCCTTCCTTGCGCGCGGCCGCGACGTCGAGCAGCACGCCGCGCGTCAGGATGCCGTCGAACAGCGGATCGATCGGGCACCACGTGGCGCCGGCCGCGGAGAGGCTGTCCGCGAACGGGCGGCCGTTGTAGAGCTCACCGTCCCAGCCGACGTGGCAGAGCGCATCGACGTGGGTGATCCAGAAGCCGTGGTAGACGAGATCGAAGCGGTCGAGCACGACGTCCGCGCGCTCGCGCTTGGACGGGCACGTCACGTGATACATGAACTGCAGATGCGGCTGCGCCACGATCTCGCGCGAGAGCGAGACGGTGCGCCCCGACTTCACCAGCGCGCGCGCCGCGGCGCGCCGCGCGTCGGTGATGAGGTTCACGGTGCCGCGCTGGTCGTCCTGGCCCCAGCGTCCCCAGTTGTTCAGCCGCTTGAAATACGACTCGACGTCCGCCTGCGTGGGCAGCTTCGGTGCGGGCATAGGGGCCTCCTCGCGCGAGATGCCCGAGTATGCCACGTGGAGGCTCGCGCCCCGGCGTGAGTCAGGCGCGCCTGAAATCTAGAGCTGATCGCGGAGCGGGATCATCGGCAGGTAGAACACGTTGCGCACGCGTTGGCGCCGCCAGTCGTCGTAGCTGACCTGCTTCGTGAACTCGAGATCCTGGCGGAACACCTCGGTCATCCGCTTCGCGAGGGCCTCGTCCATGAACGCGAGGTTCAGCTCGTTGTTCAGGTTGAACGACCGGTTGTCGAGGTTGGCGCTGCCGATGCTGACCCACCGCCCGTCGACGACCATCGTCTTCGCGTGCAGCAGCGCCGGCCCGTACTCGTAGATCTTGGCGCCCGCGTCGAGCACGCGGCCGAAGTGGGCATGGCTCGCGTGCCGTACGAGCCGATCCAGGTTGGTGTCGGCCACGCCCGCCGTGATGATGGACACGTCCACGCCGCGCTTGGCGGCGCGCACGATCGCGTCGGTCATCGTGCCGTCGGGGACGAAGTAGGGATTCGTGAGCAGGATCGACGAGCGCGCGCCCTCGATGGCGAGGAAGAAGAGCAGATACGCCTCGGCGGCGCCGCTGGCCGGCGAGCTCTTGACCGACTGCGCCACGAGGTTGCCGCGGGGCGGGACCTCGGGGAAGTACGCGGCGCCGGAGAGGAGCACGCCGGTCGCGTCTCGCCAGTTCTCGGCAAACGCCGCTTGCAGCTGGCGCACGATCGGCCCCTCGACTCGCACGTCGGTCTGGCGCCAGTGGCCTTTGCGTCGGCCGTCACCGGTCCACCTCTCGCCCACGCCGGTGCCGCCCGTGAAGCCCACGCGCCCGTCGACGACGAGCACGCGCCGATGATTGCGATGGTTGATGCGCTTGAGCACGAGCGGATTCAGGGAGTGGTAGCTCGCCACGTGACAGCCCGATCGCTTCATCCGAGTCTTGTAGGCGTCGGGCATGTTCTTGCTCCCGACGGCGTCGACCAGGACATTGACGCCCACGCCCGCGCGGCAGCGCTCGGCCAGCGCGTCGGCGATCTCGCGCGAGATGTCGCCCTTCTCGTAGATGAAGTTGGCGAACGTGATCGTGGTCTTCGCCTCCCGGATGGCGCTGAGCATCGCGGGAAAGATCTCGTCGCCGTTGAGAAGGATTTGCGCGCGATTGCCGCGGACGAGCTCGGCGTCCGCGTGCGCCTCGAAGGTCCGGATGAACGCGGACTCGCCGATCGAGACGTCCGGGGGCGCGTAGTGGGGCCGCGCGAGAGTGCAGGCAGAAAGCGCCAGACACAGGGTCACTGCGCCCAGCCGAGGGTACGCGCTACGCACGCCCGAAGGCCGGTGCAGAGCGTGTGCCAGCGACACGCCCGAATGGGCCGCGCTATCATGGCCAGGTGCCCCGCGTGGTCCGAACGATGTGCCCGATGAACTGCCACCCCACACTGTGCGGGATGCTGGTGCACGTCGATGACGATCGCGTGACGCACGTGAGCGGGGATCCGGACAATCCCGACAGCCGCGGCTTTTTGTGTATACGCGGGCAGGCGGCGCCGGAAATCCTCGACAATCCCCGCCGGCTGCTCCACCCGATGATGCGCACGCCGCGCAGCGGCGCGTGGCGCCAGGCCACGTGGGACGAGGCGCTCGACACGATCGTCGCACGCATGCGCGCGGCCGGCCGCGACGCCGTTGCCACGTGGTCCGGACACGGCGTATTCGCGAACAACTACGGCACGCGGATTCATTCCCACCTGCTGCGCCGGTTCTCGAACATCTACGGCTGCCAGTGGTGGAGCCCGGCCATCATCTGCTGGGCGCTGGGCGGCTTCGGCCTGGGCCTCACCGGCCTGCTCGAGCCCAACACCAAGGAGGACATGGGCGCGAACGCCGCGCTGATCGTCCTGTGGGGCGCGAATCTCGCGAGCCAGCCGAACACCGGGCGGCACCTGGCCGCGGCCCGGCGGCGCGGCGCCCGCATCATCACGATCGACGTGAGAGAGACGGAGGCCGCGGCCCAGTCCGACGAGACGCTGCTGATCCGTCCCGGCACGGACGCCGCGCTCGCGCTGGCGCTCATGCACGTGCTCGTGCGCGAGAACCTGATCGACCGCGACTTCGTGGCGCGCCACACGGTCGGCTTCGATCGCCTCGCGGCGCACGTGCAGGCGCACACGCCCGCGTGGGCGGCGACGATCACGGGCATCGCCGCCGAGCGCATCGTGGACCTCGCGCGGCAGTACGCGGGCACGCGGCCGGCCATGATCGTCGTGGGCGGCTCGTCGATGCACAAGGCGTCGAACGGCTGGCACGCCGCGCGCGCCATCGCCTGCCTGCCCGCGCTCACCGGACAGGTCGGCGTTGCCGGTGGCGGGCTCGGCCCGCGTCACGGCGCGAGCCTGCGCGGCCAGGTGCTCGGCAACATCGTGGCGCTCGAGCGGCGGCCGCCCGGTGACGACGTGCCGAATCAGATGTCGCGCATCACCGAGGCGCTGGTGAGCGGCCGCGTGCGCGTGCTCCTGTTGTTCGGCACCGACATGCTGTCCTCATTCGCCGATGCCAACCACGTGGCCGAGGGCCTCGCGCGGCAGGATCTCGTCGTCTCCTACGATCTGTTCGAGAACGACACCGCGCGACGCTTCGCCGACATCCTGCTGCCTTCGACGTCGTGGCTCGAGGAGCTTGGCTGCAAGGCCACGAACACCCACGTCTACCTGATGCCGCAGGTGCTCGAGGCGGCCGGCGAGACGCGCCCGGTACCGTGGGTGCTCCGCGCGCTGGCCGAGCGCCTGGGCCTCGACGATTTCTTTCCGTGGAACGGCGACCGGGCACTCGTCGACGCGATGCTCGACGTGCCCGCCACGGGCCACGCCACCTTCGCGGCGATCGCCGCCGAGGGCGGGATGCGCGCGATGAAGGTCTCGCACGTCGGCCATCCCGATCTGACGTTCCCGACACCGTCGGGGAAGCTCGAGCTGTTTTCCGAGCGCGCCGTGTCGCTCGGCTTGCCCGGCCTTCCGGTGTTCGAAGCTCCCGCCGAGTCCACCTCACATCCACTGACGCTGCGGCAGGGGCGCACGCTCACCGCGTTCCACGGCTTCTACGATCACGGGCGCGCGCTGCCGACGCTCGCGAAGGCCGATCCCGAGCCGGTGCTGTGGATCTCGCCCGGCGACGCGGCGGCGCGCGGCGTCACCGACGGCGCCGCCATCGCGATGCGCAACGAGCGCGGGGAGATGCGCTGCCGCGCTCACGTGACCGCGAAGATTCCCGCGGGCACCGTGTGGATGCGCGACGGCTGGCCGGATCTCAACACGCTGACGTCGGGCGACGCCGTCATCCCCGACGCCGCCGTCGACGCGCTCGGGTTCTCAGCGGGGCAGGCGGCGTTCGACGCGCGCGTCGAGGTGACGCCGATCGCAGCGTCCTGACATCAGTCGCCGCGCTCGCAGAGCGTCTTGAGCGGATCGGGGCCCACGCGCGCGCCGAAGTTGGCTATGAGCCACACGATCGGGATGAAGGGCCACGGCATGCCGTGGTTCCGGAGCGTCACGATCTTCGTCACCGCGCTGCCGCGGCCGGCGCCGCGCAGCGTGATGCGCTCGTGAATCTCCATGTCGGGACGGATGCCGGTGCCCATGAGGTTCGTGTGGCGCAGCTCGAGCAGTCGGCCGGGCTGGATGTCGGTCGCGACCGTGACGCACTGGATCGCCTTGTTGTTCCACCGATAGTGCGTCGTGAACGGCTGGCCCAGCCGGAACTCACCCGTCGCGTCGATCGAGCTGATCTTCGTGTTCCACTTCGCGAACGACTCCGGGCGAATGATGTACGGCCACACCGCGTCGGGCGGCCGATCGACCGCGTAGCGCTCGCGGATCTTCATCGACGACCGCTCAGCGCTGGACGGACGGCACCCACGCCGTGGTGCGTCCGCCGATCGTGTCGTGGCGGATCTTCTCGCCGCGCGCCGTGTACGCCTTGGGATTGCGGCCCCAGCGGTCGTGGAAGAGCCACGTGCGCGGGTAGCGGTCGCTGTCGTTACGCGCCTGCACCGACACGGCGATGACGCGTGCCAGCGCCGTGCGCAGACGCCGGATCTCGTCGTCGGTGAGCGTCCCCGCGCGCCGGCGCGGGTCGATCCGCGCCTGATACAGCACCTCGTCGGCGATCCAGTTCCCCACGCCCGC
>Ga0114129_10000862_pt1 | contig 39439 bp, 29 predicted proteins | sample RhiMetdeltSRZDD1_FD_80071 | JGI IMG/M metagenome (GOLD analysis project Ga0114129, IMG submission 80071) | Populus rhizosphere microbial communities from Tennessee, USA - Rhizosphere MetaG P. deltoides SRZDD1 (version 2) (version 2) | ecosystem: Host-associated > Plants > Roots > Rhizosphere >...
CCGAACCTATTTTGCCACGCACCTTGAAGTGGATAGCTTCCAGGCGTGGAACGATCACTGGATTCTGACTGCGGGCGATTTTGTCGTTCAGGATGGAGAGATCCTCAATCAGAAACTGGGGCTCCAGGAGATCTTTCAATGGAGCGTCATCGAGGATAAGCCTGTGTATTTATTCCGCAAGGGAGCCAGGCTTGGACTCTCGTACGATGGGAAGGTTCTTTTGCTGCCTTATCAGGATATTCCGCGAGGTCTTTGTTGTGGTTTCACAGTCAATAATCCAATCACGCTGGATGATTCCATGTACTTCTTCGGGAAACGGGACGGCATTTGGTATTATGTTGTGGTTAAATTTCGATAGTTCATCCTGGCGGAAGTTGCCGCGCTGAGGGAGCAACAGCCTGCAAGATGGGTGCGCTTGGCGTGTCTTAGAGTATCAGAAGGAGACCAATGCAGGTTGCTATATTGATGCAACAGATCGTTGATGAGGTGAAACAAGTCGAGGGCGTAAGGGCAGTCGTGCTCGGCGGGTCGCGGGCCAGGGGCACGTACATCCCCTCATCGGATATGGACCTGGGGATTTACTATGACCCAGATCTTGGGTTGGACCTGAGCGAATTGAGCCGGGTCGCCACGAGGCTGGACGATGAACATCGGGCGGATGTGATCACCCCCATTGGCGGCTGGGGACCGTGGATCAATGGAGGAGGTTGGCTTAAGATCCAAAACCATCCGGTTGATTTTCTTTACAGAGATCTGGCAAAGGTCACAGCCGTTATCGAGGATTGCCTAGGCGGAACGGTGGAGATTTTTTACCAGCCGGGTCATCCACTGGGATTTGTCTCGTCCATGTATCTTGCAGAAGTGGCGGTATGCCAGCCTCTCTGGGACCCTGATAGATCCATTTCAGAATTAAAGGAGAAAATCAATCCTTATCCCGATTCTTTGCAGAGAGCCCTGACACAGAAATTTGCATGGGAAATCAACTTCTCGATCGATATCGCACGGAAAGCCGCGCAGAGATCGGATGTCACGTATGCTGCCGGATGTTGTTTTCGAAGTGTGATGTGCATGCTTCAGGTACTATTTGCCATTAACAAGACTCACTGGCTGAACGAAAAAGGGGCTCTAGCCATTGCGGATACCTTTGGGCTAAAACCAGAAAGGCTGCAATCTCGGATAAATAAGGTTTTTCAATTGTTGGAAGCAAACCCCCAGCCCATTCAAAATGCACTCTTTCAACTTGATGAATTAAACCGGGAGATCGCTAAGCTAGACGCAGGAAGCTGAATTCTTGGATATACTTATCGTAACAACCCAGACCAGTCCAGGAGGATTGCAATGAAAATCTATGTTGGCGGATCGCTGAAAGATGGCCCGGTCGACGCAGAGCTGTGCAAACAATTTATCGAGCGATTGGGCGCGAAGATCGCGGAGCATGGGCACATTCTCCTGACAGGCTGCCGGGGATCTTTAGATAAGGCGATCGCCGAGTCAGCCAACAGCTGGCTGGAGCAAAACGGTCAGGATACGAAAGAGATTCGCAAGCGGATCATCAGTTATAAGCTAAAAGCGGATCAGCCCATCCACAATTTCGGCCGCGTTCAGGTTTCGAAGCGTGCCGACTGGTCACTCACAACGCCTGATCTGAGTCTCCCGGAACAAATCGCAGAGGCAGATGTCGCTATTTTTGTTGCGGGCAGTGAAGGTACGTTCTTTGCTGCTAATTGGGCGCGCATCAGCGGGAAGCCGATCCTGGGGGTGGCGCGGTTTGGAGGTGCGGGCTCCGTGCTTTTTGAAGGGGAGCGGGAAAATTTCTCAAAGAAGTACTCCCACCTGGTATCCAAAGAAGATTTCGATATGCTCAACCAGTACACAAACGATGTCGATCAACTCGCCGAGGATGTGATTACCCTTTGTGAAAGCCTGATGACCTCGAATTCGGTCTTCATCGTCATGTCTTTCAAGAAGGAGTACATTGACGTCTATGATTCCTATGCGGTTGTATGCAAGGATTTTGGGTTCAAAGCTGTGCGCACGGACCAGGTGACTTCTCTGGAGCGAATCACGCCGCGCATCCTGGACGGCATCCGTCACTCGGCATTCGTCATTGCCGACGTCACCGAGAAAAGCTTGAATGTGTTTTATGAAATCGGGTTTGCTGACGGCCTCGGGCGACCGGTGATCATCACTGCCAAAGAAGGCACGGAATTGCCTTTTGATATCAAGGATACCCCCATTGTGTTTTGGAGTACGTTGAATGAACTGAAGCAGAAACTCCAGCCTATTGTCGCAGAAGTGAAGATGAAATTAGGCAGAGGATAAACTCAATCCGCCTCATTCTTGAGGAGCTGCATTTTAGTCATTCACCACAGTAAGAGTCACGATCTCGCTCTTTACCCGCTCTCCATTTGCATTCACACCTTCTGCCCAGAACTGATGTTCCCCGGTGGCTAGACTCCACCAGGCTTGATAGGGTGGTGCAGATAAAGTGGAAATTGGATTCCCATCGATCCAGATCGTGACTTGAGAAATTTCTTCACCGGCTGCAGCTTCGATTTGTAGCTGCTGTGCAGAAGGTTCGAAGTTCGAGTCAATGTGGTAGGTGGTACCGGGACGTGGGGAAAGCAAAACCAGTTGATCGGATGCTCCAGAAATCTTATTTTTGACCTGTGCATAATCGGTGATCAGCGCCAGCCCCTGTTCATGCGCCCAGCCTTGTACTTCCATCGGCAGGTCCAGGACCGCGATTGATTTTCGCCGTTCATTGGGAGTCGAATCATCTGCCGGCAAATTTGTCAGCATGTCGATCCAAACCTGTTGGTGGAATGTATCCGGTTGTGAGGGTTGCGTGCCGGCGATAAACCACTCCAGACGGGTGTGCGGACAGGCTGCGGTGGGGAGAAGACCGGATAGGTCGCATACTTCCACCTGCGCCAGGCCATCCGGCCGTTCGAAGGGACGGTCAGGATGCCCCTGCAAGAGTCCGCGCATGACCTCATGCCAGATGGGGGCTGCGCCCGTCAGACCGGTCACGTTATGCATCGCTTCATATCCGCTATTCCCCACCCAGACCCCAACCAAAAGCTCAGTAGTATAGCCGATGGTCCAGTTGTCGTGGAAATTGGTGGTCGTCCCTGTCTTGACGGCGGCGGTGCGGTCCAGCTTTAGCGTGCTGTTCGCACCGAATCCCGTGATGCGCGCGCTATCGTCGCTGAGGATGTCGCTGACAAGCCAGGTCACACGCGGGTCAAAAACTTGAACAGGCGGTGTTTGATCGTTTGTGTAGAGCAGGTTTTCATCTGCGTCGTGGATGTCCAAAATGGAATAATTCCCGGTGAAATAGCCATCATTCGCCAGAGATGCGTACGCTGTGGAGAGCTCGAGTAGACTGATCTGACCGCCACCCAGCGCCAGAGAAAGGTCATATTGCTGTGGATCACGCAGAGACGTAATGCCAAGCCTCTGAGCGAGATCGATCGTATTTTCAATACCAACTTCCTGTAGCGTTTTCACGGCTGGAATGTTCAAGGATGAGCCGAGTGATTCGCGTACAGAGACCGGTCCATGTTCACGGCCGTCGTAATTGACCGGGGTGTATGGTGTCCCATCGCGCGTCAGGAAGGTGGTCGAGACGTCGAGCATTGAGGTCGCGGCGGTCCATGGGTTGGATCGCGCCGGATCGAGCGCCAGGGCGTAAATGAAGGGCTTGAACGCGGACCCCGTCTGGCGGGGCGAGGTCGCCATATCCAACGCGCCGTGGATGGACTCGTCGAAGTAATCTGCGCTTCCAACGAGAGCTAGGATCTCTCCATTGTGCGGATCGAGGACCACGAGGGCGGCATTATTGACGTTGTGACTGATCCCTGTATTCTCGTCCTTGAACTCTTCGATGCGCCGCTCAAGCGTGTTTTCTGCGAAATGCTGATGATCAAGGTCCAATGTGGTGCGCACGACCAGGCTCTGGCCTGAATCCAGAACTCCTGCAGAGGTTAATTTGTCGATCTGATCTTTGACGATCCAGATGAAGTGCGGCGCTTCAATGGGATAGGGCGCTGGGTTGAAGCTTAACCGAGTCGATTCGGCTTCAATTCGTTCCTGATGTGATAGATAGCCCCGCTTTTCCATCAAGCCAAGAACAACCCTTTGTCGTTCCTGCGCCAGCTCCGGGTTCGTGAATGGGTTATAGAGTCCGGGCGCCTGCGGCAGCCCTGCGATCAGAGCACACTCCGGCAATAAGAGGTCGCTGGCGCGTTTCCCGAAATAGGTTTGGGCAGCAGCTTCCGCCCCGTACGCCATTCCACCGTAATTGATCTGGTTGAGATACAGGGCAAGGATCTCATCTTTGGATAATTGTCGCGTTAACTGCCAGGCGAGCACGGCTTCTCGCATTTTACGCCGAAGGCTGCGCTCCAGCCGTTCGTCCTGCCCTAATAGCACATTACGAGCGACCTGCTGTGTGATCGTGCTTCCCCCGGCGACCACCTCCCGGCCTCTCAGATTGAGCCACAGGGCGCGCAGGATGCCAGTCGGATCGACGCCAGGGTGAATGTAGAAGTTCTTATCTTCCACCGCAATTGTGGCATCCTTCAAGCATTGAGGGATGTGTTCAATTGAGAGAACAGTATTTCGTCCGCCCGCTTCCGGGAGGATTTCATAGAGCAAGCGTGCGTTTCGATCTGTAATTCGAATACTGGGAGTTAGATAGTGATCGGGAAGAGAATGTACAGCCGGGAGATCCCAAAAGGTGTAAATGGCATATCCGGCAAGCAAAAGAAACCCTGCCAAAAGAAATATTCTCAGTTTGCCCCAGAGAGCGCCTCGTCTGTCCTTGTCCTTCATACATTAATGTAGATGGAAAAAGAAAGGAACTTGTTCCATTATTTGTTCAATTGGCGGTATACATTTTTCATCTGTTTGTAGATTTGTTGGAAGATCGCGAACTTTTCCTCATACAGCGCGCGGGTTTGTGGCCGCGGTTCATAGACTCTCCTGAACTGCACAAGCTGCGGAATATCGCTGAACCGGATCTCCCCCAGGCCCACTGCCGCGATCCAGGCGGCACCGCGCGCATTGGCGTAGATAGGGTCGAAGACCTGCTTGATCTCTACGTTCAGCACATCGGCGAAAATCTGGCACCAGACATCCGATTGGGCCCCGCCGCCGACGATGTGGATGGCAGCGACATCGCGCCGCAGGAATTTTTCAACCGGTGCCAGCAGCCAGCGCGTATTGAACGCGATACCCTCCAGGAATGCCCGGATGATATCTTCCCGCGTGTTGTTCAGCGACAGATTATAGAGTCCCGCGCGCAGTGTGCGATCCTCCACGGGTGCGCGTTCGCCCCAGATCCACGGTGTGTACATGACCCCATGCGCGCCAGCGGGGACACGCTCCGCGATCTGGTCGATGACTTTGAAGATATCGGGCACATCGGCTTCCTGTAAGAGCTCATCCTTGTGATAGATGATGTTGTCACGCAGGTAGGTGAGATTACCGCCCGCGGTTGCCTGAAGTGCTGTGAGAAGATAGCGACCCGGCAGCGCACAGGGGATGGATGCCAGGTTCGAAGAGATATCTGTCTTCTTAAACGGGACATGCGCTGCGATCCATGAGGATGTGCCGATATACAGATGCGGGACATAGTCTTCCACAGCACCTGCGCCGACGGCAGCAGCCGTGTTATCGATGGCGCCTGCCACAACCCTCACATCCGAGGGCAGTCCGAGCGTCTCGGCGACATCGCGGCGCAACCTTCCGATCACTTTGGTGCAAGCCACAATCGCCGGGAGCTTTTCGCGGTCAATGCCGAGGGTATGGATCAGTGAATCATCATAACGAATATCGTCAGGCTTGCGATTATCGGTCACCCACGATGTCAGAATGGAATCGAAGGTCGCCACGAATTCCCCGGTCAAGCGCAGGTTCATGTAATCCAAAACGTTCAAGAACTTATGGGTGCGCTCATAGGTATCTGGCATGGCGTCACGAATCAAAAGCATGTGCGCGGCGGGGTCCTTGCCCGTCATCGAAGGCATCCCACCCGTCAGGCGCACGAAGCGCAGAACTTTCAGAGCATCTGCACCACCGATGTTGATCCATCCCTTGAGCTGCTTCCGCAGATGAGGCGCACCCCGCATATCCATCCATAGGAGCGCGTTCCCGAGGGCATTTCCCGCTTCATCGACCGCGACCGTGCCTTCGCCCTGTGTCGAGCAACAGACGGCGATCACCTCCGCAGCCACAGATGATTCTCGTTTCAATAGCCTTCCCGCGGCGGACAGAAATGCCTGCCACCATTCCTCCGGTGATTGTTCCGCGCCGCCATCGGGCGTGAGAATCAAACGCAGCGGCTCCAACTCCCATCCCAGCACCCGCCCAATGACGGTGATCAAAGCGACCTTCATGCCCGAGGTACCCAGGTCAACTGCAAGAATGGAAGGCTCTGTCATGAAGATATGGTCTCAACTACAATTCGACGACAACAGCGGGATACTCTTCCACAAAAGTGAAACCGGCCTTACGCGCCGTCCTCACCGATGGGACATTCTGTGTCCAGCAATCCCAGCCCACGCGCCTATACCCGCGCCGATGCGCCTCCACAAGGAAGGACCAGGTGGAAAGGGTGGCAATTCCCTGGCGTTGATGGTTGGGCGCAGTGGCGATCCCGATCTCACAACGATTCCCGACGTTGTACTCCGACATGCACCATCCGGCAATCCCGTGCTCATACACCGGGCAGATGCCAAAACTTCGTTCCAAGAAATCTTCCACCGAAGCTCGTTCCGAGCACATTTCCTCACGCACGGCACCCAGTCCTGCCAGATCACTGGACAAGAATTCTGGTGTGATCAGCTGCATGGAAAAACCATCCGGAAGATGTGGATCAGGCTTGGGAATGAAATCAGTGATTTCATAATACTGTCGTGTGCCATGATACAGATCGTAGGTGGGGAACAGGTCTTGCAGCGCTGTTTTCCAGGATTCGTCAGACGCGTATACCAGAAAGGCATCGTTGCCCCGAGCAAGATGAGCAGGGATCAATTCGTCGATCAAGGTGTGCGTCATATCGGCCAGAAAATCCATGTGCGATGCATCGCCGGCGCACAGGACGCGACTGTTGCAGACGATTACTCCTGACCGCGGCTCGGAAGGGTCATCGACAAAAAGCCTCGCCGTTGCGCATCCTTCAAAGAGCGCTGCCACCAGCGCGTGGGAACGCTCCAATTCCTGGAACAATGGGCGGGCAAGTTGATTCTCAGTTGGTGAGATTTCGGGCATTTATTGACGTTCCTTCAAAGTTCTCTCGAAGCGCGCCGGCGTATCAGCACTCATCGTTGTGGGTCTTTCATCTGCGTGACAAGCAGCGCGCTGATCACCAGTAATCCAATGGCGAGCAGTAATGCGGGTGTGAAAGAGCCATTCGGAGTCTTCAGCGCTGCCATAATGTATACGTAGACGACGGAAGCCTGCCCAAACAATTGAATCAGTCCATTCGATGTGCCTTCGGGTGTCGGCTGGGTTACTTCTGCAGCATACTGCATGCCGATCGGGCTCGTGCTGACGAGGAAGAATCCCATTGCAAAAGCAGACAGGAACAAGAGCCAGCCGCTGGTGGCAATTGTCAGGCCGAGAAGGCCGGGGATTGCCAGAAGCAATCCAAGCAGAATATAAGGCTGGCGTTTGCGCTGTCTATCGGAGAACGGCGGAATGATCACGGCTCCCAGGATTCCACCGACCAGCATCAACGCACCGAGCGTACCGGCATCCGTGGGCGTAAAACCCCGTGGACGGATGATATTCTCCACCCAGGTGGTGACGCCGTTGAAGATTCCTAATCCAATAAATGAGACGAATAAGTACAACCAGAACGATTTCACCGTGAGGGCATGTTTGAGCCCGTCCAGCATGAGGACACGGACTTCGCTTCCAGGCGGTCCTGGCGGGGTGGGTGGAGTTTCCCGCGCGAGCAAGATAAACAAGATGGACGAAAACGCGGCAATGCCGCCGTACATCAATTGCACGGTGGGAAGAGGAATCGTCGCAGTCAGAATTGGGGTCAATACTAATCCGAGCGCTGTACCGATCAAATTCGCGAGCGTGACCAAGCCAACCGCTGTCGCACGCTCCCCGAGGCAAACCAATTGGCAGGGACCTTGGTCCAGGCGTTGAGCAGGAAGGGTTGTGCCACCGCAATACCGACGGTGCTCCATAATACGAGCGAATAGTTCGCACCTGCAAGCCCGCGCAGGAGTCCGAATACCCCCATCAATACGGCACCGATGCTGACGGCTAACTTGAAACCGTAGGTGTCAATGACCCAGGCCACCGGGAGGGATAGTGGGATAAAGGCAATCATGAACGTCATCGCCAGCAAGCCGATCTGCAGATCGCTCACGCCATAGAACGCCGCCGCAGGTCCGGTGACGGGAGCATAGGTGATCCATAAGATCTGGATCGTCAGGTTGATGAACATGAACACTGCCAGCACGACCCAGCGATAGCCGTAAAGTTTGTAGTCCGTTGCCATGCTTCCCTTTATCCACGGGACTGCTGGGCATGTACGCATGCTGCCAGCACAGTATCGAATTTGTCCAGTGCTTTGTCGATCACGTCATCGGTGTCCGCCATGGATGTGTACATGCGCGAACCTGCCAGCGTGATCAATCCCTGCGACATGTATGCCGCGCCCATCTCTTCCAGCATGTGCTTGCGCGGCTTCAGCTCACGCGCCAGCCGAATCGGATGGCGTAGATCAAGCAGCATCACACCGGAGGTCTCCAGATGGACGATCGATCCCTGATTGTACGCCACAAATGGAAGTTCATACTTCTCGATGATCGCCTGTAGCCCCTTCGTGAGTCGATCGCCGGCACATCCGGCAATCACGGGCGCATCTGTCCGCTCCATTTCGAGCAGGGAATAATAACCGGCTACGCACGAAAGCGGATTGGCGGAAAGCGTCCCGCCGATATAGGCGCGCTCACCCGTCCCGCCGATCCCGGCCGCGAAACGCAGGATCACGTCGGCGCGACCGCCGACTCCGCCTGCCATCGGGTAGCCGCCTGTGATGCATTTCCCGAACACGGTCAGATCCGGCTTGACGCCGAAAAAGCCCTGCGCGCCGCCCATGCCCACCCGAAAGCCGGTCACTACCTCGTCGAAGATCAGGAGCGCGCCGAACTCGTCACACAGCTCACGCACTTTTTGATTGAAATCAAACGGGACTGGACGCGTACCGGATTCCGGTCCCAGGGGTTCAACGATGACCGCAGCTGTTCCGCCTCGCAGCCTGTTGACGATGAGATGTCGTTTCAACGCCGTGAGACTGTTCGGGAAAAACTCCTTCGTGGACGCGCTGGCTCCACGCGGGATGCCCGTCGCCTCGAGCCGGCCGGTACCCGGAATGTGCAGCCCGTACACCATGGGGTCGCTCCAGCCGTGATAGGCGCCGCCGACCTTGATCACATATCTCTTTTTCGTAAATGCGCGCGCCGCCCGGATCGCCGCCATCACGCCTTCGGTCCCTGAGCCAAGCATGCGGAACATCTCCACCGCGGGCATGAAGCGACTGACAAGCTGTGCCAGCTTCAGCTCATATTCGTGGAACAGTCCCGTGACAGGTCCACAGGTTTTCAACATCTCCAGGACTTTTTCACGGACGGGAGCATAGTTGCTGCCCAGCACCGTGGGGCCACCCGCCTGAAGAAAGTCAATGTACTGGTTCCCATCAGCATCCCATAAATAGGCCCCATCTGTTTTTTCAATGGCAATCGGGAAGGGATAGTTGAATGCCAGGTTATGCTGCACGCCGCCGGGAATGTATTTCTTTGCTTCGTCTGTCAATTCTTTTGAGCGCTTGCATTGATTCTCAAAATGGCCGAGGAATTCCTTCATCTTCTCGCGCTTGACGGGTCGCAGTGGTTGCCGGATGAGGTGGTCGAGTCTCACGTAGATCTCGTCTGTATTGTGATATTCGCTAATGGCGTATTGTCTCTCGCTCATTTTATTCTCCGCCCGTTAGGCGTTCGCCAAGCTCGATTTTCTTTTGATCCTTGCGCAGTTTTGCAAACGCGACCTCGCGGACAGCCAGGGGAATCCTGCTGATCTTGCGCTCGCTGCAAATCGCCAGCAGGTACGCCAGCGCGCATTTTTCCAGGATCTCCACGTTGTGAACAGCACGCTCCATGTCATGACCAAAGACTAGTGCACCGTGATTTTGCATCATGTAGGCATTGTTGTGATTCTTTACATGCTTTGCGACGGCATTTTTGAGCAGCCCCGTGCCGGATGGGGCATACGGGATGATCTCGACGCTGCGACCTAGAAAACGTGCCTGTTCATCAAACAGGGCTGGGATCGGGGCTTTGATCAACGTCAACGCGCTCACATACGCCTGGTGCGTGTGCACGACGGCGTTGACATCGGGGCGCACCTGATAGATTGCTCCATGCATGGCAGACTCGACTGACGGTTTCAATTGCCCTTCGATCCTGTCCGAATCGAAATCCAGTACACACACGTCTTCCGGGGTCATCTTGAAGTAATCATAATTGGACGGGGTGATGGCAAATGCATTGTGGCCGGGAATACGCAGCGATATATTTCCTCCCGTCGCCATTAAGTAGCCCTTTCGCACAAGTGCCTGGGCAGTATCTACAATCTGTGTTTTCTGCAAATCAAATGCACTCATGTGCCCTCCGGCGGTATTCTAAAATACTATCTTGACAGTGTCAAGATTATGATTTAGTATCTGCCTATGCCAGCCAAGAACTATCATCATGGCGACCTGAAGAATGCTCTCATTGAAGCAGGGGTTGAGATTTTGTCGAAAGAGGGACTGAGTGGATTGAGCCTGCGCAAGGTGGCACGACGGGCGGGGGTGAGTCATAATGCCCCGTACTCGCATTTCCCTGATAAACAGTCTCTGATCGCAGCGATCTCCACCGAAGGGTTTAAGCAGCTTTATGCCGAGCTGGACGCAGCGATATCATCCTATCCGAATGACCCCAAACGCCAATTGCAGGAGGGCGCCTGGGCATATGCTCAATTTGCGATGGCGCATACCGATTCGTTCAAGATCATGTTCTCAGGCGTACTTGCGAAGGAAAAAGAATATCTGGCTTTTGTTGAGATCTCTCAGAAGACTTTCCAGCGTGTGGTGGATGTGGTCCGGGCCTGCCGGGGCGCTGGCCTTCTGCGCTCGGCGCGCTCTATTCCACCAGAGATGACAGCCGTTGCGGTGTGGGGCCAGATCCATGGCATTATTTCACTCCTGCTGGAAGGACAGATCTCACATACGGTCCTCGATCGTTTTGGAATCCGAGATATCGTCTTATTTGCGATCGACCAGATCATCATATCCCCCGTTGTGCCCCAGACTCCGCCAAAGAAATTTGCATAAAAACTGCCCGCAGGCATAACTCCCGTGGGCAGTTTGTCATTATTTTCGGACCTCAAACTTCGTTCACTACTGGCAGTTCCGCGGCGGTCCAGGCATTCCGCCTATGAAACAGTATGTACGATCTGGGTCGTAATATTGAATCTGGGTGGTTTCTCCATATGTTTCTTGACCTTGCACAACTCCGCCGAACGAATCAGTGAGTCGCGATACTTCTCGGGGAAGGAAGGCGGGATCAGAATCTCGAGATCGATTTGATCGATCATCCTTGAGACAGGATTTGTGTGAATGCGCTGGATGATCTGGATGCCGTCTGCGGGTAGCCCGCGCTGCTGGCAGAAGCCGAGGATATAGATCCCCGCGCAGGTCGCGATCGATGAAAGGAATAGTTCGAAGGGTGTCGGAGCGCTGGCCATTGGAGGCTGGTCCGTAGGCACAGTAAAGTTTCCGAAGTGGGCATCGACGCGAGAACCGCCCGGAAAGTCAACGAGAATTTCCATGTGTATAACTCCTTTTGCTTGATATGTATTATCCGCATCCGCCGCCGGATTTGTCACGCTTCAATTCCAGTTTGATCTTCGCTTCGAAATCGGGTTCTTCATATTCGATGGGGTTGGGGTCACACGATTCGTACCGATCACCCAGTGCCGCAGGGAAAATGTATCCCAGTCGGTCCTCCTCCAGAGTTGTAACGGACTTGAATCCTTCGTTCTCTCCAAAGAACGCGATCCAGTTATTAACGCCGCCTTCCAGGATATAAACATTGGGAACAGAAGAAGCCACAAGCTGTTTCCATGCCTCGGTTGCGGCAGTCTCGTCGTTGCTCATCAGGACGAAAACGCTGTTCGCAGGCGGTTCCGTGAGCAGGTCCGGAATGATGCCCGGCAGCTTGTCCAGAGGGACGTGGAGCGCGCCTTTGATATGATAAAGGTTGAAATCCGATTCAGGGCGGACATCCAGCATGATCAAGTTAATGTTCTGGTTGTAGATCGACCGGAAGAGTTCGGCCGGCGCGATTTGTACAAGCCGCTTCTCGAGCATTTGATCCGCGGAGTAGATGTACGTGTTGACGATGGGATCTGCGTTCTCCTGCGGGATGGTTTCCGTGCGCCTAAAGGACAGTTTGCTGTATCTTTCTTCCCGAGAAGGGGTGCCGATCAAAGCCACGCCCAGCGCGACGGCCAACAGAACGCCCGCCCCTGCGATCCGCAGCCTGGGTTCCTTGCTCAAATCCTTTTTGCCGACGATGCGCTCGAGCTGTTCCGCCCCCCAGAACATAAACAGCGCCATTGACACAACCAGAAGGACGACCACGCCAACCGGAAGGTCAAAGACCTGGTCCAGAGTCACCCGGCCGTAGTAGCCTGCGTTGTTGTACCAGTTTGTGAAAAGCGGCTCAGTCTCGCCGAACAGAAATGCGCCCACGAACCCGCCGAGCATAAAGAGCATGCCGTCGATCTTGCCGGTGGATGCAGATGCCAGCGATGTGGTCGGGCAGAAGCCGCCGACGATGAATCCGATGCCCATGATGAGCCCGCCGAGGATGCCCGACCATAAATAGGTCGGGTTGACCCAGACCTGGCTGAAATTGAGGATGCCAAGGCTTACCGCGCCGAAGAGCAGGACCATCGCGGTGACAATCGCCGTGAACATCACCTTGAGCACGGTGAGCTCTGTGAAGTAAAACTGCGCCGCAAGTTTGCGGGAGTCGCCAAAACCAGACATCTCCAGGGTAAAACCGAACGCAAAACCGATGGCGCCAAACAGCACATAGGTCCACGGGTTGGCAGCGCTGACGGCGATAAATTCAGGGAGAGGAAAATTCATATTATTTCTCCTTGCACTGACGGTGGTCGAGTAGGCGGTGTTCGTCCGTCGTATCGAGACCACTTCTTCTAATTGCTGGTTTCGATACGCCCTTCGCAACTAACGCTCAGGGCTACTCAACCAGCGGTGTTCTCTAGTTCCACAGCTTCCTGACAAAATATGCCAGCCCATAGGCTCCACCAAAAATGGCGAACATGACCACCCACGAGCCGGCGGAAAGGGTTGCTCCGCCAGAGAGTGCCTGCCCCGAGGTGCAGCCGCGCGCCATGCGTGCGCCATATAGGAAGAGCACGCCACCCAGGAAGGCCATCAGCCAGCGCGTCCGCTCCGAAATATTCGGGCCTTTGGTCGTCATAAATTTGAGACGCCCATTGAAAAAGCCGGATGCGAAACCACCCAGCAGAGCCCCGAAGAACACGGGCACGATCCAATCATCGAGCGGGTTCTTATCGCCGCCTGCCATTTTCAACAGATAAGGATTGTTATCCACATGGGAAGGGGCAACCGAGTCGACAATCAACGCGTCGATGCGGCTGGTGGCTCCTGAAGAGCCAAGTCCATTTCCGGTCAGGAAAAAGGCCAGGAACAGAACGACTCCCAGGATCATTCCTCCAAGATATGGATTAACGTATGGTTTCTCTGTGCGATTTAAATAACTTTTCTTTATGATAGGAGCTGTTGTCATTTTGATTTTCCTTCTGCGCGCTCCCGGATAGCACCCGGACAGGCCTGAGCGGCGCGTAGGGCAGTCGCAGCGTCTTCAGGTTGTACATCTTCCAGCTGCTCTTGTACTTCGACTTCTTCATAGCCTGTGACCATGGCGCGCATGGCTTCCAATGGCATCGTGCCGGTGGTGGTCATGTAGACATGACCAACGATGAAGGCCGCAAACGTCCATGCGACCAGTGAGTGAAAGGGAGCCAGGAAAGATAATCCACCGGGCAAGTTCGCGATGGCCGGGAACTGTTGTACACCCCACATTAATGCCCCGGTCAGGATTTGCAGAGGCAGCAATATAGTTAAGATGCCAAAGTAGGTTGCCTTCTGGATCGGGTTCATGCGGCTCTCGGGCCGCTTCTCGAACGGATGCGGCTCCTTCTTAAATATCCCGGACATGTAGTACTTTGCCTGCACGATGGCGTCATCGAAGAAGCCATACGGGCGCGGGATGTACTCCTGCACACGTTCGGTGGCGATGTGATAGAAAACGGCGAGAAGAGCATTCACGACCAGGATGACCGCGATCACGTTGTGGACTGTCACAACCCCGCGGAAGGAAAACGCGCCGAAGACGTCAGGTCTGTGGATGATCAAGCCGGTGAACAACAGGATGACAATGGATGTGGTCTGTAGCCAGTGCCAGAAACGGCGATAAGACTCGTACATGTAGATCCGCTCGGTGCGCGCGGCGTCTTTCGGCTGCCTGCGTGACGAAATGAACCTCAGTGTCCCATGCCCGGCCACACCGAGGATCGTGCCGGCGAACATGAGGGCGCCGAGCCAGTCGATCCAGTTCACGCGACTGGAGCCGAAGACGTACATCTTGTCCCTGGCAGGCACCGGGTTGTAGTAGACTGCCCCTGTTCTTTCCCGGATGAGGATCTCACCGGTTGCGTTCACATTGTTCGCCGGATCAAAGGCAGGAAGCACGCCATTGGGAGAGTAACTCGCCAGTTGGATCGGCTGCGATACGCGTGAGCTATCACTGTGACAGGCTTTGCATTCGTTGACTGCATTCTCGCCACGGGTTACGTTGTGATTGATGCTGTAGGGCTGGGTCAAGCCTTCGATATGAGGATTGTTCAGTCCGAGAGAGGTGAGTTTGCTTTTAAGCTCTGCTGCTTTCCTTGCAGAATCAATCACTAATTCATCGTTAGAAATCGTGTCATCACCATTCGTATCAAACAGGCGGACCATCTCAGATGTGTAGGAACCGCCTTCAAAGAACACGGCTTCAAGGTCAATCAAACGAACAGGACGTTGGTTCCCATTTGCATCGTCGTAGACCCAGTAGTAGGTTGTGATTACGTTATAGGGCGCCAGTAGTTTTTGTCCGTCGATATCCGTGCGGTTTAACAAAACCGGCTGGTATCCGGTCACAAGCGAAGTAATTATGCTTGGGTCACCTTCCACGCCGCGATAGGATTTGCGAGGCTGCTTATCGAGGGTCAGCACAGTCCAGTCATAAGACTGGATGGCAGGCGCGTACATCTGTGGGATATGGCAGGTTTCGCAGGCAACGGCCGCCATGTGCTTGTCAATGTATGGGAGCCAGTCCGCGTGGCCCTTGTCGGCGTCGTGGCAGTTTTCACAGCGGCGCATGGTGCCCTTGTCTTCGGGGGATACGTTGAACTGCGCGCTCTGACCGCGTGCGAAGTTATGGTCCGGTTTCTCAAGATATTCACTGATCTCCAGCGTGCGCGGGTCGTAGAGGAGATGACCGGGTTCTGCTTTTTGCGCTTCATCGGCATGGGCCGGATTGTTCAATGCGTAGTGACAGTCTGTGCATTGGAGCTGGCGTTCGGCGTGGATATCCCAGGAGCGGTTCAGGTCGTTCTTTCTGCTGAGGTTTACACCTGAGTCAGAAATCTTCTGTGCAGCGATCACTTGTCCGGTTGTAGCTGTCTGGGGATAATTCAAATCGCCGGCGGAGATGGTGAGCGGCTCGGCCGTCTCAGGGTGGACTTCACCATGACATGCTGCGCAATTGGACTTGGTCGGATCTTTGATGAAAACGCGATTTGCATTGATCTCGCCATTCCTCTGGAAGGCGAATGTATTCCATTGGAAGCCGGCCTCCGTTTGGACAGCGAGTCCGCTATCGAACAGGGTGGCAGTATTCGCCAGCCCGAACTGCCCGGATTGAATTGCCTGCGCGCGTGCCTCGTAGTTGGGAGTGTCCATGTGGCACAGGAAGCAGTTCATCTCGATCGTGCCGGATTCTGCCCAATTCCAGGCATCAGGTTGCCCTGTCCCGACGTTAAGGATGCTCGCTTCGGGATCTGCCGGGTCTCCTCTGACGGCCGTCAAAGATGTTCCATTTCGTGTAGTTTCCGCCGGTCCACCGCCAACGCTACGCGTGCCATAGAGTTTGAGCCATTCCGCAGTCGAGAGATCCAGACGTTCATCGCCTTTTTGGGAGAGATAGCGATACGTGAGCGGATCCCATTTTCCGAATGTGCCCGTGCTTGTGTTGTACCCACCATTCTCTTTGTAATCGCTCAGGCCCAGGTCGGAATGGAAGGCGTGACCCTGAATGAATTCGGTGTCGTGACACTGCCCGCAGGTCTGCATCGTCGAGACTGGTTCGCCAGACTCCAAGACGTTCACGTTATCTTTGTCGAGCAAGGCAAATGTCGGGTGGAGGGAAGATGCTTGTTGGACAGGAGCAGGCTCAGGCTTCGCGAGGGCAGCGCGGACCCCGAAGAAGGCCGTGATCGCGATAAGCAATCCAAGAGTGGTGAAGAGATTGCGTCTGGTCATTGTTATTTATCCCTTCCGCCCCATTCGACAGGGTCGCCGGGATAGCCAAGGGCTTCCCAATCCAGTCGTCCACTTTCACCGTGACATGACTCGCACTGCAGCGCATTCTGCACAGGCTGAACCATGTGCGTGGTGGGCCAGTACATGTAAGTTTCGGCAAAGCTGTATTGACCGCTGTATGCGAGCCCTGTGACCGGCGCTGCAAGCTCAAAGGCACTGTTCCAATCAAAGGTCGTCCAGAAGCCATCCTTGCCGGAGGTAATGGGTTGGAGCAGGTAGCTGTTCACCGTGTCGTACGGCTGTTTCGCAACGTGCAGTTTGAAGGGGAAGATCTTTGCGCTGGGATCATTGATATTCCCAGCGGGCTTGTCGATATAGGTGATTCCTTTCGGGTCGATCTTGTCGCCGAGCAGGTAGCGATATTCGTTGTTCCCGTTGAACCAGAGATAGGTCGGTGTGAAGTTCTTGTCGTAAACGAATTCACCCTTGATCTTGAGATAGGTGAAATGATCGTCCACACGAGCCTCCTGACCCGCCTGGGACCAATCCCAGGAGATCTTGGTGGGGTCTTCGAGTGCCAGCGCCGGGATGTGACAGGTCTGGCAGGCTACTGCGGAAAGATGAGTATTGATACGTTCATCCTTGTGCTGCTGGTTCACGTGGCATTGTTCACAGGAGACCTGTTCCTTTGGATCGATGGTGTAATTGTCGGCGATCATGCGACCCAGGATCTGGTGATCTTTTGTCCAGTGGCAGTCGCTGCACTGCATGTCCAACTTGCTGCCCATGTGCACGTCGTTGTTCGTCGTGGGGAAGTACAGGCTCTCATCCAGATCGCCGTGCTTGACGCCATTTCCCCCCCCGCCATCGAAGTGGCATTTACCGCAGTTCTCACGCGTCGGTGCCCGGACCGAGCGCGCTGCGGCGAGCAAGTCCACGCCTTCCGCGGGGTTGCCGAAAAGACCTTTCCCGTAGGAACCCGTCTCTGCATGGCAGGCAAGACAGTCTACGTTTTCGGCTCTTGCCAGCGCGGTCTCGCGTCCCTGTTCCCAGCCATAGCCGGTGTGACAGGACATACACTTGTTCTCATTGCCCTGCGAGCCGATACAGAAATTGTTGATCTGGTTGATCTTGCCGATCGTCACCGGTGTATCGCGCCAGGGCACATTGAAGGCTTTCGATTCCCAGGTCCAGTGCGTAGTCTTCATGACATCAGTCGCGGCATCGGGATGGCATTCCAGGCAGGCGCGCGTCACATCCTGGCCGGTCTTGAATTCGCCCTGGACGATATCGGCATGGTCTACATGCACGGGCTTCTCAGGCAGGTAGTCTGCGGGGTTCGAGGAAACCTTATCGGCGCGCGGGAGGACGTAGAGGACAGGGACCAGGATCACAAGGATGATCCCGAGTAATCCCAGAGTCCAGAAGGGGAAGGGCTTCTTCATGCATTCTCCTTAACCAAGCTCGGTGACGAGGTTTGCCTGCTGGGTAAGACGGTCTCGCATCGCAGAACGAAGGAGGTCCATCGCCCGGATAATGCGCTGATCCGTCAGGTGATAGGTGATAACTGTCCCCTGGCGCTCGGTGTAGACCAGCCCGCGTTCGCGCAGAACCTTGAGATGCCGCGAGGTGGTAGCCTGAGGGATTCCCAACTCGTTCGTAAGCTCAGTTACGTTCTGTGATCTCTCGTTCAGGGCATACAGGATGAAGATCCGGGTGGGATCGGAGAGAGCGGCACAGAAGTCCGCCTCGAGCTGGATGATTTCCTGTTTCAGGGTTGGATTCACCATTTTTGCCTTCCTATATGCGCATGAACGAATATATATATGATCATCATAATATTGTGACAGATTGTACAATAGTGAATGATGTCACATATACATCGGCATAATGTCATGGAAGGCTGATGTATAATGCAGGAAACACTCAGGAGGAGTTCCTATGGCTCTTTTTCAACATGAAGCAGTTTCGGTCAACATTGGGGATCGCCTGCGGGAGCTGCGCGAGGCGCGCAATATTTCCATGCGTGCGCTTGCCACCAAAAGTGGACTCTCTGCCAATGCGCTTTCGATGATCGAACGCGGCAGGGCATCGCCGTCTGTCAGCACGCTCTATAAACTGGCGGATGCCCTCGGTGTTTCGATCACCTCTTTTTTTGGGACAGATACACAGCGGCAAAATGTAGTTTTCCTAAAAGTGGATGAGCGCGCCCGCATCTCGTTTGGGCGCGGTGTATTCGAAGGGTTGGGAGGGGAGCATTTCGTCGGCCGAGTGGAGCCCTTCATGCTAACCCTGGAGAACAGCGCCAACAGTGGACCGCGAACCATGTCTCACACGGGGCACGAGTTTGTTTTTTGTTTGCGCGGTGAATTGGAATATCAGGTGGAGCGCCAGGTTTTTAACCTGCAGGCAGGCGATAGCCTGCTCTTCGCGGCGCACCTCAAGCACAAGTGGAGAAATCCGGGCAGGAACGTTGCCACGGCGCTCATCCTCCTGTCGGGGTTTGAGGAGGGAGAGGAACTACACCCCATGCACTGGAAAAAAGGCGAGTAACGCCATAGCTTAGCCACAGAGCATTCTGAAAACTCCTGTATTCAGAGCAGTTTTCCAAAATTCCAGGCGAATATTTCTGCCTTCCATGTTAAACTTTTGGAATGCAATCGCCGTCCATTCCGAAGACGAAGCTTCGTCCGCCAGCGCTGCGCCAGCCGGTCGTTGCGCGTCCCCGGTTGACGAAGGCGTTCCGCGAGCCGTGCCTGCTGACGTTAATCTCGGCGCCCGCAGGTTCCGGAAAGACCACCCTGGCGCTGACGTGGCTCGCTGCACAGCCCTCCAACGTTGCCTGGCTGGCTCTGGATTCGGACGACAATGATCCCATCCGCTTCGCACGCGGATTCGTGGCCGCGCTTCGGGCGACGGGGATAAAGCTTCGCATTCCTGCCGGTCGACGCGACCTAAAAGTGATCCTGGGAGACTTGATCAACCAGCTGAGTGAAATCAGCCCGGTCGTGTTCGTGCTGGATGATTATCACGTCATTACAGAAGATTCGATCCATGCAGCGATCGCCTACTTGCTGGACCATATGCCTGCTTCGCTGCAACTCGTCCTGCTCACGCGTGTGGAGCCACCTCTGCCACTGGCGCGGCTGCGGGCGCGCGGCCAGCTGCGCGAGTTTAATCTTCAAGACCTGCGCTTCAATGTGGAGGAAGCGAATACGTTCCTGAATCAGGTCATGGGATTGAGTCTGTCCGGTGAGCAGATCCGTGCCTTGGAAAAGCGCACGCAGGGTTGGATCGCAGGTTTGCAGATGGCTGGACTGTCGCTGCAGGTCAATCGGGCGCAAGAGCTTCCGGACTCGGAGGGGCATGAGCAGCAATTTATTACGGACTATCTTCTGACGGAAATTTTCAATCAGCAGTCGGAGGACGTTCAAACCTTCCTGCTCAATACTTCGATTCCGGATCAATTTTCCCTGCCACTTTGTCGTGTGATCGTCTCTGCTACTGCAGCCAAAACGCTGGCACAGATCCAGAGGACGAATCTTTTCATCACGTCGGTGGGCTCGTGGTATCAATATCATCCTCTCTTTCGAGAATTCCTGCAGGCTCAATTACATAACAATTTTCCGGACCGCGTCGAAACGCTTCATCGTCAGGTGTCGAATTGGTTCGAGCAAAATGGGATGGTCGTGGAAGCCATCCAGCACGCGTTTGCCATCCCGGAGCACGAAACGGCCGCGCGCCTGGTTTCGTCCCTGGCACCCGACTATCTGAAGCGCGGCGAGCTTGTGACACTGCGTCGCTGGCTGGAAGCTCTGCCGGAGTCCGTCATCTGGAATGAGGCTCGTCTCTGCCTGACACAGGCCTGGCTCCTGCTGGACTCGAACCTGCAGGTCGACGCGCAGAAGTATTTCGACCGCCTGGGTTCCTTTCTGGAACGGAACTTGCGTAGCGAGTTTTTGGCCGTGCGTGCCTTGCACGCCGCCATGACCCATCAACCCGAGCTGGCGATGAAATTTGCCAGGCGTGCCCAGAAATCTGCGGAAGCGAAGGATCCCTTCCTTCAAACCTACGTATCTTTTGGGTTAGGTGCGGCGCAGAAGATGGGACTCAATTTCTTTCAGGCAGAGCAAAGTTTTCGCGACTCACTTGCCCTGGCGGATGCGGATGGAAATTCCTATATTGCGATCGCATCACTTGTCAATCTGGCAGATGTGCTGTATCTACAGGCGCGGCTCTTCGATGCGGAGAACGTCTGCAAACAGGCGCTCAAGCGATTCGTCGATACCACGCCCGATGCCTGTCACTGGTACTGGACTCTCGGACGGATTTTCTATCAGCGCAATGAGCTTGCGCCTGCACTCCAGGCTGCCGACCAAGCGATCGACCTGAGCGCCAGCGCCCAGGAACGGACCATGCATTCACGAGCTCTGTTGCAGCGAGCTGTAATTTATGATGCGCTTGACCAGAAAACGCGGGCTCTTGCTGATCTGGACGCTGCTGATCAACTGGCGCGCGGTTTGCAGGACCAGGTTATTCTGCGTCTGGTGATTCGCCAGCGTGTGCTGTTTGCCGTGGAGGATGGGGAGCTCGAATCTGCGCGACGATGGTTGAAAGCGCTTTCAGCATATGGTGAATATCCCTTTCCTTTTTATAATGCCTATGCCAGGGGCAGGCTGTTGCTCGCGGAAAGGAAATTCAGCGAAGCATATTCTCAGTTTGACGCCGCCATCAACGACCTGGAGGAGGCCGACTACAGCCTTGTCCGCCTGGAAGTGTTGGTTTCGCAGGTGGTTTGCCTGGCTGCGATGGGGAAAACCGCTGATGCCGAAAAGGCATTGAAACGAGCCGTCAAGGCTGCACAGACAGAAAGAATCATTCGACCGTTCCTCGAGGCGCGCATCGGACTTCTGGAATGGATCGACCCGGCAAGGCAGAACGGATTCGACTGGCTGCTAGATCAGATCGCCGAAAAGAGGAGCCAGGCTGAAGGTCCGGGCCTCACGCGCCGGGAGCGCGAAATCCTGCAGCTCCTTTCGATGGGACTCTCGAATCAGGAGATGGCAGAGAAGCTGGTGATCGCAGAGGGGACATTGAAACGGCATGTGGCCAACCTCTATCAAAAGCTAGGGGTGCACAATCGCACACAGGCGGTCCTGCATTTTCACCAGCAGTAATCATAATCTGGCGAGACCACCGTTTGACTCGAAAATACATATAAAAATACATCTTTTAGCGCATGCCGAATCCTTTGCGTTCCTTTAAAGTGGGGCAAATCCATGCATTGGAGGAACCATGTCTGAGACAATTCGTACACGCGCGGAGACCCCCGCAAAATACAAATGGAATGCTGCCAGCGTTTACCCATCTGACGAAGCCTGGGAGACGGAAGCCGACTCCCTGTTGGTCCGTCTGGAAGATATCAAACGAATGGAAGGCTCCGTACGTAATAGCGCATCGGCGCTGGCAGAGGCGCTGGATGCCAGCAACGCACTCTTCGAGGTGTTGGGCAAGGTGTTGACCTACTCGTTCAACGCTCAGGCAGTAGACAATGCTGACGCGAACGCGGCGCGCATGTTTGGGAAATCGCAAGGCATTTTCGGCCAGATCCTGGCAGGGATCGGGTTTATCCAGCCGGAAATCCTGACTATCGATACAGATACGCTGGCAAGGTGGCGCAGCCAAGAACCACGGCTGAAGATCTATGACCATTATTTCGATGACCTGCTTCGCCAGCAGGCACATGTGCGCTCGGCAGAAGTGGAGGAGGTTTTGGGGCTGGCGCAGGATCCCTTTGCCAGCCTGTATACCACCATGAATGTGATGACCAACAGCGAGATGCAATATCCGAATGCCTGTACAAGCGATGGCCGGGATTTGGTCGTTACCCAGGGGACACTAGACGAGATCCTGGCTTCCCCGGACCGTGAAGCGCGCCGCACTGCCTGGGAGGGATTCCGTGATAGGCACCTGGCGTTCAAGAATACGCTCGGAAGTAACCTGCTCGCTTCTGTGAAGGCAAATGTATTCGCACAGCGCGTGCGAAAATATCCATCCACCCTGGAAGGATCGCTATTTGGCAACAACATTCCGCCGCAGGTCTTTCACAATTTGATCGAAACCACCCGCAAGAATTTGCACGTCTGGCACAAGTACTGGCGAGTGCGGCGCGAGGCACTGGGGCAAACGGATCTGCAGCCTTATGACGTTTGGGCGCCGCTCACGAGAGAGAAAATCACGGTCCCGTACGAAACAGCCGTCGCGTGGATCTGTGATGGTCTGGCTCCCTTGGGTGAGGAGTATGTCTCCACAGCGCGGCGCGGACTCCTGGAAGAGGGCTGGGTAGATGTGTACCCAAACCTTAACAAGAGCGCCGCGCAGTTTTCCTCCGGGTCGAAGGGCACGCATCCGTTCATCGTGATGTTATACGACGATACCATCTTCAGCATGAGCACGCTGGCACATGAGCTGGGCCATTCCATGCATTCGTATCTGACCTGGAAACACCAGCCGGCAGTGTATGCAAACTACTCCCTGTTCGTGGCGGAGGTCGCGTCGAATTTCAACCAGGCGCTGGTGCGGGCGCATTTGCTGGAGAAAAACAAGGATCCGCAGTTCCAGCTCAGCCTGCTGGAGGAGGCCTTTGCCAACTTCCACCGTTATTTCTTCATTATGCCGATCCTGGCGCAGTTTGAACTGGAAGTCCACCAGCGAGTCGAGCGCGGCGAGGGCGTGACCGCCGACGATATGAATGCGATCATGGCAGACCTGTATGCGGAGGGATACGGCAGTGAGATGACATTTGACCGCGAGCGTACAGGGATCACCTGGGCGACCTTCAGCCATTTGTATCAGGATTATTACGTCTACCAGTATTCCACAGGCATTTCAGGTGCCCATGCGCTGGCACGCCGGGTGCTCGCCGGAACTCCGGACGCGGCAGAGGATTACCTGCGCTTTCTCAGCGCGGGCAGCTCGGTCTATCCGCTGGAGGCGCTAAAGATTGCCGGTGTGGATCTTTCCACGCCACAACCGGTGGAGGAGACCTTTGAGATTCTTGCCCAAATGGTGGACCGGTTGGAGGAATTAACAGTGGCAAGTCGCGAGCCTGGAAATGGGTGATGGAGCGATCTATTTCAAGACCATCAATAACACTTTGTCTGCGCTGCATTAGAAGGATTGTTCACTTCACTTTGATCTTGCTACTGGCAGGCTGCGCTATGCCCGGGACGGAATCAGCGCTGCGTGTATCCACTTCTGAATCGACTCTTCCACCTCCAACCGCAGTTCCTCCGACAATGAGAACTGCTCCTGCCCTGAAAGCCGGGCAATGGACGTACATCTTTTATCACGATGAACTCGAACAGATCGTGCTGGTGAACGGAGGCCCCGAGCGTGGCAAGCCTGCCGAAGATCCGTTGGAGCTTTGGAGCTGGGACGGGGCGCAGTGGTCGCTCATTAGTGCGGAGGGGCCCGTATGGCGCAACTGGGCGGCCATTGCCTATGACAGCGCACGGGATGTGCTTGTGATCCATGGCGGGCTGCAGACCCACAACAGCTTCGATGAGACCTGGGAATGGGATGGTCAGACATGGACGAAGTTTGCATCGGCTTCGAGTCCGGGTGGGCGCGAAGGCGCCTTGATGGCATACGACGCTGCCCGTGAGACAATGATCCTCTTTGGCGGCGCCACCCCGGAGATGCAGATCCATGGCGATACCTGGGAATGGGGCGGTCAATCGTGGAGAAAGGTGAGTGAGTCGGGACCCTCAGCTCGTTTCCCTGGAGGGATGGTCTATGATCCGGTGCGAAGGGAAACCTTGATGTATAGCGGTCATTTCGCGGACCCGAGCGGAGCTTCGATAGATTACGATGATCTCTGGGCCTGGGAGGGAACTTCCTGGCGCGAGATCATGGGCGATGGTTCTACTCCCGACCATCGTACCCATGCTGGTTTCGTGTTCGACCCCGTGACTGAAAAAGTCCTGCTGATCGGCAGCGGCAGCGAAACCTTCCGCAGCGATGTCTGGGCGTGGGATGGCTCGACGTGGGAGGAGATTCCCGCCTCCAATACACCAGCTCGCAGCGGGCTCAATGTCGTCTACGATCCCGAACGAGATCGATTTGTGTTATTCGGCGGCGTGAACCGTCCAGGCGGCAGAGCGCTCGACGACACGTGGGAATGGGATCGCGTGAATTGGGTGTGTGTTGATCATTGTCGATGAAGTTGGGAATTCCAGATACCTTATTTAGAAACTTATGAAAACCACTAACGAGAACTGGGCAGTCCGTTTTATTCCCCTGTGGGTGGGGCAGGCGCTTTCTCTGCTTGGCAGCCAGCTTGTGCAGTTTGCCATCATCTGGTATCTCACCCGGGAGACCAGCTCAGCCACCATCCTTGCCATCGCTTCGATGATGGGACTGCTGCCGCAGGTTCTGCTCTCTCCCTTCATCGGCACATGGGTAGACCGCGGGAACCGCCGCCTGATCCTCATCGCCGCCGATGCGATCGTGGCAATTGCGACCCTGGTCCTCGCGCTACTCTTTGCCCGGAGCTTGATCCAGATCTGGCAAATTTATCTTGCCCTGTTCAGCCGCGCGGTGGCGGGAGGGTTTCACCAGTCCGCGTTTGGCGCCTCGATCGTGTTGCTTGTGCCGAAGGAGAATCTAACGCGGGTGCAGGGCTTCAATCAGGCGCTTTACGGGGGGCTAAATATTATCTCCGCGCCGCTCGGCGCATATTTGCTGTCGGTCATTCCGATGCAGGGCATTCTCGGTATTGACGTGGGGACAGCGCTGTTCGCGATCTCGATTCTGCTGTTCGTCCGGATCCCGCAGCCGGATCGAAGCGCGCAAACGCCGAGCACCTTCTGGCAGGACTTTCAAGCAGGATTTCGTTACATCATCACCTGGCGCGGACTCGTCATACTTTTGTGCCTGGTGATGGTGATCAATTTCTTCTTCAGCGCGACCGAGGCGCTAACTCCTCTCCTGATCACGAAGCACTTTCACGGTCGCGTGGGACAGCTAGGCTGGTGGCTTTCCTCCTTCGCGGTCGGCACTGTCGTTGGAGGCTTAATCCTCGGCGGCTGGGGCGGCTTCAAGCGTAAGGTGGTCACCGCGCAGTCCGGGCTGGTCCTCACCGGCCTGAGTACGATCGTGGTTGGCATCGTCCCCTCGGAGCTGTTCTGGTTGGGATTGGCGGCAAACACAGCTGTCGGGCTGCTGCTGCCTATCATCAACGGCTCCTTTGGCGCGACCCTGCAGGCCACGATTGCGCCTGAGATGCAGGGGCGAGTCTTTGCGTTCATCCTCAGCGCAGCGATGCTGGTCTCTCCGCTGGCGCTGATCATTGCGGGTCCCTTTGCCGATGCATTCGGCATCCAAACCTGGTTCCTGATCGCCGGCCTCTCCTGCACGCTGATGGGAATCCTCGGGTTCCTCTCCTCCGATGTCATGACCATGGAGAATAATTCGAAAGAACAGGCACAGAATGTCCTCACCGAGCCTTCCTGATTTCGATGCCCTCTGGGATTACTCCGCTCCTGCTCAAACGGAAGCAAAATTCCGCGAAATTCTTTTGCAGTTTCCTGAGGATGATCCTGCTTTCCTCGAACTCCTCACGCAGATCGGGCGGGCTCAGGGGCTTCAAGGGAAATTTATTCAGGCTCATCGAACCCTCGATCAGGTGGAGCGAAGACTGGATCAAGCCCCTGCGCGCCCGAAAGTGCGTTATCTGTTGGAGCGCGGCCGTGCCTACAATTCCTCGGGTAAGCTCAAGGTGGCGCGCTCCCTGTTTCAGCAGGCGTTTGAACTGGCGGGCCAATTGAATGAGGATTTCTACATGGTGGACGCGCTCCACATGCTGGCGATCGTCGCACCGCCGGAGCAAAGCCTGGCGCTGAACTTGAACGCCATCGGACTAGCGGAATCCTCACAGGATGAAAAAGCGCGGGGGTGGCTTGGTTCCCTGTATAACAATACTGGCTGGTCCTATCACGATCTTGGAGATTTCACCTCGGCGTTGGAGATTTTCGAGAAAGCCGAAGCATGGCGCCGGTCGCAAGGCAAAGCGAAAGAGACGCGCATCGCGGCATGGTGTGTGGGACGCGCCCTGCGGTCCTTGAATCGTTTCGAGGAGGCCCTATCCAGACAGCTGACTCTGGAAGAGGAGCTTGACTCTGCCGGGGAAAATGATGGTTATGTATTCGAGGAGATCGGCGAATGCCTGCTGGCTTTGCACCGCGAGGACGAAGCGCGCCCCTATTTTCTTAAAGCGCATGAACTCCTGATGCAAGATCCCTTGCTGTTCCCTCGGGAACCCGATAGGTTGGCCAGGTTGAAGGAATTGGGCGGAGCATAGAAATCTACAGCCTGGCCGCTCTCGACTAGCCTCGTAGTCCACAAAGTCAAGAGAGGCAGAAGGCTGACAAGCCTCCGCAGGGCGAGGGGAGGCTGCCGGGAGCACGCGCGGGGTTTCCCAGAGCGCGTGCGGATTTGGTCAGAATGCATGCTGGTTTACCTGGAATGCGGGCGGAGTTTCCCGGAACGTGTGCACGGCTGCCCAGGACGCCGCGGATGCAAGCTACACGGCGGCGGAGGCAGCCTGAAGTCTAACTTCACCTTCGAGTTAAAGAAAAGACCTCGCCTATCCACCGGATAGGCGAGGTCCGGTTTTGCAGAATCCGATTCCTATAGATCGATGATCGCCACCAGTAGTTTTTCGTTGTCGGTTGGCTCGATGCGGAAGCCGAGTTTTTCGAAGACACCCTTCATCACCTGGTTATCGTCTGTCAGCACGGCGCTCAGGCGGCTCATACGTTCCCTCCGGGCGACATCCACGCCGCGGCGCACCAGCTCACCGCCCAGCCCGATCCCCTGATACGGGTCCCCAACCAGAACGCTCAGACGCGCTTCGTTGGTTCCATGAATGCGGCTCAGGCGGACGATTCCCATGACATTTCGATCTCCCTCTTCATCCGTCCTTTCCGCGACCAGGGCAATCTCGCGATCATAATCCACGTGACAGATGCGGGCGAGGCGTTCGTGCATGACGCGTTCCTGGAGCATGATCGGCTGGAGGTAGCGCATAAAGACAGTGCGGTCCGAGAGCACCTGGTGGAATTTCACCAGTAAATCCTCATCCTCTGGCAGGATCGGCCGGATGGTCACTTTCGTCCGGTCTTTTGCTTCCCATGTCCCCACATACTGAATGGGATACGGGCGGATGGCGAGCTTCGGCAATTGCTCCTCGGTCGTGTCTTTATCGTAGAGGACCACGCGCGCATCGAGGGCGATCAGTTTTTCCGGCGAAGCCATGAGGGGATTAATGTCCAGTTCTTTGATCCAGCGCTGTTCCGTGACCAGTTGGGCGAAGCGAACCAGCAGGCGTTCCAGACCGACGAGGTCCACGGGGTCGCGTCCTCGTACACCCTTCAGAGCCGTGTAGATCTTCGTCCGTTCCATCATGCGGCGCGCCCGCGTGGTGGTGAGAGGCGGCAGACCAAGCGCCCGGTCTTTGAATACTTCTACCAATTGCCCGCCCAGACCGAACAGGAGCACAGGTCCGAACTGCGGATCGATGCTGCTGCCAAGGATCAACTCGTATCCATCAACCTTTGCCATTGGCTGGACGGTGACGCCCAGGAAGTGCTCCGCACCGACCTTTTGTGCGACCGAATCCTGGATATCGGTGTAGGCTTTTCCTACCGCTGCAGCGTCCGCCAGGTTCAACTGCACGCCACCGACATCGGTCTTATGCGTGATCGTTTCCGAATGGAGCTTAAGCACCACGGGATAACCAATTGCATCGGCAGCCTGCACTGCCTCTTCCTGGGTCTTGGCAATCCGGGTTTCTACAGTGGGGATGCCGTAACAGGAAAGCAGCTGCTTGGATTCAAATTCCGTCAGGATGGTCCTGCCTGACTGACGTGCGGCCTTGATCACACTCTCTGCGCATTCGCGGTCGAGCTCACTCTGCGCAGGGTCGCCGACGGGCATGGGTGTTTCGTAAAGGAGGCGCAAATTCTCTGAATAATGCGCCATGTAATCGAAGACGCGCGCTGCGGTGTCGGGATAGGGGAAGGCTGGGATATTGGCTTTGTTGAGGATCGCCTCGCCCGGAGCAACGTCATTACCGCCCATCCAGGTGGCAATGACAGGCTTGCCGAGGGATTGAGCGTAGGGAACCAATTCATTAGCAGTCTTCGTGGGATCGGTCATCGCTTGTGGTGTGAGGATCACCAGGATGCCGTCACTGTTAGGATCCTTGGCGGCGATTTCTAATGCTTTGGCATATCGCTCAGGGCTTGCATCACCAATAATATCGACGGGATTGTTGTGGCTCCAGGAGGCGGGAAGGATTTCATTGAATTCTTCCATGGCTTCGGGGGAAATCTTCGTCAGTTCACCACCATTGGTGATCAGCGCATCGGCAGCCAGTACGCCCGGTCCTCCGGCGTTTGTCAGAACCGTCAAGCGGGGACCCTTGGGGCTTGGTTGTTTTCCCAGTACTTCTGCCATATAGAACAGTTCGGCAATGCTATTAACGCGCAGGACGCCACTGCGACGGAAAGCAACCTCGAGGACCTCATCGCTGCCGGTCAAGGAACCTGTGTGGGAAGCGGCCGCTTTGGCAGCTCCTTCTGTACGGCCCGGTTTGATGACAATGATGGGTTTGGTCAGAGCAACTTCGCGTGCAGCAGAGAGAAACCCTCGGGCATTGCCAATCGTCTCCATGTAAATAACTATGCTTTTGGTGTGCGGATCGTCTCCAAGGTAATAGATGAGATCGCTCCAGTCCACATCCAGCATCGAGCCGACGGAGACAAAATAACTAAACCCAACGTTCTCTCGCAGACTCCAGTCAAGGATCGCAGTACACAACGCGCCGCTCTGGCTAATAAAGCCTACGCTGCCGGGTCGTGCAATCGTCGTGGCAAAGGTGGCGTTCAAGCCACTGATGGGACTCATCACACCCAGACAGTTCGGTCCGATAATGCGCATGCCGCCGCGGCGGGCGTGCTCCAGGATCTGGCGCTCCAGTTCCGCGCCTTGTGGTCCGGTCTCTTTGAAACCGGCGGAGATGATCACTGCGCTTTTTACGCCGATATCAACGGCTTCCTTGATAATGCCGGGTATGGACGTAGCAGGAGTTACTACAACGATTAGGTCCACGATTTCCGGCACAGCGCTCAGGCTCGGATAGGCTTTGATGCCGAGAATGCTGGGGCGCTTTGGGTTGACGGGGTAAATCGTCCCACCAAACGTGCTGCTCAGCAAATTCCAGACAATAGTCCGCCCGACACTGCCGGGATTTTCGGTCGCGCCGATGACGGCAACGCTCTTGGGGGCAAAAATCGCATCTAAAGCCTGACGTCCATAATGGAGAACATCATGCGCGGGGTCCAGTCCAGGGGTAACAACAATGTCCATGTTCGATTTTCCTTTTCAGCTTATTTTCCTTATCATACTTGCATTGGCGAAATCTTTATAGTGAAATTTATCACTATATATATCACAAAAAGCAGGGCCGGTTTTTGTGCCATTCCAGTCGCTCTGGCCACAAAATCTTACGGCATCCCTATATCAGTATACAGGATTTGATAAGGTAATGCATATCGATGCGTTCATACTTTACAACTCCCACAGCTCGGAGCCAGTCTGGGCAGAGCGTTGCGACATCATAGAAGCCCTATATTCTTCAGGTTAACCAGAATTGCCTAACTGCGTAGTGGCGACTTCAGTCGCTTTTTGCCTGTAAGCCAACGACTACACCTGTCCTGGCGTCTGGTGCCAGGGAAGTCGTTATTACTCTAAGCAAATTCATGTTAAGGCGAATCCTGGGAGTGTCCAAAATCGGAAACAACATGTCATTCTACCGAAGGACACCGGTACGGTGTGAACGACCGCAGGGAGTGACACTTGCCCTGGGGCAGTGCCAGGGAGAATCCCTGTGGATTCGAGCCATTCGGCTCGAATCCACAGGAGACCCTTCGCATTCGCTCAGGGTGACATGCAGACTTTATCCTCGGAGTTGGACACTCCCCGAATCCTTCAGATGTAGTTCAATACCCTCTTAAATAGTATAATTTTGTCATTTCTTGTCCGGCAAAAGATGCTCTAAATCGGCGAACATTAGTCAGATTTTGTCCTAGAATGGAATCAAGTGCCCCAAATATTCATTTGAGCAATCGATCAAGATGCTAACCTTCACCACCCGCCAGCGAGAGATCCTCAAGATCCTGCTTGATGTCAAACGGCCGATTGGTTCCGTGGAACTGGCAAAACTGCTGCACATTACACCGAGACAGGTAAATTACAGCATAAAGGGTGTCAGGGTTTGGCTAAAACATCACGGGCAGGATCTAAGTGTTTTGCCAGGGGTTGGTTTTTCGGTCAACTTGACAACAGACCAGATGAGAACCCTGGTTCAAAAAATCAATATCCTTTCCAATGTACAGATCGTTCTTTCTGTCAGTCAACGCCAGCAGTTACTGGCGTTGTTTTTATTAACGAGGGCAGATCCAGTCATCCTTGCCCAACTGGAGCAAATCTCGCATGTCTCAAGGATGACGATCCTGAAGGACCTGGACGAAATTGAAAACTGGCTGCAGGGTCAGCGCATCCGTCTCATTCGTAAACCACACTTCGGTATCCAAGTCCATGGAGCAGAGCACGATTGCCAGCAGGCACTGGCTGAATTGTTATGGGGTGAGACACCCTTCAGCACCGATCCCGTTACGGAAGTCACGCATTCGGAGGGATTGAAATTCATCCTGCAAAGAGACGCCCGTCTCCTGCCGCTGGTGGCAGAGATCGATAAATATTTGTCGGGACTGCAATTGCGACGGACGATCGGGTTGGTCGCAAAAGCGGAAGAGCAGCTGGGAGGGCGCTTTACCGACGATGCTGTTTTGCATCTTGCACTCGTCTTCGCGATCATGTCGAGCCGTATACAGAATGCAAGGCACTTGCATGTGGAAGACGAACGCATCAACTCCCTGCAAAGTGCAAAGATGTGGCCCGTGGCCTCCTTTGTAGCCAGCCGCCTGAGACGTGAGTCCAATACTGCCTGGGAAAAGGCGGACATTGCCGGGGTCGCCATGGAAATGATGGCGGCGCCGCGTAATGATGCCTTCCCGGGCGATCTGCAAGGCGAAAGTGATTTCTCCGCCCTGTGCCAGCGACTGATGGATCACATCAGCCAGGCCTTCGGTATTTCGAAGATCAAAGACGATCGCACGCTGCAAACCGGACTGTTGAATAATATCGTCCCTGCCTGTTTTCGCCAGCAGTTCCACCTTTGGTTCCCGGTAGCCCTGAATAATGCGGGACTGCCAGAGAAATACGCAAAGGAACATACAATCGCGCAGGAAGTTGCTACGCTGGTTTACGAGTTTACCCACGTGAAACTTCCCAAAAGCGAGATCGATAATCTCGTTGTGTTATTACGAGCCGCGTTTATCCGCAACCGGTCTTACCGCTTTGATCGTGTATTTGTGATTTGTCCCAGTGGCATGGCCACCGCGCAGCTTCTCGTTGCTCGTCTGCATGTCCGTTTTCCCAACCTTAGCAATTTGGAAGTTATCTCTCTCCGTGATCTGACTCCAACTCTTATCTCTTCGGCCGACTTAGTTCTGACAACGATCCCATTACCCCGGCAGTACGCAAACAATCCCAAGGTTATCCAGGTTCATCCCTTGCTGATGCCGGAAGACATCGAAACCATCACTCAGTTCCTGAGCTGATCGGTCACTTCTTAGGTTCCCCGACAGCGTTCCGACCGCTGTTTGGAATACGGAGGCTTGATGAAAGCCCCCAAATCCTTATCAGCCTGGAGTTCAGGCAATAACTAACTATAAAAGGAGAAAAGAATATGAGAGAAAAGTTGCAGCAATTTGGAGGCTTCATGGCCGGCATGGTCATCCCCAACATCGGCGCAATCCTCGCCTGGGGCTTGATCACAGCTTTGTTCATTCCGGTTGGCTGGCTTCCAAATGAAAAATTTGCCGCGCTGGTTGGCCCGATCATCAAATACCTGTTGCCCGTGCTCATTGGTTATACAGGTGGCAAGATGGTTCATGGCCACCGCGGTGGTGTCGTCGGTGCTACGGCTACCATGGGTGTCGTCGTCGGAGCGGAAATTCCCATGCTGCTGGGCGCCATGATCATGGGTCCTTTGGGTGGTTGGCTCATCAAGCTCTTCGATGAAAGATTCGAAGACAAGATTCCGGTTGGATTCGAGATGTTGGTCAATAACTTCTCGGCCGGCATTCTTGCAGTCCTGCTTGCCTTGTTCGGCAATGTGGTCGTTGGGCCGGTTGTTGTGAGCTTAAGCAATGTTGCCGGCGGTGTGGTGGATTGGCTGGTGAATGCTCGCCTCCTGCCGTTGGCTGCGGTGATCATCGAGCCTGCGAAGATCTTGTTCCTGAACAATGCGCTCAATCACGGCGTGCTTGGCCCCCTAGGCGTCGCCGCCTCTGAACAGACCGGGCGTGCGATCCACTTCCTGCTCGAGACGAATCCGGGACCTGGTCTGGGTCTGTTGATCGCTTTCTACATTGCAGGTAAGGGTATGCTCAAGCAATCCGCGACAGGTTCCATGATCATCCACTTCCTCGGCGGAATTCATGAGATCTATTTCCCCTACGTGCTGGCTCACCCTATCATGATCCTGTCCGTGATCGCCGGTGGCTTTGCCGCTGATCTGTGGTTCGTGATCTCCGGCGCTGGTCTTGTTGCCACCCCGTCGCCCGGATCGATCTTCGCCTACCTGGCCGTGATCCCGCCCGGACAGCACTTCGCCGTCCTGACCGGCGTGTTGATCGGCGCGGTTGTATCTGCTGCTGTGGGAGTGTTGATCCTTCGTGTCAACCCCGTCAAGGAAGAAGTAAGCGAAGAAGAGACTACCGCCACTGTTGGCACCGTCCCTGGCCTGGCTTAAGCCCAGAGGGCTCCCCGGGATTTACGTGAATATTTAGAGCTATGGCAGCAGTACCAGTGCTGACACAACATTCTCGTAAAAACCGGAGGACCCATCAGGTTGACCAGAAACGAATGGCAGGTGCGGCAGTCCCATCTTCATCGCAAATTATACCGCTACCGCATCTGCCAAATTCTCCAGAAAGAGAGTACAAATGTCCCAGTCAATTTCTGCCGCGCAAGTAAAGACGATCATTTTTGCCTGTGAAGCCGGGATGGGTTCCAGCCTCATGAGCGTAAACTCTCTGAAGAAGAAATTGAAAGCCGCCCAAATATCCGATGTCGTCGTGGTCCATAAGCCTGCTCGCGAAATTCCCGCCGATGCCCAGGTCGTGGTCGTCCACAAGGGACTTGCAAAGACTGCCCGCGCAAAGGCCCCTAATGCGGTGGTCGTGGCGTTCAACCACTTTTTGAACGACCCCGTGTTCGACAAGCTTGTCAAGTCGTTGGTCGACAAGACAGAAATCGCTTCTACAGAAGCTTAGCCCCCTTCGAAGCGCCGCGTGTTTTATGCTGGCTTACAATGGTTCGTATTAAGAAACAACTTTCTCCCGTTGTCCGTGCTGGGATGCAGCCGAGTTAAGTGTTTCTCAGTGGAAGCGGTTGCCTAACGGACAGGTGATAATTATGCCTATTCTTTCCAAAGAGCGAATAACCCTTCAGGCGAGCGCCACAGACAAGGCGGATGCCATCCGTAAAGCCGGAGAGTTGCTGGTGACTTCCGGTTGTGTCATGCCTGAGTATATAGATGGAATGTTGACCCGTGAACAATCCATGTCCACCAGCCTGGGGAACGGGGTGGCCATCCCGCATGGCGTGTATGAGAATCGCGACCACATCCTGCAGACCGGGATCTCGGTCCTGCAATTGACAGATGGAGTGGATTGGGATGAAGGCGAAAAGGTCTACATGGTCATTGGCATTGCCGCTTCGGCAGATGAGCATGTCGGCGTCCTGTCGAATCTGGCAGATGTGATCGATAACGAAGAGTCGCTTGCGGACCTGCTTAAGACTGCTGATCCCGATGTGGTCGTGAAGTATCTTGGTGAGAAACAGCCCTCCTGAAATTCCTCCTGGCATGGATTTCCAACATCCATGCAGAATTGATCGAGTCTGCCATGAAACAAATCGAGATTGTGATCCATAATCGAACCGGTTTGCACGCGCGCCCTGCCAAGGTGCTGGTCAATCTTGCCAAGCAGTTCAAGTCGGACATTCGACTGCAGCACGGTGAGAAAAAAGCGAACGCCAAATCCATGGTTTCTGTGCTGACGCTCGGTGTCGTCTCGGGCAGCGAGATCACGGTGCAGGCGGACGGGGAGGACGAGGAAACCGCGATCGTCGAGCTCGAGACCGCCATCCTGGCTGGGCTGGGGGACGAGGACGGTCATGCGGAGCCTGAACCGACTCCTGTCAAGGCAGAGGTGCCCAAGGCGAACGAGAGTCCGCGCGCTGCTGAAACTTTGGAGGCCGGTGTGATCAAGGGAGTAGGGGCGGCGCCTGGAATTGCCGTGGGTCCCATTTTCCATTTCCATCAGGTCGAATTCGATCTGGATAAAGCCGAAATGATTTCATCGAACAGTCAGATGGAACTGCCAGACGCATTGAACTGTGCGAAGGAAGAACTCATTGCGCTCCATCAGCAGATGACCGATAAGAAACTCGGCGCGGAGGCCGCGATCTTCGAAGCGCATCGCGAGCTTCTGGATGATCCTGAACTGATGGAGTCTGTTCAATCTCGTGTGGCGGCCGGGCAGAGTGCCGTCAAGTCATGGAAGCTCACGATCGATGAACGCGCCAGCGCAATTGCCGCGTTGAAGGATCCATTGCTTGCCGCCCGCGCGGCTGATCTGCGCGACGTTGGAAAGCGTGTCCTGCGGCTGATGTTGGGCGTGAAGGAAAACGGCTCCTCTTTACCGACTACACCGGTCGTGGTCGTTGCGCGCGAGTTATCTCCCTCCGATACTGCGTCCTTTGACCCGGAACGCGTTCTGGGCTTTGGTATTGTCGAAGGCGGACCGACCTCGCATATCGCCATCCTGGCTCGGGCACTGGGACTTCCTGCGATTGTCGGCGTGGACGAATCAATGCTGGAGTTGGAGGAAAAAACTCCTGTCATCCTGAACGGAAACGACGGCACATTGACAGTCAACCCGGCTGCAGACGTACTGGAGCGGGCAAAGCTGTCGCAGAAGCGCTGGTTGGAATATCGGCGCTTTGCACAGGAACAGGCATCACTGCCTGCGGTCTCGCTGGATGGGCAGCGTGTGGATGTCACGGCCAACGCCGGCTCGATCGCCGATGCAGCGGAAGCACTGAAGATGGGCGCGGATGGTATTGGCCTCCTGCGCACGGAATTCCTTTTTCTCGAACGGACTACTGCGCCGAGCGAAGAAGAACAGTTCAGCGTATACCGCGCGATTGCCGAGACAATGAGAGATCATCCGGTGATTGTCCGCACGCTGGATATCGGCGGCGACAAACCGCTGGGGTACATCCAGATGAAACCCGAGCTGAATCCGTTCCTGGGGGAGCGCGGCATTCGTCTCTGCCTGAACCGGCCGGAGTTATTCCGCGAACAATTGCGCGCTATCTTACGCGCCGCCTCCTATGGAACGCTGCGCATCATGTTCCCCATGGTCAGCGATATCGTCGAGCTGCGACAGGCACGTGCCATCATCGAAGAATTGCGCGCGGAGCTGAATGCACCCGAAGTGCAGATCGGCATCATGATCGAAGTGCCGTCTGCGGCGTTAATGGCGGATATCTTTGCGCCCGAAATCGATTTCTTCTCCATCGGCACCAACGACCTGACGCAGTATACGCTCGCCATGGACCGCGGCAACTCGGCCCTGGCCTCCAAACATGATGGACTTCATCCCGCCGTTTTGCGCCTGATCGCGCATACGATCGAATCGGCGCACCAGCACGGCAAACGGGCGGACATCTGCGGTGAGTTGGGCTCCGATGCGGCCGCGATCCCGATCCTGCTCGGACTCGGCATGGACGAGTTGAGCGTCAGTATTCCGTCCGTCCCAACGGTCAAGGCACAGGTCCGATCGCTCAAGATCTCCGAACTGGGATCACTGGCGCGAGAGGCGTTGAATTGTGCCAGCGCGCAGGAAGTGCGCGAGCTCGTCAAAAAACAACTTGGACAAGTTTTGCCGTAGAGGCGCGGAGAGTATAGAGAAAAAAATAGGGCTCTGAGTCTCCGTGTCTTCATGGCAGTTGAATCTGAAAGGAATATCATGGGCGAAAAATATCATGCCTATCGTTCATTGAGCTACAGCCTGCCCGAGAAAAGCTGGGCCTGGAATCTCTATGGGGCCGGACTCGAAAATATGGGGCGCGGCGGCGAGCCGGAACCCTTCTCCATTCCTGAACCGAATGACGATCAACTACTGGTGCGCATCGACAGTATCGGCGTGTGCTTCTCGGATGTCAAGATCCTCAAACAGGGCGGCAGCCATCCGAAACTGTACAACCGCGATCTCTCCGTGGAGCCCACCCGCCTGGGTCATGAAGTTGCACTCACAATCGTCAAGGTCGGCAAAAATCTGCAGGATAAATATGAGCCAGGCCAGCGCCTCGCTGTTCAGCCGGATATCTATCAACAGGGGAAAAGCACTGCCTACGGGTACACTATTCCGGGCGGACTGATTCAATATCACCTGATCGGCGATGAAGTCCTTAAGACCGATGCAGGCGCCTGTCTCCTGCCGGTGGAAGAGGAAATGGGATATGCAGAGTCATCACTGCTGGAACCTTGGGGTTGTGTCATGGCTGCGTACACCCAGCGCCGCAGATTGACTCCCAGACAAGGCGGGATCATGTGGATCATTGGCCAGCCGGGTGATAGAACCGAATACACGTTTTCAACCGGCCTGGATTGCCCTGCTGTGATCGTGCTGACCGACGTACCTGATTGCGTTAAGGCACTGGCTGCCTCCACCCCGGCAAGGATCGTCGAGCGGGATGGCCTGACTCCCGCGGATTATGAAACACTCAGCAGGGAATTGACAAACGGTGTCGGCTTTGACGACATCGTTGTTCTCCAGCCCACCTCAGCCGGCGCGGTGAGTCGGACGGCGCGTTTCATTGCCCGACGCGGGACGTGCAACCTCCTCGGGACTCGACCCCTCGATGGACTCGTGCAAGTGGATCTCGGTCGATTACATTACGACTACATCGCGTTCCTCGGAAGCCATGGAACCGACATTGCTGCCTCGTATGGCGAACAACGCAACCGCTGTGAGCTGCGCCCCGGTGGCTCGACCGTCTTCATCGGCGCGGGCGGCCCCATGGGGCAGATGCACGTCCAGCGCGCCCTCGAGCTGCCTGATGGCCCAGCGCTGGTGATTGCAACCGAGATCAGCGACGACCGTCTGCAGACCTTGAGTGACATGTTCACGCCCCTGGCCGAAAAAAATGGCCGCAAACTTTTATTTTTCAACCCGACCACCTCGAAGCAATCCTTCCACGATTTCGTGATGGAAGCTACCCAGAATCAGGGTGTGGATGATGTTGTGGTCAGCGTGCCGGTTGCCGCCTTGATGGAAGAGGGCGACACGGTCATGAAACCCGATGGGATGATGGTGCTGTTTGCAGGTGTCCCCAATGGTACGATGGGCGCGGTCAACCTCAGTAACGTCTATCTCTCGAATGCGCAATACACCGGCACCTCGGGACTCACGATCGATGATCAGGCTTCGGTGATGAGCCGCAGAGTCGCGGGGACGTTATCGCCCGGTCGTTCCGTGGCAGCGATCGGTGGATTGGAAACAGCCGCGGAAGCAATTGAATCGGTCATTGAAGGAAAGTATCCGGGTAAGGTCGTTATCTTCCCGCAGATCCGCAATCTGCCGCTGACAGGTCTTAAGGAACTCAAGCAGCGTCTGCCCGAAGTCGCTGAAAAACTGGGTGAAGACCTGATGTGGACCAATGAGGCGGAGGAGGTGCTGATCGAGAAAATGTGGGAGAAACCCTAATCAAAAATCTGGAGATTTTTGAATCCTTTGGAGTCAACGTCTCCAGACGTTGGAAACGAACATGATCTACACCCTCACACTCAACCCCGCCGTCGATCGCGAACTGACCGTCCCCGCGATGGAATTTGATTCTGTGTTGCGAGCGACGGAAGCGCGCCTGGACTTTGGCGGCAAAGGCTTCAACGTGTCCCGTCTGCTAAAGGGCATGGGAGCCTCCAGCATCGCCGTCGGTTTCCTGGGGGGACGCGCCGGAGAGCTGTTACAGGCTGGACTGCGGAGCCTCGGCATCGGCACGGACTTCGTCTGGGTTCCCGGGGAGACCCGTACCAACGTCAGCATTGTGACCCAGGCTCATGATCATTACCTCAAGGTCAATGAAAAAGGCCCACTGGTAGACGAAGCCAAACAACAGGAACTTCTCCAGAAGATCGATGCGCTCGCAACGCCCGGCGACTGGTGGGTGCTGGCGGGAAGCCTGCCGCCGGGTGTCCCCAATGACTTTTATGCCCGGATTGTGCAGGTGCTTAACAAGCACGAAGCGCAGGCGATCCTCGATACCTCGGGCGATTCCCTAAAAATGGGTTGTGCTGAGAAAACCTATCTCGTCAAGCCAAATGCGGAGGAAGCTCATGTGCTCACCGGGCTCCCGATGCATACTCCTTCCGAAATTGCCGCGGGCGCTGCAGAGATCCGCCGGCTGGGCGCACAGAACGTCGTCGTCTCCATGGGTAATGCCGTCGCGCTGCTTCAGACAACCGAG
>Ga0114129_10000863_pt1 | contig 39431 bp, 45 predicted proteins | sample RhiMetdeltSRZDD1_FD_80071 | JGI IMG/M metagenome (GOLD analysis project Ga0114129, IMG submission 80071) | Populus rhizosphere microbial communities from Tennessee, USA - Rhizosphere MetaG P. deltoides SRZDD1 (version 2) (version 2) | ecosystem: Host-associated > Plants > Roots > Rhizosphere >...
GATACCGCGTCGATCTGACGACCGCGGAGTTCCTCGCGCAGCTTGGTCGCATCGGCATCGTCGTGAGTGGACAGACAAAGGAGCTCGCGCCGGCGGACGGACTTCTCTACGCGCTGCGCGACGCGACGGGGACGGTGCCCGCGTTGCCGCTCATCGCGTCCAGCATCATGTCCAAGAAGATCGCGGCCGGGGCGCACGCCGTCGTGCTGGACGTGAAGGTCGGGAGCGGCGCGTTCATGAAGGATCTTGCGTCCGCGCGCGCCCTCGCGCGCGCGATGGTCGCGATCGGCGTCGCGCACGGCCTGTCGGTGACCTGCGAGCTCACCGATATGGAGCAGCCGCTGGGGCGCGCGGTGGGGAACGCCCTCGAGGTCGCGGAGGCGATCGAGACCCTGAACGGCCGCGGACCCGAGGACCTGGTGCGGCTGGTGCGACTCGCAGGCGCGGAGATGCTCGTGCGCGGGCGGAAGGCGCGCGACACCAAACGCGCGCTGGTCATGATCGATCGCGCGCTGTCGGACGGGAGCGGACTTGCGAAGCTGCGCGAGCTGGTGGCCGCCCAGGGTGGGGACGCGCAAGCCGTCGACGACCCTGGCCGACTTCCGCGCGCGCCACGTGTCGAACGCCTCGTCGCGCCGCGCACGGCGTTCGTCGGTGCCATCGCCGCCGATCGCATCGGCATGGCCTCGGTGCGGCTTGGCGCCGGCCGCGAGAAGAAGGGCGACCCCATCGATCTGCGGACGGGCGTGGTCCTGCACGCGAAGGTGGGAGACCGCGTCGAGCGTGGCCAGCCGTACGCGGAGGTCCACGTCGCGGGTAAGCCCGGGGACGCGGACGCGACGGCGGAGATCCGCTCGGCGTTCCGGTGGAGCGCGCGGCGGGTCGCGGCGCGGCGGCTGATCCTCGGCCGCATCGCGAGCCGCTGACCTCCATAGACTGACGTAGGTGTTAGCACGACGCGGCATCGGTGGCCCGGGGGGGATCGAGCCGCTCCTCATCCTCGGCCTCGTCCTCCTCCTCTACGGCTTCATCACCGGCGGCCTCGTGTCACCGGTGCAGCGCGCCTCGGAGGACCCCCTTGGCTTCATCGCGTTCATCATCGCGATCGTGCTCGGCATCACGGTGCATGAGTTCATGCACGCGTACGCCGCGCACCGGCTGGGCGACGACACGGCGCGTCTGCTCGGCCGCCTGAGCCTGAATCCCATGGCGCACCTCGATCCCTTCGGCACGCTGCTCCTTGTCCTCGCTGGCTTTGGCTATGGCAAGCCCGTGCCCTTCAACGAGTCGCGCCTCAGAACGGCGATGGGCGTGACGTTCGTCGCACTCGCGGGTCCCATCGCGAACGTGGCGCTCGCCGCGCTGTGCGCGCTGCCGCTGCGATTCGGCACCGCTTCGGTCATCGGCGGCGCATATGAAGAGATCCTCACGGCGATCGTTCTCTGGAACTGTGTCCTCGCGATCTTCAATCTCGTTCCGATCCCGCCGCTCGACGGTGCGAATGTCGTGTACGGACTGCTTCCGCCTCGGATGCAATATTCCTGGCGAACGTACCAGCAGTACGGGCCGTTCCTGCTCCTGGGCATCCTGTTGCTGGCGCCGAGGGTATTGAGCGCCCTGGTCTTCGGGCCGGCGCTCGCACTCGCCAGGTTCCTCGTCGGCTGACGTGCGGGAGCGCGTCCAGCAGACCTTCCGCTTCGTCGTCGCGCAGGAGGGTGACGCACGGCACGCCGAGCGCACGGCGGCGGTCCTGCGCGAGCTCGGCGCGGACGAGGAGCTCATCCTCGCCGGGCTGCTTCACGATCGCGGCAAGCCGGCGCAGACGCGACTCTGGCACCGCATCGCGGGCGTGCTTCTCGGTCGTCTTGCGCCCCGCGTCCGCGATCGGATCGCCCGCGGCGAATCGACCTTCGGCCGTTATCTCGACCACGCGCGCCGCGGCGCGGCGCAGGCGGAGATCGAGGGCCGGCCGGCGCGGGTTGTTCGGCTGATCGCGCGCCACCACGAGCCGCCTCGCGACGACGACGAACGTCTGCTCGCGCGCGCTGACCGCGAGGCGCTTCCGTGATGCTCGGGCCGGAGGGTCCGCACGTCACGGTCGAGGGCTTCGACGGTCCGCTCGACCTCCTCCTCGAGCTTGTCGAGGAGAAGAAGCTCGACATCCTGACGGTGCGCCTGGGCGACCTTGCCGACGCGTACCTCGCGCGCGTCCGCGCTCTTGACGCCCTGCCGGCGGAAGAGGTCTCCGCGTTCCTCGCGCTCGCGTCGCGCCTGGTGCTGCTGAAGGCCCGCAGCCTGCTGCCGTCGCTGCTGCCGCTTCCCGAGGCGGACGAGGGCGAGAGCGAGGAGGAGCTTCGCGCCCGGTTGCTGGAGTACGCGGTCTTTCGCGAACGTGCAGGGGCGCTGGGCGACCGCCTGCGCAGCGGCGAGCGCGGGTTCCATCGCGAGGGAGGCACCCCCGAGCTGCCGCCGCGCGGCGGCGAGGTACTGGCGCTCGCAGCGGCGTGGTCCAAGGTGCTCGCGCTCGCTTCGCGTCCGCAAGAAGAAGGCGTCGTCGCGCCGGGCGAGCGGTACTCGGTGGAGGAGCGGACCGCCGAGATCGAGGCGATCGTCGCGGAGCGTGAGGAGGTGACCTTCACCGAGCTGCTCGGCACGGAGCCCACGCTCGGGTGGGCTGTCGTAACGTTCATCGCGCTGCTCGACCTGTACCGCCGCACGGTGATCGACCTCGAGCAGAGCGAGCTGTTCGCGGACATCGTCATCAGGAGAAAGCAGGCCGCATGAGATCGAGCCTTGCCAACGCGGTCGAGAGCGTGCTCTTCGTGGCCGAGAAGCCCGTATCGCGCGGGGAGCTCGGGCGCGTGGTAGGCGCGACGCCGAAGCAGGTCGAGACCGCGCTGGCGGAGCTCGCCGCCTCGTACCAGGGCACCGGCCTGCGTCTGGCGCACGACGGCGACGACTGGCAGCTCGTGACCGCGCCCGAGCACGCGCAGCATGTCGCCGCGTATCTCGGCGCCGATCGCCTGCGCGTGTCGCCCGCATCGCTCGAGACGCTCGCGATCGTCGCGTACCGGCAGCCCGTCACGCGCGCCGAGGTCGAAGCGATCCGCGGCGTCAACTGCGACCAGACGATCTACACGCTGATGCAGCGGCGGCTCATCGAGGAACGTGGGAGGCGTGAGGCGCCTGGCCGCCCGATCCTCTATGGCACCACGTGGGAGTTCCTCGAATGCTTCGGCCTATCGAGTCTCGACGACCTGCCGCGCGCGCTCACGCCAGAGGGCGCCATCCCCGGCGTCGGCGAGCGGGACGCGGTGGGGGACGGCTCGGCGTGATCCGGCTGCAGAAGGTGATGGCGAACCGCGGCGTCGCGTCGCGTCGTGGCGCGGAGGAGATGATCGCTGAGGGCCGCGTGCGCGTGAACGGCGACCTGATCACCACGCTCGGCACGCGCGTGCCGGAGAACGCGCACATCGAAGTCGATGGCCGCCTGATCCCCGCGCCATCCGCGCATCGCTACGTGCTGCTCAACAAGCCCGTCGGGATCGTCTCGACCGCCAGCGACGAGCACGGGCGGCGGACGGTCGTCGACCACATCGGTGCGCGCGAGCGGCTGTATCCGGTGGGCCGTCTCGACACGGACTCCGAGGGACTCCTGCTGCTCACGAATGACGGAACGTGGGCACAGCGAGCGCTGCATCCGAGCTTTGGCCACGAGCGGGAGTACGACGTCGCCGTGGAGGGAGACCTCACGGACGAAGCGCTCGCGCGTCTCCAGCGGGGGATCCCGCTGGAAGAGGGGATCGCGCGCGCCGTGCGCATCACGGTGCGTTCTCGTTCGCGCGACCGCTCCCGTCTGTCGATGGTGCTGCGCACCGGATGGAAACGTCAGGTGCGCCGGATGTGCTCGGCGGTCGGGCTGAAAGTGTCGCGTCTTGTCCGCGTACGGATGGGCCCACTCGAGCTCGGACGCCTTCGGCCCGGCGAGTTCAGAGACCTCACCAAGAAAGAGATCGACGCGATGGCTGCGCCGGCCGCCGAGCCGGCGCCCCGTGTGCGCACAGAGAAGACGGAGACACCGGCGCCGCAAGCGACACGGACACCCGCGCGGACTTTTGAGCCCCGCGTGGTCCGGCGAACACCAATAGCCCGTACGAGGGTTGGACCAGTCGAGAGCGCTCGGACAGGCGCGCCGCGGGTGACGCGGCGAGCGGGATCCTCGCGAGCGAGAGTGGAGGGGCCCCGCCGGCAGTGGAACGGCGCGCGAACGGTGCAGGCGGGGAGGCCAACTCGCGAGCGAGGACCCCGAGCCGCGGCAGGACCCGCGGCGCGATTGGCGCCGAGGCAACGATCAACACGCGCCGCGGCAGGACGCGCGGCGCCATACAAGAAGCGCTCACGATGACGCCGAGGACGATCGCGATCGACGGACCTGCCGGCGCCGGCAAGAGCACCATCGGCGCGCTCGTTGCCGAGCGCCTCGGCTATCTCTTCCTCGACACCGGTGCGATGTACCGAGCGATCGCGCTCGCGGCGCTGAGAAAGGGCGTCGATCCGGACGATGCCGAACGTCTCGCCCAGCTCGCGCGCGCCGCACGCATCACCATCGGACCGCCGACGGTGCGCGACGGTCGCGCGTATACCGTCCTGCTGGACGGCGCAGATGTCACGTGGGAGATCCGCTCATCGGACATCGACCGCATCGTGTCGCAGGTGGCGCGCGTCCCCGCGGTCCGCGACGCGATGGTCGAGCAGCAGCGCGAGCTCGCGCGGCGCGGGCGCGTGGTGATGGTCGGACGAGACATCGGCACCAACGTCCTGACCGATGCCGAATGCAAGATCTTCTTGACCGCGTCCGCAGCGGAGCGCGCGAAACGGCGCGAGGAGGAGCTGCGGTCGCGCGGGCAGGTGCGTCCGCGCCAGGAGCTGCTGCAGGAGATCCTGCGACGCGATCGCATGGACAGCGAACGGACGGTGGCCCCGCTGCGCACCGCGGACGATGCGGTCGTCGTGCAAACGGATGGCCTCTCCGTCGGTCAGGCGCTCGATCAGGTCCTCGCGATCGTCACGCGTCCCGCGCAGGGCGCGTGATCTCGGACAAGGCGCCGGAGTGGCCGGTCGAGCGTCTCTGGCTGTGGCGTCTCCTGTTCCCCCCGATCCGCAACATCGTCCGCGCGCTGGTCCACGTTCGCGTGGAGGGGCGAGACAACCTACCGAAGGGCGGCCCCTACATCCTCGTTGCGAATCACATCAACTGGAAGGACCCGCCTCTGATCTCGATCAATCTCGACCTGTCCGTGCGCTACATGGCGAAGGTCCAGGCTTTCGCATTCCCGATCCTCGGGTTCTTTGTCCGCCATACCGGTGCCTTCCCGGTGCGTCGCGGCGAGGGCGACCGCCGCGCTCTCGTGACCGCTCTGCGCGTCCTCACCGGCGGCCAGGTGCTCGGATTCTTCCCCGAAGGGCACCGTAGTGAGTCCGGTGCCCTTCAGCGGGGCAAGCCAGGCGTCGGTTTCCTCGCATCGCGCGCGGGCGACGTCGCGATCGTCCCTCTCGCGATGATCGGGACGAAGCAGCGACTGCTCCGCCTCATATTCGGCGGGCACGCCGTCTTACGCGTGGGACGGCCCTTTCGCCTTTCCGATCTGACCGAGGATGAACGTCGCGACGAGCAAGCGGTGACCGATGCCGTGATGAGACGCATCGCAGCGCTTTTACCGAGTGAGATGCGGGGTGCGTACCCCTAGAATCGATATCAATGGAAGTACTACTCGCACGCGAGAATGGGTTCTGCTTCGGCGTCAAGAAGGCAGTCGAGCTGACCGAGGCCGCCGCCGAAACGGGTAAGACCGTCCACAACCTCGGACAGGTCGTCCACAACCCCAAGATCAGCGAACGGCTCGCCGCGCGCGGCGTGAAGGTCATCAAAGACCCCGCGGACGCGGCCGACGGCATCGTCGTCATCCGCGCTCACGGCGTCCCGCCGGAGGTCCGACAGCAGATCGAGGACCGCGGCCTGGAGTGCATCGACGCGACCTGCTCGCTTGTCCTCCGCGCGCAGCGCTTCACCAAGCAGCTCGCGGACGAGGGCTACCGCGTGATCATCCTCGGAACGCCCGACCACCCCGAGGTCGTGGGCCTGAAGGGATTCGCGGGTGACGACTACATCGTCGTTGAGACGAAAGAAGAGTGGTCGAAGCTCCCCAAGATGAAGCGCGCCGGCGTCGTGTCGCAGTCGACGCAGCCGCCCTGGGCTTTCAAGGAGCTGGTCTCCCATGTGTCCGAGATCGCTCAGGAGATGAAGGTCTACAACACCGTGTGCCCGGTCACCGTCAAGCGGCAGGTCGCCGCAGGCGAGCTGGCCGAGCAGGTGAAGACCATCATCGTCGTCGGCGGAAAGAACTCCGCGAATACACGTGAGCTCGTGAACCTCGCGAAGATGCAGGGTCGCATCGCGTACCACATCGAGAGCCCGGACGAGCTGCGGCCGGAGTGGCTGCAGGGCCAGGAGCGGGTGGGGCTCATCGGTGGGTGCTCGACGCCGATGGATACGCTTCTCGAGGTCAAGGAGCGCGCCGAGGAGCTCGCGGAAGCGGTCCCGGCCTAATCTCCGTGCCCCGCGCCGTCGTTGCGGTGGTCGGCAGACCCAACGTTGGGAAGTCCACTCTCTTCAATCGGATCGTCGGCGAGCGGGTCGCGATCGTCGAGGATCTTCCGGGCACGACGCGTGACCGGATCTACGCCACCGCGGAATGGCGGGGCCGCGAGTTCTCCCTGATCGACACCGGCGGTCTCGACGATCCCCGCGCCGGCGAGATGGAAGCGGCGGTGCGACGCCAGGCCGAAGCCGCGATCGCGGAAGCCGATGTCGTGCTGCTCATCGTCGACGCGCAGTCCGGCATCCTGCCGGTCGAGCACGACGTCGCCGACCAGCTTCGCCGCAGCCGAAAGCCCGTCATCCTGGTCGCCAACAAGGCGGACTCGTGGCGTGGAGAAGCGCAGGCGGCGGAGTTCTACGCGCTGGGCCTCGGCGAGCCGTACGCGGTCTCCGCCATACAGGGCCACGGAACGGGAGATCTCCTTGACGTGGTCGTCGAGCGTCTCCCCGCGGAGAAGGAAGAAGAGCTCTCGACCGATGCGCACGTCGCGATCGTCGGTCGGCCGAACGTCGGCAAGTCGAGCTTCCTCAACTCGCTGGTCGGCAGCGAGCGCGCTGTGGTGAGCGAGATACCGGGCACGACACGCGACAGCCTCGATACAGCTATCGAGTTCCGCGGTCGCCGGCTCGTCCTCGTCGACACCGCCGGCATCCGAAGACGCGGTCGCGTCGAGCAGGGCATCGAGCACTACGCGCTACTACGAACGGCGCACGCGCTCGAGCGCTCTGACGTCGCCATCCTCCTGACGGATGGCACCGAGGGCGTCACCGCGCAGGACACGCACATCGCGGGTTACGCGCTCGAGGCCGCGGTCGGCCTGGTGCTGGCGGTGAACAAGTGGGACGTGGTAGACCGTGGCGAGGAGATGACCGCGCAGGTCGAGGCGGAGGTCGCCCGTGAGTTCCACTTCGCGCCGTGGATGCGGCACCACTTCGTCTCCGCGAAGACCGGCCGAAACGTCGAGGCGACGCTCGAGGACGCACTGATGGTCGTCGACGAGCGCAAGAAGCGCATTCCGACGTCCGAGCTCCACAAGCTGCTGACCGAGGCCATCGCGGCGCACCCTCCGTCACCCCATCGCGGAAAGGAAGTGCGTTTCCGTCACGTGACGCAGGCGCGCGGCAAGGCGCCGACCTTCGTGTTCTTCGTCGATCCGCCGGAGGGTGTGCATTTCACGTACGCGCGATACCTTGAGAACAAGATCCGCGAGCGCTTTGGATTCCCCGGAACGCCGATCAAGCTCGAGTTCAAGGCGTCGTTCGAATGACCGACCCCGCGACGCTTCTCGGGCTCGCGATCGTCGCGCTCGTGGGCTACGGCATCGGTTCGATCTCCAGCGGCTATCTCGTCGGAAAGATCTATCGCAACGTCGACCTGCGCACGGTCGGCTCGGGTTCGACCGGGGCCACGAACACGTTCCGAACGCTCGGGCGTGGCGCGGGTCTGCTCGTGGCGGTGTTCGACATCCTCAAGGGCGCGCTGGCTGTGCTGTTCGCGCAGTTCCTGTTCACCATCGATAGCGACGGACGTCACGTCGCCGAAGCGCTCGCGGCGGTCGGCGCGGTCGCCGGCCACTGCTGGCCACCGATGCTTCAGGGCCGCGGCGGCCGCGGTGTCGCGACCGGCTTCGGCGCGCTGCTCTTCGTCGCGACGCCGGCATGGGCGAGCGCGGTCGCCTTCTTCATGATCGCGCTCGCAGTGACCCGGATGGTGTCGGTCGGGTCGCTCGCGTCGGTGATCGGCGCGCTCGTCGGGTACCTGCTTTTCACCGCGACCGGCTGGCTGTCCTTCAACTGGGCCACCCTCGCATTCATCGTGATCGGCGGCTGCGTCATCTATGTCCGGCATCTTCCGAATATCCAGCGGATCCTGCGCGGCGCGGAGCCCCGGATCGGCGTGCGGCCATGACGGTGGCGGTCCTTCAGGCGGGATCGTGGGGGACGACACTCGCGACGATCCTGGCTCGCGACGGCGGACAAGACGTCATTCTCTGGACACGCGATCCCGCGCAGGCACGCGAGATCGCCGCGCAGCGTGAGAACCGACGCTATCTGCCCGGGATCCGGGTGCCCGATCGGGTCGAGGTCACGGCGGACATCGAGCGGGCGCTCAGCGCGGAGGACCTCATCGTCGCGGCACCGAGCGTCGGTGTCATCGAGTTACGAGAGCGCATCGGCAGGCATCTGCGCGGCGATCAGCGCGTGCTGTCGGTGACGAAGGGCCTCGCCGAGAGTGGGCAGCGGATGAGCGAGCTCTGGTCCGAGGCCGTGAGCGGCCAGCGCGTCGCGGTCCTCTCAGGTCCGAACATCAGCCGCGAGATCGCGGCCGGCCTGCCCGCGGCGACCGTGATCGCGTCGGCCTCGACCGAGACCGCGAAACACTTCCAGTCCCTCGTCGGCACCCCGATGTTCCGCGCCTATACGGATTCCGATGTCGTCGGCGTCGAGCTGTCGGGCGCGCTCAAGAACATCGTGGCGCTCGGTGCCGGCGCGGTCGATGGCATGGGCTACGGCGACAACGCGAAGGCCGGATTCATCACGCGGGGGCTCGCCGAGATCGCGCGGTTCTCCTTCGCCAAAGGCGCGAACCCCCTGACGGTCGCCGGGCTCGCCGGCGTGGGCGACCTGGTCGTGACCTGCATGAGCAAGCACTCTCGCAACCGGACGGTGGGCGAGCAGCTCGCGAAAGGGCTCGCCCTGGCGGAGATCCGTCAGCGGCTCGGCGGGCAGGTCGCGGAAGGCGTCACCACCGCTGAGGCGACCTACCGCGCCGCGCGGGAGCTCGGCGTGACGATGCCGATCACCGAGCAGACGCATCTCGTGCTCTCGGAGGGCAAACCGATCCGCGAGGCGATGCGCGACCTGATGCAGCGCGAGCGGGGTGACGAGGTCGCGGGGCCGCTCGCGGAGGTCTCGCGCCTCATCGCCAGCACGGCCGCGGCACGGCGCGACGACAGCTCGGCGCGTTCCCCTTCATCGCGCTGAGCGTTAGGAACGCGTGACTTTCTCAGGCATCGGGCGATCCGTCGCCAGGATCATCGGCCTCGCCCCTTTCCTGCTCGCCGCCTGCGTCGCCTCACAGTCGACCGTGCCGACGCCGACCCCCGTGGCTCGCGCCGTCGCGCAGCTGGCGCTACGAGTCCTCGTAACCGGTCTCACCGACGTCGACACGAGCGGCCCGCCGCTGCCGGGAGCGCACGTCTGCGCCGCGATGGTGCGCGGCGGCGAGCGCTGTATCGAGACAGCGAACGACGGCACCGCGGCCTTCACGCTCGCGCCGGCGACGTACGCGCTGCGCGTGGAGGGTCCGGACGCCGCCCGCTGGATGACCGACAACCGTGTCGTCGACGTCACCACCGCGGACACCGCGCTCTGGATCGGGCTTCCCGCGCGCATCCGCATCAGCGGCGTGGTGCGCAACGAGGTCGGAGCACCGGTCGCGCGCGCGCAGGCGTGCGCGCATCCGATCAGGCGAGTCAACGTCGAGTGCGCGCGCACGGGGGCCGACGGCAAATACACGATCGAGACGCGAGCGGATCTCTACCGCGTCGACGTCGAGGGGCCGCCAGGTGCGAAGCTCGTTCCGTTGTGGGCTGGCGGCAGCTACCTCGAGGACGATGCCGCGCTCATCGACGCGCGCACGGCCGATGTCGGGGACATCGACTTTGCGCTGGAACCCGGCGTCGTGCTGCGTGGCACCGTGCGCGTCGGAGGGGCGACGATCGAGGACGCGCAGGTGTGCATCCGGACGCTCGCGGCTCCTCTCGGCTGGCAATGCGAGCGCACCGACAAGCACGGCGCGTATTCGGCACTGCGCGTGCCCGGCGAGTACTGGGTGTGGTCGCTGCCACCGGATCGCGTGCGCGCCACTGGGCTCTGGTACGACCGAGTGCTCGAGGGCTTCCAGGCCACACCATTCGACCTGCACGCCGACGCGACGCTCAACATGACTCTGCCCAACGGTCCGCAAATCCGGGGCCGCGTTCGCAACGAGTCGGGCGAGCCGGTGCCCGACGTCTACGTCTGCGTCGACACCGCGTTCACGACGGGCCGTATCTGCCGGCCCAGCGGATTCGACGGGGCATATGCGGTGACAACGCGTCCATCGACGTACATCATCAACGTCGTGCCGCCCGCCGGGAGCGGGTACATCGCCGAATACCTGGATCGCAAGCGCAACTGGGTCGAGGCCGATGAGGTACGCCTGGGCACCGGGGACATCGAGGTGGATCTCGTCGTTCGCCGCGGGGTGATCGTGAAGGGCACGGTCAAAGACAGGCGTGGCGTGCCGGCGGTCGGTGCGACGATCAACTTCGGCGATCCACGCGACGTGGACCATGCCGGCGCCACCGATGGAACGGGTGCGTTCGAAGTCGCCGTCGTACCCGGCAAGTACCACGTCGACGTATTCCCGCCGCGCTTCCCCGGGAATCTCGTGGGCCGCGAGATGGAGATCGACGCGAGCGGTGCCGTCGAGATCGACATCGTGCTGGACGACGTCGCGCCCTGACGAGGATTAGATTGGAGGTGCGCCGGCCCCAACCGGGCTGGCAGCTCTTCGTCGGTTCCAAGGAGTTTTCTGTGTTTGGTCGCCTTTTCAAGCCCACGACCGTTGCCCACGCACACTGCGACATCCCCTGCGGTATCTACGACCCGACCGCGGCGAAGGTCGCCGCCGACACGGTCGCGAAGATGGTGGAGAAGATCGGCGCGCTGCAACCGGGCGCGACCGACTTCACGACGCGCGGCAACTTCGTCCGTATGATCGCGGTCAAGGAAGAGCACGCGCAGATCTGCAAGAAGGAGCTCGAGATCCTCTGGAGCGACTACTTCAAGCCTGAGCACCTCGAGAAATTCCCCAAGCTGCACGACACGTTCTGGAAGGCCGCGAAGCTGTGCTCGAAGAACAAGCAGAACGTCGACGCCGCCGCGGCCGCGGAGCTGCAGGCCGCGGTCAAAGAGATCAGCGACATGTTCTACGCGACCAAGAAATGAGACGCGGACCCTGGCGCGTGGCCGTCGCCGGCCACAGCATGGAGCCGGCGCTGCGGGAAGGGGACTGGCTCTTCGTGCTCCCGCCGCGCCGGCAGCCGCGTGTCGGTGAGGTCGTCGTGCTCCGCGATCCACGCGATGCGAAGCATCTGCTGCTCAAACGCGTCGCCGCGGTAGGCGACGGCGAGGTCACCGTGATGGGTGACCGCAGGGATCACTCCACCGACAGCCGCTACTTCGGCGACGTGCCCCTCACCGACATCGTCGGGCGCGCCGCCTTCCGCTACGCGCCGCTCGGGCGCGCGGGTCGGGTCCGAAGCTAGAGATGGCGGACGTGACATGCGCTCGCTGTGGCCAAACGCGAGCGGGCGCGGGCCGCGTGCTGCCGGGCGCGATCGGCGACGAGATCGAGCAGCGCGTCTGCGCGCAGTGCTGGACGGAGTGGCTGGCGCAGCAGATACGCGTCATCAACCACTACGGACTCAGGCCCGCGCTGCGCGAGGATCGCGAGAAGCTCTACGACTTCACGCGCGACTTCCTCGGACTCACCGCGCCCGAAGGGGACCCGATCCCGCCCGCGTCCTGATCAAGTGGTGTCGTGTCGGGGTGCCGGGATTTGAACCCGGGACCTACAGTCCCCCAGACTGTTGCGCTACCAGGCTGCGCTACACCCCGTGCGGACTTTCAGTCTAGTGCGACGAACACGCACGGTCGCCATGATCGACACGTCACAGCGCGCACTCGAACGTCTCCACACGCGCATTCGCGCATGCACCAAGTGTGTTCAGGCGGGCTACCTGCCTGCGGCGTTCCCGATCGTCGCGGGCAAAGCGACCGACCGCGTGATGATCATCGGCCAGGCGCCGGGCGCGGTCGAGCTGACGACGGGCCTGCCGTTCTCGGGACGCGCGGGCGCCGAGATTCGGCGCTGGCTCGCACAAGCCGGCATCGATGAAGCTCATCTTCCGTACCGCACCTCGGTGACGAAGTGCTTTCCGGGCAAAGCCGCGAGCGGAGCAGGGGATCGTCGGCCCTCTCCGCCCGAGGTCGCGCTGTGCGCGCCCTGGCTCGACGCGGAGCTCGCGCTCGTGCGACCGCGCGTGATCCTCCTCGTCGGAACGCTCGATATCGAACGTTTCTGGGGACGTGTTCCGCTGAGTGCTGTCGTGGGAAAGAGCCGGATCGACCGCGAGCGCGTCCTCATCCCGCTGCCGCATCCGAGCGGAGCTTCAAGATGGCTGAATGAGCCGGGACACCGAGTCCTGCTTCAGCGCGCGCTTCGCGTAGTTCGTCGGGAGGTTCGGGCCGCGATACTCAGATCGTGAGCGTTTTGCTGACGTGGAGAGAAGGGGAGCGCAGGTCCGTCGATGCGAAGGCGATCAATGCGGTATTGGCTGAGGTAGTCGCTGCCTCGTCGTCCCCCGTCATCGTCGTGCTCGAGATCGATGGCGCGGCGATGCATGTCGTGGTCGGTGACGCAAAGGGCACAGCCCTTGGCTACTTCCCGCCGGGGTACGAGGCAACCGGCACGGGCTCGCTCCATAGCGTCGGTGATCGTGAAGCCGCCAGCGCGGATAGGTGGGAACCTCCGCTGACCGCCTACTACCTCGGTAATCACACCGAGTTCCCTCGCTGGTCAGTGATTAGGCACGAGCTCGGAGAACGCGCGATCGCGCAGTTCTGCGGACGTCCGACTGCGCCACCCGAGGCCGTCGAATGGGAGCGCGACTAGCCCCCTAGCGGCAGCACCCCAGCCCTGACCCCTGTGCAACCTATCGGATCACTCCGGCATCCGTCAGGATCTTCGCGCTGGCTCAACGAGCCCGAGAACCGCCTTCGGCTCCGCCGCGCGCTCCTTCTCGTCCGGCGAGCCGCGATAAGGACTTGACATTGCAGCCAGTGCAGCCAAACTGCATCGCAGCAGGTGACGCTCACTCAACAACCCAACGCAGGAGCCGCAGTGGACGACGAGTTTCTGACCACGGACGAGGTCGCGCGGCGCCTCCGCGTGCATCCGACGACCATCCTGCGCCGGCTCGGCGCGGTGGACGACTCCGACCCGACCCGTATCCCAGCAGTCCGTGTCGGCCGGGTCTGGCGGATCCCCCGCAAAGAGTTCGAGGAATGGCTCGCTCGCTCCAGCCAGACGGGACGTCTGGCGGGCAGGCAGCGGCGGCTCTTTTAGAGCTGCCGATAGCACAGTGGGAAGGAGGTGAACCCAAATGCCAGCGAAGAAGAAGGCCAAGAAGGCAAAGAAGGCGAAGAAGAAGTAACTCCGCCCTCTTGAGGTGGTGCGCCGCGGGCGGGCGGCGCCTACCCACTCGCCGTTAGTCCTGGGACTCGTTTCTCATAACGACTTTTGTCCGGGACTCGTTCAATGAAGCGGGATGACTGGGACTCTTCATGTGCGCGCGCTGCGCACCCTGCTTGTCTGCCTGACGCTCGTCGTCTCGAGCGGCGCGCTCTTGCCGCCGTCGCTCGCCGATGCGGCCCTGTCCGACGACATGATGGCCCTGGCGAACCAGCTGCGGTCCGCGATCGGAGCGCCGGTGCTGACCTCCGACTCGCGCGTGGTCGCGGCAGCGCAGAACCACGCCAATTACAACTCCGCGAACAACTCGAGCGGGCATTTCGAGACCGCCGGCCTTCCGTATTACACCGGCTACTCCGCTCGCGATCGCGTCGCGGCGATGGGCTGGTCGACGTCATTCGTGAGTGAGGTCGCGACCGGCGGCTCCAATGCTCTCTCCGGCGTGCGTCAGCTCTGGGACGCGCCATATCACCGCCTCGGCATGATGCACCCGAGCGCGTCGTCGATGGGCTGGGGCCACTCGGACCTGGGCGGCCGTGGCACGACGGTGGGCAACATCACCTACAACTTCGGCCTTCGGTCCGTCGAGTTCGTGCGCTCGCCAGCGCACGGCCAGACGAACATCCCGACGACCTGGAGCGGCAACGAATCACCCAGTCCGCTGCCGGCTGGCGCTCCGAAGCCGGTGGGCTATCCGATCATGTTCGTGTACTCGGGCGGCCAGACCGTGCTTCTGCGCGGTGCGCAGCTCATCGCACCGGGCGGCGCGCAGGTTCCGATCTACATCGCGCCGCAGATGTTCGAGTACGACTACCACGTCATCATTCCGCAGCGGCCGCTCGCGACGAACACGACCTACCACGTGCGCTTCGACATCACCGTCGCCGGCAGATGGCTCACGAACGAGTGGGACTTCAGCACGGGCGCGACGATCGTCGGTGGCGGCGGCAGCGGTGGCGGCGCGGTCGACAACGGCCTGCACTCGGCCTGGGTCGACCAGACCGCCCTCCCGGTGATGCAGCCGGCGGCGACGCAGGCGGTCACGCTTCGCTTCCGGAACTCGGGCACGAAGACGTGGACGAAGGGCGTCGCGGGAAGCCAGGTCGCGCTCGGGATCAACGGCGACAACACCAGCTTCAGCGCGCTCGGGATGAGCGTTGGCTGGCCGTCGGCGAACCGCGTCGCGGTGCAGACCGAGGCTGCCGTCCCGCCGGGAGGCATCGCATCGTTCACCTTCGTCGTCAAGGCGCCGTTCAGCGACGGATTGGTGCAGATCCCGCTTCGTCCGGTCATCGACGGTGTCGCCTGGCTCGAGGATCAGGGCGTCGTCGTGCCGGTGGTCACGACCGTGAATTACCACAGTCGCTGGCTGACGCAGTCGGCGTATCCGACGCTGCAGGCCGGCCAGGTCAGCGGTCCGCTCTTCATCAGCTTCCTGAACACGGGAAGCCAGACGTGGACGAAGGGCCTGCTCGGCCAGGAGGCGCGCCTTGGGGTGAACCGCGACAACGAGACGTGGGCCGGCCTCGGTGTGGGCTGGCCCTCCGCGAACCGCGTGGCGTTCCAGAGCGAGGCAAGCGTCCCGCCGGGTGCGGTCGGGACGTTCACGTTCCAGGTGCGCGCACCGATGACGCCTGGCCTCTACGCGATCAACCTGCGTCCGGTCATCGACGCCGTCACCTGGATGGAAGATCAGGGCATCTTCCTCTACGTGACCGTGATCCCGTAGCGCGCGCCGAGGACGCCTCGGGAGCAAGCGGAGCGAAGGGCTAATCTAGGTCGATGGCCGCTCCCACGGGCCGCACGAAGATCTCGACCGAGACGAAGACGCTCACGGTAGGCGACGCCGCTCCCGACTTCACGCTTCGCGCCCACGATGGAAGCGAAGTGACGCTTTCGAAGCTGCGCGGCCAGCGCGTCGTGCTCGCGTTCTTCGCGTGGGCGTTCTCCAACACCTGAAACAGTGAAGCCCCGGCGCTCAACGCTCTTCAGGAGCGTTTCGTCGGAGGGACCGCCCAGGTCGTGGGCCTTTCGTGCGACAGCGTGTACACATTGAAGGCGTGGGCCGAGTCGCTTGGTGGGACCCAGTACCCGCTCTGCAGCGACTTCTGGCCACACGGCCGGGTCGCGCGGTCCTACGGTGTCTTCAACGACGAGATCGGCAGGCCCGAGCGGGCGATCATCGTCGTCGACGCCGCGGGGATCGTGCGGTACATCGACGTGCACCAGCTTCGCGAAGTCCCGGACACGGAGGAGATCGCGCAGGCGCTCGAGAAATGCGACTAGGACGTTCTAGCCGCGGGTCGGGATGAGGTAAGCCTTTCCCTCGGACGCGATCGTGAACGAGACCACGTCCCCTTCGGCAACGCCCGGCAGCGTGTCGCCGCGGACCAGCACATCCACGCCGCAGTCCACGACCGTGATCTCTCCCGATTCCCTGATCGTCCCGCTGACCGTGGCGCCGGGCGCGATCACCGCGCCCGTCTTCATCGCGCTGGCGACGGGCTGCACGTCCTTCGCGGCGTACTCGATGGCCATCGTGATCCGGTCGCCGATCGACAGTCGATGCTTGCGGACCGCGCCGGTCGCGTCCTGCCCGCGCAGGTCGACGCGCGATGGACCCTCGCCGACACGCAGTGTCACGACGATGTCGCCCCGAGTGCCGTCGAGCACGACCACGATGCCGCGAGACGCCTTCTGGCGCCACTTCTCGATGAACGCGAGCTGCTCGAAGTCCAGCATGTCGCCGATACGATAGCCACGTTCAGCGTGCGCTCCGCACAGTGATCCTTGTCCGGTCCGGACCGCGCTGTTAGACCGTCAGCATCGTGTTCCGTCTCGCCTTCGCGAACCGCTCCTGTCTCTAGGCCGCGCACGCGGCCCGCGGACGCCTGTCCGCCCAGCGCTCAAGCAGATCAAGGGAGGGTGACACCATGCCGGATACCAGATACGCGCATCCCGAAACTCTCGTCGAGACCGATTGGCTTGCGGAGCATGCGACGGATCCGAACGTTCGTGTCTTCGAGGTCGACGTCGACACGGCGTCGTACGAGCAAGGGCACGCGGCGGGCGCTATCGGGGTGAACTGGAAGACCGACCTCCAGCAGCAGCCGGTCCGCGATCTGCTGGACAAGAAGCAGCTCGAGGACCTCCTGTCCAAGAACGGCGTCACCAAAGACACGGCCGTCGTGGTGTATGGCGATAACAACAACTGGTTCGCCGCGTGGTTCTTCTGGCTCCTCAAGTACTACGGGCACAAGGACGTGAAGCTCGTCAACGGCGGTCGTGCGAAGTGGGTCGCCGAGGGACGGCCACTCGTGACCGAGCGTCCCTCGTTCCCGCGCAGCGAGTACCGCGCTCAAGGTCCCGACGCGTCGGTGCGCGCACTGCGCGACTACGTGCTCGAGAAGGTCACCGGCAACGGCGCGAAGATCATCGACGTCCGGTCGCCAAAGGAGTACGCGGGCGAGCTTCTGGCGCCTGAGAACCTTCCCCAGGAAGGCGCGCAGCGTGGCGGTCACATCCCAGGCGCGCAGAACGTGCCGTGGGCGACGGCGGTCGCCGAAGACGGGCGCTTCAAGAGCGCGGACGAGCTGAAGACGATCTACGAAGGCAAAGGCCTGACACGCGGCACCGAGACGATCGCGTACTGCCGCATCGGCGAGCGCAGCGCGCATACCTGGTTCGTGCTGCGTTACCTGCTCGGCCATGAGCGCGTCCGCAACTACGACGGCTCGTGGACAGAGTGGGGAAGCCTCATCGGAGCGCCGATAGAAAAGGGCTGAGCCGGATCCGCTGCATCATGTGCCGGTGGACACGGCACAGCAGCGGAAAGAGATGCTGCGCCTTCTCGAGCGGTTTGGCATCCGCGATCGACGCGTGCTCGAGGCGATGGCGAACGTGCCGCGGGAGGAGTTCGTTTCGCCGGGCGACCGCGATGCGGCCTACGGAGACCATGCGCTCGCGATCGGAGAAGGGCAGACGATCTCGCAGCCCTACGTGGTCGCCCGTATGACCGAGCTCCTGGCAGCGCAGCCGGAGCACCGCGTTCTCGAGGTTGGCACCGGGTCTGGCTACCAGGCCGCGGTGCTGGCGGAGCTCGTGCGCGAAGTTATCTCGATCGAGCGTCATGCCGCTCTGGCCGAGGCCGCCCGCGATCGACTCGAGCGCGTCGGCTACCGGAACGTGCGCGTGATCCACGCCGACGCGTCCCTCGGATACCCGTTGGAGGCGCCGTACGATCGCATCCTCGTCACCGCGGCCACGCCGCGGATCGACCCCGCGCTCGCACAGCAACTGACGGCCGACGGCCGCATCGTCGCGCCGGTCGGCGATCTCGATCTGCAGGAGCTGGTCGTGCGCGACGCGCACGGCCGCGAAGAGCGTCACGGACCGGTCAGGTTCGTCCCGCTGCGCGGCCAGGCTGGATTCCGCGGATGAGCGCGCTCCTGTTCGAAGGCGGCCGCATCCACGTCGGAGACGGCACCAGCGCCGAAGCGCTTCTCGCGCGTGATGGCCGCGTGGTCGCGGTCGGTCGCCGCGATGAGATACGGCGCGAAGCTGGCGGAGCGGAGGCCATCGACCTTCGCGGTGGGCTCATGGTCCCCGGCTGGTTCGACGCGCACGTGCATTTCATCTGGTGGGCCGAGGCGATGGCGCGGCTGGACGTCTCCGATACGGCAACGGTCGAGGAGGCTCTCGATCGCATCGCAGCCCGCGCGCGCACCCTGCCCGAGGGCGCGTGGGTGCTTGGCGGCCGGTTCGACAAGAACGCCTGGGGGCGCTGGCCGACCGCGGTGGATCTGGATCGCGTGACCGGTGGACGGCCGGCGGTCCTCCGCAGCCGCGACGGCCACTCGCGCTGGCTCAACAGTGCGGCGATCGCTCGCGCGGGCATCACCCGCGACACGGCGACGCCCGAGGGTGGCGCGATCTTCCGCGATGACCGTGGCGAGGCCACGGGGGTGCTACAGGAGAACGCCAACGCGCTCGCCGATGGGGTCGTTCCGCCGCCGACCGACGAGCAGATGCTCGCCGACGCTCGTCGCGGCCAGACCGAAGCCTGGCGCCGGGGAATCACCGGGCTGGAAGATCTCGACCAGTTCCTGGGACGTTCGCCACGCCACGTGATGGAGCGCATGCGCGACGCGGGTGAGCTCGCGCTGCGCATCTACATGGGCATCCCGCACGCGCGGCTCGCGGACGCCCTCGCGGAGGGCATGCGCACGGGTGAAGGCGACGAGTGGCTGCGCACCGGCCACCTCAAGATCTTCACCGACGGCGCACTGGGTTCGCAGACCGCCGCGCTCGAGGAGCCGTACGAGGGCTCGCGCGATCGCGGCATCCTCACGGTCGATCCGGGCCAGCTCGCGCAGGATGTGGCGGCCGCAGCCGCCGCGGGCATCGCCGTCGCGATCCACGCTATCGGTGATCGCGCGGTCCACGTTGCGCTCGACGCGATCGAGCCCACGCGCTCGAGCGCTCCGCAGCTGCGTCAGAAGATCGAGCACGTACAGCTCGTACGCGCCGACGACCTCGCGCGCTTCGGCTCCCTCGGCGTCGTCGCGTCGATGCAGCCGATCCACGCGACGAGCGACCGCGATCTCGCCGACCGCTACTGGGGCGCGGCGCGCGTCGCGCGCGCGTACCCGTGGAGAACTCTGCGCCGCACCGGCGCCGTGCTGGCGTTCGGGTCGGATGCGCCGGTGGAGCCGATCGACCCGCTTCTTGGGATCCACGCCGCGGTGAGCCGCCGCCGGCCGCAGGACGACAGCGCCTGGCGGCCGGAGCAGCGGCTCACGATCGAAGAGGCGCTCGCCGGATACTCGGCGGGGCCGGCGTACGCGATGGCGAGCGAGCGCGTGTCGGGATCCCTGCGGGCCGGTATGCGCTGCGACGCGACGGTGGTCGACCGCGATCTCGCCCGGTGTTCCGAAGATGAGCTGCTGGAGGCTCGCGTGCGCGCGACGATCACGAGCGGGGTCGTCCGTTTCGCAGACGGGATCGCCTAGCCGACGGGATCGCTTAAGCGGGGGTCCCGGCGGGCTAGTTCAGCGTCCCCCGGCCCTCACCGTGTGCGCGCAGGCGAACGAGCAGGTCGCGGAGCAGGGTGGTTTCCCGCTCGAGTAGGTTCCTCTCGGCCTCGAGGCGCTCCGCGTCGCTGGGGAGCTCCAACAGCCGTTGCCGCTCGCCGGCGTCGACGGCTAGGCTGGCAGCGATCCGGTACGCGGCCTCGCGTGGGGACACGGTCGCGAGCTCATCGACGATGGCACGATCGCCGCGAGCGTCCTCGGTGACAGCCATGACCGCGACGATGTACTGGCCGTAGGCCTCGACCGCGACCGTGGCCCGCGCTGGCGCGCCGTCTCCCTCCTGCTCGTTGAGGTAGCGGACGCGACCGACGAGATACGGCTCGGCGTCGGGGATCGTCGCCTCCACGGTGAAGCGGCGCCCGCCACGCACGACGATGTAGGAGCGACCGTCGGAGAGCGGCGAGAAGGCCATGATCTTCGCTTCGGTCCCGATCGCGTGCGGCTCCGCGGTCGCGCCGACGTCCTGGCCGGAACGGATCAGAGCCACGCCGAACGGGCGGTCCTCGTCCATGCAGCGCCGCACCAGAAGGCGGTAACGCGGCTCGAAGATGTGTAGCGGCAGCAGCATCTCAGGGAACAGGACGGTGGTCAGCGGAAAGAGCGGAAGCAGCTCCGCCATCTCGTCAACGGTACTCTCCGGGCGTGATGCGACCAGCGGTCGGCGCGCTCGACGGGATCCGCGTGCTCGATCTGACGCGCGCGCTCGCGGGACCCTACTGCACGCTGATGCTCGGCGACCACGGCGCGGATGTGATCAAGGTCGAGATGCCACGGACAGGCGACGAAACGCGCGAGTGGGCGCCGCCCAGCATCAAGGGGATCTCCGCGTACTACCTCGCCATCAATCGCAACAAGCGCAGCGTGACGGTCGACCTGAAGAAGGCCGACGGCAAGCGCGTGCTCGAGCGGCTCGTCGAGAAGTGCGACGTCGTCGTCGAGAACTTCAGTCCCGGCACACTTGCGCGGCTCGGCTTTCCCGATGAACGGATCCGAGCGATCAATCCGCGGGCCGTTCTGTGCCACATCAGCGGCTTCGGCCAGGACGGCCCCGGACGCGCGTGGCCGGCGTACGACCTCATCGTCCAGGGGATGGGCGGGATCATGAGCCTGACCGGCGAGCCCGGCGGTGATCCGGTCATGGTCGGGGTGCCGCAGGCCGACATCGTCGCGGGGATGTTCGCGGCGTTCGCGATCGCCGCCGCGCTCCGCGCGCGCGAGCGAAACGGTGAGGGTCAGGTCATCGACGCGACGATGATCGGCGGCCAGGTCGCGATGCTCTCGCGCCAGGCCGCGCGCTACTTCGCCGACGGCACCGTCCCGCGGCCGGAAGGGAACATCCACGCCTCGATCGTTCCGTACCAGACGTTCCGCGCCAGCGATGGCCACGTGAACGTCGGCGTCGCGAACAACTCCCTCTTCGAGCGCTTCTGTCACGCGCTCGATCTCGACGAGCTGCTCGAGGACGATCGCTTCGTCGACAATCCCAAGCGCGTCGCGCATCGCCGGGAGATCGTCCCGATCATCGAACGAAAGGTCCGCACGCTCACCAAAGCCGAGGTCGTTCGGCGGCTGCGAGAAGCGAACGTCCCCGTCGGGCCGATCAACGCGCTCGACGAGGTGTTCGCCGATCCGGTGGTTCGGCACCTTGGCCTGATCGCCGAGGTCGATCATCCGACCGCCGGGCGCGTGAAGGCGCCGGGCATCCCCGTGCGCCTGTCCGGAACGCCTCCGTCGGTGCGACGGCATCCACCGGAGCTTGGCGAGCACACCGACGAGATCCTGCGCGAGCTCGGCTATGACGCGGCGGAGATCGCGGCGCTCCGCCGGGACGGCGCCGTCTGAACAGCGCGCAAGTCGTCCCAGAGCCCAGGTGCCGGCCGCTCTGGCTGGTCGGTGTCCTCACCGTCCTCTCCTTCGGCGCGTACGTCGCCATCTGGTTCGGGCTGACGTGGGTCGAGCTCAAGCGGGAGACCGCGGATGAGCGCATGGCGCCGTTCGCGCACGCCCTCTCCATCTTCGTGCCGATCTACGGGATCTGGCAGGCGTTCCGCCACTTCACGCTCATCGACACGGTCCGGCGGAAGGTCGATCGGGCGCACGGCGTCGACGCCCTGACCGCCGCGATCGGCACCGGGATCTGGTGGCTGACGTTCACGCACTACTCGACCGAGCCGATCTTCGTGGCGCTCGACGCGATCGAGCTCGCCGCCGGTGCGGGGCTGGTCATGTACGGACAGAACGCCCTCAACGGGTACTGGCGATCGCGTCCCGGTCCGCCGGTGAGGGAGGGCATGACACAGCTCGACTGGCTCGCGCTGAGCGTCGCCGCGAGCTACGCCCTCTTCACGCTCGTCGGTATCCTCGCCGGACCGCCGTCCTGATGTCCAACATCCTCGTTGTCGGCTCGCTCGCGTATGACGACGTGCAGACGCCCGTCGAGCACCGGACCAACGTGCTCGGCGGAGCGGCATCGTATTTCGCGATCGCCGCGCGCCTGTACGCGCCCGTACGGCTCGTGGGTGTCATCGGTGATGACTTTCTTGAGAAGGACGTCCAGCGCTTGCGGGCGCGCGGCATCGACCTGTCGGGTCTCGAGCGGCGGACCGGGACGTCGTTCCGCTGGCTTGGGAAGTACGACTACGCGATGAACACCGCGGAGACGCTCAACACCGATCTTGGAGTGTTCGCCGACTGGAAGCCGCGCGTGCCGGAGCAGTTCGCCGACAGCGAATTCGTGTTCCTCGCGAACATCGATCCCGAGATCCAGCTCGCGACTCTGCGTAGCGTGCGCGCGCCAAAGGCGATCGCACTCGACACGATGAACTACTGGATCGATCACAAGCGTGATGCGCTACTCGAGGTCCTGTCGCACGTTGACATCGTCAGCGTGAACGAGTCCGAGGCACGCCAGCTCTGCGGCACGGTCAGCGTTCCGAAGGCCGCGCGCGACATCCTCGCGCTCGGCCCGCGTGCGGTCGTCGTGAAGCGCGGGGAGTATGGCTCCGTGCTGTTCACGCGCTCCTTCTCGTTCTGGTCGCCGGCCTTCCCGTTCGACGAGGTCACCGATCCCACCGGAGCGGGCGACAGCTTCGCCGGCGGGTTCGTGGGCCATCTCGCCGAGTCCGGCTCGGTCGACGACCGCGCGCTACGCCGGGCCACCCTGCACGGGACCGTCTGCGCCTCGTTCGCCGTCGAGCGCTTCAGCGTGGACGGGATCGAGGCCGCCACCCCGGAGGACGTAGCAGGGCGCTACCGGCTGCTGCAAGAGCTGGTCACGGTCTAGGAGCAGGCGGGGAACCGGGCGGCGTGGGCGCTGTAAAGAGGGTGAGAACCGACTCCGTGGAGGGCCGGCCGACGGAGGATGCCGCACTGGTGGAACGATCGAGGAATGGCGATCAGGACGCCTACGCCGAGCTCGTGACGCGTTACCAGGCGATCGCTGCGCGCACCGCGTACGTGATCACCGGGACCGCCGCCGATGCCGAGGACGTCGCTCAGGACGCCTTCGTCAAGGCGTACTACGCGCTCGACCGCTTCCGGCCGGGCGCTCCATTCCGTCCCTGGCTGCTCCGCATCGTCGCGAACGAGGCCATCAACCGCCGCAAGGCGGCCGGCCGGCGACCGACGGTCGGCCTCAGCGTCGTCGAGGACCGCGCCTCGGGCGACACGGCCCTGTCTCCCGAGGCGTCGGCCCTCGCTCGAGAGCGCCGCGAGCTCGTGCTCGACGCGCTCCGGCAGATGCGCGAAGAGGATCGGCTGGTCATCACGTACCGCTACTTCTTCGATCTGTCCGAGATCGAGATGGCCGACGCGCTCGGTGTGGCGCGCGGTACCGTGAAGTCAAGACTCTCGCGAGCGATGGCCCGGCTGCGGGCGGTGATGGAAGGAGGCCAGCTGCATGGCGCGTGAGCCGATGCGCGAGCAGGAGCTTGAGGCGACGCTCACCGATCTTGGCGAGCGGCTCGCGTACCCGCAGCCGACGCGTCTGGCGGCTGCCGTTCGTGCGCGCCTGAACGAGCCACGGCCGCGCCACTGGTGGGAAGCGGTCCGCTCACCGCGCTACGCGTTCGCGCCGGCGGTCGCGACGCTCGTGCTGATCCTCGTCGTGAGCCTAGCGGCGATGCCGGCGGCGGCCGACCTGTTCCTGCGCCTCCGCGGGATCGATATCTTCCGGACGACCGCGACGCCGTCCGTGCCCGCCGCATCTCCCGCGGTGCCATTCCCCGGCGAGCGCGTGAGTCTCGATCAAGCGAGGGCGCGCGCCCCGTTCCTGCGCGCTCCCGCGGACGCGCGACTAGGTGCTCCAGATCAGGTGTACATCGACCAGACCCAGGCTGGCGATCGCGTGACGCTGGTCTACGTGAGCCGCCCGGCCATTCCCGTTTCACGTGACGCCGGTGTGAGCGCGGTCGTCGTCGTGTTCCGCGCCCAGATCGACGAATCGCTGTTCGCCAAAGTCGGCGCGGCAGGTACTCGGATCGAAGAGGTCACGGTCAACGGGGGCAGGGGATTCTGGCTCGAGGGCACGCCGCACCAGTTCTTCTATCGCGATCCGGCCGGCAATCCCTCACCAGAGACGCTGCGGCTAGCGGGGAACACGCTGCTCTGGGAGCAAAGCGGCGTTACGTTCCGCCTCGAAGCGCAGCTGGCGCGGGACGACGCGCTCCACATCGCGACAACGTTCCGCTAGCCACCCCCGAGACCGCGCTGCGCGGCGTGACCCCTTTGGCCTCCAGCGACGTATAGGGAGTGAGCGGTCCCCAGCGAGATTCGCGCCTGACGAAAGTGGCGACTTGACAGGTGAAACAGACGGGAATCGAATGTGGCCGCTACCGGCTTATCGCCAGGAGGTGGACAACACAGTGAGTCTTCTTTCGAAGTTCTCGCGCCGTGGGTTCCTCAAGTACGGGTCACTCTCAGGTCTCGCGGCATTTGTCACGTCGTGCCTGTCCGCGAACGCGCCATCCGCATCGCCGACAGCGGCCGGTACCGGCGCCGGAACATCGGCCGCGCCGACGATCATCTCGCGGGCCGAGACCATCACCTGGAAGGTCCAGTCCGGGTGGGCCGGCAACGACATCTTCCAGGAGCTATTCCTCGACTGGAAGGCATTCGTGGAAGAGATGTCCGCTGGACGCATCAAGATCGACGCGCTGCCGGTGAACGCAGTCACGAACATCGCCGGCGCTATCGACGCGGTGCACTCCGGGACGCTCGACGGCGCGCACCACGTGCCGGCCTACTACTACGGCAAGGACCACGCGGTGAGCCTCATGGGCACCGGCCCGATGATGGGCATGAGCGGTCAGATGTGGCTCGCCTGGTATTACTACGGCGGCGGCCAGGCGCTGTACGAGAAGCTCGTGCAGCAGAAGCTGCGGCTCAACGTCGTGTCGCTCTTCCACATGCCGATGCAGAACCAGCCGCTCGGCTGGTTCAAGAACGAGATCAAAGGCCCAGATGACTTCAAGGGCATGAAGTTCCGCACCGTCGGCCTCGCGACCGGCATCTACCAGGGCCTCGGCGCGAGCGTCGTGTCCGTCGCGGGCGCGGAGGTCGCCTCGTCGCTCGACCGCAGCGTGATCGACGCGGCCGAGTTCAACAACACGACCTCGGACACCGTGTACGGACTTCCCGACGTTCGCAAGGTGCTCATGGCGCGTTCGTACCACCAGCCCAGCGAGATCCTCGAGATCTCGCTCAACAAGACCAAGTACGACGCCATGCCGGCCGACCTCAAGGCGATCATGAAGTACGCGGCGTGGGCCGAATCGGCGAACGGCGAATGGAAGTTCATGGACAAGAACTCCAAGGACTACGCTGCCCTTGCCGGCAAGAACGTGAAGGTCTTCAAGACCCCGCAGTCGGTCCTCGAGGCACAGCTGAAGGCTTGGGACACTGTCATCGCGGACGAGTCCAAGAGCAACCCTGACTTCGTCGCGATCCTCGACTCGCAGAAGGCCTGGGCGCAGCGGGTGTTCAAGTGGGCGGATGACATCAACATCCCGACGCCGGACCCGATCTCCTACCGGGCGATGTTCAAGACATAGCCGCGGACGAAGGCACTATCCTCACGGGGCTCTCGGGTAGCCGAGAGCCCCGTGGGTTTCACGGCGAGCACATTGGAGTGTGTGGGTGCAGCGGTTTCTTTTCTCCATAGATCGCATCAGCATGTGGAGCGGCAAGATCACCGCCTGGGTCGTGCTTCTGATGACGCTGCTGGTCGCGTACGACATCACGATGCGCTACCTGAGCCAGCCTCTCGGGGAGCCGATCCGCGCGATCTGGTTCACCTACAACTACTCGTATGACATGTCGTACTACCTGTACGGCATCTTCTTCATGCTCGGCGGCGCGTACGCGCTCTCGCGCGGCCAGCACGTGCGGGGTGACGTCTTCTATCGGCTCTGGCCCGTACGCGTGCAGGCGTCGATCGACCTCCTGCTCTATCTCATCGCCTTCTTCCCAGGGATGATCGCCCTCATCTCGGTGGGCGCGCAGTGGGCGGCGGCGTCATGGGCGATCAGCGAGAGATCCTTCACCTCGGCGGCCGCGCCGCCGATCTACCCGCTCAAGACCGTCATCCCGATCGCCGCCACGCTCATGGTCATCCAGGGCGTGGCTGAGACGGTGCGTGCCTGGATCGCCCTGCGTACCGGCGTGTGGCCGCCGAGGCTGCATGACGTCGAAGAGACGGAAACGGTGCTCGCGAAGCAGGCCGAGGTTTGAGCCCCGAAGCCCTCGGCATCGCCATGCTGGCGCTCATGGTGGTGGCGATCCTCATCGGGTTCCCGACCGCCTTCACGCTCATGGCACTCGGGGTGACGTTCGGATTCCTGGGCATCGGCTTCGTCGTTTTCGACCTGGTCGTGCAGCGGACGTTCTTCGTCATGCAGAACGACGTCCTCGTGTCGATCCCGCTCTTCCTGTTCATGGGCTATCTCGTCGAGCGCGCCGGCATCGTCGACAAGCTCTTCAAGAGCGTGCAGTTGCTGATGGGGGGGCTGCCCGGCGCGCTCGCCATCGCCACGCTGCTCACGGGCGCGCTCTTCGCGACCGCGACGGGGATCGTCGGCGCCTCGGTGACCCTGCTCGGGCTGCTCGCCCTACCGGCGATGATCCGCCGCGGCTACAACGTGTCGTTCGGCAGCGGCGTCATCGTCGCCGCGGGAACGCTCGGCATCCTGATCCCGCCCAGCGTTCTGCTCATCCTGTATGGGTTCATCGCCGGAGTGTCCGTGCCGCGCCTGTACGCCGCGGCCTTCATCCCGGGCTTCATCCTCGTCGGCTTCTACCTCGTGTACATCATCTTCCGAGCATGGCGGAATCCGTCGATCGCGCCGGCTCTACCGACCGAGGAGCGCATCGTACCGATCCCCCAGATCATCAAGATGCTCATCACCGGCTTGCTTCCCATCCTGACGCTGATCCTGTTCGTGCTCGGCGCGATCTTCTTCGGCATCGCGACACCGACGGAGGCCGCGGCACTGGGGTCGCTCGGTGGGCTGCTCCTCGCAGCCGGTCATCGAAAGCTGACCTTCTCGATGCTCCGGGAGTCGGTGTTCCTGACGCTGCGGGCGTCCGCGATGGTGGGATGGCTGCTCGTGGGATCTTCGATCTTCGCCGCCGTCTTCGCGCGCCTGGGCGGCGCCGCCGTCGTGGGCGAGTTCCTGGACGGCCTCGGCCTCGACACCGTCCAGTTCGTGATCCTCGTCCAGGTCGTCATCTTCCTGCTGGGCTGGCCGCTGGAGTGGACCGAGATCACGATCATCTTCCTCCCGCTGTTCCTGCCGCTCCTGCAAGCCAACGGCGTGGATCTGGTGTGGTTCGGCGTCCTCGCGTCGCTCAACATGCAGACCGCGTTCCTTTCGCCACCGGTCGCGATGTCCGCGTACTACCTCATGAACGTCGCCCCCAAGGGCATCCTCCTCAATCAGATCTTCAAAGGCATGTACCCGTACATCGTCCTGCAGATCGCCGCCATGGTGCTGCTGTATCTCTTCCCGGCGCTAGCGACCTGGCTCCCGAATCTGGTCTACGGCGAGCGCTGAGCGCGGACCGGCGCTAGCGGTCGGCGTTCTTGAACACGGTCTCCAGGAAGTGCGCGAGGTCTCTTCGTTGACGGTGCGCCGCGCCGTAGAACAGCGCGCCGGTGACGGCCGCGCCGCTCGCCGCGATCACGAGCTCCTGCGCCGATAGCCCAGGGTCGGGTGGCTGCGACGCGATGCCGGCGACCACGACGACGTAGAGGACGAAGAAGGCCACCAGAAGGCCGCGCGTCAGTGGCGGGATCACGAACTCGGCCTCGACCCGCGTGCCGCCACGCTTTGGTCGCGCTCGGCCGACGGCGTGGACCGCGCGCTGGCGCCGCTCCCACACCTCGAAACGGTCCTGCGCGATCGCCCCGATGAATTCGTTCTGCGTCTTCAGGACTCCGAACGCCCGTTTGGGTCGCTCATTGATCGCGGACTCGAGCCGCGCGAGTGCGGCCTCAGGCGCGACGCCGATATCCAGCAGCCAGTCAGGGGCCATCAGTCGGCAGACTAGCCCTGTCGCGCGATGTGGACGACAATCGCCAGCAGAGGGGGAGGACCGATGCTGTTCGACCTCGATCTCGCGAACGCGATCTTCCTGTTCTGCCTCGTGCTGGGCGGTGGCCTCCTCCTGATCACTGTCCTGCTGGACGAGGTCGTCGGCGGACTCTTCGACGCGCTCCATATCGGCTTCGACATCGGTGGCGTCACGCTCATGCCGCCCCTGCTCGGTTTCGTGGCGATGTTCGGCGTTGGCGGTCTCATCGGCACTCAGGTGCTCCAGCTGGACAACGGCCGTGCCTCGCTACTGGGCGCCGTGGCAGGTGCGGCGGGCTTCGCGCTCGTCTTCGGCATGTTCAGCTTTCTGAAACGCTCCGAGTCCGCGCCGGCGTTCAGCCTGGAAGACCTCGTTGGCCAGACCGGACGCGTGAACGTGACCATCCCGGCGAGACGCTTCGGCAGCGTGTTCGTCAGCTACGCGGGCACTTCTCACAACCTGACCGCGACCGCCGATGCGGAGGTCGCGTCGGGATCGGCAGTGCGCATCGTTTCGATCGCGGGCGGCAATCTGGTCGTCGAGCCGCTCGCTCGCGCGCAAGGAGGGATTCCCAATGCTTGATCTGCTCGGCTTCACCGGCACGGGGCCGATCCTGGTGCTGGTCACGGTCATCGTCGTCGCGCTGCTGATCTTCTACGTCGCCAGTCGCTACCGCGTCGCGAACGCGAACGAGGCGCTCGTCGTCGCGGGCTCCCGCGGCGCGAAGGTGCGCGACGAGAAAGGCAAGCTGGTCGCGGCCGTTGACGACAAGGGCGTGAAGGTCGTCGTGGGCGGCGGCACGTTCGTCCTGCCGCTCGTCCACAAGGTCGGTCGCCTGAAGCTCACCGTTCGCCAGATCGAGGTCAGGCTCGCCGACGCGGTCACGAGTCAAGGGATCAAGGTCAACGTGCAGGGCGTCGCGACGTTCAAGATCGGACGCGACGTCGAGTCGCTGCGCAACGCCGCGGAGCGCTTCCTCGAGGCGCGGGACGAGCACGTCGACTCGATCGTGAAGAACGTGCTCGAGGGAAGCCTGCGGTCGATCGTCGGCCGGCTGACGATCGAGGAACTGATCATGGACCGTCAAAAGCTGCAACAGGAGGTCCAGGACGCCGCGAAAGGCGACCTTGCATCCAGTGGCCTGTTGATCGACGCCTTCACGATCCAGTCCATCAATGACGAATCCGGCTACGTCGAGCTGCTCGGTCAGCAGAAGCTAGCCGTCGTCGAGAAGGACGCCCGCATGGCCAAGGCCGCCGCGGACCAGCTCGCGTCCGTGCGTGAGGCGGAGGCTGAGGGGATCAAGATCCAGGCGCAACGAGACGTCGCGCTGAAGCGAGCCGAGGCGCATGTGCAGACGGCGGCGGCGGAGGCGCGCGCCGCGCAGGCCGGGCCGCTCGCGCAGGCGGAGGCCACGCAGCAGGTCGTCGCGAAGCAGACGCAGCTCGCGGAGCTCGAGGCGGCGCGTGTGGAGATGGAGCTGCTGTCCACGACGGTCAAACCCGCGGCTGCGCAGGCGCAGGCCCAGATCCAGCGCGCGGAGGGCGAGAAGCGGGCGCGGATCGCGCAGGCCGAGGCCGGTGCGGAAGCGGAAAGGCTGCAGGGTGCGGCCGAGGCCGCCGTGGTCCTGACGAAGGGTGAGGCCGAAGCGAAAGCGCTCGCGATGCGCGCGGACGCCTACAAGCAGTTCAATGAAGCCGCGATCATCCAGACCGTGCTCGCCGCGCTGCCGGAGATCGTCCGAGCCGCGGCCGAGCCGATGAAGCACATCGATTCGCTCACCGTGATGAGCAGCGATGGCGCCTCTGAGGTCGTGCGCAACGCCACGCGTGTCGTCACGGAATCCGGGACCGTGATCAAGGGACTCACCGGTATCGATGTGCCGACGCTGATCGGCGGCGCGATGCGCAGCGGCGGCTTCACGACCAAGGGCAGCGGCGGTGGCGATGGTTCCGAGCCCGCGAAAGCGCCGCCCACACCACCGACAGCGCAGACTCCGCGACCGCCTGCCGGGATGCCGCCGCTCAACGCAAGTCCCGCGGCCGAGCCGGTCGAGCCGGTCGAGCCGGTGGATCCACTTGAAAGAACGGCCGCGCTGCTGGCCGCGAATCTACGCGCGGTGCCCGAGATCCAGCGCTACGGACATCTCAGCCTTCGCGACATCCCGGCGGGCGCGCCGCGCCCGATGAAGATCCTGTGGGCAGCTGCGGAGAAGGAGCTGGGTAGCCGATACGGGCACGTCACGGTGCGCGAGCTGCTCGATCGGTTCGCGGGGAGTTCGTTGCACTAACTTCGAACCTATACTTTTCCTTGTCCACGACGGGGTGTAGCGCAGCTTGGTAGCGCGTTGCGTTCGGGACGCAAAGGCCGAGAGTTCAAATCTCTCCACCCCGACTCGCGGCACGCTGCCGCGGTCTGGTGCTATTCGACCTCGGGACGTTCCGCCTTCGTGTTGTGGTACTCCATGATCTGCACGCGGATCAGCTCGCGCTGCTCCGTCCACCAGGCACTCTCGTCAGCGGGTGGCCAGGCGTGTATCTGGTCGGGCTGAGCGACAACGGAGACGATGACCGCCCACGTGTCGGATTCGCTCAGCTGAAGGCGTAGGCGCGCGAGCTGCTTCGTCTTGTCGGTCGGCTTGAGCCACTTCGGAGACGCGAGAGTCACCGTCGACGCGATGCCGCGACCGCCCCGCGAGTCGCCCCAGCCATCCACCTGCGCCTCCGGGTAAAGGCCCCGCTGTCGAAGTGCCGGCAGCAGGTACTCGAGCATCGCGCGCGCGTGACGCTGGAACGCATTGAGAACGCGGGTCGCCTCTTCGTCGGCCATCCGTGTCACGGCCACAAAGGCGGCTTTCGTTCGCGCTCCGTGCGGGTCGGCAACTCCGTCTCGCCGAGGGCCGCGGCGACCAGATCGCCGCACGCCACGCACGCGCCCGCCGGGGCCAAGCCGACCGCGGCTTGGACCCTGATCCGGAGATCTCGGCGGTCGTAAGAGTGCCCGCAGAGCATCACCTGTCCGTCGGCGATGATCGGTGGGCGAGTGGCGTGAACGCTCCCATCACGGGCCGTGATCCAGACGAAGGATGGATTGATGGCGTACCTCGTGCGCGGGTGACCTCAGTGTGTCACGGATGTTCCCGCTACTCGTTACGCTTTGGTCATCACGAGTCAGGTCGCCGCATCTGGGCTGTGTCTGCACCACTCGCGTCGCTCGCTAGCGCTCGCTCCGCGAAGGTGCAGCAGCCCCGAGCGGCGTAGCCGCTCGGGGCTGTAGCTCAGAGGACAGAGCAGGGCCGTCCTAAGGCCTTGGTCGTGGGTTCGACTCCCACCAGCCCCTCTTGCGCGCAAGTTCCTCGAGCGAGATCCGCTCCAGCACCACGACCGGGATCTTCCGCGCTGTCTTCTTCTCGTACTCCGCGAAGGCGGGCATCTTCGCCGCATGTGCGTCGTAGAGGCGACGGCGCTCCGCCTCATCCGGTACCGACGCGCGCGCACGGAACCTGTCCGCGCCGAGCTCGACGCTCACGTCGGGGTGAGCTCGAAGGTTGTGGAACCAAGCGGGGTTGCGCGGCGCTCCGCCCTTCGACGCGACGATGACGAACCGATCGCCGTCGCGCGAGTACGCGAGCGGGCTGGTCCGCTCTTCGCCGGTCTTCGCTCCGGTCGTGGTGAGCAGCAGGAGCGAGCGACCGGTGAACGGACCGCTTGTGATCTGGCCGCCGTGCGCGCGGAAATCGTCGATCAACCGGTCGTTGAATCCTCGCGGGCGCGCGCTTGCCATCGCTGGCATAACGCGCTTGGGAGGGGGTGGATATTCCTGGTCAGTTGAGGTTGGCGCGGCGTGGCTCTGCGGCGAAGACCTGGGCCGCATCGGCGGCGTCGGCCACGCGGTAGAAGCGGCCCTGGTTGTCGGCGACGATCCGGGTCCGGCGGCCGGAGTCCTCCAGCCGCGTCGGCTTCCATTCGTACTGCACGAGCGCCTCGATGAGGTAGTTCGGCTCGCGTCGCGCGTCGAGATCGGTCACGAGGTCGATCGGAGGCTCCTCGACGGTGAAGCCGTAGCCGCCGTCCGCGAGGAGGACCGGTACACCGCTCACCGCGCTGACCTGGCCATCGCGGTCGACGATCCGAACGCGCGAGGGTCGATCCAGCGTGACGCCGGTCTCGAGCTCGAGTGTCGCCTTGGCGCCGTCGATATGGAGCGCCCACCGGAACGGCACGTGGCTGGCGTCCGGTCCCTCGAACAGGTTCTCGGGTGCCGCGGAAACCGGCTGCGGATAGTGCGCGACCTGCTCGCGCAGCTCGAAGACCTGCTTCTCCAGCTTCTTGACGTAGCGCTCGCGCTCGCGCGAGCGATCCATTAGGGCGTCGGCCGCGCCTTGGGCGCGGTCGGCATCGCGTTTGAGCTTCACGACGTCGCTCACCGCCCATTCGAACTGCTTGATGACGCTCTGGACGCGGATATCCGCCTCCTCGGACAGCGAGGTCAGCTCCCTGACGTGGGCTGCGCCACGCATGCGGCGAGCGGCCTGGAAGCTGACCCACGCGCACGCCATACCCGCGAGGAGTCCGCTCACCGCGCCTACGCCGAACCAGCGTTCCGGACCTGCGCCCATGAGGGCGATGACCACCGCGGCGGTCACGACGACCGCCCAAGGAAGCAGGTCGTTGCGCTGTTTGACGGGGCTCGCGGGCTCGTCGCTCTTGGGGTGCGGTGCGTTGCACAGGGAGCACTCGTCCGATTTGACGGACGGACGTTCGGTGCGCAAGGCGATCACGTTCATCCCAACACCCCGGATGAAATCTGGCGGTCGGGCCCCGTTCGTGCCATCACCCCGGTGGGGGAGCGCCTTTTGGCTGGGCGTCGCTGATAGGTGTGTGACACTTTTCCTGTGACGGCGACGGCCTCCCCCGAGCGCACCCGCCTCAGCCACTCGCTGGTGCTCCTGCTGCCCGCGGTGCTCTTTGGCCTGCTGGTCAGCGTCCAGTGGCGGACCCAGTCGGAGCGCAACGAGCTCACGGTCCGCTACAACACGCCGCTTCTCGACGCCGCCAAGACGCTCCAGACCGAGCAGGACAGGCTGAAGCTTCAGCTGGCCGGTCTTCGCGCGGAGCTGGACCAGATCCAGGCCAGCGCGTCCACCCAGAGCGACGCCGCCCGGGAATTGCAGGCGCGCATCGACGAACTGAAGACCGTCGCGGGGCTGAACGAGCGCACCGGTGACGGCGTGATCGTCTTCCTGGACGACGCGCGCGGCGCATCGGCGGCCAAGGACATCGAGAAGTCCATCTGTCACAACACCGACCTCACCGACATCGTGAATCAGGCCTGGCGCGGCGGTGCCACAGCCATCTCGATCAACGACGAACGAATCGTCGGTTCCTCGAGCATCTACTGCGTCGGCTCCACGATCATGGTGAATGGCACGCTCATGTCGCCGCCCTTCTCGGTCCTCGTCATCGGACCGCAGAACGAGCTCCTCGCCACGTACGACGATCCGTCGCAGCTCCGAGATATCAAGCAGCGCCGCGACGTCTACGGTCTGGGCTTCCGTGTGAGCCGCGCGACGAACCTGCACGTACCCCCGTACCGCGGCGCGCTCAACGTCCGGTACGCGACACCACGATGAAGTCCAACGCCGGAGTCATCGCCGTCACGATCGTCGCGCTCTTCCTCGGAGTGCTGGCGGTCACGCAGATCCAGGCGCAGGAGGTCTACTCGCGCAGCCTTCAGCTCGAGACACCCGCGTCGCTCACGACGCTCATTGCCAATCTGTCCGAGCGCAACAACGCGATCTTGGAAGAGAGCCTCGACCTGCGCCACCGCACCGAGACCGCGCGCGAGGCGATCGCGAGCGGGAAGGGTTCGCTCACCGAAGGCGAGCGGCAGCTCAGCCAGCTCCGCGTGTTCGCGGGCATGAGCGCGGTGAGCGGCGCCGGGATCACGGTGCGCGTCGAAGGGGGCTTCGACGAGCGTGCGCTGTCGGACCTGGTGAACGAGCTGCGGAATGCGGGGGCGGAGGCCATCGCGGTCAACAGCGCTAGGGTCGGACCGAGAAGCTGGTTCGGCGCGACCGCCGATCGCGGGCTCACCGTTGACTCGGTCGCCGTTCGTGGTCCGTGGCACGTGCGAGCGATCGGCTCGCCTGAGGTCATGTACATCGCGATGACGCGGACCGGCGGCATCATCGGCCAGTTCGAGCTCATCTATAAGGGCACCCGGTTCGACGTGAGCAGAGAGGCTGCGCTCGAAGTGCCGGCCCTAGCGAAACCGCTTCGATGATCGGGCGGCCATGCTGCCCCGATCTGCTTGGCGCGTGGCTTCGCCCGCGCCGCAGCCGTCGCTAGACTCGCGCGAATGACCGAAACGCGCATCGTGCCCGTGAAGACGAAGGGACCGCTACCGCTCTACCTTGACGACGTCGTGACGCTACGAAAGCCGCATCCCTGCGGCGGCGCCACGTGGCGCATCGTTCGGTTAGGCGCGGACATCGGCGTGCGCTGCACGACCTGCGAGCACCGTGTACTCGTGCCGCGCTCGTCGCTCGAGCGCGACATCAAGCACTTCGTCTCGCGCGGGCCACAGGCCCCGACGGACTAAGCCCGACAGTTGGCCGAGGTCCAGGAGGCCGTTCAGGTCGGCCTCCTCAAGAATCGTGCGTTCCTCGCCGTGTGGGCGGCCCAGGTCCTGTCGCAGACGGCCGCGAACGCGGTCACCTCGGCGCTCATCATCCTCGTCGCCGAGATCACCCACTCGAACACGTCCTCGTCCTTCCTCATCCTCCTCGCGGTCATCCCGGCGGTGCTGTTCGGGATCGGCGCGGGCGTGCTCGTGGACCGCACCGACCGGCGCTTCGTCCTCGTCATCACGAACGCACTGCGTGGTGTCGCCGTGCTCCCACTGCTCTTCGTCGGCGAAGACCTCACGACGATCTACATCGTGAACTTCCTCGTCGCGGCGGTGACCATCTTCTTCGTCCCCGCGGAGTCCGCGACGATCCCTGGGATCGTCCGCAAGCGCGATCTTCTGGTCGCGAACTCGTTGTTCACGTTCACCTTCAACGGATCGTTCCTGCTGGGCTTCATCATCCTCGCGCCGATCGCCGTGAGCCTGTATGGATTCGAGTTCCTCTGGAGCGTCATCGCCGCGATGTTCGGGATCTCGTCGCTGCTTTGCGCGACCCTTCCGCCGTCGCCGCCGCCGCAGAAGGCCGCGCACCTCATCACCGCGGAGCTGGCGGCGCGCGCGGTCACCGAGACGCGCCAGGGGATCTCAGAGGCCTTCCACTATCTGCGGGCGACGCCGTTGCTGACCTGGTCGATGGTCTACATCGCGCTCACGTACACGCTGATCGCCGTTGCCGGCGCGCTCGCGCCCGGGTTCGTACGGGAGGTCCTGAAGCTGAACGAGCGCAACGTGGTCGTCCTCGTCGCACCAGCAGGCGTGGGCGTCGTGCTCGGGCTCGGGCTGATCAACGCGATCGGCAACCGGATGACCCGCGCGAACGCCGTCGGGACGGGCCTCATGGTCGTGGGTATCGCGCTGCTCCTCCTCGCCGGAGCCCGGCCGTTCTCTGACGTGTTCGCATCTCGTTTCGGCGGCGTGCTCGGCGAGACGCTTCCGTTCTTCGTCGGCCTGGTCAGCATCACAGCGTTCTTCTTCGGCGTCGCGTACGCGTTCATCACCGTGCCGGCCATGACGCTCTTGCAGGAGCATCTACGCGACGACATCCGCGGCCGCGTCTTCGGCGTGCTCAACGTCCTGGTCTCGATCTTCAGCTTCCTGCCGCTCATCTTTGTCGGGCCCATCGCCGACGTATGGGGCGTGGCACCGGTGTTCGTGCTCGCGGCTGTCGTCGTCTTCGCCGTGTGGTTCGGAGGTCGCAAGCAGCGGCTAAACTCGACTCCTTAGTGACCTCCCCGCGCGCCACGTTCCTCCACTACCTCGGACAGCACAAGCTCCGCGTCACCCTCGGGGTCGTCGTCGTGGGTCTGTCCGCGTTCGCCGCGGTCCTGGGGCCGCTGCTCATCGGTCGGATCGTCGATGCGCTGACACAGGGTGCCGAGCTGGAGACGGTGCTGCGCCTCGCCGCGCTCATGGTCGCCCTGGCCGCGGTCGAAAGCGCGCTGCGTGGCGCCGGCCGGTGGCGGATCCTCGATGCATCACGCCGCATCGAGTACCAGATGCGCAACGACCTCCTCGCACACCTTCAGACGCAGCACCTTGCGTACTTCCAGCACCAGCGCATCGGCGACCTGATGGCTCGCCTCACCAACGACCTGCAGGCCGTCCGTCAGATGGTCGGCTTCGGGATCCTGATGCTGACCAACACGCTGCTGACGCTCACCTTCACGTTCGTGTCGATGTTCGGCGTCGACACCAAGCTCGCCCTCATCGCGCTCATCCTCACGCCCATCTCGTCCTACACCTTTTGGGTCGTCGGTCGGCGGGTGAACAGGCACTTCGAGCAGCTGCAGTCGCAGTTCGGCGACCTCTCGGCGAAAGCGCAGGAGAACTTCTCGGGGATCCGCGTGGTGAAGGCCTTCTCCCAGGAGGAGCCCGAGATCGTCTCGTTCGCCGCCGTGAATCGCATCTACCTCGACAAGGCCGTGGCGCTGGCGAAGTGGAACGGCCTGCTGTGGCCGCTCATGGGTTTCGTCCTCGGCGGGGCGGTGCTCGCCATCCTGTATGTCGGCGGCCAGGACGCGATCGACGGCCGTCTCACGATCGGGCAGCTGGTGCAGTTCCTCGCGTACCTTCAGCTCATCTCCTGGCCGATGATCGCGCTCGGCGAGGTGGTCAACCTCGTCCAGCAGGGCTGGGCATCCCTGGGCCGGCTGCAGTCGGTGTACAACGCGCGCGCCGCCATCGCCGACCACATCGACGTCGTGGACACGCCGATCAAGGGTGCCGTCGAGATGCGCGGCGTGTCGTTCGCCTACGGACAGACGATCGTGCTGCGCGACATCTCGTTCTCCGTGCCTGCCGGCGGCTCGCTCGCGATCGTGGGCCCGACGGGCTCGGGCAAGAGCACGCTGGTCAACCTCATACCGCGGCTCTTCGACGCCCAGCAGGGTCAGATCCTCATCGATGGGGTCGACGTGAGGCGCTACCGGCTGGCTGCGCTGCGTCGCGCTGTGGGGTACGTTCCGCAGGAGACGTTCCTCTTCTCGGTCCCGCTGCGCCAGAACGTCGGATTCGGCGTGGATCGCGCGCTCACCACTTCGGAGCTCGAATGGGCGGGTGAGGTGTCGCAGCTCGGAAAGGACGTCGCGGATTTCCCGGCCGGCTACGACACGATGATCGGCGAGCGCGGCGTGACGCTCTCCGGTGGGCAGAAGCAGCGGACCGGCATCGCGCGCGCGGTGGCAAAGGACCCCCGGATCCTGATCCTCGACGACGCCCTGTCGGCCGTCGACACGTACACCGAGGCCGAGATCCTCAAACGCATGCGCGGCGTCATGCGCGAGCGAACGAGCATCGTCGTCGCTCATCGGATCTCCACGGTGAAGGACGCCGACGAGATCCTCGTCCTCCACGAAGGCCGCATCGCCGAGCGCGGCACACACCAGACGCTCCTGGAGCGCGGCGGCCTGTACGCGAGCATGTACCGCCGCCAGCTCCTCGAAGAGGAGCTCGAGGTGGACGAGGAGCAGCAGGAGCACGAGAAGCGCATTCGCGCGACCGCCGACGACAGCGGCCAGTTCCCGCGGCCGCGGCCCCGCATGGAAGGGCTCGGGCAGGACTAGGTGGCACACGGACACGGCGGCGGCGGCTTCGTCCACGAAGACGAGATCCTCGGAAAGGCGTACGACGCCCGACTGACGCGGCGCCTGGTCGGCTACCTCGCTCCGTACAAGGCGTGGGTGATCCTGGCGCTCGGCCTGCTTCTCGCGATGTCGCTCGCGCAGATCGCCCCGCCGATCATCGCGAAGTACATCGTCGACACGGCGATCATTCCAGCGGTCAACGGCGAGGTCGGGCGCGAGGAAGCGTTCACCCGTCTCGCCGTGCTCGGCGTGTTGTATCTCCTGGTCCTGACCGCGGCCGCGGTGCTTCGCTTCGCGCAAACGCTCCTCACCACCTGGGTCGGACAGCGCGCGATGTACGACCTGCGCTTGGAGCTGTTCCGTCACCTGCAGTTCCTGTCGCTCTCGTTCTTCGACCGCAATCCGGTCGGCCGGCTGATGACGCGCATCACCAACGACATCGACGCCCTGACCGAGATGGTCACCCGTGGCGTCGTCTCCATCTTCGGCGATGTGGCGATGCTGGTGCTCATCTCGATTGCGATGCTGCTGCTCGACTGGCGTCTCGCGCTCCTGACGTTCGTGTCGCTCCCGGTCCTGACCGCGATCACCGCGTACTTCCGCGGCATGATGCGCGACTCGTTCCGGTCCATCCGTATCCGTCTCGCGCGGGTCAATGTCTACCTGAACGAGACACTGTCGGGCATGGCGATCGTGCAGCTCTTCACCCGCGAGAAGCAGACGTTCGATCAGTTCGAGGTGCTCAATCGAGACCTGCTCACCGCCAACCAGGGTCAGGTACGGGCGATGAGCGTGTTCCAGCCGACCGTGAACTTCACGCGCGCCGCGACCTCAGCGGCGCTGTTCGTCGTCGGTGCGTATTGGATCCAGCAGAACTCGCTGAGCCTTGGCACGCTGGTCGCGTTCTGGCAGCTGCTGGAGCAGTTCTTCCGGCCGATCCTCGACCTGTCGGAGAAGTACAACATCATGCAGGCGGCGATGGCCTCGTCCGAGCGCGTGTTCACGCTGCTCGACACCAGGCCGACGATCGTCGA